>Ga0307474_10000489_pt1 | contig 28378 bp, 19 predicted proteins | sample atmos_gasesECM1C_2_FD_203312 | JGI IMG/M metagenome (GOLD analysis project Ga0307474, IMG submission 203312) | Hardwood forest soil microbial communities from Morgan-Monroe State Forest, Indiana, United States - atmos_gasesECM1C_05 | ecosystem: Environmental > Terrestrial > Soil > Temperate... | reverse complement strand
GGAGTCGCTCGATTCCACCGCGACGCGGGTAACCGACATCGCGCATACTCCCGACGGATTGATGGGGCTCGACATCGGTCCCGCGACAGTCAGCTTATTTCAGAAAGAAATTTCCACGGCCCGCACAATTTTGTGGAACGGGCCGGTGGGAATGTTTGAGAAGCCGGCCTTCGCGCAGGGCACGCTGGCTATCGCGCGCACCGTCGCGGCTGCATCAGCCGCGGGCGCGACGTCGATTGTAGGCGGCGGCGATTCCGTCGCGGCCGTCGAGCAATCCGGCGTCGCGTCGCAGATCAGCCATATTTCCACCGGCGGTGGTGCGTCGCTCGAATTCCTGGCGGGCGAAAAGCTTCCGGGGGTCGAAGCCCTTACGGAGAAAAGTTAGCGCAGTTAGTTTCGTGCAGCGCAAAACGCTGTTTTAGGAGAATTCGTGCGCAGGCCGGTAATCGCTGGAAACTGGAAAATGTTCAAGACTCAGGCGGAAACGCGCGCGTACTTCGACGCGTTCCAGCCGCTGGTCGCCGCCACGCATTCGTGCGACATCATTGTCGCGCCGCCGTACACCTCGCTCGGGGTCGCCGTCGAATCCACCCGCGGCACCCAGATCGCCATCGCCGCCCAGGATGCCTACTGGGAGCCGGAAGGCGCCTACACCGGCGAAATCTCTATGGCCATGGTCGCGGACACCGGCAGCCGCGCCGTCATCATCGGCCATTCCGAACGCCGCCAATATTTCGCCGAATCCGACGCCTCGGTGAACCTCCGCGTGAAGGCTGCGCTGGCCTCGAACCTGACCCCCATCGTCTGCGTGGGGGAAAGCCTGGCGGAACGCGAAGCCAATCACACCGAATCGGTCCTGAAACGCCAGTTTGAAGGCAGCCTCCATGCGTTGACCCCTGATGACTTCTCGCGTATTCTGCTTGCGTACGAGCCGGTCTGGGCCATTGGCACTGGCAAGACAGCTACTCCTGAAATCGCCGCGGATGTGCACGAGTACCTCAGGAAGCTGGTTGCTTCGCATTGCACGCCCCAACAAGCTTCAGCGATTCGCATCCTCTACGGTGGCAGCGTCAAACCCGACAACATAAAGGGCTTGATGGCGCAGGCAGAGATTGATGGCGCGCTGGTGGGCGGCGCGAGCCTGGACGCCAAGTCGTTTGCTGCGATTGTGAATTTCTAGCCGCTCTTCTTGATCGTGCGGCGTGTGGGCCAGAATTATTTCGAAATCCGGCAGGGAACTGCCGAACCAAAAATTGGAGTTTGCAATGCCAACGTGGGCCAAGTGGGCTTTTTCTTTGTTGATTGCTGTCGCGATCATTGCCATCGGCTGGCGCGCGACGTTTGTGCTGGTCACGCTGCATGTGTTGGTTTGTTTCGTGCTGATTATCGTAATCATGCTGCAGAGCGGCTCGGCCGCTGACCTCGCTGGCGCTTTCGGTGGCGCGGGAAGCCAGACCGCTTTTGGTCCCCGTGGCGCCGCGACATTTTTGTCGCGCGCGACCACCTGGTGCGCCATCGTTTTCATGATGACCTCGCTCACCCTGTCCGTAAAGCGCACCCCAACCGATCAAATCGGCACCGGTTCGATCCTGGAACAAACGCAAAAGTCCGGAACGGTCCCGGCACCGGCGAAACCAGCACAGTCGCAGCCTGGGCAATTTCCGCTTCAACCCGCGCCTGCACCCGCTCAGCAACCCGCGCCTGCTCCGGCGCAACAGCAGCCGGCGCCCGCGCAGAACCCGGCTCCGAAGAAGTAATCACCCTGGGCTCGGTCGTTCAGAAAATCTGGCGTTCGGCGCCGGAGTTTGGCAGACTGAAGTCCTTGAAGCAGTCCTCGTATTTGGGTTTCTAGTGCGGCGCGGTCGTGGCGGAATTGGCAGACGCACCAGCTTGAGGGGCTGGCGGTAGAAATACCGTGGTGGTTCGAATCCACTCGACCGCACCATTCCTCGCCGGCTCATCGATTCGGCGTCTTTATTCCACAGATGTTCTCGCCTCAGACTCTCACCGCAGCGCGAATCTTCGGTGATCCCGTGACTGCGTTTTTCACGTTCGCGTCCCTGGCGAGCACATCCAGGACTCCTCGCGTCACCTCTTCGTCCATCTCACCTGCCTTGCGCAGCTCGGCGGGATAACGAACCAGCAGTTCGAGGCCGGCATCGGCGAGTTGCAACTTGGTTTGCAGAGTTGGCGTTGGCAGCTGCAATTCGAGACGCGCTTCGATGACCCGATGCTGGCGCTCGAACTCTTCGCGGTATCGTTCATACACCGCCTTGACGGCCGGCTCGATTTTGTCGTTCACCGATTTGTAGTCCGCGCCTGATACCAATTGCAGAACTAATTCGTGCCAGGTGTAGTCGGTTCCAGGAATTTGTTTGAAGAGCGGAGTGGTCGCCTGAAAAAGCACGCTGTTTGAAAACACTACGATGCGGCCGGTAGGCGCCAGGTTAATATCCGTTCCCGCCAATTCCATCAGGTAAAAACGCACCAGGCCAACGTCGATCACATCTCCGGTCACACCTGCCACACTGACCCGATCGCCTACTCGGATTCCATAACGCCCGATGACGAAAAAATACGCAGCGACGGAAAGGAGGACGGCTTGCAATCCAACCACAATTCCGGCCGTGGCGAATCCCGCGAAGGTTGCAATCGAAGTGAAATCGCTCACGACTCCGAGGATTAAAACAACCCCGATCAGAAACCCGACGACCACCCGGCGCAGCAACAGAAATTGACGCCGGCGGCGGAGATCGTGAACGAAGCGAAAAGTCCATCTCCTCCACACTTCAGACAGGCCCCAAAGCAGTCCGAGCGCTAGCAAGATGGTGAGCAGACTCGCCACGATTCCTCGGAAGGTCGATTTTGCTTCGCTAATAATTGACTGACGCCAATTGTTCAGATTGGCTTTGCTCTGATCGAGTATTAAGAGTTCCTGGCTCAGCGGCAGCATGGCGTTAGCGATTTTTTTGAATCGGTCCGTCAAAACTCGAATGTTGTCATCGACTGCGGCGGCCTGTGTGCGATCGGCCGGTAGTGGCTCATCGGCAAGCTTGCGGCCATCGGCCAGGGTCGACGAAATCGCATCGCGCAAGGGTTGGCGCAGACTCGTCGCGGTCGCGCGCACCGCGTCGGTTTCTTTCAACAATCCGTCGATATCGCGAATGCTGCGCACTTCGTCATAGAGCAGTTCTGCCCGCCCGATCAGACCGGACGCTTTCGCCGGTGCCGGAACAGCCGCGGCCCTGGGAGCAGCCGATTTTTGGTTATTGGTATCCTGATTCACCTCCGGAACAGTGCGTTCCAGCTCGCTGATCGTTCCAGCTAAGCCTCCGGCAGCGCTGTCGCTGGTAGACGTAACGAACGCTGACATTTTTTGAAGAGCGTCCTGCGTCGCTTTATCCAGATCGAGTTCGGCTTGCGTTGCGTCCCGTTGAGACTGCAATGCCTGCCGCTTGGAGCTCGGCGCGGAGGCTAGCTGCTTGATCACCGCGTCGAGCTGGGTTTGGTCTGTCTGTATCCGCGCATTCACTTTCGCCAGCATTTCCGCAAAATTGGATTGCGTGGCGCTCCCGCCACTGCTGTTCCCAGCGCTGACGCTTCCCGTTGCCGCGCCCTTATCGGCCGCGTCGACCAATTGCGCGCTGGCTTTGGCGGATTGAAACGCCAGCCGGACGGCCTCCTGCGCCATGTTCTGCGAAGTTTGCTGATACACCAGGTCGCTCGGTAAACCGACGGATTGAACCTTCGTCGAACAATCGCGATACCAGTTAATGATTGCGTTCAGATGGCTCACCGTGAGATCGCGGTTCACGGCCTGCGCCAGGACTGTGATTTGTGATGAAAAAATGGTTCCAAGAACAATAGGCACGACGACGGCAGCCGCAATCCCAGTGCGGCGGCGCGAAGCTTTGATATATTTCAAGGAAGGCTCCCTCGGGCTGGGTCAACTCGATGGATCGACACTTCAAAATTCAGCAATCCTCGTGGATCGGCCTAGTCTGCGGAAGCTATTCGGCGTCCAACTTGGATTCTTTGGATTTCAACGATGTAATCTCCTGTGTTCCGCTCGCGGCACATGCCACCGGAAAGCTTTTCAGCAGTTGCGCGATATTCAGGGTTGATCGGCCCCGGTTCTGATCGGCCCGCAATTCGTCATTCGTCAGGACATTCAGAAACTGCCCCGAGTTTCCCTTGGGAAGAATGATTTTGGTATCGGCCCAAAATCTGGACATTTCCCGCCAGTCCAGGGGAGCCTTGGCATACGCCAGCCATTTCGGCGCGACCACGATCGCGCTCTCATTTTTGTGCTTGCGCGCGTAGGCCACCACGTTTCTGGCGCGCGGGCCCATCACCTGCAGCGGCTCGAAACTCCCGTTCAAGAATAAACTCGCATTGCGCCGGCGAAAATTCAGAACCTTCCACAGCGCGTATAGTTTGATGCGTCCATCGCGCCATTCAGAGCGTAGTTCATCCAAATAGGGCTCGATGCTTTCCGCGCCCGGTTTATGCTGGGCGATTTCATTCAGAAGTTTCTCACGCAGCCCGTAATCGATGGGCCGGCGGTTATCGGGATCGACCAGCCGCAAATCCCACAGTTCATTGCCTTGGTAGATTTCAGGAATGCCGGGCGAGGTGATCTTGACCAGCATCTGCGCCAGCCCATTGAGCATTCCGAAATATGCAATCTTGCAATGAAACTCGCGGAAATCGTCGAGAAAGCGGTTCGGTTTTGAGGTCGTAAGGATGGCGCTTACAAATGCGTCCAGAGCTTTTTCTTGTTTCGGGTTTTGCCGCACCCAGCGGGTGTGCACTTTGGCCTCACGCGCGGATTTCAACACGTATTCGCGCATCCGAACTCGAAAATCGGGCAATTCTTTCTCGTCTAGGGGCCAGGCGCCGACCAAGGTTTGATAGATAAATATTTCTTCGTTGCGGTCCGGGGCTTTTTGTCCATCGATCACGCGGGAGCTTTTCGCGTTGAACCGGGCCCAGCGTTTCAGGTGCGAATTCCATTCCTCGGGAATTTCGGCTAGAACATTGATGCGCGCGCGTACGTCCTCGCCGCGTTTGGTGTCATGCGTAGCCGTCGAATTCAGCCCGTGGGGCTCCCTTCGTTGCCGCTGGTGCACAAAATCGTAAAACTGCCCGGCCTCTCCGTTCGTCGGGCGAGGATCTCCGCCAACATCGTTCAGCGAAAGAAGCGGATAGTAGACATAGAGCAGCGTGTCCTCCAATCCTTTGGCTTCGATAGCGCCGGTCAATTGTTGCCAGCGCATTACAAAACCCAGCCGCGCCTCGCGTTGTTCCGGGGAGACCTCTTCCGCATCGCTGCCCAGCAATACATCACGAACGAACTGGAAATACTTCTCGTCGATAAGTGGATTGCGTGATCGCGCCTCATCCAGAGCCTGCTCGATGTAATGTTTGGCGTGCTGCGGGGCCTCCATCCCGCGGATGTATGTTCGATAGACCGGAAGGCACGCGGTAACTTCCGCGAAAGCGTGGGCTAGTTCGAGTCCAGGTAGTTCTCGCGCATAACGATCCTGCTGCGCCAGGATGCTCAGCTGATGACCCAGGTATCGCATTTCGACGGCCAGCAGCGATGTCATAATCAGCTTCTTTTTTTCGTACAGCAGGTTGGCGAAGCCGGGCTCCTTTCCGATGAACTTAAAATAGCCCTTCGCCATCCGCCGGATTCCCTCGGGATGTACGAAGAGCCGGTTCAAGGCGTTTAAAAATTCGTATCCCGTCGTTCCAGACACCGGCCATTCGCTTGGCAGATGCTCGGTGCCCGAAAGTATCTTCTCCACGATCAAGTACACGTCCGAAGTGTGTCCGCCGTTGCTGCCCGAAACCGTGGCGTGGTTTTGTAGACGTTGCAAGTATCCGAGCGGATCGTGCAGACCGTCGATATGGTCGATTCTGAGCCCAGCCACGGCCCCCGATTCGAGCAGCCGGAAGATTGTGCCGTGAGTCGCGTTCATTACCGTGGGATCTTCCACGCGAACGCCGATCAGCTCCGCTACGTTGAAAAAACGGCGATAGTTTATTTCTGCGTTGGCTCCGTTCCAGAAGGAAAGCGCGTAGGACTGTTCGGAAAGCAAGCGGTCCAACGCGTTGAGGTCTGCATTCGATCCATGCTGACCGTTGAACAGCTGGATATTGCTATCCAGAAACTTACGAAAAGTCGGGTCGTTCGCATACAGCTCTTTCAATCGCTCCTTGAGCGCGGCAACCTGTAGCCGCCGGTCGCCCGCGGCGTACACCGGCAGCGTTTCGCGCGGAGCCAAATGCTCCAATCCCACCACGATCCCAAGATATTCCTGATAGGCCGGCGATGACGCACCGAGTTTGGCTTCCAATGTTTGTTGCTGATGCCGTAGCACATTGAGGTAAGTTTTCGGAGCAAGTGGGAAGGAAGACTCGAAATACTGAATAAAAAACTGTCCCTCGTGGAAGACCAGCTTCAGCTCTCCTTTCTTCAGCGTGTCCGCGTAGAATCCGCCGAGAATCGGGAGCAGGATCTTGTTTTCGAATAGTCGCGACGGAGGATGCCAGTCGATATCGAAATACGACGAATACACCGAGCCCGGCCCGTTTTCCAGCACGTCCATCCACCACGGATTTTCCGGCCGCGCGGCCATATGATTGGGAACGATGTCGAGCAGGATCGACATCCCACGCCGCCGTAGCTCCGTCTGAAACGATTCGAATTGCTGTTCGCCGCCCAGCTCGCTATCGATTCGCGTGGGATCGGTGACATCGTACCCATGTTCGCTGCCGGCCCGGCTCTGCAAGATCGGAGAGGAATAGATAGTCGTGATTCCGAGGCGCTCCAGGTATCCGATAATTTTGCTGGCCTCGAGGAACGTGAAATGTCCGTTCATCTGTAGCCGATAACACGTCAGGGGAATGTTGACTGGGGCCATAGTGCGCTACGTTCTCCAGCTTGAACTTAAAACCTGCACGTGCGTAACTTGATCGAGCGACGAAAACGAGGCTGGCAAGCTGCATTCTAACGCAATTGACCCGCTGGCTCGGCGATACAATGCGACATAACCGGAGAAATAAATTCCGAAGAAACTAAAGGATTTTACCGATTACCCATCTTTCATGCGGACATTATAATAAACCGGAGATTGTGTGGCGGGAGTCAGCTCGTACGTTCCCGGGGCGCGATCTGCGGTGCTGTTAGGTGACCTCCGGAGGATTTGGTTTTGAAGGCATCGATTGAGATTTCACCGATCTCTGTTCCGCGAGTGGTGATTGAAACCGTCACGCCGGAGGTGGATGGCGGACGATTTCCCGTGAAGCGCGTGGTCGGTGAATTTGTATCGGTGGCCGCGGACATCTTTATCGACGGGCATCAATTGCTGAGCGCGGCAATCTTGTATCGTCGCGCCAGTGATCCGTCCTGGTCCGAGGCCCGGATGGATCTGGCAGGGAACGACCGCTGGACCGGAACATTTCAAATTGCGGCATTGGAAGCATACCTCTACACCGTGCAAGCCTGGATCGATCCGTTCGCGACCTGGAAAAACGCGCTCCAGAAAAAGGCGGAAGCAGATCAGGATGTGACCTCAGACCTTTTACACGGTGCAGAGCAGGCGGCGTCGGCGGCGCGGCGAGCCAATGGCGACGACCGTCGAAAATTGATGTCGCTCGCCAGCGAACTAGAGATTCTTTCGCGAACCGATCCTGCGAGCGCGCTGGAACTGGCCGGCGGCGAACAATTCTCAAGTCTAATCGCGCGAAATCCAGACCGCTCGCAAAGCATCACCTACGAAAAGGAATTGAAGGTTTCCGTCGATCGCGAAAAAGCAGCATTCAGTACCTGGTATGAGATGTTCCCGCGTTCTAGTGCGGCCATTCCCGGCAAGTCCGGAACCTTCCAGGATTGCATCGCGCGCTTGCCTTATGTCGCCAGTATGGGTTTCGACGTTTTGTACTTGCCTCCAATCCATCCCATCGGACGAGTTGGCCGCAAAGGAAAAAACAACACCCTGGAAGTCGCAACGGACGACCCAGGTAGTCCCTGGGCTATCGGTTCCACGGAAGGCGGGCACAAGGCAATTCATCCGCAACTGGGAACGCTGAATGATTTCAAGGCGTTGCGAAAAGCCGCGGACGAGCAGGGAATCGAACTGGCTCTGGACCTCGCCTTTCAGTGCGCCCCAGACCATCCTTACGTCAAGCAGCATCCGCAGTGGTTCCTGCACCGTGCCGACGGCTCCATCCAATTCGCGGAGAATCCTCCGAAACAATATCAGGACATTTTCCCATTCTATTTTGAGAATCCAGACGCCCAAGGTCTGGCCGACGAATTGAAAAGCGTAGTTTCGTATTGGATCGAACAGGGAGTGGGAATTTTTCGCGTGGACAATCCTCACACCAAGCCCTTTGCTTTCTGGGAATGGCTTATCCGCGAAATTCGCCGGCAATATCCTGACGTCATTTTTTTATCGGAAGCGTTCACCCGTCCTCGGATCGCCTTTCGCTTGGCCAAGCTGGGATTCACTCAGTCCTACACGTATTTCGCCTGGAAGACGACCAAAGCGGAGCTCACCGAATTCGCCACCGAACTTACCCAAGAGCCGGTCGTTGAATTTCTCCGCATGAATCTGTGGCCCAATACTCCGGATATTTTGACGGCGCAATTTCAGAATGGCGGCCGGCCCGTTTTTGTCGCTCGGCTGATTCTGGCTGCCACCCTTTCCGCCAATTACGGAATTTACGGCCCGGTGTACGAGCTTAGCGAAAATCGCGCCCTGCAACGAGGTAGCGAAGAATATCTGAATTCCGAAAAATACGAATTGCGCCACTGGGATATCGATCGGCCGGACAGCCTGCAGCACTTGATCGCGCGCATCAACCAGATCCGCAAAGAAAATAGTGCGCTGCATCGCGATCGTTCTTTGCAATTCCACGCCATCGACAACGACCAACTCATCGCCTTTAGTAAAGTGACGGAAGATCGCGCCAACATGATCCTGGTCGTGGTCAATCTGGATCCGCGTTACAAGCAATCAGGCTGGCTGGAATTGCCGCTGGAGCGCTTTGGCCTTGGCCAGGCCGAACAATTTCAAGCCCATGATTTGCTCGGCGACGCCCAGTACGTGTGGAAAGGCTCGCGAAATTACATCGAATTGAACCCGGTCACCATCCCAGCCCATGTGTTTAGGATTACGCGGTGACTGAGCCAGTCCTACCCTCGGTCGAAGGATCGTCGGCGCAAGCAGCCTCGCCCGCGGAGAAGTCCACTTCGCGGGCCGAACCCAAGCCGCTCTGGTACAAAGATGCCGTCATCTATGAACTCCACGTCCGGACCTTTGGCGACAGTAACGCCGACGGCATCGGTGATTTTCGCGGGTTGATTCAAAAACTCGATTACTTGCAGGATCTCGGTATCGACGCAATCTGGCTGTTGCCATTTTTCCCTTCGCCCTTGCGCGACGACGGCTATGACGTTTCCGATTACTGTGCGGTCCACCCCACCTACGGAACGCTGGACGATTTTAAGGAATTCCTGGCGGAGGCCCACAAGCGGGGCATTCGCGTCATCGCTGAAATGGTTCTGAACCACACCTCCGATCAACACCCTTGGTTTTTGGAAGCGCGCAGTTCGCGCGATAACCCCAAACGCGATTGGTACGTCTGGAACGACACCGACGATAGATTCAAGGAAGCGCGAATCATCTTCATCGACACCGAACTTTCGAATTGGGCGTGGGACCCGGTTTCGAAATCCTATTATTGGCATCGTTTCTTCAGCCACCAGCCCGATTTGAATTGGGACAATCCCGCGGTCTTCGAAGCCATGTGGGAAGTGATGAAATTCTGGTTCGATCTCGGCGTGGACGCGTTTCGCCTGGACGCCGTCCCCTACCTGATCGAGCGAGACGGCACCAATTGCGAAAACCTTCCCGAGACTCACGCGGTCATCAGGAAGCTCCGCAAGCGCCTGGATGAATCGTTCTCGGACCGCATGCTGCTAGCCGAAGCCAACCAGTGGCCCGCGGACGTCTCCGCCTATTTCGGCAAAGGCGACGAATTCCACATGGCTTTCCATTTTCCGCTGATGCCCCGAATTTTCATGGCGGTAAAGCAGGAAAACCGCACTCCGATTGTTGAAATCCTGGAGCAGACTCCCAAAATTCCGGAAAATTGCCAATGGTGCACGTTTCTTCGCAACCATGACGAATTGACGCTCGAAATGGTCACCGACGCCGAGCGCGACTACATGTACAAAGTTTACGCGACCGACAAGTCCATGCGGCTCAATGTTGGAATTCGAAGGCGCTTGGCGCCGCTGATGGATAACGACCGCCGCCGCATTCAGCTTCTCAACGTGATGCTGATGTCGTTGGTCGGCACTCCCGTTCTTTACTACGGCGATGAAATTGGAATGGGCGACAATATTTATCTGGGTGATCGCAACGGTGTGCGCACGCCGATGCAGTGGAATGGATCGTGGAACGCCGGGTTTTCCAATGCCGATCCCGAGCGGCTGAACGCGCCCCTTATTTCCAATCCGGTGTACGGTTTTCAGGCGGTGAATGTCGACGCGCAAAAGCGTTCGCCACATTCGCTGCTCTTGTGGATGAAACGCCTGCTCGAAATCCGCAAATCCACTCAGGCTTTCAGCCGGGGCAGCCTGGAATTTTTGTTTCCGTCGAATCTCAGTGTTCTCGCTTACATTCGAACCCTTGGCGATGAAATAATACTCGTGGTGAACAATCTATCCAGCTCCGCGCAGGCTGTGGAACTCGAACTCTCTAGATTTAACGGCCTGGTCCCCCAGGAGTTGGCCGGAGGGAATCTGTTTCCGCGCATCAGCGAAACGCCGTACTTGATGACGCTCGGGCCTTACCAGCCGTTCTGGTTTCATTTGCGGCGCGTCGAAGAACTAACGAAACAATTGTAGCTCGTCTCGGATCCAGCCCCCGCGAGGCGCGCCGCACGGAGGCGCAATCTTGACCCGACCAGCTTTACATCTCGACACGCTCCACCAACTCAAAGCATCCTTGACCGGAATTCTCGGCGATTTTTTGCAGGACAAGCGCTGGTTTGGTGGCAAAGCCCGGCGAATTACCGCAATCGAGGTGGAGGACGCTCTTCCGCTGGAGCTGCCGGATATCACGGCCACGATTGTATTGGTGCGGGTCGACTACGAAGTAGGCCCCGCTGAAATCTACAATATTCCCCTGCTACACTCAGACCGGTCTGTGCCACCGTCAACTTCCCTTGCAGCTCACTCGATGGAAGTTCGCATTCCCTTGGCAGATGCGCTGCAGGACGCTGCTATTCTCCGCGGATTCTACGAAGCCATCGAGCGCGAGGCCGTATTTCAGGGCGCGCGCGGTGATCTGTTCGCCTCTCGAACCAGCGCCTTCCCGCAGATCGCTCTTTCAAAGGACGATACTTCGCCGCCTAAACGCATCACCGGAGAACAGAGCAACAGTTCAACGATTTTCGGGCGGCGTTCAATTCTGAAGTTATTTCGCCGAGTTCAGCCCGGCGGTGACAACCCGGAATTGGAAGTCGGGCGGTTTCTCACCGAACGTGCCCACTTCGCTCACGTCCCGCCTCTCGGAGGATGGATCGAATACCGCCGCGGCGACGATCCGCCAGCCACGCTCGGCGTCCTGCAGGGTTTTGTGGAGAATGAAGGGGACGCCTGGGAATTTACGTTGAAGTCGCTCGCTGACTATTGGCGGCGCGCATGGAAGGTCCATCGCCAGGACCCGAAAACTTTTCAGGCCGTCTCTGCGCCGAATGGCGCGGGCAAGCTTCCCAGCGTCGCGCTCGAAACGTGTGGTGACTACCTGGACCGCGCAGCACTGTTGGGGCAACGCACCGCCCAGATGCACCGGGCTCTGGCGTCTGACTCAGATGATCCGGCGTTTGCACCCGAACCGTTCACCGAATCTTTCCAGCGGAATATTGAAAACACTCTAAGGAGCAATGCGGCCGACACTTTCGGCTTGCTGCGCTCGCAACTGCACGTCTTGCCGGCTGAGGTGCGCGATGATGCGCAACGCGTTCTTGCCGGGAGGAATGAAATCCAGGCCTTAATCCATGACGCTCTGGCCAAACCGCTTTCCGGTTTGCGGACTCGCATTCACGGCGACTATCACCTGGGGCAGGTGCTCTGCACTCCCGATGATTTTGTGATCATCGATTTTGAAGGCGAACCGGGCCGCCCGATAGCCGATCGCGTCCTCAAGCGGTCCGCGCTGCAGGACGTCGCCGGAATGTTGCGGTCCTTCGACTACGCCGCTTTCGCGCCGCTTCTCAACACTTTTCCAGGTGTCGAATTGCCGGAATCTGCGGACCGCCCGACCCTGGCCCTTCTCGGTGCGAAATGGAATCGCTGGGTCTCGCAGACGTTCCTGCGGGCCTATTTGCAGGAGGCCGGCGCCGACGATTTTCTCCCCCAGAATACGGCGGAGACGGCGCTGTTGCTGCGCCTGCATGTACTGAGCAAAGCGCTATTCGAGATTTCCTACGAGCTGAATAATCGTCCGGCATGGATACGAATTCCGCTGGCCGGCATCCTACAATTGCTGGATCATCCCGAAGGGGTGCTCTCCTGAGCGTATCCGACGTAACCGAATACCGCTTCGTCGCCGAATCAAGCGACGACCATCCGCTGGGTGCAACATTACTGCCTTCCGGAAAATGCGGATTTCTGGTTTGGGCTCCCTTCGCCAAAGCCGTCGACGTCCGATTCACCCAGCCGCAAGACCGAACCGTGAAACTGCATCCGCAGCGTTCCGGCTACTTTTATGCCGAAGCAGAAAACGTCGCGGCCGGCGCCGAATATAAATATCTGCTCGATGGAGAAAAAGAAAGGCCGGATCCAGCTTCGCGCTTTCAGCCGCACGGCGTTCACGGTTCATCGCGGGTGGTCAGCACCCGTTTCGATTGGACCGATCATAGTTGGCGCGGGATACCTCTGCACCATTACGTGATTTATGAATTGCACGTTGGCACCTTCACGCCCGAGGGCACTTTCGACGCCATCATTCCACGTCTGGATACGCTCAAAGATCTGGGAATTACCGCTATTGAAATAATGCCGATCGCCCAGTTTCCCGGGGACCGAAACTGGGGATACGACGGCGTATATCCCTTTGCCGTTCAGAATTCCTACGGCGGACGCGAGGGGTTCAAGCGCCTGATCGATGCCTGCCACCAGGCGGGGATCGCGGTCGTGCTCGACGTGGTCTACAACCATTTCGGTCCAGAAGGAAATTATTCCGCAGACTTTGGGCCGTACTTCACCCGCAACTACAAAACTGCTTGGGGTGACGCCATTAATTTTGAAGGGCCGGACAGTGATCCGGTTCGCCGCTATTTTCTGGATAACGCGCGGATGTGGATCGAGGAATTTCATGTCGACGCTTTGCGGCTCGACGCGGTCCACGCCATTCTGGATATTTCAGCCCGGCCCTTTATTCAGGAAATGGCCGTAAACATCCAGGAAATGGCGGAGCAGTCCAATCGCCTGGTCTATCTGATGCCGGAGAGCAATCGCAACGACGCGAACATGGTTCGCTCGCGAGAAGTAGGCGGATGGGGCTTGGCATCCGTGTGGAATGACGATTTTCATCATGCGCTGCACGTGCAGCTAACCGGCGAACAGGACGGCTACTATCAGGATTTCAGCGGCATCGAGGATCTGGCTCGAAGTCTCCGCCACGGGTTTGTATATACCGGCCAATATTCGAAATACCGGAAAAGACGCCACGGAAATTCCTCATCGAAGCTGGAGGGCCAACATTTTATTATTTTTGCCCAGAACCACGATCAGATCGGCAATCGGCGGCAAGGCGATCGGCTGGGTCACCTGCTGTCCTTCGCCCAATTAAAACTGGCCGCGGCCGCCGTTTTGCTTTCTCCTTTTCTACCGCTGATTTTTATGGGCGAAGAATACGACGAGTCTGCGCCTTTCCAGTATTTTGTCAGTCATGGCGACCCGGAACTGATCGAAGCCGTCCGCAAGGGCAGAATCGCGGAATTCGATTGTTTCGACGATCCCGCTAAGACGCCCGACCCGCAAAGCGAGGCTACCTTCCAGCGCTCGAAGCTCGACTGGAATCTGCGCCGCAGTGGCCGGCACCAGCTGCTCTGGAATTTCTATCGGGAACTCCTGCGATTACGACGGGAGATTCCCGCGCTCGCGAAACTCGATATGGAAACGGTCGAGGTCGAGGCGCGGCCTGGGTCGCTTTTCTTGCGCCGTTGGAATGGTCCCAGCCAGGCTTTCGCGATATTTCACTTCGATTCGGAGCCAAAGGAAACAGACGCTGCGGTGCCTCGTGGAATTTGGCGCAAGGTTCTGGATTCGTCAGACTCCGGTTGGGGAGATGGAACTTCGCGATTACCCGATGACCTGGATTCATCAGGCGAGGTCCGGCTGGCTCTCGCGCCGTGCTCCGTCGCGCTGTTCGTACGTGATGTCGAAGCTGCTGAATAGCGGTACGGTCCGCCGCGCTGCCATCGGTGTGTCGATGAATGTTGCACGGGAAAAGCGCTCTTTATGTGTTGGTATGATTGCGCTGGTGGCTCTTGCGGGTGCATACCCGCCCGCTGGCGTTGGAGGGAATCGCTCGGTGGAGCAATCGGCTAAGAATTTCGCCAGTGAAGAATCACGCAGCCATATTCGCGCTTTCATCTCCAGCGCTTGGGACACGCTGACCCGCTCGCTCGACAAATGCAGAACCTTTCAAGACCAAAAAACCGACGCTGAGCCCACCTTGTATCTTCCTGCCGAAATCACCGAACCCGCCGCCCTCCGGCAACTCGTTCAGGATAAATGCCGCGTGGACGTCAAGCCGCTGCCGGAATCGATCTCCGAACATGGCGAGCTGGATAATTCCAAAATTCAGACCGAAGGTCTGCTGTACCTCGAACATCCCTACGTGGTTCCTGGCGGCCAATTCAACGAAATGTACGGTTGGGACAGCTATTTCATAATCCGTGGCTTGGTTCTGGACGGCCGCGTGGAAGTTGCCAAGGGCATGGTCGAGAATTTCTTCTTCGAGATTGAACACTACGGCGCGATCCTGAATGCAAATCGAACGTATTATCTGACGCGCTCCCAGCCTCCGTTCTTGAGCTCCATGGTGCTCGCGATATACCAAGCCGAAGGCCGGGACGGTAAACAAGATCCCGTCTGGCTGCGACGCGCCTACGATTTCGTGGTTCGCGATTACCGGCAATGGACCAACGCCCCGCATCTCGCTGGCGATACCGGTCTTTCGCGCTATTTCGATCACGGGGAAGGTCCTGTTCCGGAAATCATTGGCAGCCCGGACGCCTACTATCGGGGCGTAGCCCAGTTTTTCTGGATTCACGATGGAGCGGACAAAAAATATCTGCAGATTCTGGCTCCAGATCAAACCGAGAAAAACGTCGTTGGGCCCGTTTTCAACCTCACCGCCCCCTGCGCGAATGCGTCGGAAACCGCAAATTCCGCAGGTTGTCAGAATTCCGTCAAGGCTGCGCTCACCGCCGAGTACTACAAAGGCGACCGGAGCATGCGCGAATCGGGGTTTGACGTTTCATTCCGATTTGGCCCCTTCAGTGCGGATACGCATCATTACGCGCCGGTTTGTCTCAACAGCTTGTTGTATAAAACTGAAAAAGATCTCGAACAGATCAGCGGCCTGCTCGGCAAGACAGACGATGCGGCGAAGTGGCGTGAACGAGCAGCGCAGCGGCGCCAAAATATTGACAAATATCTTTGGGACCAGCAGCGCGGCCAGTATTTCGATTACGACTTCACCACCCACACGCGATCCACCTACGAATACGCAACAACGTTTTATCCGCTCTGGGTCGGGCTCGCCTCGGACGCCCAGGCCCGCGCCGTAGCCGGGAACTTGAAGCGATTTGAAGAACCCGGCGGCCTGGCCATGAGCCGGGTCGAATCCCAGGCCCAATGGGACTATCCCTACGGATGGGCTCCCATTCACGTCTTGGCCTGCGAAGGACTGCGCCGTTATGGTTACGGGCCGGATGCGGACCGCATCACCTATAAGTTCCTGACCGTGGTGATGGAAAATTTTCTGCGCGACCAGACCATCCGCGAGAAATACGATGTGGTAACCAGAACTTCGGTCACCCATATCGTCAACGGATATACCCAAAACGTGGTTGGCTTTGGCTGGACCAACGGCGCCTTCCTGGTCCTCTCCAGCCAGCTCCCGGCGTCTCCCGAGAAATAGAAATCGCGCAGCCGCTCGTAGTCCGGGGTGACCGCGCTTTTATGCGAGTTCTTTCTGCTTTCTCGCCCGACTTTCCCTATAATTCGGCCTGCCGCAACAATCCAAACTATGTTTTCTGCTCGCACAAATTGGAAGCTGGATTCAAACCCGCTGAGCGAGGCGCTTGCCAAACGGCGAAAATCCGGCCAGCCCGTCCTGGATCTTACGGCCTCGAATCCGACCACCAGCGGTTTCACCTATCGCGCCGCTGCGACGTTGCGAGCGTTATCGAATCCCGCGGCGCTGCTCTACGATCCAGACCCGCGCGGCCTGTCCGCCGCTCGCCGCGCGGTCGCCGATTACTACGCCAGCCACCAAGTTGAAGTCGACATCGATGCCATCGTCCTTACCACCGGCACCAGCGAAGCCTACTCTTTTGTTTTCCGGACCCTGTGCAATCCCGGTGACGAAATTCTGATTCCGGAGCCGAGCTATCCTCTTTTTGCTTTTCTCGCCGAAATTCAGGACGTGAAACTCGTAGCGTATCCCTTGGTCTACGATCACGGCTGGCAGATCGATTTCCATACGCTGGAAGGCGCCATCACCGATCGATCCCGCGCGGTGATCGTGGTTCACCCCAACAATCCGACCGGGCACCTGGTCAAACCGCGCGAAATCGCCACGCTGAACCAAATCTGCGCCGGCCGGGGACTGGCGATCATTGCCGACGAAGTGTTTCTCGATTTCGCGCTGACCGCCGACCGTCCATCCAGTTTCGCGGCAAATCGCGAGGCTCTTACCTTTACCACCAGCGGAATATCCAAAATTTGCGGCTTACCGCAAATGAAAGCCGCGTGGCTGATCACCACCGGTCCAGAAGAAATAAGGGCACGCGCCCTCGAACGCCTGGAAGTCATCGCGGACACTTATCTTTCGATGAACGCGCCAGTGCAACACGCACTGGCTACATTTCTCGACCATCGCCAGGAATTTCAAACCCAGGTCACAACCCGCGTGCTGAAGAATTTGAGCGAACTGGATCGCCAGCTGGCATTGCAGAAGTCCTGCGCTCGTCTGGAAGTAGAAGCCGGCTGGTACGCGGTCTTGCGCATCCCCGCGACTCGGTCGGACGAAGATTTCGCCTTGCTGCTGCTCGACTCCCACGGTGTGTACACCCACCCGGGGCATTACTACGATTTCCCCGCAGACGGATTCCTGGTGGTCAGCCTGATTACGCCCGAAGAAGATTTTGCCGAGGGAATAAAATTGCTGCTCGCGATGTTCGCGGATCAACGCTAGCGGACAAATAAACCGGAGCAGGCGCGGAAGAATTCGAGTCGAGAGCCTGAAGTTTAAGCGCGTTCGAGTTCGTGCAGCTGGAACGGCCCTCCGACCTTGTCGTGCAAATCCAGCCACAGCTGGTCGGGATGCGAAAGGAAAACTTCCACAACCTTCGGATCAAACTGTTTCCCTGAAAATCGTTGAATCTCTTCGCGCGCCGTAGCGATGGGCAACGCTTTGCGGTACGGACGATCCGAGATCATGGCGTCCAGCGTATCCGCCACCGCGAATATGCGCGCGCCCAATGGAATCTGTTCGCCCTTCAGCCCGCGCGGATAGCCGGAGCCGTCGTAACACTCCTGATGCGACAAAACAATTTCCGCCGCTTCTTTCAGAAAGGGTATGCGTTCCAAAACCGAGTAGCCAATATCGCAGTGCCGTCGCATCACGTTGCGTTCCTGCGCCGTCAATGGTCCGGGCTTGGTCAGGATGCTGTCCGGTACGCCCATCTTTCCGATGTCATGCAAGAACGCGCCTCGCGCGATATGTCTCAATTGGGCTTTGTCCACGCCCATGGAACGGGCGATAGTGATCGTGAACGCGGTCACCCGCTGGCAATGTCCTTCGGTTTCAGCGTCCTTCGCGTCCAGTGCGCCGCCCAATGCTTCCAAAGTGTAATCGTAGGATTGCTCCAGATCTTGCAGCGCAATCGAAAGCTGCTGGGTGCGCTCCGCCACCAGCATTTCCAGATCGTTCTGGTAGGTGCGGTTGTCCATCACCAACCGGCGATGCTCCAACGCGCGCCGCACGCTCAGATGCAGCTGATCTTTCTCGAACGGTTTCAGGATGTAATCGTAAGCTCCGGCGCGTATCGCTTCCAGCGCGATGGAAATGTCATGCATCGCCGTGACCATGATCACCGGCACGTCGGGATCCTCGGCGCGCAGCTCGGTTAGCAGCTTTAGCCCATCCATTTCTGGCATGACTATGTCGCTTAGCACCAGATCAAACGTGTCATTGCGAAAAGCGTCCAGCGCCAGCCGGCCGTTCGCCCGCACGGTGCAGGCGTAGCCCTGAGCATCCAGCAAGGTTGAAACCACCTCGCGAATCGCTTCTTCGTCGTCTACCACTAGGATTTTTTCGGCGTTCAACGTCGGCTCCTGAGGTTCTCCAATTATAGGGCTCGAACTAGGGCCAGAAACGACTGTTGCCGGTGTCAGTGCCGCGAAGAGCAATACCTGAATCTGGAGCCTCAAATACCTTGAATGCCTTAGTACTCCACACCTGAACGCCTTGCCGTTTCCTGTACCTGTGCGAGCAGACTCGCCCCTCAACTCGCGCTATCCCGGAAATCCTCATCGCGTTTCGTGGCATCATAAAGGCTGACCATGCCATTCAAAAAGCTGCTACGCGATCCCTTCAAGAAAATGTTGTTTGAACTGGGCGCAGGCTACTATTCCCGCAAACTGGCCACCGGGCCCGAAGCAGATATTCGCAGGGATTTTGTCCGATCCCTTGATCTCCCGCCCGCCACCGCAGTTCCCCAACCTCTCCGTTTTCTCGACGTGGGCTGTGGGCCAGGGCACGTGGCCCGCGGCCTGGCCGGATCCGGCTATCACGTTGTTGGCGTCGATCGCAGCCGCAGTTTCTTGCGCATTGCGCGAGAACTGTCTGAAAATGTGCACAACCTGAGCTTTCAACTCTCCGTTACCGAAAAACTTCCATTTGCCGACGCTTCCTTCGATTACACCTACGCCACCGGCGTGATCTACTGGGTCGAACATATCGTGGCCACCCTCCGGGAAATGGTGCGTGTGACCCGGCCTGGCGGTACCGTGGCGTTTCTTGATCCACATGCGTCGATGTCCATCGCCAACGCCCGCGCCTACGGTGCGCAAAATCGAATGTCGCGTCGCGACATCCACAAACTCGTGACGTGGGCGACCTCCGCCCAACTCAATCGCCGGTTCGAGGAATCCGAGCTGCGCCGCTTGCTTACCGAGGCGGGTTTGGTGAGTCTTACTCTAGAGCAGCGCCTCGGTGGCATGGTTTGGTTTGGGAAGGGAACTGTTCCCGCGCCGCAATTGTAATTTGCCGGATAGTATTAGGCTGGACCCGAGAAATCTTCAGGGAGCGAACTGATTGTTTTCCGCAAAGCGTCAACGCCCAACCCGATCTGATGCAAAATCAGCTGGAACCCGCGCAGTTTTAATTGCGTTCGTTTGCGCCGCAATATTTGTCGCCGTGCGTCAATCGGCTTCGCCATCGATCGCCCTCGCGTCGGGTGCCGGGCGGCCTTCGACCCAGGCCAATCATGCCGCCAGTCCGGAATTCGTCAACGCCGCCGACCAAGTCTTGCAGCAAATGAGCCAGATTCTTTCGCTCCCGATCAAGCAACCGCTGAAGAAAAGCCTGCGCTCCAAACAAGAAGTTCGCGATTACCTGGTCCGCGAAGACAAAGAGGACAAGGACGACGCCGAACGCTACGCCGACGAGAAAACTCTCGAAGCCTTTGGTCTGATCCCCAAGGGATTTCCACTCGATTCGTTCATGCTCGACGTCCTCACCGATCAGGTTGCCGGCCTCTATGATCCCAAAGCGAAAGAGTTTTACATCGCGGATTGGATTCCCGTCGACGAACAAAAAACCGTAATGTCTCACGAACTAACCCACGCGCTAGAGGACCAGTCTTTCCGCATCGACGACTGGATCAAAGCCGCGCGCCCGAACGATGACGCGGAGCTGGCCCGCGATTCGGTCAGCGAAGGCTCGGCCATGGCCGCCATGGTCGATTACCAAATGCTCGATCAGCACATTGGAGTGCGCGAGTTGCCAGACGTCACCGTGCTGATTCGCGCCGGCGCCATCGCTGAAATGGATAAAGATCCCAATCTCGCCAAAGCGCCCTTATACATTCGTGACGAATTGCTGTTTCCCTATCTGGCGGGCACCGGTTTCACTCAGGAATTTCTAAAGGCTCATTCCGGCTGGAAAGACATTCACTTGGTTTTTGAAAATCCTCCGGTTTCCACTCAGCAGGTCATGCATCCCGATTTGTATCTGAACGGCACCAAGCCGGTGCCGGTCACGCTGCCGAACTGGAAAGGTCTCGCGCCCGATGGGTGGAAATTGCTCGAAGAAAATACGATGGGCGAATTTGGTTTAGGCGAAATTCTGAAGCAGTTCAAGAAGGACAATCGCGAGGATCCGCTTTCCACTTCATGGAAAGGCGATCGCTACGCTGTTTTCGAAGACGCGAAATCGAAGACAACTCCGCTCGTTTTTCGTCTCGCGCTCGATAGTCCCGAAGACGCTGCCCGTTTTTTCGGCCAGTACAGCGAAGTGCTGGAGCTGAAGCACACCGGCCGCACCGCTCTTCTGCGCCGGCCGAATTATTTTGAATTCAAGAGTGAGGATTCGGGTGGAGTGTTTCTTCGCTGCGTCGCCACCACTTGCCTGGCGGTCGAGGGCACGAACCGTGAAACCTTCGACAAAATCGATAAGGCCCTCGGTTGGGATTTGGCGCCCGTCGCTCCTGCCGTCGCGCCTTCTCAGACGTTGACCCAACAAACCCGCGGCGCGGAAGCTCGCGACCCTGAGAGCAAGTCTTAGCTACGCCGCCCAGTTGTAGCCCAGCTGCAGCTTAGTTATCGAGCGCCACTTCCATCGAGCGCCCTCGATGAATAACCATCAGCGTCTGATCGTCTCTCTGTTTCTGTCCCGCCGCGTGGAGCTGCACGTCTTTCATGCACGCCGCCGCGAGTTCCTTCGGGACCCAGCCATGTTTCAAGCTGGCTATATTCGAGAGTCGCACCGCTCCGTATTCTTCGCCTGAACTATTCACCGCTTCGGAAATGCCATCGGTATAAAGCAACAAGCTGTCGCCCGGATTCATGCGCACGCACTGAATGGTGTAGCGGCTCGACGCAAACATTCCCAGCGGCACTCCAGTAGAGGTCACCTGCCGGACTCCATCTTTACCCACGGCCAGCGCTGCTAGGTGTCCCGCGCTTCCAATTTCAATTTCACCATGGCTTCCGGCGCGTCCGCAGATCAGGGTCGCGTATTGCCCTGCGATCGTGCTCCGGCAAAATACGCTGTTCGCCGTTTCCAGTAGCTTGTCGAGCGGCATTCCCACGCTGGTCAAACTGCGAAACATAGCGTGCAAATGCGTCATCAACAACGACGCTGCCACGCCCTTGCCCGCCACATCGCCCAGCAGGAAAAACAAATCGCCATCTTCCGTCAGCGGGGAAATCAAATCGCAGTAATCGCCGCTGACCATTCCCGCCGGTTTGTATTGATAGTGAAAGCGCCAATCGCGGTGGCTCAGATCCGTTTGCGGCAATAGGCCGCGTTGCACTCGTGCCGCCAGCTCCAAATCACGCTCCAGCGCGCGTTGCTCGTCGCTGCTCAAATGATCCAAACACAGAGTTACCAGAGGATCGGCCAGCAGCCGGTCGCGCTCCACCGTCTCGTGGCATTCGGTGCAGATTCCGTACGTCCCATCGTCTAGCCGCTGCAACGCGGAATCGACGTCGGTCAAAAGCGCCAGCAAATGTGCTGGCGAAACTGTCGGCGGCGTAATCGCCACCACCTCGTTCAATTCTTCGCGGCGTTTTTCGAGTTGTTCGCGAATGTACGTCTCGCTGATTTCGCTCATCGCGGCTTCCCCAACTTCTGATGCTTCCAAATTTCGCGCAGTGCGTGCCGCTGCGCCATCCGAATTTGACATTGGAATCCCCTCTGCTGCCCCGCCCAACTAGACTCCATTGGATTCCCGCGCTGCCGTTTGGGACTCAGCATTGATGGCGTCCAAGAGCCCGGAACCTGAGTTTTCAGCGCGTTCCAGCCGTACCAGACGCCGCTCGAACCGCGTTCTAAATTGGCGGTGCTGCGCCGACGAAAGCAGGCCTGCTCGGCCAGCCTTTGGAAGCTCATTCAAAGCGGCCCGCACCAGAACCGCCGCCCGCGCCGCCTCGCCCAGTTCGTGCTCGTAGTAAATCGCCAACTGCTCGTAAGCCTCCAAGCCTTCCCGCGAATACCCCAGGATGCTGTTCCACAATTCCAGCGCCAGAGGATAATCCCGCTCGCGCTTCGCCAGCCGCGCCAGTGATTTCCGCGCGGCGCGATCCGTTTCCGGCGGCAGCTCCGCTTCGATCGACGCTGCATAGTGTTTCCGGGCGCGCGCGGTTTCGCCGCGTCGTTCGCAAATCCGCGATACGCCAAAAAGCTCCAGCCCATCTGGGCCGTTCGCATCGGGTTCCGCCAGCACCGAAAGAATGCGGCTCGCCAGGCCGGCAAGCCCGCGCAGGTCCATCTGGTTGTGCAGGAAAATCTGGACCAACGGCTCCGGCGATCCGCCCCGCAAATAATCAAAATAATACTGCGGGATCATCGCCGAAATCAGATCGGCCCCGCGATTCCAACCCAACACATGCTTTTCCAGTTCCGCCAGCCGCACCGAACCCAATCGTATCCGCCACAGGTTCCGCGCTGGATGCAAAAAATCCAAATGCGCCCGCGGAATGGGGGGCGCAATTTTTCGCGTCATCCGAAAACGCGTTTCCAGCAGCGGCCAGTCGAACGATTTGCCATTGAACGTGACCAGTACCCGCCGTTCCGCCATGCGCTCGGCCAGGGTCACCAGCAGCGCGTGCTCTTCGCTGTGCTCGCGCATGAAAAACTGCTCCACTTCCAGGCCGCCCGCGTCCCACCAGGCCACGCCGACCAAAAATGGATAAGTTCCGGTGCCGCCCATCAGCCCAGTCGTTTCCGTATCCAAAAAAAGCCACTGCCGCGGATCGCTTACATCGCCTTCCGCGCCCGGCGCCAGCAAACGCAACGCCGAATCGTTCAACTCGCGGTTCGGCGCCGGAAACCCAATCGGCTCCGAAAACCATTTGCGGACCACCAGGTGCTCGCCATACGAATTACTCACGGCTTTTCCTTCCAGCAGTTCGGCGAGCCGCTCCGCGCCATCCGGAAGCGCTGGCGAATATCCCCGTGCCCGTGCGCCAATTTCAGAAACACCGCCGCTCGGCACCTCGCCGCCAGCCTCCACACCGCTACGGCCTTTCCCGGGCTTCAGCGCCGCCAGAGACGCGAATTTGTCGCGCAGCGTCATCGTCGGTTAATTTGTCCCTTCAGCGATCATTCTCGATTCGTCTCGCATTTCCGGTCTCGCCGGAACACCCTCTTCCTTGCAGGTCTCACACAGCTTCGCCAGAATCGCCAGCGCCACTTCTTTCGTCTTTTCGCATTTCTCGCCAGCAGGTCCCACACAGGAAGGGCACCCCTGCTCGCAAGGGCATCCTCTGATCATCTCCTGCGTTTTGCTCAACAAAATTTCGTGTACGCGGTAGAGTGGCTCGCTGAACCCGATCCCTCCGGGATACGCGTCGTACAAATACAAATTCGGCTCGAAAAATTCCTTCATCTCCGCCGGATCGGTCATCGCCGCGCTGAATTCCTGCCATTCACTTTCAACGCCGGGGCTAGGAGGCCGCTCACCCACCGCCGTTCCCAGATCCCGCCGGTCGCACATCAGCAGCAAACTCGCCATCGATTCCAGGGCATACAGCAGCCCGAAAATTCCAGTTTGCCGGTCGGACAATGCGTACGGCAGTTCGGTGAGCAATTGCCGCTCCAGCGTGATCCAGAAGGCCGTGGTATGCATTTCGTTTTCCGGCAACTCCAGTTTTCCCGCGCCGATATTTTCGTTGGTGAAAAATTTGATTTTCTTGAATCCCACCACCTGCGAACGCACCAGCACGTCGCCATGCACTCTCGCCGCCGGCCCCGCGATTCGCGCCTCTTCTGCCACTTCCAGCACCCGCACCTGCGTGTAACGAATCGCGTCGGTGTAGTAATCCACATTCACCGACTTCACGTAAGCCTTGCGCTGCTCAAAATCCAGTTTCTCCACGTGGTATTGCTGCCCTTGGTGAATGTAAATCGCCTTGGGGTGTACCGTGGTCAGCGCCGACGAAAAATCACATTCGCCAATCACTTCCGGCTCGCCATCCTCCAGCGACTCGGGATGTCCGGTGGTGTCGATGATGATGAAATTGTCAGACGTTACCGAACGCAGGCTCACTGTATCCGCCGGGTAAGCCTCCTGCACCCAGTGCCAGTTTTCGCCGCTGCGATGCAAGAACCCGGCGTCGGTCATGCGCTCGCAAAGCTCCGGCAGATCCACCTTGCCGATTTTTTCATTGGGAGCGAGCGGTAGCTCGAAAGCCGCGCACTTCAAATGGTTCACCAGGATTTCCAGATTGTCCGGCTGCACGTAGGCATGTTCCGGCGAACGCCCGAAAAAATAGTCCGGATGCTGCACGATAAATTGATCGAGCGGCGCGGACGACGCCACCATCACCGCGCAGGAAGTTCCGTTGCGCCGGCCCGCGCGCCCCGCCCGCTGCCAGGTGGATGCGATCGATCCTGCGTAACCCGCCATCACGCTCGCGTCCAGCGACCCGATGTCGATGCCCAGTTCCAGCGCATTGGTGGTCACCACCCCGCGCACCCGCCCTTCGCGCAGCCCGCGTTCGATTTCTCGCCGCTCCCCTGGCAAATAACCGCCACGATAGCCGCGAATGGGCTCCGTTTCTCCTGGCTGCGGACGATTGGCCTGCTGCAGGTAAGTCAACAACACTTCGGTATGCAGCCGGCTGTTCGCGAAAACGATCGTTTGTAATTTCCGGCTGAGTAGTTCCTTCGCCACCCGCGTGGTTTCATTCAAATAGCTGCGGCGAATTCCAAGATTGCGGTTCACCATCGGCGGATTATAAAAAACAAAAAGCTTCTCCGCCGCCGGAGCCCCGTTCTCCTCGATCACTTCCACTTTTTCTTCGATCAACTGTTCCGCCAGCTCGCCGGGGTTCGCAATCGTCGCCGAACAACAAATGAATTGCGGTTTCGATCCGTAAAATTCCGCGATGCGCCGCAACCTTCGCAGCACATTCGTCAAATGGCTACCGAAAACTCCTCGGTACGTATGCAGCTCGTCGATCACGATGTAGCGCAAATTCTCAAACGCCCGCGTCCATTTGGTGTGGTGCGGCAGGATTCCGGTGTGCAGCATGTCCGGATTGGTCAGGATCACATGCCCGCGTTCTCGAATCGCCTTGCGCGCGTCGCTCGGCGTATCGCCGTCGTAGGTAAAAACTCCGAAACAATCATTCAGCCGCGTCGCCAGGTCGTGCAGTTCGGTCAATTGGTCCTGCGCCAGCGCCTTGGTAGGGAACAGGTACAGTGCCCGGGTATCCGCGTTCTCCAGAATGGTGTTAAGTATCGGCAGGTTGTAGCACAGCGTTTTGCCCGACGCCGTCGGCGTCACCACCACGAAATTCTTGCCGCTGCGCGCCATCTCAGCCGCCGCAGCCTGATGCGAATACAGCTGCTCGATCTTCTTCGCCCGGTAAGCCGCCACCAACTCCGGGCGCACCCAGGATGGCATAGCCCGGTACTGCGCCTCGCGCGCGGGGAAGTGCTTCACCGCCGTCAGCACCTCGTCCGCCCGGTACCGCGCCGTCAGCGCCACCAGCGCGTCCTGTACCGTATCTAAAGTTGTGCTGGGGCGAACCGCCAGCCCAGAAACCTGACCTGCCAGCGATGCCGCCATCCCGCCTCCCGAAGCCGCAATAAACAAACAGCTCAACAATCAGCCAAAATTCCAGGCTACCGCCACGACTCGGCGGTTCGCCTTTTGTTCGCTGAGGCTAACACGCTGCGTCAAATCCAGCAATCGCAAATCGAACTGTCTTTCAACTATCGTTCTCCCTGCGAAACTTTGCCTTCCGCTGAGAATCGAATAGACTGAATTCATAACGAGGGGCACACCATGGAGAATCCTGGCATTCGCAAGCTGATGAGTCGCTTCGCCGTAGCAGGGATGGCTATCACCATGGCCTTTGCCGTGGCTGCCGGCTGCAATTCGGTCAACGCCACCGGCGGCTCCGGCTCTCCCACGACGCCCACTTTCCCCAAGCCGCTCGTTGACGACGCCCTCGCCCCCGCGAAAGGCCAGGAGAGCCTGGTCCTCGCCGGAGGCTGCTTCTGGGGTATTCAGGCCGTCTTCAAGCACGTAAAAGGCGTCACCAGCTCCACCTCCGGCTATTCCGGCGGCTCGGCGGACACCGCGCAGTACGAGACCGTCAGCGGCGGAGACACCGGCCACGCTGAATCCGTCAAAGTCGTCTACGACCCGTCGCAGATCACTTACGGCCAGCTCCTACAGATTTTCTTCGCGGTCCACGACCCGACCACCGTAAACCAGCAGGGACCGGACCGCGGCACCCAATACCGTTCCGTAATTTTCTACGCCAACCCGGACCAGCAAAAAATTGCCGATGCCTACATCAAGCAGCTCGACGCCGCCAAAGTGTTCAGCGCCCCCATCGTCACTCAGGTTGCGCCCTTCAAAGCCTTCTACACAGCGGAAGCCTATCACCAGGACTACGCCGCGAATCACCCCCACGACCCCTACATAATGATTTGTGATCTTCCGAAACTCAGCACTCTGAAGAACGATTTTCCCGACTTGTACCGCGAGTGATATATTGCACCTCACCAGATTCGGATGATGCGCCTCAAAGAAATCTCGTTTTTACGCGAGCGCATTGCCCGAGGCGCTGAATATCCCTTCAACATCCCCGCAATTGCTTCACTGAAGACTCTTTCTATCGATAGCCGGGTCTGTTTCTTTGTGGGCGAAAACGGAACCGGAAAATCGACTTTGTTGGAAGCGGTTGCTGCGCACTACGGATTTGGGCTTCAGGGCGGCAACCGAAATTTTTCACCGAACACAACCACGAGCGTAAAATCGATTGAGCCTTTGGCGCAGGCTTTAAGGCTTTCGTTCACCAAGAAAACTGGAGCCGGCTTTTACCTTCGAGCGGAAAGTTTCTTCAACGTGGCCAGCCAAGTCGATGATCTCGGCGTATCGGACGGTTTTGGTGGCAAGAGCCTTCACGATCAATCTCACGGCGAATCGTTTCTCTCGTTAATCCAAAATCGATTCACCCGTTCGGGTTTTTATCTCATGGACGAACCAGAGGTTGCGTTATCTCCGCAGCGGCAGCTGGGTCTCTTGGTGTTACTTCATGATTTGGTGCTCGACAATCAGAACATTCAGTTTTTGATCGCAACCCACTCTCCGATTTTGCTGGCGTATCCGGGAGCGCAGATTTTTTCTTTTGATGGCGGACAGATCCATCAAGTTAGCTATCGTGAAACGCAGTCATTTCAACTCATGAGCCGATTTATCGCTGCTCCTGAGCGTTACCTGAACGTCTTATTTCACGAGCCGCCGCCCACCGAGAGTTAGTTCGTGCGCCCAGCGCCGCTTGACACGTCCTCTCCAACCCCGTTACAACATTACATGGCCCACGACTTCCTGATTTTTGATTTCGGTAAAGATGAAGAAACCGCGCAGCAAGCTCGCCGAAAAGTAGACAACTGGATCCAGGGCTTCCGCCTCGGCAAGAAAATGATCCTGAAATACGAGCGCGAAGATTCAGCGAACGGCGACGCTGCGGACCCAGACGACGAAGACAAAGCCGCAAAATCCAGCACCGACAAAAAGAAGGCTGATAAATCCACTAAGCATGCAGAATCGCCGGCGAATGTCCGCGTCCTGATTCGCCTCGATTTCTCCGACCACGAAAAACTCTCTCATCAACGCTGGCTCGATCGCATCCCCACCGAAGAGCCGTTCAAATCCAAGAAAGCCAAAATCATCCGCCAGAACGATCCAAAATTCGTCGAAACCGCCGAGCTATTCGACACCCTCACCTAGCGGATTCCTCCATAACCATTTTTGGCGCGCACCCAATGATTCGCCTATAATGGAGGTGCAATCTAACTCTGACTGCGGC
>Ga0307474_10000488_pt1 | contig 28458 bp, 24 predicted proteins | sample atmos_gasesECM1C_2_FD_203312 | JGI IMG/M metagenome (GOLD analysis project Ga0307474, IMG submission 203312) | Hardwood forest soil microbial communities from Morgan-Monroe State Forest, Indiana, United States - atmos_gasesECM1C_05 | ecosystem: Environmental > Terrestrial > Soil > Temperate... | reverse complement strand
TGGGAGGTCGAGCAAGCCATCCTGTCGCATCCCGCAGTGGCTGCTTGCGCGATCTATCCCCTGCCGTCGGAATTGGGAGAGGATGAGGTCGCTGCCGCAATCCAGCTGGAGCCGGATCGAGCGCTGGAGCCTGTCGACATCATCAGTCATTGCGAGGGTAAGATCGCCTATTTCGCAATTCCTCGCTATGTGCGCTTTGTCAGCCAGATGCCGCTGACGGAGAACGGGAAGATCAAGAAGGGCGCGCTGCGCGAGGCGGGCGTGACGGCCGACACCTGGGACCGCGAGGCGGCCGGAATTCGGCTGCGGCGGTAAGCACTTGCGGCCGCAGGCGTTCGGGCCTACCGGCTATCCTTGCCGCTCACTCCCTTGCAGCGCGTCCCTCACGGCAGCCTTGAGGTCATCGAGCTCAGCGGTCAGTCCGTTGAGACGCTCCGGCGGAAATTCCGCGAGCAACGAGGCGAGCCACGAACCGTGGCTTTTCGCCATGCGCCTGAATGCCTTTCTGCCCTCGACCGTCATGCAAACGATCTGCACGCGACGGTCCAGGTTTGAGGGCGTGCGGGTGATGTATCCGTCCTCGACCAGACGGTCGACGATCGGCGTGAGATTGCCGGCGGAAACCATCAGGCGCTTGGGCAGTTCGCCCAGGACCAGACCGCTCGGCTCGCGATCGAGTTGGGCGAGCACGTCGAAGCGAGGCATTGTGAAGTCGAATTCCTCGCGGAACCGCCGTCGCAGTTCTGCTTCGATCAGGGTCGTGCAAGCGAGCAGGCGGAGCCACAGCCTGGTTTGAGCTCGATACTCGGCCTCCTGATCAGGCCCCTCCTTGGCGGAAGGCGCCGAGGACTCCCTCACGAGTGCCAATTGAAATCTCCCTGGCTAGCTTTGCGGTTTCCCGCGAACGCTGGAAGAGGTGATCCGCGTTCCCTGCAAGATAGTTCGTGCCAAAAGTAAATTCAAGCGGTCGACGGAACTGATCCGCTCGGTCTCTTAGAAGTGTAGATATAATTGATTCTTGCGCAGCCTGCGCCATTCCAGAACCGGCTTGACAACCACCGTAGCCGCAAATAGTTCAAGCTTAAAATAAGACTTTGCAAACTCTAAATTACTGCTCGGCGACTCGGCAGCCGGTTAATGTGCCAACAGTTTTGCCGTTGTGCTCATGGTGCGTGGTCCAAGCTTGGTGATTTGATTTGCTCGCGCTGCCGCAAGGCAGAAAATGAGTAGATTCAGAAAAACATACCGATCCGATAAAACGGCGGCGCTGGCGACCAGCACGACGGAGTACGACACAAGAAACGTGCCTAAGATAAAGCAAGAGCGGTCATAAAAAACTGAGACGGACTTCTTATAGATTGCCCTGACGATCAGCAGAAGAGCGGTAACGCGGATCGCATTCTCCACAAAATAGTGGAAGAAGATGGTGACGATTGAACGCCCGCGGAGCCAGTCGATGCCAAAGGTTAGGTCTCCTGTCATCCGGTACAGCGTAGCAGCAAGCATTGCATAGCTGTGTTCGAATAGAGGAAGTCCGATCAGCGCAGCTGTGAAAAATTTCAAAGCATTTTCAGCGTGAGTCGCAGGCGCGTAGGCGTATGACTTCAGCAGTAAAGACTGCGATAACACTGAAATTTCTTTCTGCGTACAGCCAAACGTCTTCGCCTCAGACTCCGTGAGCGGACCGTAGGGAGCGAACGGCAAGATGGTCTTGGTCGGTTCAAAGTTAAGCGACGATATCTCATGTAATTCGCCGCCGCACGAGAACGTTAGTCTTTGAGATGGAACAACTTTCTCTGGCGAGTCACCCATTCGCACGAACGCGGTTATGTACGCCAGATTCGGGAGTGCGAATGGAAATGCAGCGAAGAAGACAATTCCGAGGGAAGCCGATGCCGCGATGACGTATCTAGGATATGTTTGCACGACGTTGCGATCAAACAGCAAGACGCAGGTCACGTGGGCTAGGAGAAACACAAACACGAGTTTAACAGCAATCAATAGTGCTGCAACAAAGCTGGCCGCGAGAATTTGCCTCCGCTGGAGGAAAAGAACATACAGCAATACAAGGGATGTGATTAGGCCATCAGGGTAAAGAAGTTTTTGCAAGTAGGCACAGTGTGGAATCGCCGCTGCGCCAATCAGAAGAGCGAGTGGTTTAGCGGCGCCCTTGAATTCGCGGTAGACCAGAAAAAGCGCTCCGAGAAATATCGCGGTCTGCGCAAAGAAAATCAGATAGAGGTTGGACAGCTTCAATCCAGCTATACATTCAAAGGCCGGATAACCGAATCCCCGCATAATGTTGAAAGGTGGAAGCGACGTAGCTCCGCAAAGACCAGAAGCTATTGATAGATAGTCGCTGGTGTCACCTGCTAAATCCGGCGGGACGGTAACAAGAACGATTGCATAGACGAGAACACAAGTCGCAAAAGCAAGTCTATCGATTGTTGATACTCTCCGCACACGTTCCCCATCTTTGTCGCCAATGAAATTGAGTGTGGTTTGAAGCCGCAGAATCTGCTTCTAGAGATTGCGGATAACCTTTACGTCTGATAGGCGAAAGTTGTTTTTTGGTTGTATCACCACCAGAGGCACGCGCAATCGCAGGTTGTAGCTCGTAGTGTCGGGGCGCAATGGTTCAGTGGGCGGCAACTTTAGTTCGGATTGGGGGAGGGGGCGTTTTTGCTTACAAAGGCGCGGGAAGACGTAGCTTCTAAGCAAGCCGCTTACAGTGCGGCCCTAAAGAATTCGAGAATCGCGGTGCTCGTGCCTTGTTACAATGAGCAACACACAGTCGGACGGGTGGTCGCAGACTTTCGCAGTGTGCTTCCATCGACGGAAGTCTATGTCTACGATAACAACTCTACCGACGGCACAATAACCATTGCACGCGAAGCTGGTGCCACGGTGCGCCGCGAGCGCCGACAAGGGAAGGGCAATGTTGTCCGGCGGATGTTCGCTGATGTCGACGCGGACATCTATGTAATGGTCGACGGCGACGGGACCTACGATGCGTCGAGCGCACCCGAGATGATCGCGGCGCTGGCCGAGGGTCAGCTCGATATGGTGGTCGGCCTGCGGGTTGATCAAGCCGAAGCCGCCTATCGCTTTGGACACCGGTTTGGCAATCGCATGCTGACGGGTTTTCTCTCCAGTATGTTCGGCCAGCAGTTCCAGGACGTTCTATCGGGCTACCGGATTTTTTCGCGCCGCTTCGTTAAGTCCTTTCCGGTTCTGTCTGGCGGTTTTGAGATCGAAACCGAATTGACGGTGCATGCGCTGGAGCTGATGTTGCCGACGGCGGAAATAACCACGCCCTACTATGCACGGCCGCCCGGCTCAGTATCGAAGCTCAACACCTGGCGGGACGGCTTTCGCATTCTCGGCACGATCTTCAAGCTGTACCGCACCGAGAGGCCGCTGCACTTTTTCGGCATCGGCGGGCTCTGCCTTGCACTGGTTGCTATCGCTCTCTCCGTGCCGCTGGCGATCACCTTTTTTGAGACGGGTTTAGTGCCACGGCTGCCCACAGCGGTACTGTCTACCGGACTAATGATCTCGGCTCTGCTCTCGGTCAGTTCGGGGCTGGTGCTCGATACGGTGACGCGCGGCCGACGCGAATTGAAGATGCTGATGTACCTGTCGCAATCAACGCACTGGAGCTTCGAGGGCGATCGGAAGTGAGTATTTGTGTCTGGACACGCTGTGGGGCATAGTGATCTGTCAGGTTAGGCCAGACGAGCACTAGCGGCGAAACCTCAGCAGATTGTCGGCAGCAAGCGCCTGACTTCGTCGAGCAGGTCGGGGATCGCTTTCTCGTCGTTCGCCAGATGCCTGAGCAACGCGCTCTGAAACAGGCCGTCGAACAGTGCATAAAGCGCGGCGGGGGACGATGCTGGCCGCCTGTCGCCGAGCTCGGCATAGCGCAAGGCGATCCGCCAAATCATCGCTTCCAGGCTTTTGTCGATCTCGAGCACGTCCTTGCGAAACGCGGCCTCGAACATGGCCTGGGACCTGAGATCGTACCAAAGCCGGTGCATGCGGGCGTCCTGCCGTAGCGTCGACTCGAGCTTGCCGAGAAAGCCTTCCGTCAATTCTTCGCGGCTCTGCGCGGTGGCGACCACCTCGTCATATCGCGTCACGCATTTGGCCTTGTAGTGCCGAACGCAGCAGCAGATCAGGTCGAGCTTGTCGCTGAAGTAGTAGTGAAAGACGCCATGGGTGAACGCGGAATTTTGCGCGATCTCGCGCAGGCTGGTGCGCGCGAAGCCAAGTTCGCCGAGCGTCTCCAGCGCCGCTTCGGCAAGCTCGATCCGGCGCGCATTGAACTTCTCGTCGCGCAGCGCCTCGGCCGCCTCCGCGATCCGCTGGGCCGCCCCCGTCACCTGCCGCGCCATATCGTTCCTTTCCTTAGTCCCATCCTGCAACGGCCTTATACCGCGCAGACCACGGACTGCTCCATCATTCCCAACCACTTCCTTAGACAACTGTCAAATTGATCCTTGACAAGTGTCAAGTTTCAGGCCGATGGTTAGGAAAATAATTTGGACAGTCGTCAAGACTGTCGGCAAGGGAGGATGGCACCGCGAGTGCGCCAGGCGCCTCGCCCTGGTTCATGGCCAGACCGCGCAGCGCGTCCGTCGGCGCGCGCCTCGATCAGCCCAGCACCAATCAATCACCAGCAACGGAGGAGTACGTCATGAGTGGGAAGCGCCTTGCGGGCAAAAAAGCTCTCGTTACCGGTGGCGCCCGAGGGATCGGGGCCGCCATCGCGCAAGCACTGGCGCAGGCCGGCGCCTCGATCATGATCGCTGACATCCTGGAGGATGCGGGCAGGGCCAGCGCTGCGACCCTAGCCAAGGAAGACGTGAAGACGGGCTTCGTCGCGCTCGATGTCAGGGACGATGCGCAATGGGAGAGGGCCGTCGCGACAACGGTGGCCACGCTCGGCGGCTACGACATCCTCATCAACAATGCCGGCATCGAGATCACGTCGCTGATCATCGACGTCAAGGCGGAAGATCTCCGCCGCATGTGCGACGTCAACATCGTCGGCGTCGCGCTCGGCATGAAGCACGCCTTCCGCGCGATGCGGCCCGGCGGCGCCGCTGGCCGGGGCGGCGCGGTGGTCAACCTCGCTTCCGTCGCCGCGACCATCGCCTTCCCGTCCATCGCCGGCTATTCGGGCACCAAATCGGCGGTCGATCGCATGACGCGGGTTGCGGCCATGGAAGCGGGCAAGCTCGGCTACGGCGTTCGCGTCAACTGCCTCTATCCGGGCCTCGTGCCGACCGACATGGGCATGCAGCTGGCCGGCGACATCGTCAAGGTCGGACTGGCGGCCGATCCCAACGCTGCGGTCGCGTCGGTGATCGAGCAGACGCCGCTCGGTCGTCTCGGCGAAGTCAGCGATATCGCCGATGCCGCCGTGTTCCTGTGCTCCAACGATGCCCGCTTTATCACCGGCGCCGGCCTGCCGGTCGATGGCGGCATGGGCATGTGACCGCGGCCCACAACAGACACGATCAATAGAGAGGATACGACATGAGCGAGAAGAAGCCCGTCATCGTCTACGGCGTTTCCGGCTACACCGGTCGCCTGGTTTGCGAATATCTGCGCGAATACAATATCCCCTTCATCGCGGCGGGCCGCGATGGCGCCAAGGTAAAGGAGGTCGTCGAGAAGGTCCCGGGTATCGAGACGGCCGACTATGAGATCGCAGAGGTTGAGCACAATGTCGATGCGCTCACCAGACTGTTTCGCGGCTCGCAGGTCGTCAACAACATGGTCGGCCCGTTCATCAAATATGGTGACGCCGTCGCCGAGGCCTGTGTTGCGGCCGGCTGCCACTACACCGATACAACCGGCGAGCAGGACTGGGTGTTGCATGTCCAACAGCAGTGGGGTCCAAAATTCGCGGAGAAGCGCCTGTTGGTCTCGCCGGGCATCGCCCAGATGTATACGACCGGGGAAATTGCGGCCAATCTCTGCCTGGAGACACCGGGTCTCGACACGCTTGACATTCTCGTGCTGTGGAAGGGACTTCCGACCTACGCGTCCACACAAACCATTTTCACGATCCTCAAGGCGAAGTGGTACTACCTCGAGCAGAACAAGTTCGTCGAATGGGACTCGACCGCCAATTTCGAGGTCAGCGTGCCTGGCCAGCACGAAAGCGCGATCGCCGTGCCGTGGGGCGGCACCTCGCATCCGGTCTGGTTCAAGAACGATCCACGGGTTGCCAATTGCAAGGTGATCGGCGGTGTGTTCCAGCGGCATGTCATGGAAGGCGTCCGTCAGACCCAGCAGATGGTGAAGGAAAAGATCAAGCCGCTGCCGCCGGAGCAACAGGAGAAGGCGCTCGCCGACATCGCAGCGACGGTGCAGGCCAGCATGCCGCCGCGCGAAAATCCCCGCATCAACACGTCGCTGGATTCGGTTCACGCGTCGGGACCGCTCGGCCGCGCCCATTGCGTCATCCACGGCAATTGCAATTACAAGCAGACCGGCATGCTGCAGGCCTATGCGGCGAGCGCGCTGTTGCAGACGGCGCCGAAGCGGAACGGCTTTGCCTCGGGATGCCAGGCGTTCGGCCATCGCGAGCTCCTCGGCCAGCTGCGCGGCTTCGGGCTTGTCAGCAAGCCCATTCTGAACGTGTACGATTGAAATGTCGCGGGTGGCGCGCTTGCGCGCGTCGCCCGCGTCCTGCTTCGGGGATCGGCCATGCGGTTCATCGACTACCTCGACAAAGGGGCATCGCTCGGTGCGGATGCGCCGTTCCTGACCATGGACGGACGCGACCTCAGCTATCGCGAGGTGCAGCGGCTGAGCTACCGGGTCGCGCGCGGGCTTGCCAGATCTGGCATCGCGCCCGGCGAGAAGGTCGCGATCCTCTCCGGCAATGATCCCGTCGCCTTTGCCTGCGTGTTTGGCATTTCGCGTGCCGGCTCGGTCTGGTGCCCGATCAATCCGCGCAACGAAGGGGCCGAGAACAAATTCATCCTCGACCAGTTCGACTGCAGCCTGCTCCTGTTTCATTCGAGCTTCGCTGCGATGGTCGAAGCGGGGCGGCATGACTTGCCGAAACTGCGCACGCTCGTGTGCCTCGATGCCGAGCTGCCGTTCGCGCCATCTTTCGACAGCTGGCTTTCCGGGCTTGCCGATGAGGAATATCAGCGCCAGCCGGTCGACGATCTCGCGATGATTCCGGGAACCGGCGGAACCACCGGCAAGCCTAAGGGCGTCATGCTCTCCGGCCGCAACATCGAGACCATGACCGCGCTGACGCTGATGGGTTATCCGTTCAAGGGCCGCCCGGTCTATCTTGCGCTGGCGCCGCTGACCCATGCCGCCGGTGTGCTTTGCTTCCCGATCATGACGCTTGGCGGCCGCATCGTGATCATGCATCACCCCGATATCGGCGAGTTCATCGATCTGATCGAGCGCTATCGCGTCACGCACACGTTCCTGCCGCCGACCGTCATCTACATGCTGCTCGATCATCCCAAGCTTGATCGCTCCAGGCTCGGCTCGTTGCAATGCTTTTGGTATGGCGCGGCCCCGATTTCGGCATCGCGCCTGGCGGAGGCGCTGCAACGGATCGGGCCGATGGCGCAATTGTTCGGCCAGACCGAAGCGCCGATGATGATCTCGATGATGGCGCCGGACGAGCACTACAATTCCGATGGCACGATTGCGATGGAGCGTCTGTCTTCGGCCGGACGGATCAGCCCGCTGGTGCAGGCCGCCATCATGGACGCCGACGGCAATCGCCTGCCCACCGGAGAGCGCGGCGAAATCGTGGTTCGCGGCTCGCTGGTGATGGAGGGTTACTACAAGAACCCCGAGGCGACGGCCGAGGCGTCAGCGTTCGGCTGGCACCATACCGGCGACATCGGATACCTCGACCGCGACGGCTATCTGTACATCATCGACCGCGCCAAGGACATGATCATCACCGGCGGTTTCAACGTCTATTCGATTGAGGTCGAGAACGCGCTGCGAGCGCACGAGTCGGTGCAGGATTGCGCGGTGATCGGCCTGCCCGACGACAAATGGGGCGAGCGGATCGTCGCCGTGGTGCAGCCCCGCGCCGGCCAGAGCGTCGATGCCGGTGTGCTTACGGCCTTCGTCAAGCAGCGGATCGGCAGTGTCAAGGCGCCGAAGCAGATCGAAGTCTGGGACGATCTTCCGCGATCAAAAGTCGGCAAGGTCCTGAAGCCGGATATTCGCGCGCGACTGGCCGATCGTTCGCGTAACTAATCGCGTTTTCAAGCGAAGTGGAGACCCGTTCGCGGGAAGGAAACGTGTCACTCTTTCGCCCCACGAATCTCATGCTTACGCGGCGGCACCGCAAGATCTAGAAATGCCGTTACCGGCTTTTGGCGGTCGCAGCGCTTGAAGTGAGATCGCCCGCGGGCATGCGCTTTCAATGCCGAAATTGAATTGATCGATGCTCAGAAGCATGTCGATCCTGGCAAGGATGTCTTCTAGATACATCGCGTGTTCCGGGAAAAAGCCGAACCCTGGAACTGGCTGGTGAGGTTGGAGAGGTGAGCCAGCGGCAACACCCGGCCAGTCCTCATGGACGGCGACACAATTGCGAAACGAGCCGCGGAAGATACCGGGGACTCGCGGGAGGCGGGGAGATGCCGAGCGGCAGATGCGAGCGGTTTGCACGATTCTTCGCTGCCGCCAATAGCACGGGGGCGGACCAGAGATGACCAAGGTTGCACTGTCGGGCGCGGATGGAAAGCTCGGCAAATTCTTGCGCCGAACGTTGCTCGCTCAGGGCGTCGACCTCCGCTCCGCCGATCGCCATCCGCTGGAGCCGCTTCATCCCGAAGAGGACCTGACGCATGGCGATTTGTGTGATTCCGAGAACGTTGACCGGCTCCTGCAAGGAGTCGACATTCTGATCCATATGGCGGGCACAAGCGTTGAGCGACAACTGCCAGAAATTGTTCAAAACAATTTGGTCGGGCTCCACGCAGTGTACGAGGGGGCGCGGCGCCACTGTGTGAAACGTGTCGTGTTCGCCAGCTCGAACCATTCGATAGGCATGCATGAGACGACTGAAAGGCTCACCCTGGATCGTGACTTTCGCCCCGACGGTTTGTACGGTCTGAGCAAAATGTGGGGCGAGGGGCTGGCCCGCCTCTACTGGGACAAGCACGGCATCGAGGGCATCTGCGTGCGGATCGGCAGTGCACTCGAGCGGCCGACCGAACTTCGCCACCTGAGCACCTGGTTCGGCCTCGAAGACCTCATCCAGTTCATCAATTGCTGCATCAAGACGCCGAATGTCGGCTTCATCACTGCATGGGGCGTATCGAACAATTCGCGAAGTTACTGGACGCCGACCGGTTGCGCGCCTCTCGGCTACCGGCCGATGCAGAATTCCGAGGATTTCGCGTCTGAAATCATGCGGCAGCAGAACCCGCTTGATGCGATCGGCCAGCAATATCAGGGCGGGAGCTTCGCGAGCTTCGACTACACACCGCACCATCAACGACCGCGCGGCAGCCGGCACCTCAAAGCCAGCAGCAGCATCGCGGTCAGAACACTACGCTAAGAGGCGACTACAGGGAGGATCTGATGACCACGCCAAACCTGCATGCCTTCGCCAAGGCCTCCACTCACTATCGGTGGGTAATTTGCGCGTTGTTGTTCGTTATTACCACCATCAACTATATGGATCGCAACATCCTCGGCGTGCTCAAACCCACGATTCAGGGCGATCTGCATTTCAGCGAAACCGATTTCGGTAATATCATCTTCTTCTTTTCGTTCGCTTATGCGGTCGGCTACGCCGGCATGGGGTGGCTTACCGACAAGATCGGGATTCGCCTCGGCCTTGCCGCCGCTGCGATCCTGTGGTGCTTCGCATCGATGGCGCACGGCCTGGTTGCGTCCGTCGCTGGCTTCATGGTCGCCCGCCTGGTGCTCGGCCTCGGTGAAGGCGGCAACTTTCCGACCTGCATCAAGACGATCGCCACCTGGTTTCCAGTGCGTGACCGCGCGTTGGCCACGGGTATCTTCAACAGTGGCAGCAATGTCGGCGCGATGCTGGCTCCGCTGATCGGCGCCCTTGTCGTCAGCCTGTCCGGCTGGCAAGCGGCCTTCTACGTGACCGGCGCGATCGGTCTGGTTTGGGTAGCGTACTGGCTGATAGTCTATCGCAGCCCGGACGAGCACCCTCGCGTGTCGCCGAGCGAACTAGCCTACATCAACAGCGACCCTGAAGTCGCGGCAGAAAAAATTCCCTGGGCCAAGTTGCTGGCCTATCCTGGTACTTGGGTTTACATCGTTGGTGGGGTGCTGACCAACCCCGCCTGGTGGTTCTACAACAACTGGGTTCCGAGTTTCCTCAATAGCAAATTTCACGTTTCGCTGTTTGCTGTGGGATTGCCGCTCGTCGTGATCTACCTGCTCACGGATGTCGGCTCGATCGCGGGCGGTTGGGTCTCGTCGACCCTGATCAAGCGCGGCACTGATGTGTTCACCGCCCGCAAGATTACGTTGCTCGTCTGCGCAGCCTGCACCGTGCCGGTGTTTCTTGCTCCGCAGTTGGACAGCATGTGGGCTGCGGTGGCCTTGATCGGCGTTGCGATGGCCGCTCACCAGGGGTTTTCAGCCAATCTGTTTACGCTGGTGTCCGACACCATGCCGCGCGGAGCTGTAGCTTCCACAGTCGGACTCGCAGGCGGCATCAGTTCCCTGGCGGGCGCATTTTCCGCCGCGGCCGTCGGCCGGGTGCTCGACGCGACGGGGAACAATTACACCTTTGTGTTCTTTGTCTGCGCCAGCGTCTACTTGATTGCAACTGCCGTCATCCACTTCATCCTGCCGCGCACAAGGGATTCAAGGGTTACGGCCGGCGGTGGGTTGGTATCGCTCGGTTAGGGTCCCGCGCGGGCTAAGCCAAAGAGGTCGCGCTACCTCTGGGCCGTCCGGCTGGATCCGTCGCCAATCCAGGTTCGCCCGGTGCACGCTTGCTCCGGGCGAGAAATGCTGAACTGGCTCATCGGCATCATCCGTCTCGTTGAATGCCCTCTCGCATGATCTCCACCAAGTCCAAGCCACGGGCGACTCACAGTCTGCCGCGATCGCCCAATAAAGCGGCGGCCGCAGTGCAAAACGGCGCCACACCCTGTCCGGCCGGATCGACGCAACATGCCGGCTCGCAGCAAAAATCATAATTTGCTGCCTTTTTGAACCAATTGTCGTACTTTTTGGCACGTCCGTTGCATCAGTCGCCAGGTACCGTGCCCGGCGGCCCAAAGGTCGCACGGGACTTTGCAAGATGATGCGGAATTGTTGCGGATGACGGCCAAAGCGGCGCTCGAACTGGTGCAATTAACAAAGAAATACGGCGGCGTGACTGCTGTTGACGCGATCAACCTCAAGATTCCCGCAGGCTCCTATTGTTGCCTGCTCGGGCCTTCCGGTTGCGGCAAGACATCCACATTGCGCATGATTGCAGGCCATGAATCCGCGACATCCGGCGACATCATTATCGGGCCGAGGAACGTGACGAATCTGCCGCCCGCGCAACGCAGCACGTCAATGATGTTTCAGTCATACGCCTTGTTTCCGCATCTCTCCGTGATCGACAATGTTGCCTTCGCCCTGAAGATGAAAGGCATCGCGAAGCCCGCGCGTCATGCCGAAGCCAAGAGGCTTCTGCAGCTCGTCGATATGCAGGCCTATGCGGCGAGATTGCCCGCACAACTGTCTGGCGGCCAGCAGCAGCGCGTGGCGCTCGCACGCGCGCTGATTACGTCGCCTCAGGTCCTGCTCCTGGACGAGCCGCTTTCGGCGCTCGATCCGTTCCTGCGGTTGCGGATGCGCGCCGAGTTGAAAAAGCTGCAGCGTGAGCTTGGGATTTCCTTCATCCATGTGACCCACGGCCAAGATGAGGCAATGGCACTGGCCAATATCGTGGTTCTGATGAACGGCGGCCGGATCGAACAGCAAGGCTCGCCCCGCGAGATCTTCAATCATCCCCGGACTGAATTTACGGCGAGATTCATCGGCGGCCACAACATTATCGCCGTTGGCGACGACACCTTTGCTGTTCGCGATGATCGGCTCTCTCTCAAAAGACCCGGCGAAGTCGTCGATGGTCCCTCGATTGCAGGTATTGTCAGCGAGGTCGAATACCAGGGAACCTATGTTCGCGTAGAGATCGCAGCCGACGGTGGAACCGACATCTTGGCCCAACTCACGGAAAGCGAGTTCGACGCGACCAACTATTCCGTCGGAGAACGTGTCCTGGTTACGTGGAATCCGATGCAGGCAAATCTACTGAGTACCAACAGTTCCGCAGCCGTCCGATCGTCGGAGAAGGCGGCTTGACATCTTGGGAGATCATGATGAGCAATCGTTCGAAGTCCAGTAATGCCCTGAACCGCCGCACCTTGCTGAAGGGCGCGGCCGGAGTGGTGGGGCTCGCAGCAGGTTCCGGCGCAATCACCGGATTTCCCTATGTCCGTTCAGCCGAGCCGAAGGTGCTGCGTTATCTCGGTACGGCCGTGAACGAGGGCGACGAGATCTCGAAGAAATGCCTGGAAGATACCGGGATCAAGATCGAATACATCACGGCGACGACCGACGACGTGACCAAGCGCGTCGTCACCCAGCCGAATTCGTTTGACGTTCTCGACACCGAATACTTCTCTTTGAGGAAGCTGGTGCCATCGGGGAATATTCTTGCGCTCGATGCCAAGAAGATCAAGGAATTCGACAACATCACCCCGGTCTTCACCAAGGGGCAGCTGCCGAACGGCAAGAAGATCGGCGATCAGGGCACAGCGCCTTGGAAGGTCCTTTATCTTGAGGGACCGAATTCCAAGACGTTCTCGTCGACGCCGACCCAATACGTGACGCTGATCCCGACGGTCTACAATGCCGATACGCTCGGGATTCGGCCGGATCTCATCAAGCGGCCGATTGAATCGTGGGCCGAACTGCTCAATCCGGAATTCAAGGGCAAGGCGGCAATCCTCAACATTCCCTCGATCGGCATCATGGACGCCGCGATGGTGGTCGAGGCCACCGGCCAACACAAATATGCCGACAAGGGCAACATGACGAAGGCCGAAATCGATCTGACCATGAAAGTCATGACCGAAGCCAAGAAGGCCGGCCAGTTCCGTGCGTTCTGGAAAGATTTCAACGAGTCGGTCAATCTGATGGCTTCAGGCGAAACAGTCATTCAGTCGATGTGGTCGCCCGCCGTCACCAAGGTGCGGTCGATGGGAATTCCTTGCACTTTCCAGCCGCTGAAGGAAGGCTATCGCTCCTGGGCCTCCGGGTTCTGCGTGTCGAAGGCGGTCTCGGGACCGAAGCTCGACTGGGCCTACGAGTTCGTGAACTGGTTCCTGTCAGGCTGGGCCGGCGCTTATCTGAATCGTCAGGGATACTATTCCGCCGTTCTCTCCACCGCGCAGGCCAACATGACCGCCGACGAGTGGGGCTACTGGATGGAAGGCAAGGCGGCTGTCAGCGATATCAAGGGCCCTGACGGCACCCTTCTCGAGAAGGCCGGCAGCAAGCGCGACGGCGGCTCCTATGAGGACCGTATGGGTGGCGTTGCCTGCTGGAATTCCGTGATGGACGAGAACGACTACATGGTCCGCAAGTGGAATGAATTCATCGCCGCTTGATGCCATCGCGGGACTTGGCCGGCACGCGTTTGCGGTCGGTCCAAGTCCCGCTTCGGCAAATCCCGATTCGATTTGACCGAGATCGGTTTTTCCATGGTCCAGGCTCGTAAATCGCTTGTCGCGTGGCTTCAGGCCGCGCCGATGATGCTGATCTTTGCGGCGTTCTTTCTGCTGCCGTTGGTGTTCGTGACGATCGTCAGCGCGTGGGACTACAACGAATATGAGATGATCCCGGCCTTCAGTCTGCGAGGCTACACCGATACGTTCGAGGGATGCATCGCCGGCCTACCGGATCTCTGCACGATCCTGAAGACCTATCTGAATACGCTGAAACTGTGCGTCCTGACCTGGGGCATGACGCTGCTCATCGGGTTTACGGTCGCCTATTTCCTGGCGTTTCACGTCCGGTCCAAGACCTGGCAGATCGTGCTTACCTTGCTCTGCACGATCCCGTTCTGGACCTCGAACGTCATCCGAATGATCGCGTGGATTCCGCTGCTCGGTCGGAACGGGCTGGTGAACAAGGGGCTGATGGGTGTGGGGCTGGTCCAGCAACCGGTCGAGTGGTTGCTGTACTCGGAGTTTTCCGTCGTCCTCGCCCTCGTTCACCTCTTCACCTTTTTCATGGTGGTGCCGATCTTCAATTCGTTGATCCGGATCGACAAGAGATTGATCGAGGCGGCCTATGATGCCGGTGCCAGCGGATGGCAGACCCTGGTCAACGTCGTCATTCCCCTGGCGAAGCCGGGCATAGTCATCGGCTCGATTTTCGTGATCACGATCGTGATGGGCGACTTCGTCACGGTCGGCGTGATGGGTGGTCAGCAGATCGCGTCCGCAGGAAAGATCATCGAAACGCGTCTCAACGCATTGCAATTTCCTGCGGCCGCGGCCAACGCCGTCATTCTGCTGGGCGTTACGATCCTGATCATTGCGGCGCTGACCAGGATCGTAGACATCCGCAAGGAACTTTAGAGATGGGCGAGAAACGGCCGCGATCCTTCTACGTACTCGCAGCGTTTTTCGCCGCATACGTGCTGTTTCTTTACGGGCCGATGATTGCGATCTACATCCTCTCGTTTCAGGGACCTGACGGCGGCCTTACCTTTCCGATGAACGGCATTTCCCTGGTGTGGTTCAGCAAGGTGTTTTCCGGGACAGGCATCGTCGACATCGGGGCGGCCTTCAAGCGGTCGCTGAGGCTCGGCCTTGTCGTCATGGTGCTGACGGTCGTCATTTCGGTATCGGCCGGCATGGCCTTCCGGAAATCGTTCCGCGGCGCGAGCTTCCTGTTCTATGTCGCCATCGCGAGCCTGATCATGCCATCGATCATTACCTCGCTTGGCATCGCACTCGAATTCCGGCTGCTCGACGATTTCGCCATCAAGAGCGGCGTCGAGGGCTGGACCACGGCAATGGGGCTCTTCACTTCGGGCCTTGGCGCTCATCTCACCTGGACCTTGCCATTTGGCCTTCTGATCATGTTTGCGATCTTCAACCGGTTTGATGGAAGGCTCGAAGAGGCTGCGCGGGACCTCGGCGCAACGCCATGGCAGACATTTCGGCATGTCGTGCTGCCGATCATCCTGCCCTCCGTCGTGGGCATTGGTCTGTTTGGCTTTACCTTATCCTGGGACGAGCTGGCGCGCTCCAGCCAGGTTATCGGATCTGTCAATACTCTGCCGCTCGAGCTGCAGGGCCTGACGACAACCGTGACCAAGCCGGACATCTATGCGCTGGGAACATTGACGAGCGCCGTATCCTTTCTAGTCATTTTCCTGGCGTTGATCGCCATTCTGGTGCTTCAGGCGCGGCAACGACGCCATGGTTCTGATGCCGGCAAAGGGATGGTGTAGGCAGGGGCTTATGCGCATTCTCATCGTTAATCCAAACACCACCTCCTCCATGACCGAAACGATTGGTCGTGCCGGACGCGTCGTAGCCGCTGCGGGAACGGAAATCATCGCTGTCAATCCGGTGGATGGACCGGTTTCTATTGAAGGTTATTATGACGAAGTGTTTTCGGTCCCCGGGCTCTTGGCTGAAATCGCCAAAGGAGAAGCCATCGGGGTTTCGGCCCACATCATTGCTTGCTTCGATGACACGGGTCTCGAGGCGGCACGCTGCGTGTCGTCGGCGCCCGTCATCGGTATCGGCGAGGCGGCGTTTCACCTGGCCTCGATGCTGGGCCATCGCTTCTCGGTTATCACGACGCTTTCCCGCTCCATCGCCGTCATCGAGAACAATCTGTCGAAATACGGGCTCGCCGGTCGCTGCGCCAAAGTGCGAGCATGCGAACTGCCGGTATTGTCACTCGATGATCCCACGTCGAATGCAGCTGCAAGGATCGGCGAAGAAATCGAACTCGCCAAGCAGGAAGACAGGGCCGAGGTGATCGTTCTCGGCTGTGCCGGCATGGCTGAGTTGGCCGCACGTCTCGCAGCGCGCCATGAAGTGCCCGTGATCGACGGTGTCGCGAGCGCTGTCAAACTAGCGGAGGCTTTGGCCGCGCTAGGCCTCAAGACATCGAAGGTCGGTGCCTATGCGCTTCCCCGGCCGAAGCCGTATCTTGGAGCTCTTTCGTCATTTGGGCCGCGCTAGATCTTCGAGGATCCAGACCTTCGATGAAATCGATGGACCTGATCATTCGTAACGCGCGCATCCTGCAGGGCGCAGAGCTTAGTGTCGTCGATATCGGTATTGGCGGCGGCGCGATCCTTGCCATCGGGCCGGAGTTGCAGACTGACGCGTGCGAACTGGATGCATCAGGCTGCCTTCTGGTGCCGGGCTTGATCGAGACACACATCCATCTCGACAAGACCTGCATTCTCGACCGCTGCCGGACCTTGGAGGGGACCGTGGTCGAGGCGGCGAGGGAAACCGCGGCCGCCAAGCGCGATTTCACGATCGAGGACGTTTACGCCCGCGGCCAAAAGACGCTCGAGCGTTGCGTCAGCCATGGCACCATGCGCATGCGCACGCATGTCGAGCTCGATCCCGGGATCGGAATGATCGGGTTTGACGCCATCAGCCGGTTGGCTCGCGACTATGCCTGGGCCGTCGACATGGAAATCTGCGTGTTTCCGCAGGAGGGATTGACCAATTATCCCGGCACCGAGGAGCTTTTGATTGAAGGGTTGCGCCGGGGTGCGCGAGCGATAGGCGCAGCGCCTTACTTCGACACCGATCCGCGCCGGCAGATCGACCGCATCTTTGCCATCGCGCGCGATTTCGACGCAGAGATCGATATGCATCTCGATCTCGCTGAGACGAGCGAGGGGATGCAGATCGAATATGTCTGCCGCAAGACCGAGGAGTTCGGCTGGGGTGGGCGCGTTGCGGTTGGCCACGTCACCCAGCTGTCGCTATTGCCGCCTGACCGTTTCAGGACCATCGCCGCGCAACTTGCCAACGCCGGCGTCGCCGTCACCGTGTTGCCGTCGACCGATCTTCATCTGATGGGCCGCCGTCACGATCACGCCGTGCCGCGGGGCGTCGTACCGCTCGAGCCACTGCGCCAGGCCGGCGTGACCTGCTCGATCTCGACCAACAATGTGCTCAACCCGTTCACTCCTTACGGCGACGGCTCGCTGGTCAGAATGGCGAATCTCTACGCCAATGTCTGCCACGTTTCGAGACCGGCGGATCTCGCCGGGTGTCTTGACATGATCACCGATTCCGCCGCGGCACTGCTTCGCCTGGACGATTACGGCCTCAAGGTGGGCCGCGCGGCCGATCTGGTGTGCCTCGACGCGCGCAGTCCGGCGGAGGCTATATCAACGCTGGCGCAGCCGCTCTGGGGCCTCAAGCGTGGCCGCCGCTCCTTCACGCGAGAACGTGCGCGGCTTCACGCGCCGTAGCGGCGCCACATGCTCCTTAACTAAGCTGCCGGCTCGCCTGCCGTACCTCGTTGAGGAAGGCCTTTGCGAGCCGCGACAGCGGTTCGGCCTCCAGCCAGAGTATATAAGCCAAAGCGGGTGTTTTGGGCGTGAACGGCTTGACCACCAGACCGTTGCTGCCGCCCTGGCGCGGGGAGAATGGATCGACGACCGCGGCACCGACGCCTGCGGCTGCGAGCACGCAGGCCGTATTGCAGTAGCGCACCTCGACGGTCGGCTGAAACGGTGCGCCGACCTTGGCAAAGCTGTCGCGCACGGCTTCGCCCAGTCGCGTTCCGCGCTCCAGCCCAATGAAGGGCAGGTCGACCAGGTCGGCAGCGGAGATGACCGGGCGATCGGCCAGCACATGATTGGGCGGCAGTACGCAGACCATTTCGCCGGTGTGAACCACCTCCTGTGCAATGCCGGGATGCGGCGAGAAGCCGAGCGCAAAGCCGAGTTGGGCTACGCGGCTCAAGAGCCCGTCGATAATTCCCTCATAGCGCCGCACATCAAAGAACATCCGCGTTTGCGGCCGTTGCTGCAGGAACTCCGACATCGCAGGCGGAATGATGCTGTAGGCGAGCGGCGGCGTCGCCACGATCGATAGATGTCCCGCGCGAGATTCCCTTAAATCGCGCACGCGGTTTTCGAGCCGGGCATGCAGCGCGAAGATCGCCTCGCTCTCCTTGTACAGGGCCATGGCCTCGGTGGTCGGGAACAGGCGGTTGTTGACGCGCTCGAACAGCGCAAAGCCGACTTGCGCCTCCATCGCTTTCAGCGCGTTGCTGATCGCCGGCTGCGACAGAGCCAGTTCGTCCGCTGCTGCAACCGTGGTGCGGTGCTGAACGACCGCACGCAAAATCTCAAGTTGGCGCAGGTTCATCTATAAATACCGATTATAATATCGTGGAAAATATCATAGCACGGGTGATTGAAATTGCCGTCATGCTTTCGCGTAATAGCGCGTGAATAAAAGCGAATGCGTGGTATGGGCCGCGCTGGAGCAGCAGCCCGCACAGATTGGAGGCATGGTTGACCCGACTTCTTCGTGCCGCCGCCGCTCAGATGGGGCCGACGCAAAAGGCGGATACGCGCTCGCATACGCTGGATCGAATGCTGAAGCTTCTGGAGGACGCTGCTGCGCGCGGCGCAAGGCTTGTGGTCTTTCCCGAGCTCGCATTCACGACCTTCTTCCCGCGCTGGCTGCTCGAGGGCGAGACGCTCGATCGCTATTGCGAGCACAGCATGCCAAACCCGGACGTGCAGCCGCTATTCGATCGCGCCCGCGCGCTACGTGTCGGCTTCTATGTCGGATATGCGGAGTTGACGCCGGAGGGGCGGCGGTACAATTCCGCGATGCTCGTCGATCCCAACGGGTATATTTTAGGCCATTATCGCAAGGTGCATCTGCCGGGGTCGGTCGAGCCGCGTCCCGGAGCGCGCTACCAGCAGCTGGAAAAGCGCTATTTCGAATACGGTGACCTGGGCTTTCCGGCCTTTCGCGCCGGACCGGCGTGGACCGACGCGATCATGGGTATGATGATCTGCAACGATCGCCGCTGGCCGGAAGCCTGGCGCGTGCTGGGCCTGCAGGGGGTCGAACTTGTCTGCGTCGGCTACAACTCCGCGGCCTACGATCCGAACGGTGGCATGAGCGAAGATGCAGCCTTGCGCACCTTCCATTCGACCCTGGTGACTCAGGCCAACGCCTACATGAACGCGACCTGGGCGATTGCGGTGGCAAAAGCGGGCGAAGAGGACGGCTCCGGATTGATCGGCGGCTCTTGTATCGTCGATCCCAACGGACGCATAGTCGCCGAAGCCGAGAGCCTGTCGGATGAGGTGATCGTCGCCGATATCGATCTCGACCTCTGCCGCCAGGGCAAGGACAAGATGTTCAATTTCGCCATCCATCGGCGACCGGAGCATTATGCAGCGATCACGAAGCGCGCTGGCGTGATCGAGCCGGCCGCACCCGACATCAGGTGATGTGGCAGGTCGCGGTGTTGGCGGGGCGATGATAGGGGAGCTGACATGATGCGTCTTTCGATCTTCGCCGGTATCTCCGCTCTCATCGCGCTCGCGCCCGTAAACGCAGCCGAACTGCCGGAGCCGATCAGGCAGGCGGGCGTGTTGCGGCTGACCGTCAATTCGACCTACGCGCCGATGGAGTATCGCGATCCCGCTACGAACGAGCTCGTTGGGCTCGACATTGATCTTGCAGGCGAGATTGCCAAGCGGCTGGGCGTCAAGATCACGTGGAGCGAAACGCCTTTCGCCGAGCTCATTCCCTCCCTGCAGACCAGGCGCGCCGATTTCATCATCAGCGGTATTTCGGACCGCAGCTCACGGCGCGAGACGGCCGACTTTGTCGATTACCTGACGACGGGGCCGCAGTTCTTCGTCCTGGCAGAGAATGCGGCGAGAGCCACGACCGATCTCTGCGGCAAGAAGGTCGGCACGACCCGCAGCACCAGCTTTCCGATCGACATCGAAAAGTGGAGCAAGCAGAACTGCGAGGCTGCGGGTTTGGCGGCCGTGCAGTACGTCCCCGGCGAGAACAGCATCGACGTCCGCAATCAGCTCAAGCAGGGCCGGATCGATGCCGCGGTCCAGGGCAGCGAGACGCTACCTTATGCTCTTGCGCAGGAGACCGGGAAGTACCGCATCGTCGGCGAGCCTTTCGCGAAGGGCTATCAGGGCATCATGTTCCGCAAGGACGATGCAGCGCTGCGCGAAGCGATCACAGAGCAGCTCGCCGCGATGATCGCCGATGGCTCCTACAAGGCCATTCTCGATAAATATGGCCTTGGCGGCAACGCTGTCGCCCGACCCGTGATGAACGCGGCGCCGCAATGAGAATGGCGGAAACCCTCGCGGAAGGTTTTCCGGATCTGTCGCAGATGACGGTCGCGCGGCAGCCGCATTGGCGGCGCTGGCTCGCCGCCGCGGGAATCCTCGTCATCCTCGCCGCCGTCGGTCGCGCATTCGCCGGTGGCCAGATCGAGTGGTCCTATGTCGGCCGTTTCCTAACTGCGAAGGTCATCCTCGAGGGCATCATCAACACCATGGTGATGGCGGTGCTTGCGATGGCGTTCGGCATCGCGCTCGGGGTCGCGGTCGCGATCATGCGGCTGTCGCCCAATCCGGTGCTGAAGTCGGTCGCCGCAGGCTACACCTGGCTGTTTCGCGGCACGCCACTGATCCTCCAGCTCCTGTTATGGTTCAACCTCGCGCTGGTCTTTCCGACCATCGGCATTCCCGGCCTGTGGTCGTTGCGTGCCGTCGACGTCATGACGCCGTTCCTGTCCGCGCTGCTCGGACTTGGCATCAACCAGGGTGCCTACACGTCCGAGGTCATCAGGGCGGGCATGCTGTCGGTCGATGCCGGACAATATGAGGCGGCGCAGGCCATCGGAATGGGACGGCTGCGCGCGCTGCGCAGGATCATCCTGCCGCAGGCGATGCGGGTGGTGATCCCGCCGCTCGGCAATGAGTTCATTGGTCTCGTAAAGGCCACGTCGCTTGCGAGCGTCATTCAATATCCGGAAGTGCTGCACAATGCCGAGAACATCTATTACGCCAATTCGCGCGTAATCGAACTCCTGATTGTTGCCGGCCTCTGGTATCTGCTTGTGGTATCGATCTTGACGCCGCTGCAGATGCTGCTCGAGCGACGTTTTGCCCGCGGCTATCTGCAGGCCGCGCGATGACCCAACCGCTTGTTGCGATCCGATCCGTCAGCAAGAATTTTGGAGAGTTTCAGGCTCTCAAGCAGGTTTCGCTCGATGTCTATCCGGGCGAAGTGCTGTGCCTGATCGGCGCATCGGGATCGGGCAAGACCACGCTGCTCCGCTGTATCAACCAGCTTATCTCGATCGACAGCGGTGGCATCTGGGTAGATGGCGAGTTGCTCGGCCTGCGCGAGCGGGATGGACGGCTGCATCGCCTGACTTCGCGGGAGATTGCGCGGCAGCGGCTGAAGACGGGCATGGTGTTCCAGCGCTTCAATCTGTTTCCGCACAAGACGGCGTTGGAAAACATCACCGAGGGCCCGGTGCAGGTGCAGGGCCGCAACGGGAACGAGGCGCGGGCCGAGGCGATGGAGCTGTTGCGCCGGGTCGGGCTTGAGGCGAAGGCCGATGCATATCCTTCGCAGCTGTCGGGCGGCCAGCAGCAGCGGGTGGCGATTGCGCGTGCGCTCGCCATGAAGCCGATGCTGATGTTGTTCGACGAGCCGACGAGTGCGCTCGATCCCGAGCTGGTCGGCGAGGTGCTTTCAGTCATGAAGGGGCTTGCGAGGAGCGGCATGACGATGCTGGTGGTGACGCATGAGCTCGGTTTTGCCCGGGAGGTTGCGGATCGGGTAGTCTACATGGACCACGGTGCGATCGTGGAGTCCGGCCGCACGGCGGACGTTCTCGGCGCTCCGCGCGAGGCTCGCACGCAAGCCTTTCTCTCGGCGGTGATCTGATGGGGCGATGTCACGTAATGGACAGGCTTTTCGCGACAGTGTTGATCTTGGTGGGCATCGCATCGGCCAAAGCCGTCGAGTTGCCGCCGGACCTTGCAAAACGGGGCAGCATCACCGTCGCCATCGTGCCGAACTATCCGCCGCTGGAATTCCGCGATCCCGCGACCAATGCGCTGTCCGGCTTCGATGTGGAGTTCGGCGAGGCGCTCGGCCGCAAGCTCGGCATCAAGATCGTCTGGCAGGAAACCAGCTTCGATCAGTTCATGCCCTCGATCGCGACGGGCAGGGTGGATGCCATCCTGTCGGGAATGACCGACTATGCGACCAGGCATCAGACAGCGACTTTCGTCGACTACTTGCTGAGCGGTCCGCATTTCTTCGTGCAGCTGTCCCGCGTGGCCGAATTCAAAGACATGGCCGCTCTCTGCGGCAAGAAGGTCGGTGCCAGCCGTCGTACCATGTTCCCGGCCGAGATCGCCGCGTGGAGCGAGGGGCATTGCGGCAGCAATCCGATCGTCTTCATCGGCACGGACGGCTCGGCCGATGCGCGGACGCAGCTCAAGCAGGGGCGCATCGACGCCGCCGTTCAGGGCAACGAGACCCTGTCGTACATCATGGATCTCGAACCCGGCGCCTATGCCCCGGTCGGGGAGACCATCGCGTCCCAATTCACGGGCATTGCCCTGCCAATCAAAGATGGGGCCTTGCAGCAGGCGGTCGTCGAGGCGGTCGATGCGCTGATCGCGGATGGCACCTATCGCGCCCTGCTTGCAAAGTGGAAATTGAACGATAACGGCATAGAGAAGGCGACGATCAATGCTGGACAGTAAAGCGCTCGCAAGCATTCCGCTGGTCCCTGCGAATACTGCGCCGCCGGCGCCGCACTATCCCTGGCCCAAGCCCTTTACGTCGGCCATGTTTCTGTCCTTCGACGTGGACGCGGAGAGTGCCTGGACCAGCAAGGATGCAACCCATGCCCAGCGCCTCATCACCATGAGCTACGGCGGCTATGAGGCCCGCGTCGGGACGCCGAAGCTCCTGGAGCTGCTCGACCAGCTCGAGCTGAAGGCGACGTTCTTCATTACCGGCTGGTCGGCGGACGCGCATCCGGCGATGGGAGAGGCCATTCTCAAGGCCGGCCACGAGATCGGCCATCACGGCTATCACCATCTGCTGCCGGATCCAGGCGACCCATGGATCGAGGAGGAGCTGGAGCGCGGCTTTGAGGCGCTGAAACGCCGGCTCGGCGTCAGGCCGATCGGCTATCGCGCGCCCTATGGCGAGTTCACCGAACAACTGCGCGCAAGCCTCGTGCGTCACGGCATAGTTTACTCGTCCTCGTTCCGCGACGACGTGCGGCCCTATCGCCATCGCCTCGCGGATGGAGGGCCCGGGACAATCGAGCTTCCCGTGACTGCGAGCTATGACGACTGGATGCACGGGCTCTCCGCCCGCTTCAGCCCGCGGCCGATCTTTCCCAAGGAGCATGTGCTCTCCCTCTGGAAGGACGAGCTCGACGAGGTGCGGGACTGGGGCGCGATGGTTACGACCGTGCTGCATCCGCAATGCAGCGGCCGTCCGATGCGGCTGCGCCTGCTGCGGGAGTTTCTCATCTACGCCAAATCCTGCCCGGATCTGTGGATCACGACAGGAGAAGCGATCGCAAGGAACTTCCAAACCCATGAAGCGGCGGCTGCAGGGCGCTGACGGACCAGGCTGATGACCACGAGCTTTTCTTTGCCCTTGTCCCGCCGCTCATTGTTGCGCGCCGCCGCTGCGGCGCCGGTTCTGTCGGTGCCGGGAATTTTGCGCGCCCAGTCGCAGACCACGCTGCGCTTCATTCCCGTGATCGATCTTGCCTTCGTCGATCCGGTCTATTCGACCGCGCAAGTCTCGCGCAACCATGGCTTCATGGTCTACGACACGCTCTACGGCATGAATGCGGCTCTGGAAGTCTCGCCGCAGATGCTGTCCGGCCATGTCGTGTCCAGCGACGAGCTGCACTGGGACCTCACACTTCGCGACGGCCTGTTCTGGCATGACGGCGAGCGGGTCTTGGCCCGCGACTGTGTCGCGAGCATCCGTCGTTGGGCGGCCCGCGACGGATTTGGCGGCGAGCTGATCTCAGCAACCGACGTGCTGTCGGCGCCGGATGACCGGACCATCCGGTTTCGCCTCAAGCGGCGTTTCCCGCTGCTGCCACAGGCGCTCGGCAAGGCGGCCATCAACGCGGCGTTCATGATGCCGGAGCGGCTCGCGAGTCAGGATCCGTTCAAGCCGCTCACCGAGGCCGTCGGCAGCGGTCCGTTCCGTTTCGTTGCGGATGAGCGCGTGCAGGGCGTGCGTAACGTCTATGCGCGGTTCGAGCGCTATCAGCCGCGCCAGGACGGCGCGCCGGACTGGACCGCCGGGCCGAAGATCGTGCATTACGACCGCGTGGTCTGGACGACAATGCCGGATGCCGGAACGGCGGCAGCCACCTTGCAGACCGGCGAGCAGGACTGGCAGGAAACCACGCCGCATGATCTGTTGCCGGTGCTCAAACAGGCGGACGACGTCACGACGCGGATTCTCGATCCTCGCGGCTATACCTGTATGCTGCGCGTCAATCATTTGCATCCGCCGTTCGACAATCCCGCCATTCGCCGCGCACTTCTCGGCGCAATCGATCAGGCCGCTTTCATGACGGCGGTAGCCGGTACCGATCCCGCCTATCAATTCTCGCCGATCGGCTTCTTTGCGCCTGATACCCCGATGGCGAGCGACGTGGGCCTCGATGTGTTCCGCGGACCGCGCGACCTGGCGAAAGTGCAGGCTGACCTGAAAGCAGCCGGCTACAACGGCGAGAAGGTCGTGTTGCTCATTCCCGGCAATTCGGCCGCGCAAAAGCCGCTCGGGGAGGTGGCCGCCGATATGCTGAGGAGAGCGGGCATGAATGTCGAACCTGCGGTACTGGACTTTGCGACCGTGCTGCAACGTCAACTCAAGAAGGAGCCGATCGGCCAGGGCGGTTGGAGCGCCGCCGTCGGCAATTGGCAGGGCATCGATTGGCTCAATCCGGCCGGCAACACCAATCTGCGCGGCGAAGGCAAGGTGGCGGGCTGGTACGAGAGCGAGAAGATGGGCGCACTCCGCAGCCAGTGGCTGGCTGCGTCCTCGCTTGGCGAACAGCAGCGCATCTGCCGCGAGATCCAGGCGCTCGCGTTCGAAGAGATTCCTTATTTTCCGATCGGCCAGTACAAGCAGCCGACCGCCTATCGCAAGGACATCACCGGCATCCTCAATGGCACCGCCGTATTCTGGAACGTGCGACCGACATGAGCACCATCGCGATCTTTGGCAGCTATGTGTTATCGCGCCGGGACGGCGTGCAGGAGGTCCTGCGCGATCACTGGGTGCTGATTGAATGCAACAAGATTGCCGCCGTCACGCGTGGCCGGCCGTCGGCGGATAAGATCTATGACCAGCCGGGCCGTTTCATCCTGCCTGGCCTGTTGAACCTGCACAATCACTGTTTCAGCGAGGCGGTTGCGCGCAGTCACACGGAGGACGGCAACGGCCGCCGCAACAATCAAAGCATCGTCTATACCGTGCTGCTGCCACTGACGCGGCGCGGTGCCGAGCTGTTGTCCTCGCAGGAGCGTTTGGCCGTGGCGCGCCTTGGCATTCTGCAGCTCCTCAAAGGCGGCGCTACCACGGTGATGGAGCCGTTCCGCAACACCATCCCCGAGATGTTCGACGCGGCGGACGAGATGGGCATCCGCTTCTATGGCGCGCCCTATTTGTTTTCCACCTCCGATGCCGAAGCCGGTCCCGACGGCGTCGTTCGCTATGCCGGCGATGATGGCGCGGCCGATCTCGCCACCTGGAACGCGCTCTATCAGCGCTGGAACGGGCGCGGGGAGGGACGGATTCGGCTTGCGATGTCTCCGCATGCGACCGACACTTGTGGGCCCGACCTGTTGCGCGCGTGCGCGGCGCGCGCGCGCGAGCTCGGCGTTCCCATCACGACGCATGTGGCGCAGAGCCGTGCCGAGCTTGAAGTCATCGGCAAGCGCTATGGTGGCCGCACGCCCGCCGAATATCTGGACTGGCTTGGCCTGCTCGCGCCGGATCTTCTGGCTGCGCACTGCATCGCGAGCACGGATAGCGATCTGAATCTCATGGCGGCACGCGGCGCAGCGGTGCTCAATTGCCCGCGCGTGTTCGCGCGCGCCGGCATCACCGCGGCCTTCAGCCGCTTTGCCGCGTGCGGTGTCCGGACGGTGGTTGGCACCGACGGCTACAACATGGATCTCCTCGGCGAGCTCAACGCGGCGTCGCTGATCTCGAAGATCACATCACAACGCGCCGACGTCGCCAATTCGCCCGATCTGATCGAATCGGTGACCGCAACGGCGGCGAGCCTGATCAATCGGCCGGACCTTGGGATGATTGTACCGGGCGCGACAGCCGACCTTACGGTGGTCGACATGACCCATCCCCACCTGCAGCCGCTGTTCGATCCACGCCGTGCACTGATTGCGCTGGCAAACCGCGCCAATATCGATCAGGTGGTCGTCGATGGCCGCGTTCTCATCGAGGCCGGCCGGTATGTTCACGGCGATGAGGCCGCGATCATCTCAGCCGCAGCAGCCGCGATCGGAAAGATCTGGGACCTGCCCGAAGCTCAGGCGGCCTTCAACGGTTGACGGCTGCCTCACGATACGTCGGGGAGAATGGATCACGACGGATTTCGAACCCGGCGTGCGGGCCTGCTTCGAGGCGCTGTTTCAGCTTCACGGCGCGCGGGAAGCGGTGCTGTCGACCGGCGGACCGGTGATGCCGTGGAATGGCCGCGAGGATACGCCGCACGAACCGATGCGCGGTTTTGCCGCTGCAGCGGGCTTGCAGTTCTTGTCAGTTGCCGGGGATCATCTGGGCGTGCTGTTTCGCCACGGCGCCGAAAGCGCGGCGGCCTTCGCGGATTTCTCGAGGGAGCAAGTAGCGAGTAGGGCGGGTTAGCGCAGCGTAACCCGCCGCTGGGCTGAGAAATGGCGGATTACGCTATCGCTAATCCGCCCTACGGTCCTATCCGGGCTCCTTCTCCGCGTATCCTGAAGAAGATTTCGACGGCGTTATCTTGGTTGTCGAGAACTGCGGAAACCAGTGAAAAGAGTGCAAATTCTATCTCCGCGTATGCAATTAGCATCGAGCCGATGAGCTCTCTTTCCTTCTGAAAGTTCTCGAACTCTCGAAGAATTCCTACCATGGTTATCTTTCCGCAAGAGCTGGTGAGTGGGGCGAATTGGGCTTGGCTCAAATGCTTGCCCGAAATTGCCGGGCCGTCTCCTCACTGAATAGGTATTGAAACTTCAGTGACGTGTTTAGATGCTGGAAAAGAAAGGAACGACTTATCCCGCAATATTCAAGTACGATCAACACATACACAATTCTGAGTATCTCAGATGAGTGCGCCATGAACTGATATTCACGTGCACTAAGCGGCTCAGAACTTCCATGAGCTTCTTTGCCCCGGAGCCGATTGATTATCCGGTGATCTAAAATATCAACCACCTTTAGTTCTGCGTATCTCGCTCGAATGTCGCTAATGATTTCCAGCAAAGATGGTTTCGAGAAGATTGGAATTGCGCGCTTTTGGAGAAATTCTACTGAAGATCTGTTCTTCTCTGAGACAGAGAGAACATCGAGGATTGTCTTAATCTCACTGAGAGCCGATTTATCTGCCGAAAGATGGATTGGCAGCACCTTATAAAGCGCCTCTATCATCCGTACGCAGTAGAAGAATCTGTCTTCCAAATAGCGTTCTTCGGCCGTAACGACGCGATACCAACTCAACGTCTGTTCTATGCGGTCGAACACCTCGAAGAATCGATCCAAAATGTCGGCGAAGGGAGCCTCGTTCAACCGAAGCGGTATTTCATGTGCTTTAAGTCTGATTTTTGCCTTCTTGTTTATCCGCGCTCGCTCTACAGGAAATGAGTGCTCGGACCAATTTCCCTGAGCGTCTTGGGAAGCAATCGCGAAATCGACGGCTGTTGCCTTAATGAAATCGAAGGTTAGAAGCGAGAGGAGGTGTTCAATTTTGCGGACGGCTCTGATGGCTTCGATGACGTCGAAATGTGCTTCGAGCCGCAGATAGCTTTTGGCCTTGAGGGTAGGAGCCGGACGATTCAGGGATGGTGAATACAAGCCACTGACACCCACAAAAACTTTGCCAATGGCGCAAGAAAATTCAGCTTCTGGTCGTGAAATGCTCTCAATGGTCACCTTGTAGGAGGGAGACCGCTGAATGGTCTCTTCAAAGGCTCTCAATCCGAATAGTTGAGCCAGAATTGGGCTATCGACCTTGATCTGCTTGATGTGCCGTTCAGCACTCCCGATGTGAACACCGCGAATAAGTGTCTTTATGCGCAGCTCTCGAATCTCCGCG
>Ga0307474_10000487_pt1 | contig 28492 bp, 23 predicted proteins | sample atmos_gasesECM1C_2_FD_203312 | JGI IMG/M metagenome (GOLD analysis project Ga0307474, IMG submission 203312) | Hardwood forest soil microbial communities from Morgan-Monroe State Forest, Indiana, United States - atmos_gasesECM1C_05 | ecosystem: Environmental > Terrestrial > Soil > Temperate... | reverse complement strand
AGATCTTCACCATCTGCTCTTCCGTAAATCGGGTCTTCTTCATCGCTCCTCCGTTGCCCGTAGGAGCCATTTTGCTAAGTTTCAACTGGTCCGGCAAACGCCAGGCAGGTCACTCGGTCCCAAATTTGCTTTAATGATCCGAAGTTGTGATATCGGCCACGCCCAAACGAGAATTGTCTTTTGCGTATTCGATGCGCAAGCTCGATTCCGGCCAAGGTAATGGCCGCACTCCCGAAAGACTTGAATCCCCCCACCATCGCGGCGCATCGGCGTTTGATCGCTCGATGATCCTGCTCGACGAGATTATTGAGGTACTGGTTGCTTCTCACCTCAACTTACTTCCACTTAGGATCCTCCCGCCGCAGAAGTCGAAGTGCCATGTGACTCTGCAAGTGGCCATCGAGCGTGATCTTGCGCGGCCACCTCGGCATACTCGTCGATAGAGCTTTGCGAAAGAACGCCTGTGCTGCGGCTATGCCGCGATCCGGCCGAAGCAGAAAATCCACCGTCTTGCCATGCTTGTCGACAGCGCGATAGAGATAGCAAACTTGCCCCGAATGTGTATATAGGTTTCGTCCACACGCCAGGAAGTATTCACCGGCCGTGCGAAGCGGTTCCATCGCTTCTCGAACTCCGGCACATAGCGAATCACCCAACGATGAATCGTTGTGTGCGACACGACAATACCGCGCTCGGCCATCATCGCCACGAGATCCCGATAGCTCAATCGGTAGGTGATGTACCAGCGCACGCACAGCTCGATGATCTCGGCATCGAACCGGCGCCGTCGATAAATGGGATCTCGCACAATTGGTTTGGTCATTGGGGCGTCTCGTGGACGCCGGATTGTACGATATCGCCCCTTGGGCATTTGGCGTCGCCGGACGCCCGCGATTACACGGTATTGCCCGCTAATGCAACGGAACCGTTGGAGCGCAAGTCGAGGCTAACTCGTTGATCTAGAAGGTGAAAATTGGTAGCGGGGGTAGGATTTGAACCTACGACCTTCGGGTTATGAGGCACGTGCCGGGGTATTGGGGGTCTTTTAAATCAGTCACTTACAGCGCTTGCCCTCCCCTTACCCCGGCTATTCACGGCACAGTTACGGCACACCCAATTTGTCCTCGACACAATCCGGGCACAGTCGTTGCCGCAGTTGTGCTTGACGCGCTAGCTGTTATTTGAACAGCTCGACGCACCGCAGGTATTCGTCAATCTCGCTCTGAATCTCCTGTTCGATCTGGCCGGTGATTTCGATTTCACCTTGATCCGTGAACTGAAAGTGGCGTAGTCCAGATGCTCGGAAATTGGCGAGAGCCTGTCGGCGCTCTTCGGCACGTCCCGCAAAATAATCTGACCTGGTCATCGTCGCAGCCTACTCAATAACTTAACTAGAAAAGTAGTCTCCCTTCCGTGGGGTTGTCAACTCGCATGGGCCGCCACGCCGCCCGACTGTCCTGATGTAGCTCAAGTTCGCACTGAATCTCCCGGGCATCTCCCGGGTTGGCGCTGCAGACAGCCGGGCTAACCACAAGGGCGGCGTTTCCCTGCCTTGAGTTCCTCGATCGCGAGTTGGATTCGGTGGACCCGCGCTGTTGCTTGTTTGGCGGAGATCACCCAACAAATCCATTTGTTCCGCGGCAGCGGCGACTGGTGCGTCCAGGCCGCCCTCACCGCTGCCCCGGAGTCGAGGGGTTTGCGCAAGTCCGATGGGACTGGTGCTAGAGACCGGGACTGCTCTCGTTCTTCACGATTAAGCTTTGCATAACACCAGTTGTAATCTGCCTCTCAGAACCGCGTTCGGAGAACATGCCTCGGCAGCCCACCGAATCACGACGCATTTGCGCTCTCTGATCTTGATGTCGCTTTTTTTTTGCGACGCCGCTTCGTCGCGCGCGGCGCGCTCCCCTCGAGGAGAGATGTCTCGCCCGATGCGAACCTCGCAAGGATCGCTCGAATCCACGAAGACGGGAAGTGAACCCACGTATCGCGTTGTTTCCATTCGCCTGAATCAATCAGCGCGATGGCCCGAGTAGCGGCCGTACGCTCCAGTTCTGCGTCCGAGAGCTTTGAACCAGGTTCCGCTCGCTCGAGCTCAGCCTGTATGACGTACAGAGCCTCGAGATAGGCCCGTGGCAGGAGGATCTCGCTTAGCTTGCTTATGGCTTCCGCCCGCCGCACCTCGGCTTCGCGATCGCGTTCCCAGTGCAATGTACGTTCGTAGGCGTCGTCTGGATACCTTACGCGAAGCTGAGCCCCGAGATCTTGAATGCTTATTGCTTCGAGGGTGGCTGCGCCATCCTTTAGCTGCAGAACCTCCTCATTGGGTCTCCGGGCTTCCCTCTTCGTTCTCGGAAGGTGGATCTTAGTGACTCCGTTGAGCGGGAGCTGTCGTGCGGATCCGTTCGCTTGCTCACGGACCTCGACCCAATATCGAAAGATCTGTTGACTCTCCGGCAACTGTTTTCCGTTATTTACCGCTCTCCTCGACATGTCGCCCTCCCCCGTACGAAGGCCACCATTCTCGTCGGCGCCTCGGCGCTGACTCGCACCATATGTTCGAGCCCGGTCAGCGTTCCGAGCGATTGACGGCCACGCCACCTCCAAAGACTTATAACCTTAGATTCTCACTCACATCACTAAAATGAGATAGCCGACGAAACACGCGACATCACCAATTTCCTCGGTTACGTCAATGATAATTAATTTGTCGCAGGGATAGGCTTCGATCCTATTACCAATTCTTCGGGTTTGTCGGGAAACCAGTTTTGGAACTGCACATTCATTCCGACTGCCAAAAAAGCTTTCTGGATAGCCAATTCTGTCGGCGTCAATTTCAGTAAAGGTGGTGCGGTTTTGCGCGGATCGCTACCCGGTGGACCTGGAACCATTACGGCGATGCCGGTCACCTGTACTTCAAGATGGCTTGTAGTTTCAGAGGTTATCTTAGGCGCTTCCCAACCAGCCTTTTCGAATAAGGGTAGTAGCTGCTGCATGAATAGAAAGCCCTCATCACCCGCACCCGCAGTATATCCAATCTTTATTTTTCCACGGGGAACGGCCTTGAGAGCGTCGATGAAGTCTACGCTTTGTTGGTCGGTTAAGTGCCTTGGCTTAATTCGCTCTTTGAGTTCTAGCAGACTACGCTCTGCGGTCGCCGCTCTAGTCTGTTGCGCTCCCAACTCGGTCTTCGCTGAAGTTAGGTCCTTCTCGAACTGACGTATTTTTTCGCCTTGTATCGCTGCCATGCGACTATTTACGATGAGCGCTCCCGCTCCAAAGACAAATGTTAGCGCCAGCAATCCAACGCCGCCCCACTCAAAAAACGATTTCCAAGCTTCGAGGGAGGTCGGCGCCAAGATCACGCCTCTGCAGGCCCACCAGGGCGAAAGACCACCCCAAATACGGCGGCAACGATTACATCCCATGCCGTCAGCCGTTGCCATCTCGTCAATGGAAGTCCTGTGAAGGGTTCTACGTGTTCATCTAGAAAGCGAACCACAGAATGGCCGGGATGCTTCTCACATCCCATCACCGCCTCCGGCTCCTGTGTGAACTTTGATACGAAAACCACTTCCACCATTTGTTCAACGCCAGTTCGGTATGACGCTCGCGTTAGTGGACGCCAGCTCGTTACAGCGGTCGCAAAACGGCAACTGTTGCGGAGTAGCGCCGGGACTGACGAGTCTCTGACCGTCGACAACGACGTGAGGCTTTTGAATTCGATACGGCACAAGTCAATTATAGCAAAGTCGGCATTTGGATAATGAGCGCTTTCCGTTCGTCAAGAGGCTAATCTATTCGTCATTGGCCATCAATTGCTCCTCGATGTAAGTGGGCGGCCGCGCGGCAGTGCCTGCTACAATTCTTCGCACGTCGCCGGCCGATCCTCTGGCCGAGTGCCGCGCGAATCTTCGCCCACGAAGACGATCCCCACTCAATAATCTCCTGGCTTCGCAACTTGTTGATGCAACGGAGATTCCAGAAGAGCGCTGGTCACAATACCGTCAAGTATTCTAGCAACGAAATATCCGAAAGATCCCTGATACCCATTCACCAGGCCGACACGTGCCGCGACTGGGGATGTGCGGAAACAGGAATCAACAAATTAACAACGTCAAAACTCAGCATGTGCGCTCCTATAACCGTTATTCATCATCCATATCAGTCGCCCCGATTTCGAGCGCGCGTTTGCGAATCGCGATGTACGGCGCTTCCTGCACCCAGTTCTTCGCCTTCAACTTTTTCACGACATGATAGGGATTCCACAGCAAGATAAATTGGAACGGACCGGATGGCCCGGCCTTGTAATCGATGAAGCCTAGGTCTTTGAGAACGCGCAGGTGCGCCCGCCACGTCCCGACGTTGCGCTCGCCCCCATAGCCGGCATCAAGGGCGGCAACGGCTTCGTTTTCGATGTCCAAGAACGCGCCGTCGCGAACCCGGCACCACAGCGCCAGATAGGATTTTCCAGCCGGCACCTTTTTACCGAAACGCTTCGAAGCATCGTTGATGAGATCGATGAACAAGGGCATTGGGCGCGGCATCCAGACGAAGCCCTTCTTGCTGCGATCTTCCTGCAACCAAAGCTCGGAATCCTTCACGTCCGGCCACAATTCCTTGCAGAGTTTGAGATTGCCTTCTTTGGCCTTGTTGCGCCGGGTCGCGAGCTGCTTCACGTTGAGCTTGGGATTGAAGACCTCAGCGAGAGTCGCGTCTTTCTTGCGCGATGCATTTGAGAGTTTTTTCTTGATGGCCACCATAAGGTCACTAAGTCCTTTTCATCGTGATCGGAAGGTCGGCCCGCGCCCGGATGTCACTCCGGGCGCATCCCGCGCGTTGTCGCGGTTTTGGAGGCCGCTTCATTTTGGGTTTGGAATCCAAAATAACCGCGCGTTGAGGCCGGCAAGAAGCTTCGCAATTTCTCTTATAAATAACAATGACTTAAAAAATTCTCCTCGGAATCATAGGCCGCGTTTATGCCGGAGTCGAATTCTGGATTACCCGCCAGCGGTCGATACTGGCAATGTGAGTTGACTAGTTCGGCGACCGTCGAGGCGCGCAAGTGCCGCAAGAATTAGGCTTTCTGAAAATTATGCCGTGCTCGCTGTGCTCAGGGTGATCGCCTTGTGCTCGCACGTGCTCGGGTGATCGTGGGTATGGGGCGCGGGGGCGTCGGACAGTCCCCCCCAGTCCACGTCAAAGGTCGCCGGTGGCGCGCTTTAAATCCCGCTGTCGCGATAGCCGAGGCCACGCGAGCACGAGACGCATTCCGGCGTGTAGTAGGGACTGCCCTCGCCGGCACGTTGACGTAGTGGAGGCGTGATTGATCGACATTGGCCCGGCGACACGGGCGCAAAAGGGCTACCTCGCTTCACTTTACATTCCGTATGTATTTTCGTATAATTTCGTATTCTCGTATATCAGTAAGGGAAACGGTGATGCCCCAGATAACAGTTCTAGACCAGACCTTCGAGAGGCTTCAGCGCCACGCGAAGCCTCTCGTGGATACCTCGGACACGGTGATCAATCTGGCGCTGGACGCCCTGGAGCAACTCACCGCACCCCCGGCGTCATCGAATGGACGCGGCGCGGAGCCCGAGCGCCGTATTGATCCGCGCGCGCTGCCGAACCTGACACATACGAAGGTCCTGGACGCTTCATTGCAAGGTGTGCCGGTGGCCAAAGCCAACTGGAATCTGCTGCTCGACGAGATGCTCCGGCGTGCGATGAAGCGGCTCGGCACGTTCGACAAGTTGCGCCAGCTTTGCCCGGTGAACATGGTCAAGGGCCGCAAGGAGGACGAGGGCTATGGCTACCTCTCCGACATCGACGTTTCAGTGCAGGGCCAGGACGCGAACGGTGCCTGCCGCACCGTCGTGACAGCGGCACAGGGTCTCGGGATGGCCGTCGATATCGGCTTTATGTGGCGACACAAGGAAAGCGCAGCGTACCCCGGCGAGCGTGCGCGCCTGCAAATCCCAGGCTCAAATGCCGGGAAAGCAGAACAGGACGCACGGAGGAGCGCCTAATGGGCTGCGCTCCGAGGACACGAATCGTGGCTGTATGTGTCGGATTTTTCTGGTAATACTATCTCGCGACATGATGCGACCTGCCGCAACTGCGCAGTCGCCGAAGACAACGGAGCGTCAATAGGAATGTTGTTACCTGACCATGAAACCGCGGTCGACTTCCTCAATTACGAGGCCATCTCCAAAACCGTCGTCGGGCTGCTGCGGGAGAACCGCAAGCACGCGCTGACGATCGGCATTCACGGTGACTGGGGCGCCGGAAAATCCAGCGTCCTGAAAATGATCGAGACGGAGATCTCCAATGACGGTGCCGTCGCGTGTCTCTGGTTTAACGGCTGGACTTTCCAGGGCTTCGACGATGCAAAGACGGTGCTGATCGAGAGCACGATCAGTGAACTGCGCCGCCAGCGGTCGGCGTTTGGCAAGGTCGAGGAGATGGCCGTACGTCTCCTCAAGCGGATCGATGTGCTGAAGGTCCTGAAACATGCCGGGGGCCTCGCCTTCAACGTGCTAACGGGCATGCCGTCGCCCGACCAGATTCAGGCGGCCGGCAGCATCCTCGGCGCGCTCGTCAACGCCGTGGGCGGCATGCCGCCAGAGGAGATCAAGGCAAAGATCACGGAGGCCGGGGACGTTCTGAAGCCGGCCCAGGCGAAGCATGTCCCGCAGGAAATCCACGAGTTCCGCAAGGAGTTCAGCGAACTGCTCGACGAAGCAAAGGTGGACCAGCTCGTGGTGCTGATCGACGACCTCGACCGCTGTCTGCCGGCGACCGCCATCGATACGCTCGAAGCGATCCGCCTGTTCCTGTTCGTCCCGAAGACGGCATTCATCATCGGCGCGGATGAGGCGATGATCGAATACGCCGTGCGCGAGCATTTCCCGAACTTGCCGCTGTCATCGGGGCCGCTGCCATATGCACGCAACTATCTGGAAAAACTGATCCAGGTTCCCGTGCGCATCCCGGCGCTCGGAATCCCGGAAACGAAAACATACGTGACGTTGCTGCTGGTCGAGCATTTGGTCGGCGAAGGCCATGCGGGCTTCAGCGCGCTGCTCGGCAAGGCGAGAGAGAGCCTGAACCGGCCGTGGCTCCCGGGCGGCGTGAGCCAGGCGGATGTATCCGCCGTCGATGGGCAGCGGCGCGCGGAACTCGAAGCCACGTACGTGCTGGCGCAGCAGATCGGTCCGATCCTCGCAGAGGGTACGAAGGGTAATCCGAGACAGGTAAAACGATTCCTCAACGCGCTGTTGATCCGACAGGCCATCGCGAAGGCACGCCAATTTACTGTCAATCAGGCCGTGCTCGCGAAACTAATGCTCGCGGAACGGTTCCAGCCGGACTTCTACGAGCATATCGCCACACAGGCGATGTTATCGGCGGACGGCACGGTGGCGGAGATCGTTGCACTGGAGCCGGCGGCGCAGACCGACGGAAAACAAACCAAGACTGCGGACGCGGGAAGGCCTCCGGAAAGCGATCATACGATTGACAAGTGGCTTGAGCGCGAGTGGTTGCAGCGCTGGGCCAAGATCAAACCCGCCCTCGGCGGCGAGGATCTGCGCCCTTACGTGTTCGTCGCGCGTGACAAGCGCCTGCTGGCCGGCGCCGCGGAACACGGTGGATTCGAGGGGCTGATCGAGAAGCTCAGCGGCGGCGACATAGCCATGCGCAGCGCGGAGCCTGACGTGCGGGCGTTGCCGCCTGCGGATGCGGAGTTGGTTTTCAATGCGCTCAGGGATCAGGTGCTCCGGCAGGGAAGTTTTACCACCCCTCCGCCGGGTTTCTCCGGTCTGGGCATCGTCGCCAAACATCACACGCGCTTCCAGGCCGATCTGCTCGGTATTGTGCGCGGCATCGAACCGGGGCAGCTCGGCGTGTGGGTCATCAAGGGCTGGACCGAGATTCTGACGGACACGGGCGCAAAGACGCAGTTTCAGGAACTGTTGAACGGTTGGGCGACGCAAGACGCAAACCCTTTGCTGAAGAGAGCCGCCGGGGCGGCGTCGAGCGGTACGCGCAGCAGAGGGGTGAACTGATTGGGAACGTCGGGGTCGTCACGAGGATCGGGATCGAACACGCCGCTGGTTCCGACCTGGCTCGACGACCCCGGCGGATCGCTGCCCGGGGGAGATAGTCCCGGCCTGGCTGTAGGCCCGGATGGCGGCACGCAGACCGGCGGCGACGACGGTTCGGGCGTGGACGGTGACGGCGGGTCGCGGGATCGTCCCCCGCCTCCCATTCAGCCTGCACCCGTATCCGGCCGCTTCCAGTCCGCGCGAAAAAACTTCTCGACCTTCGCCGGGTCCGGCGGCACCGATCGCGGCGCACTGAGACGCGCCGTCCGCGACTATGTGAGATCGGGAACCGGGGGCGGCGCGAACGCGTCCCGGCGCATGGGCGCGTCGCGGCGCGCGGCGGGCAACGCGGTTGCCGTTTTTCGGGGTTTTCAGCGCGACGGCGTCGATGCGACCCTGCGTCGGCTGAATCTCGGCAACCTCGTCGGGCGTTCGGCGGATGTCGTATTTCTTGCCCTGACGGACGTCGTGTGTCCGGACGGCGGTTCGATTGATGAGGGCATCGCCCGTGACGCGTGGCTTGAGACGGTGGCTGAACTGGATGATTTTGGTATCGCCGACCTCAACACACTTACAGCGGACCAGATGCGGGAGTTCTTCATCGCGTTCGTCGCGCACGCGATCGAGACGAGGATTTTTCAGGAGATCGGAACGAGGGGCCTCAAAGTCGCGGCCGACCTGAATGCCATCGACGCGTTCGAGCAGGAACTGAAGAGCTATATCCGTCTCTCGGTCCGCGATTCCCTATCGGCAGACATGGGGCAGTTAAGCGGACTTTCCGATCCGCAAATCAGGGTGGTTGTCGATCAGACTTACCGTGAAGCCTGGGACCTGCTGGAAGCGTGGGGAGACGAGCAATGAGGCGGCACAGCGTTATCGCCCGGCTCGGCCCGGCTGATACCACGCGCATCGACCTCCGTGTACCGGACTCGGTCGCGACGCAGGTCAGATTCATCGACGGAAAGAGGCGCCTGGGTTTCGGCATCGGTCAGGCCGTCGAGCGGCTGATCGAACGCGGGATCGTGCCCGCCGAGATCGCCGTCGACCTCATGATCCTCGCCGCCACGGTGACAGCGGCGGACACGCGCATCTCACGCGCGACAGAATCGCAGGATAGCTGGACACGCGAAATAGACTTGTATGTCCCGGTGCAAGACCCGTCCGCCTGGGCGACTGCGGTGCCCTTGGTCAAGAGGGCCTTGGACTTCCTGACAGGAGACAGATGGGAGGTAATTGTCCGTGAGCGGCATGAACGCTACCGTCAGCTTGTCACGCGGCCGGGGGATCTCGCCGCGACGCCTCACACGAGCATCTGCCTGTTCTCCGGCGGCCTCGACAGCTTCACGGGCGCGATCGACCTTCTGGCGCGTGGTGAGGATCCGCTCTTTGTCAGCCACTACTGGGACGCTAGTACGAGTTCGCAGGAGCCCTGTGCGCGCGTACTGGAAGCCGTCTACGGGCCAATGGACCCGCGGCACGTGAGGGCGCGCGTCGGATTTCCTGACGACCTGGTGCGCGGGAGCGCGCCGGAGAAGACGACGAGGGGCCGTTCATTCCTTTTCTTCGCGCTGGCGGCGCTTGCCGCCAGCGGCCTGGATGGCACACCGACAATCTACGTGCCTGAAAACGGCCTGATCTCGTTGAACGTGCCGCTCGATCCGTTGCGCGTCGGCGCCTGGAGCACGAGGACCACGCATCCGTTCTACATGGCACGCTGGCAGGAATTGCTTACACGGCTCGGTATCCGTGCGACGGTCGAGAATCCCTATCGGTTCATGACCAAGGGAGAGATGTTATCCGCCTGCGGCAACAAGGCGCTCCTGAAAAGCCATGTCGCCGACACGATTTCGTGTTCCTCCATCAGCAAATCGCGCTGGAAAGGCTTGTCCATGAGGCATTGCGGCGCATGCGTCCCCTGCCTGATCCGGCGCGCCGCGATCACCGCGGCCTTCAAGAGCGATCCGACAACCTACACGTTGGATGATCTGACGGCCCGACCTCTCAACTCAAAGAAGGCCGACGGGGAACACGTGCGTTCGTTCCAGATGGTGGCGCGCCGCCTCGCGAGACAGCCATCACCGGCGCGCATCCTGGTCTACAAATCGGGGCCGCTATCGGACTATCCGGAAGCCGACGTCACCCAATATGCAGCGGTGTTCGAGCGCGGCATAAAAGAGGTGGCAAAGCTGGTGAAGCCCGTCACCGTGCGTCCGAAATGACGGAGAAAACTCCCCGCGGGTTTGATTTTCACTGCCATCTCGATCTGTACCCCGATCCGGCGGCAATGGTCGCATCCTGCGTGCGGGACAGGATTGTCACGCTCGCCGTGACGACGACGCCGAGGGCATGGCCCCAGAACAGGAAATGGGCGGCGGGCAACGCGTATATCCTTACCGCCGTCGGCCTGCATCCGGAAGTCGTCGGGGATCGTCACGGCGAGCTGGGGTTGCTCGAAGAGTATATGAAGGATAGTACCCTCGTGGGAGAGATCGGCCTCGATGGCAGTCCGCAGCACAAGGACAGTTGGGATAAACAGGTCGAAGTCTTTGGTCGTGCGTTGTCGACGGCGCAGCGCCTGGGCGGCCGCGTCGTCAGCATTCACAGCCGCCGCGCGGCGAACGAAGTCGTGAAGTGCCTGGAAGAGCGGATCACGGCCGACCGCGTGCTGCCGATTCTCCACTGGTATTCAGGCTCGATCGGCGCGGCGCGCAAGGCCGCCCAACTCGGTAGCTATTTTTCGATTAATCGGCGAAGTCTCGAACACGATGCCGGTTTGGCGCTCGTTCGCTCGATCCCTGCGGACCGGCTGCTCACGGAGACCGACGGACCTTTCACCACCGTCGGATCGCGCAAGAGCGCTCCGGCTGACGTCGTGGACACCACGAGGGAACTGGCTGATGCTCGGGGGGTGTCGACAGCAGAAATGACGCACATGGTCACCGCGAACGCTGCGCGCGTGCTGGAATTCGCGGGACTAACGATACCCGCAGACACCCCCGGAACGTAGGGCTGGCCAAACGGTTATTTCCGCCGCTGAATAAGTGCTACATGAAGTTTCTGAAATCGTAGATGCTATCCACCATATTCGGATTCTGCTGGATGATATCCGCAAAGGCTTTGGAGTAGACCAGAGTTACAGGCAGCTTCTTGTATAGAGTATTGTTATTCCAATCCATCTTGGTGAGCCCAAGGATGCCCGCACAGGTTTCGTGCCAGCCGCCGGCGCCGGTAAATCGGCGCAGCAATAATGGTGAGGGTGTCGGCTTGAGAGCGCCTTCCTTATAAACATTATATCTCGGATTATCGACATGCACGCCAAGGGCGCTGCCCTGGGTCCACAGCAGCGCCTCGTCGGTATCAAGCGGGATATAGGTGCCACGCAAAACCGGATAGTTGTAAGGTTCGGGCGGTGATTTCGCATCGAAACGAATGCCCTTCCAGCTCACCCCTTGGATGATCTGAACCAACTCAACCTCCGTGCCCTCGCGGAAGCTGTCAAGTGCGCCCAGTATCTCCTCCTCCTTGAACTCGGTGTTTTTGTGGATTGTTATCTTCCGGGGAAGGCCCCCGAAATGGCCTCTCTGATAAATCTCAAGGCTTCGGGAAAGCACGGACTGCATCTCGTAGTAGCGGAGATAGGGATTTTTGCGGCGGTCTTGCGTGAATTCCTTGGCATCGTAGGCGACAAACTGGAAGCCGGTGCCGTCCGGGTCAAAGACCTGGCTGCAACATGTGCTGTAGGTGTTCCCGACGCTGTCGGTCTTGATGGCGTAACTGATACCGATGTAAGCCTCGTCCTGATTAAGCCCCGTAAGCTTCCACGGAACGCCGCCGGCTTTCGCATAAAGCGCGACACTCAATCCCCACATGACATTGGCGCGGCATGCCCGCTCGAAACTCGCTTGCCGGACGATCTGAATCGGAATGTTCGACGGCGCGCAGAATGCCTTGAGATAATCGTGAAAATCGAATGACTCTCCTTCAAAACACGCCGCCCAGCTCTCTGGGAGGTAAATGAGGGCTACGTCAAAGTTACTGCGTTGTGTCTTGAGCTGCGCGATACATTCAAACAGTCCCCTTGCCAGCGGCACTTTTGCCTGGCGCCTGGCATGTTCTTCGAGGTTATCCGGAAAGGCGATGACGAGGCGCTCGGCCTGCGCTGTGATCGGGATTCGGAACACGTCGCTGAATCCGGGATACACTGGGTAGTAATTCTTTGCTTCCCTCGGCTCTGCCCTCGCGTTCAATTCCGCAATGAGCGCCGAAAGCTTTTCCAAATCACGCTTCGGCGCAAGAACGGCCAAACGCAGACTGCCCGGCACGCCGTATTTCTGACCGTAAGGACCATTTTGCAGCAATCCGAGGAGTGGATGCTTGTGCTTCTGACCATCGGCAAAGAGCAAATCGGGCTCTGCCAAAGTGGTATATCCGGAAAGCTCACCCGCCTCGCTACTCATCAGCCTAGCCTCCGTGAGAAACCGGTGCGAGTCGCGATCCGAAAAGCGGGATTTTCAGACTCCGTTCCGCCATCAAAGGCGGAAAGCAAAACTTCGGCCTTCCGCTCCGCCGTGCCAAGAACGAGCGCAATCCAGATATCAAGGAGGGTGTTGTACTTGTTATTGAAGCGGTCGCAGCGTCGCTGATCCAGGAAATCGGCGGCGATTTTGCGCGCGCGAACCGGCCAGATCCATATATCCGGATTTAGCAATACCCAGTGTTGCCCGGCTCTCGTATCTATGGAAATCCGGACGGACTCTGACCATGTCACCTGTTCGGGTTGCGGATGGAATTCGTCAGCGGGCGCGAATAAGCCGGCAATCGTGCCCGATGTCTTGCCGACGACATTACGCAAGAGCCCCAGCGCCGTCTTATCCTCCGCGTGAGGGTCGGCGATTAGAAAGGCCGATGTCCGTGTCGTGCGCCATAGAAGGGGCTTGCCGCGTGTCATGGCGGCGCACAGCGCCTCCTCGGCCAGTCCCTTAAAATGCAAATTCTCCGGCGATCGAAAATCCGCGGGAAACTCTTGGGCGACGATCGCCGTAAGGTCATCGCCAAAGGCCCGCTTCATTCGGTCATGCGTACCCCAGCCCCACACACTGTCTGATTTTGTCAGAAATACTTTGCCATCCGTAGCGTCGCGCGCCTTGTGCAAATCACTCCAGTCCTTCTGACTGCGGAAGGATAGCGCCAGACACTGGCGCGGCATGGCAGTAATCGGAAGTGCGTTAAACCGCATAAGCGGCTTTTGCCGACCTGCCGATGGCAGTGGAATGCGAACGGTAGCGGTTTGCGCCTTACGTACCCTGGCGTCCATTTGCGGTGACTTACCATCGACGTTGCGCCAGAGTCTCAGCAAAAAGGCGTCGAACGTTTCAATCGGAACATAGGCCGCATTCACGCCTTTACTTTTGGCCATCGCCAGCAGCGAAGCCACGACCGGCGAAGCCGGCGATCCTTTGATGCCGGTCCAGTACAGACCATGCGGAAAGGGATTAGCCTGATCCAGCGCGGAGCGAAACAAGGCCATGACGCTTTCGTCTCGCCCGCTGTAACCCGTGACGATGAAGCCAAACCGGGCGGCGGCGTTCGTCAGGCATTCCGCAAGCGCTGTGTTTTGGCGTGCCAGATCATCGGAGAGATTCTTCAAGCTGTCGTATCGGAAATCTCCGTGCAGCTTGCAGTAGATCGGGTATTCCTCATTATTGAGAGCCTGCTTGGCCGAATGGGAGCCTTCAAGATGATATGCCGCAATCGACTGTCCGCTGACTTCTGCGACCGCCTTTTCCACCACACTGTCGAAATTGGTCGTAAAGCTGATACGGGAAAGCCCCGACGCAATCAGGGCGCCAAGTACGCGATTGCCGACCGAAAGAGTTACGCGCTCCTCGGAAAGAACGCCTCTCAGATACTTGCGCTGGCGTTCCTTATCCGTACCAAAGATTTTCTCGAAGTAGATCGAATACTCGTTGTCAGCGAAAGGCGCGGGAAATCCCCGCGACTCCATAAACGCCTGAATGCGGTCCCTGACGGCGAGGTTCTGAACGTCCTGCCGGGAGATATCCTGATTTTCCTCCTGACAATAGTACCGACGCTTCAAATCCCAAATGATGTCCGTGGCTGTCGGCAAGCCGGCGGTTCTTGATGTCCCGGCACCAAGGAACCACGCAAACTTTTCGGGACGGGCGCAGAACAGGTTTGTGAGCCCGACCTGGTCCATCAGCTCGCCCGTGCAAGACCTGCCAGAACCTCACGAAAGCTGTTAAGACCGGCTTCGAGATTCTCGATGATGTCCTCGGCGAGTTCGTCCGGCTCAGGTAAGTTATCGAGGTCGGTCAGACTCTTATCCCGAAGCCAGAACACATCAAGGCTCGTTTTGTCGCGCGTCTTCAGCTCCTCGTAGCTGAACTTCCGCCAACGTCCTTCAGTATTGCTGGCGGCATTCCACGTCTCTTTCCGCTTTTGCCGATTAGCCGGGTTATAACACTTGATGAAATCCGCCAGGTCATCAAAGCGCATCGTCTTCCTTTTGAGTGTGTGATGCACATTGGTGCGATAGTCGTAGTACCACACCTCCTTTGTCCACGGCTTCGGGTTCGCCTCCCGGTTATCGAAGAAAATCACATTCGCTTTTACGCCATTCGCATAGAAGATTCCGGTCGGCAGACGCAGGATCGTATGAAGATCGGTGGTCTCAAGAAGCTTGCGACGAACGATTTCACCAGCCCCGCCTTCAAAAAGCACATTATCGGGCACTACTACGGCCGTCCTCCCGGTTGTCTTCAGCATCGAGCGGATGTGCTGTACGAAATTTAGCTGCTTATTCGATGTTGTCGCCCAGAAGTCCTGGCGGTTATAGGTAAGTTCGTCTGTCTCCTGCTCGCCCTCTTCATTGGTGAAGCTCATGCTGCTCTTTTTACCGAACGGCGGATTGGCTAATACGTAGTCGAAACTCTTGCCGCTTGGAGCAACCAGCGCATCATTAGAGGAAATCATCGCCTCGCCATCGATCTCACCGATGTTGTGCAAGAACATATTCATCAGACACAGGCGCCGCGTGTTGGCGACGATCTCGTTGCCGCTGAAAGTACTGTGTTTCAGGACCTCTTTCTGTTTTTTGTCAAGTTCAAAATTCTTCGGATTGGTAATGAAATCGTAAGATGCAAGGAAAAACCCTCCGGTGCCGCAGGCCGGGTCAGCAATGGTCCTGCCCGGTTCCGGTTTGACACATTCCACCATTGCCCGAATTAGGGCGCGCGGCGTGAAATATTGACCCGCGCCAGACTTGGTATCCTCGGCGTTCTTCTCCAACAGACCTTCGTAGATGTCGCCCTTTACATCGGCGCCCATAGCTACCCACTCGGTATCATCTATCATTTCGATAAGGCGAGAAAGCTTGGCTGGGTCTTGAATCTTGTTCTGCGCCTTTGTAAATATCTGTCCAAGCATTCCCCTCTGATTTCCAAGTTCACGCAGAAGAGTGACATAATGAACTTCTAGCTCTGCACCGCGCTTAGATTTAAGGCTCTGCCAATTGTACTTTGCGGGTATGCCGACATTGCGGTTGTAAGGTGGCTTCGCATATTCGTCCGCCATTTTGAGAAAAATGAGATATGTAAGCTGCTCAAGATAGTCGCCGTAGCTCACGCCGTCATCGCGGAGTGTCGTACAAAAGCTCCACACGCGTGAGACGATTGATGCGGTATTCATGCAGCCACCCTCCTCTTCATCTTCTTGTTACGCTTTTCGGCCTCGACCTTCTCGACTCTGATGCGCTCCAGCAGTACTGAAGCAGGCTCGTCTCTGACATCCTGCATGGCAAGCTTGCCGGCGAACGCCCTATTTAGGATGCTCCGCCGAAGAGCCGCGGCCTTTTGTATTTCGAAGTCGATGTCCTCCTCCAATTGGTCTACGACAGATAATTTCTCATCAAGCAGCCTGACGATTTCGCACTGCTCCGCAAGAGAGCAGTAGGGAAATGGATAATTGGAAAGCTTGTCGCCGTTGATATTCGACTGGTTCACACCATCGGTCTTGACGCGGATCCCGTGCTGCCGCGCAATGTGCGAGTTGAGGAACAGATTCAGGAATTGACTATCCGCGATAGTTGGAATCTGGTTGATACGAATCAAATAACCGGCGAACAGGGCTGGGCGGTCGCCGCGCAAAACCGCCGTTTTTCCGACCAACTCCGGACTGTTTGTGCGGTTGAATAGAACGTCCCCATCGCAGAGGGAATATTTACGAATCTCCTTCTCATCTGAAGTATAGACGAGATCGGACCAGTCGAACTTTGCGTTCTGAATATTTCCCATCCGCAAAACTGGAATCGAGCCGGCCTTCGACGACTTTGCGGCAGTTCCATATTCAACTCCGCACGTCATCCAGCCTAATTTCTCCCAACACCAACTATGTGGCAATGCCGGTAATTCGTCACGTAGCTGCTGCGCGAGTGGCGCCAGGATCTTCGGCAGTCGCGGTCTTCCTCCATTTTTGCCCGACGAATCGTTCCATGCGGCAAGTCTTTCTTGATAGTGGGAAGCTCGACCGTCCTCAATTCGCGACATTAGGAGTTTTGAATCTTCTATATTTGACTCGTTCTTTACTCTCCACCTCTCGGTAAGCTTTCCCTCAAAGGCGTGCTTCAAAATGGACTGCCGATAGACTTCAAGTTGCTCGCGCGCCGTCTTCAGACTCTGTACACCCTTGTCGAGTTCAGAAAGCAGCGCCTCGATCCTCGCAACGACCCTATCCTGCTCACAACGCGGAGATACTGGAAACTGCACCCTAGCTAAATTTCCCCGAGAGATTCTTTTGCGTGTAGAGCCGGATTTGAATGACTCGATCTGGGTCCTCAGAGCAGGTGAATTTATGACATGCATCAAATACTTTACGTTTACGAACCTATTGTCGACCCTTACTACGCAGACATCGACAACCGTAACGAATTTTTCCTTGCCGGACAGAGGAAATATGCACGCCCTGCCAAGTGGGTCAGGCATTCGGGCTATCAATAGATCGCCTTCAGCAAGGAACGTGCAGTTAAGTTCATATGCCTTTTTCTTCGTTAGAAAGCGAGCCGACTTGTCTAGAAATTCTCCGTCGCCTATATCGGCAAGCTGAATAAGCCGCACGGTGCCATCCGGGTCCTGGTCTTTGCTCTCGACCCAATCTCCATCGCAAAATACCCCATCGGATGAAATTACCCTGTCGATGGTTGCTGCCACCCACCCGCGTGGCGCCTCTGTTTCGTTGTTATTTGCCATCTATGCCGCCAACGCCTCGTTCATCTCTCCAATGACCTTATCCATCTTATCGCTGAATAATTGATGCATTTTCCCAAGTCCGCCTTTTGAGTCGAATGGCGCCATCTCGAGGTCATTTCGGTCAAGATGGAATGAGTTGACGATGTGGTCGCGGATCATTCGCAGCCACTCCATTTGCTCCTCATTGAATTTGTCTCCGCCACCGCTGTGGCGCGCCATGATCCAGTTCTGGAAATTTTTTCGCACAGTCTCGGAATACGGTGAGACTTTGCCGTCGATGCCGCAGACGCGGCGAACGAGCGCGACGAGCGCGGCCAACTCGCTACTCGGCTGACTTCCCTTGTAATCGTCGAGGAGCGCGTAAGCTTGCCACACTCTCAGCGGCGAGAGGCGCGGCTTGTCGCTTTTGAGCTTATCGAACAACTGATGGATCATGACATACGTCATCTGCGAACGTCGGTGTGGTTGGTTATAAAGAATCGTGAGAGCTTCGATCTGATCGCGATTTGACTCAAGGTACTCGCGAAAATCCTTCGCGACCTGCTTCGCGTTCTCTGTTGCATCACCCTCCCACTCCGCTCGCAGTACAGAATCAAGGTTATCGTGATCGATCGTCTGTTCCTTATCGCGGCGAATTGAGTCCAGAAGTTCGATTAGCTCACCGGTGAATACACCGGCAGCGAACCCTATAAGCTGGCCTCGTGCGGCTTGCCGTGCCTCCTCGCTGGGTTCAGCTTCCTTCGGCATGCTCGACATCTCACGGGCCGTGTCGTCAATCCGGTCTGGATCGATAGCAGCCAACAAATCGCCAATGATATCAGCGAGCGCAATGCCTTCAGATATCTCTTTGATGCGCTGCTGGTCCTCGTGATCGAGCTGACTGTTCAAGCGAGCCAGGCGCCCGGCCAGCGAGCTGACTGTATCGTCGTCGCGAATGCCCATCATTACGCCCATAGCGAGGTCTTTTAGCGGAACAGTAGGCTTGGTGATGAGCGGCTCGCTCGCGGTCTTGAGAGATTTCGTGACACCGATCGCATCGACGATGACGTAGTGCGTCTTTGCAGTAGCAGCAGACGGCGTAACCTTTTTGAGGTCATCATGGTCCAGTGTGCGCGTTCCCCGGCCCTTCATCTGCTCAAAATAATTTCGGCTCTTCACATCACGCATGAACAGCAAACATTCCAGCGGCTTCACGTCAGTGCCTGTCGCGATCATATCGACCGTTACCGCGATGCGCGGATTGAAGTCATTGCGAAACTGTGCAAGCACTGACTTTGGATCTTCCTTGGCTTGATATGTGATCTTTTTACAGAACTCATTGCCCTGCCCGAACTCCTCCCGTGCCGTTTGTATGATGTCGTCGGCATGACTGTCGGTCTTTGCAAAGATAAGGGTCTTGGGGACCTCCTTGCGTCCCGGAAAGATCTCCGGCAGCTTGTCACGGAAGGTACGGATGACTGTACGAATTTGATCGGGGTTGACGATGTTGCGATCTAGCTGTGTCGCCGAGTACGTTTCATCCGCATCTTGTGTCTCCCATCGCTTCTTGCGGCTCAACCGTTCGCGCTTCTCGACCTGCTGACTCGCCTTGATCGTGGCACCCTGCCTAGTGCGCGCCGTCTCAATGACGTAGATTTCGTTACCAACATTCACGCCGTCGGCGACAGCCTTCTCATGGCTGTATTCGCTGACGATATTCTTTCGGAAAAACCCGTAAGTCCGATTGTCCGGTGTTGCCGTGAGGCCGATCAGATAGGCGTCGAAATACTCGATCACTTGCCGCCACAAATTGTAGATTGAGCGGTGGCACTCATCGATGATGATGAAATCGAAAAACTCCGGCGGTATCTTATTGTTGTAGACGACGGGTAGCGGTTGCTTTGGTTTCACCATCAGCTCTGCCGGGTTCGCCTCCTCGGCTGCCTCGTCGAGCGGCTCATCCTTCAGCAGCGCGTACATACGCTGGATCGTGCTGATGCAGACCTGGCTATCCTTGGCGACGAACGACGATTTGAGACGCTGGACGTTATAGAGTTCGGTGAACTTCCGATTATCGTCGTTCGGCAGGTAAGCCATGAACTCCTGCTCTGCCTGCTCCCCAAGATTCTTTGTGTCCACGAGAAACAGGATGCGCTTGGCGTCCGCAAACTTGAGAAGACGATAGACCGAGGTGATGGCGGTGTAGGTCTTGCCGGAGCCGGTAGCCATTTGTACCAGCGCGCGAGGCCGGTCGTCTTTGAATGACTTCTCCAGATTTTCGATCGCTATAATCTGGCAGTCGCGCAAGCCGGCACGGCCGAGCGGCGGCAGAGTCTGGAGTCGTGCGCGTAGCGAGGTCGGCTTTGATAGCCATTCGGCCATGGTTTCCGGCCGATGGAAAGTGAATACCTCACGAGACCGGGGCTTAGGATCGCGACCATCTGTGAATCGCGTGATGATGCCGGTGCTCTCGTAGACAAAAGGCAGCGGTTCCTTGTTGTTCACCCACTTTAGGGTGGCGGCGGCATAGCTACTCGATTGCTCTTCGACCATCGTGATCTTGTGGCCCCAATCCTTGGGTTTGGCCTCGATTACACCCACGGCCTTTTTGTCGACGAAAAGCGCGTAATCGGCAGGTCCAATGTCGGTCTTGAATTCTTTGACGGCGATGCCGCGGCCGACGTTCAGATCAATTTTCTTGGTGCTTTGGACGAACCAGCCCGCTCGTTCCAGCGACCGATCTATCTGGTCGCGCGCTATTTGCTCCGGATTCTGGTTCGCTTCAGCCATCGTGCTTCACTTCCGTTTGGTCGCCATATGCGGTCCATCGCTCCGCCGATCAATATACGGTCAGCGAATTAACCACGGGCCATCGACCTTATATCCGGTTATTTTCCCGTCCACCGTGAGCCCATAGGCGGATTTGCCGTTGATCTTGAGGAGTGCTGCCACCTCCAGAATCGTCAGAATCTCGCCGCCCAGTTACCCGCGCCAGTTTCACGCCGAAACTATACAGAAAATTTGCGGAAAATCGTATAAAAAAACCATGGTTTTCCATAGCTTGCGAGGTATTTGGACGTAGTGCCTAGCGATCGCGGTCGAAATTGCGGTCGATCATCACGCCACTTGGCTGCCTCATATCGCCTGCTCTCGCGCCTAGAGCCGTATGCTTATGCGGCAACCGTCGGCAGCGCGCAGGACTTGTTGAGAGAAGGGTCATACTCTCTGCCGTTCGATCCTGCCGTTCGCCACTACGAGGCGATTCAGTTTGGATTGCAAGGACCCTGAAGGGACGCTTGGCCAGATAACAGCTTTACGTGTTCGCGCATTTATTTCGAGTGATCATCGCGTGCGGTGCTGGTCGAGAACATGAAAATCGCGAATGCGTTGTTGTAGTTCGTTAGCGATGAGTTCGCGCTCCGTCCGTGCCGGCGGCATACGATTGACAAATCGTTGCACGTCACCAGCAAGCTCGTGGTGTGAATCTTTGGCGAGCAGACTGGCGACGGAGCGCCAGCCGCTCTCGACGTGGCGCCGTGTTTCTACAAGTGTGGCCTTGCCGGGTTCGACTCGGATGTTGCCCTTCAAGAGCTCAGCCGCGAGCGCCTCGGCCTGTGCACGCACGTAGGTGGAATCGCCGCGCTGGCTTGCTCGATAGATGCCGTCCTTCTTCGCCTTTCGGGTCTCGCCACGAACGGCGCGTTCGGTGGCATTGGCCTCAACGCCGAGTAGCCGTAGGTTTCTCGCGAACTCCGACCGCCAGTGCCGAAGCGTCGCCTTCTTGATGTTCAGCCGCACGCCTTGTTCACTGACGGCCTTCAGCACTAGATGGACGTGTGGGTGGGGCTCATCGGTGTGGAGTGCGAGCGCATATCGGTGCTGACCCCAGAACTCCTCCCGTGCGAAATTTCGCACCGCGCCCAGCACCTTGTCGGCTGGTGTTCCCGGCGGCATCGAGAACATGAGCTTGTGAACCAACTTCGGCGGCTTTCTGCCCTTGGTGGCGGCGAGGGTTGCCTGTCGTCGCACATCGTCTATATCGAGATCCCAGTCATCTAACAGCGCTCGTCCGGCCCGGCCGCTCAGGCGGTCACCATCGTCGGTTTCGAGTTCGAGCTTGCCGTTACGCCCGATGTAGTCCAGGTGTTTGCCCACCGCTTTGAGCTCGTTGCTGTCCCGCGGGAGCACCTTCACCACCGCTTCTGGCGCTCGCTGGACGGTCCGCCGTATCTGCTCGATCTGTGGCGGGGTGAAGTGCCGGGCGGTGTCGCGCGGGCCGCCGCGCCCGTTAGAGACCAAATCGAAAAGAGGCTCCTCCCGAATCCTAAAAGTGCGCATGGGACTCTCCGGTCTGCCAACTGATTTCGTTCGCCTTGAGGAGCGTCTTGGTGTTGTCGCGCAGCGCCTCGCAGATTTTGAGCATCGCCCGGAACTCCTCCCGCGCCGAGCCTGGTGCGATGCCGCCCTTGTTCACTGCCTTGGCGATCTGGTTAATGTTCCGGCCGATAGTGGCAAGTTCGGCGATACTGCGCTTGAGCGCCAGGAGTTCGTCCTTGGGAAGCGGCGCAAGCATACGTAGGTGCGAACGGATCAGGACGGAAACGTAGGTCGCCGATCGCATTCCGCGTGCCTCGGCGCGCGCATCCAGAAGCAGCCTGTCCTCGCTTCTCAGGCGTACCAGAATAGGCTTGCCATCGCCATGCCCGCGCGCCTCGCTGACGGAGCGACGAGTGCCTTCCCCCGGACTGCGTTCGCGTCCGTCGCCGTTCGCGCCATCGAACGCCCGAATTTCCCGAAGCACTAAGCGCTTCAGCCACGCCGCTTCCGACAGGAACTCGCGATCCGCAACCGCCTTCGCCTGAAGTTTGATTTCTGGCGACACGTGCGCCTTCAATGTTTCTGTACAAATCACAGGTCCATTTTGGCCCTCAACGTAAGCCGGAGGCTATCCTGCCTATTCGGGGAAATGTGCCAGAAACTTCGACTTCGATTTCTTTTGTCGTTTTCCCTTAATTAGGTGAATGAGGCACTTGATGAGGGAAATGACACCTTAATTTGGTTAGTGGTAACCAAATTAGGGTATCGGCCGTTGAGAGTGCCCTCGAGTTCGGCCGCCGAACTTTCAGCACAATGCGTGGGCCGGGTCGCGATGAGGCGTTGGATGAGGAATTCGGGTCGGTCGGTAAATGCCCTTCAGCTTGCTGATATGAGCCTCCTTCCGATTCGACCGGGAGGTTGCCTTGGCGGCAACTCCCTGCTCGCGCAGATGACGTGCGAAAGCCTGGCGCCATCCATGGAGCGTTGCCTTACGGATGTGTAGCCGCTCGCACTCCTCGCTGACTGCTTTGAGGACCATATGCACGTGGGGATGCGGCTCATCCGTGTGGAGCGCGAGAGCGTACAGATGGCGCCGAGGGGCGAATACCTTCTCCGCAAAATCACGTACCGCCGCCAGAAGTCTGTCAGGCGGAGTTCCGGCTGGCATCGAGAATATGATTTTATGGACCAACTTCCTGCACCTCCGTCGGCGATCCCAGCACTGACCGACCTGACAGAGTAGCTCTTCCAAGTCGAGGTCCCAATCGTCAATGAGCTCGGCCACCCCCTTGCGTCCTCTAACCGGGTTGTTGAAGAAATCAGTTTCCATAACTCGACCGTGCCCCTTCTGAAGCTCCACAAGGTGCTGCCGTATTGCCGCGACAGAGTGGCTGCCGGGAATGATGACCTTGATGATGACTTCTGGTGGGCGATGTGCGGGACGGGCGGCACGCGCCTGAGTTGTGGCCATGCAAGTCTTAGTACGCACCGGCCAGGGCCTGCAGCCGCTCTCGAATCGATGGATCGAAGTTGGTGGGACCCATGCTCCAGGGGTCCGCGCTTGGCGGACGAAGATGACGGCATAACCGGTTCCGCTCAGCCGTGAGCCAGCGAATCAGCATGCGGCGGCCCACCGACGCACCGGGGCCGCCCGGCCATCCGGCAATAAGCCAACCTAGGAAATGGAGGCTCCCGTGACGACAGTCATAAATGCGATCCGCGTCTTGCCTCTGGTTGCATGTGTCGGCTGTATAGGTTCGGAAGATATCCTCCTGCTGGGCTAGAGTGAGGTCCGTCCACACCATGCCAATCAAAACGTCAGCGAGCGCAATCATCTCCTTCCAAGTCAGTCGGCCGAGTCCTTCGAGCTCAAGCACGCCATTGCGCTTACCGGCGTGCAGGACCGCCTGAAGCTGAACGACGGAAGCATGCGCGGCGCGATATGAATCACTCAAAATGCTCTTTGAGCATCGTGTACAGACGGTCGGTGAGAACGAGCGCGCAGACGAAAAAGGTGGGACGCGAAGTCCAGCGCCGCAAGACTCGCAATGCTCAATCAGAATACAGCCGTGGACCGGGCACGTTGCCATCCATCCAAGGAGCCATGCTGAGCGCAAGTATGGATGGTCATCGCCTTGCAAGCAGGGTCCGCATACGGCAAATCGATACGCTCGGCGATCAGGCGCAACCCTGTCGTATCGTCTGCCGGCAAACCGAGCACCGGCCTCATCATCGCGATACGGTGGCTCTAGTCCTTCGAAGGTCATCTGACGCAACCGCTCGACAGTAACATCGGTCTTCTCACTGATACGCGCGAGCAACCAACGGTGCGGGCGGCACCACCACTGGGAACCTGCGGACCGATCGTCGATATCAAAACCACGGGTGGCTAATGTATGCGTTGATACCTGCAAGCGGGTCGCCAGACGAAGAAGCCAGGAGAGGAAGGCCTCCTCGGAGGCGGGGGCCACGTAGAGCGGCAGCGGCGGTGATCGTCTCGGGCGGGATGCCGGTTGGAGTGAAGTCTTCTTGCGAGTATCAAACCGCAACACGACGGCGCTTGGAAGGAGAAATGAAACCCATCTCATCGATCAACTTCGCAGTAATGCACTCCGCCTCGGTGGTCACTGCCCGCACGGCTGCCCGAGTCACAATCGCCACCATCTCGCCGAGGATGCCTTCGCCCGCTGTCAAGATCTTCTGTGCGAGCGCGGGTTTTGCCAGTTGTGACGGACGGCGCAACGGCAACACCGCCTCAAGGCTTCCCAATAGGAGTTGGTACTCCTTGCCGGCGCGCCAGGGAGGCAGTCCAATGGGCTCGAATCGGTTCGCGAGTTGGTCATCGCTCTGGATCGCATGCAAGGCTTCTGCGGTGCCGACGGCGACCAGCGGAATCTGAAGCTCGTTGCCAAGCCATCGAAGCAGGTTCAAGAGACGGCGCTGCTGTAGCCGCGAGCCAGCCAAGATATTTTGCAGATCGTCGATGATGAGAAGCCCTAAGTTGGTCTGCCGCATCATCCGTATGGCGGCATCCTGTCGCTTGCAGACGCGCTCGCTCAATGCATAGGGCAATCCGAGTTCATCCAGAATCGCGCCGAAGAACCTGGACTCATCTGGGCCAGCGGGCATCTGCACCTTGAGCACCGGGACATTGGCGGCCCCCGCCTCTGCAGTACTGGCGACCACCGGGGTGTGGCAGCGTCTGAATCGCTCCACGATCATCGTCTTGCCGTTGTTCGTCGGGCCGCAGAGAAGTAAGTTGGGCATCCGCGTGCGCTTAGGGAAGGTGAGCAAGTCTTCCATCGTCGTGAGCGCCGCGTCCGCCAGGTCGTAGGTAATCCACCGATCAGCGCGGATGCGCCGGACTCGCACCTCCGCGCTCTGCTCCGCGAGTGTCCGCACGGAAGGCTGTAGGTGCGCGTAATCTTCGCTCATGACCACTCCTCCACGGGAAGCATCCGTTCCCAAGGCTGGCGAGTATCGATCTCCTCTTCCTCGATCGAGTGGGCTGGCTCGACCGGCGACTCACTCACCAAGGGGTCGGTCTTGCCGCCTTGAATCAGCCGCAAACGACGCTCTCGTTGACGACGGGTCACTTTGCTTGCGCGAACGGCCTCATCGGCGATCGCGCGCATCTGTTCAACGGCGCTGAAAATGGCCGCTTCATCGACGCGCGCGCGTCCCTCCTCACGCAGCCGTTTGAGCGCCAAGTGATGTTCCCAAAGACTGATCGGTGGGCGGCGCACATCCCTGTAACTCAAATCGTAGTACTGACCATCGGGCGCGAGCAGATAAATGCGGCTCAAGTCTCGCGGATCGTAACGAACGATCATCTTGCGGGGCTCGCCGACCCAGCTCGTGAGCACCGGTGACCAATAATGGATCGAGTGGAGCGAGATCCCTTCCCGGCGAATCAGGCGCCACTCAAGCGGCAAAAAGTCGGTCAAGAATCGCCGTGGATCAGAGACCACAACCGGCTCGCCGCGTCCAGGCGTGCGAGCATCGCCCACGATGCCGCGTTCCCACGCGGCGAGCGGCGGCATCTTGATCGCCCCATGTGGTGTGTTGTGATACTCGCCGGCGATCGCGTGGGTAAGCCATCGCTGCAACTCATCCAACGTCATCGCGGCGGTCTTCTCGGGATCAAGATCGCCCTTGGCTCGAATATCTGAAAAGGTCGTCCCGGGCAACAAGTGCACCTTGCCCATCATCGTGCCGATCAAGCGTTCGATGTGGCCGCCGTAGTGAGGCGTGGCGACCGGCCGGTACTGGAGCGATATCTGGTACTGCTCGCAGCCGCGACGCAGCGCCTCGGAGTGAAACTCGCGCGCATTATCGAGATGAAGCACCTCGGGGCATCCGGAGATCGGCCAGCGCTGCTCAACTCCAAGACTCGCCAACCATCCTTCCTTCGGAAGCACCGCATGCGTGATGCAGAGGGCGACCGAGGTCGCTGACGGCGGTTCGAGCGATAAGTAGAAGCCGGGAACGCAGCGCGAGCACACATCAATGGCGAGTGTTAACCACGGTCGTTGGATCGGCTCACGTGTCACGGAGTCGACCACGATCACATCCACGAGCGTGTGGTCGATCTGGACGATGGAGAGCGGCCAAGGAGCGTCGATCGAGCCTGTGACTGGGCCAAATCGATCGCGCGCCGCCTTGCGACCGTGGCGCCGCGCCGTGACCTCGGCCGCGGACCGGGCGGCCAATCGAAATCGCACGGCCTTCGCGCACGGCGCTTGCAAGCCAAGCGCTCGGCATCGACGCCGTATCTCCGCGACAAGAGCCGTGACGCTCGGCTTCTGACGCGTGAGGTAAACCTCCTCGATACAGGTCAGGATCACATCCTCCACGAGCGGCTGGAGGCGACTGTTGCCGCGCTTGGGGCCTCGCGGCACCGGCAGAAGGCTGGTGAGTCTCGGGTCCGTCTCGTAACGCTTGAGCAAGCGATACGTATGCGTGACGCTGACCCGCAGATGCTCGGCGGCAAGGGCTATCGTGTCGCTCGTCCGATCTCGAGTGGCGGATAAGGGCTGGATGATCGCGAGTCGGCGGCGGGCTTCTTGCCAGTCTTGTTCTGGGACTTCGATGAGCTCTGGTGTGCTGGCCTTGCTCAAGGCAGTGCCAAGCGTGTGTGGAAGCCGATGGGCGTGCTCAAATCGGCACGCAAATCGGACCGCGCAATCATCCGCCAGAGAGCACCCAGCACCGAAGCACGTTCCTTGGGTAAGATCGCGACGAGCTCGCCGAATGTTGGCTCCGAAAGCGCGCGCACCGCCGCGCGCACTTCCTCGGCAATCTCAAGATCGATGGGCGCCGTGCGCAATGGAAGCAAACGCTTGGCGTTCACGAGCATCGGGCACCGGATGCCGCGTTCGGTCGCAATCCGAAATCTAGCCCGATGTTCACGAGCCCAAGTCCGGGCGATCTCAAATCCCGGTCGCAGCCGCCGCCAGTTCGCGTGCAAATCGGCGCGATACTTTACCTCCACCAACTCGGACTGGCCGTCAGTCCAATGCACCAGATAATCCGGCGTGTATCGGCGCTGCATCGAGTCTTCTTGGAAACTCAACGTGACGGGCTGGGAAACAATCTCGGCTGTGGCGTCGAGGAACGTAGTCAACATCACGAAGTCGCGCTCCAACGCGCTCTCGTGTTGAGTTGCGCGAGAGAAGCCGAGAGCCTGAAAACCAGTGATGTGTGAGCGACGACTTAGCGGGATGCGTCTCAAACGACGCACCTCTGTTCTGACCGGCGGCGAGAGTACAACGACATGTTGCCGGTCAGTTCCCTAATTAAGGTTCCAGTCCCATAAATAAGGTCCCAACATCAAATCTCTAAGTTGTTCATTTTACTCAACTTGGGCGAGTAGTCCAGTAACCTAATTAGGGGGAAACGACATCTTTTTTATTTTGAATTTTTTGAGTGAGCCGAAATCCGCGGACTGGGATTTCGAAAACTGCAGGTTCGTGATTGCCTGCGTGATGGGCAAGGATCATTGCACAGTTTGGAACAAGTTAAGCTCGCCGCAGCGATAGGGGACATGTACCACCAGAGGCAGGATGGAGCGCCGACCTCGTTTTGATCATCGGCGCTCCCCGGTTGACTTAGTCGATGGCGGCGAAGATCTGCTTGGACTCGGGGTGCTCGAGGGCAAACTCTCTCAGCCCGTGGAAATGCCGGGCGAAGACCTCCGTACCTTGATACTCGAAGGAAAGCAGGGAACACGCAAAGAGGCAAACGGTGACGCCCGCAGCGTCCGCAGTCATCTCGCCATCGAAGCCGTTGCTCGGGATGATCAGGCGGTAAGTCGCTTCCGGCGGGGTCATGTACATAGATCCGTTACTCAGTTCCAGCAATGACCAGGCGCCGCCCCCATACTCGGATGCGAACTGGCGCATGAGATCATACACGCGGCTCTCGAAGGTCATCATGTGACGCCCGAAGTGTCGCGGCAGGGTTCTCATCCGTCCTTGGTGGGGTATCTTGTAGGCTTCGATTTTCCGGGTCTCGGATTTCAAGTCGGTAGGCTCATTCATGGGAAGGTCTCCTTGGAATCGAGGGGGCGAAATTGCCCTCCCCACACCCCCCGGTAAAACCGTCCCCACCCACCCCACCGAAGCCAATAACACTCGCGACGTGAAAAATGCGTGACCGGCGCTCTCGCCGGCGAAGCAGCGCGGTTCCTCCGCGCTGGCGCGCATTTTTTCTTACCCCGAACGCCAAGCGAAGCCGCGCGGCAGCGGTGGCCTGCCAAGTCCCGTGCCACCGCTTTGGGTGGCGCGAGACTTGCTCTATCTCATTACCCTGACTCCAACT
>Ga0307474_10000486_pt1 | contig 28494 bp, 34 predicted proteins | sample atmos_gasesECM1C_2_FD_203312 | JGI IMG/M metagenome (GOLD analysis project Ga0307474, IMG submission 203312) | Hardwood forest soil microbial communities from Morgan-Monroe State Forest, Indiana, United States - atmos_gasesECM1C_05 | ecosystem: Environmental > Terrestrial > Soil > Temperate... | reverse complement strand
AATGCGATTGAGCAGGCTTTCGAGGCACGGCACCGGATTGGCGTCGTCCTCAGTAATCATCATGGCGCAGACTTGATCGTGTATCGTCGGGTCCGCCAAGTCTTTCGCGAACTGAGCGCGTTGCTGCACGATGTATGGATTATTCATTTCCGTTCCTCGTACTTATGATCCCTGACTGCGATCAGCGCGCGGGCGATTTCGTTGACCTTATTGTAGCCCGGCCCGTCGAGATCGGCAAACTTCTCTGCGCAAATCCAGTCGATCAGTGGCGATTGATTGACGCGTGTTTCGAAGAATGAGCAGTTCGGACCCACATTAAGGACCGATTCGGCGCCTCGCGTCCACGGCGCAATCGGCGGCGAACCGATATCTTGTGCGTGTGCTGGCGTGACAGCAAACGATAGAGCGACGGCGACTGCGGCGCGCATTTCACTCACTTCCCGTCGTGAGCAAACAAAAATGCGTATCGCGATTTCACCCATTGTCGCGGTCCGCTTTCTTTCAGCCGCCAAAAGAATGAATCAAGCCAAAAATGACAGAGCAAAATCCCCCAGATCAACCCAGATGCAATGGCCGAGATCGTTGCTGGACCGATTTTGATCTGAGCAACGGCACTAATCTGCGTCACCGCGTCGTTAAAACTCCACAGGCTGTGGCTGGTGTAGAAATTAGTCGCAATCGCGAAGGTCAACGCGAAGAAAAACAGCGGAGCAAATAACCACAACGTCTGAGCCATTTTTCGTTGACCGGAGACGCGGCGATTAAGATCAACCAAACCGAGAGAGTGATAAAACAGGATTAAAATATATTGCGTGCCATGAGCCAAAATCGATGAACCGAAAATATAAACATACTGCGGCAGATCGACCGCCAAAAACTGCGGTAAAAAGAAACAGACGCCCAACAAATACAGCGCCCCCGTACCCGCCGTATACCGAGCGATATTTAACATCACACAGCCCAACGCCGCGGCGGCGATGAGATACTGAAGCCACCGAAACTGGCCCGCATCAAAAGACCATAACACACCCTGCGTCGCCTTACCGACAACAAGATAGGCCGCGGCGATCCCGCAGATGCTTGCGGCCGTCATCGTATAGCGTTCAAATTTCATCAGTGGGCCGCTATTCGTCGCAATGCGCGCCAACGCCAAGACACCGATATTCTGCTTGCCGAAATGCCAGTGCTGCCACATCACCGCGGCCAGGACAAAACAGCTTATGATTTTCGTCTGCTGCGCCTCAAACTCGACCGTGACCGCCGTAAAAAATACCAACGACAGAACCATGAGCAACACGCAACCGCCGATCATCATCAGCTTCCGGCGCGCCATCTGCGCTCGAATCTCGCCATCGAAAAACAAATAGGCTGTCATTGGAACGTGGATAAGAGCTAAAAACGCGATCAATGAGATAAGCCACGAAACGCCAATCAGATCGAAAACGGTGAGCGCGCCGATGAAAAACGGAACGACTGTCGCGAACAACAAAAGAAAGACGAAGGTTCTTTGATTTAGCATATTCTGATGACCAATCAGCAGTGCGTCACGATGCCATTAACCACCGCAAAATTCGAAGTCGGTGAGCCAGAGCAAGACGCTATCGGAGTTGCTGCGCTTATGTTTCCGACCGCCGTAGCACCCGCGGCGTTTGTCCCGGTGCCGCCGCCACCAACAGGTAGAGTCCCGTAACTGGCGGGATTGCCACTGCCGCCGCCAGACAGCAAAGGCTGTCCGGGACTTCCATAAGTATAGGTTGATGATCCTCCGACGCCGGAGGGAACACCGATAGACCCGACTTCAATCGTCGGCACACAATCGGCACTGCCGGGAAAAATCTTATTTGGATTGAAATTTGCGAATGTTACCGCACCATCGTAGATGCATCGCGTCCCGGTAATTCCGGAAAAGCCCGTGAAGGTCGTCGGACTAGCTTGAACAATGCCGCCCTGTCCAATCGCTATGAACGCGATCGAGAACGTAAGATTCGCCGAACCGCTACAACTCCCGACGTCAAGCACCGCGCCGGACGATACATTAGCAAACAGCCCTTCATTTCCAGTGATTGAGCACGCATTGACGGTGACGGTCGCTGGGCCGTAACTTATGCCGATAGCGGCGCCCGTGATGCTTCCGAAGCTGATCGCCGTCAAGTCGAGATGACCGGACGCCCCAACGCCGCCATTTATGAAATTGCCGCCATTGTTTCCGCTGTTGTCTTGGAAGGCAACATCAATAAAACCCGCCGTGCAGCCATCCTTGAACGTCACCGCGTTGTTGCCGGCCCCGGCCGGTATCTGCACTACGACGGCAGTCGGTGCGGTACTGTCGCCGAAAAAACTAATCGTAGCCTGCCCGAGCACGGGGCCTTTTTCGCATGTCAGCGAATAGTTCGAAGAAACACCGTGCGCTAGATAAACGGCAATACTGAAACCAGCTAGATCGACACTGCCAGTGAGAACGTTATAGACATGCTGCACGGTCAAGCATGCAGTTGCGGCAGTCAGACAGTTGTTGCTGTCACTTCCGGCCGAACACGTCTGCGCGCCTGAAGGGCCACAACTCGCCGTAGAACCTGAATTGGCATTGATCCAGTAATTCTGGGACGCCGTGATCTGCGTCCGGGCGGGAATTGCTGTGGCAGGCGCGATCACCGTTCCGTTATTGCCAAGCACTTGGCCGGGTGGAACCAATCCGGGAAAGGTCCCCTGCGCAAACGATTGATCGGCACCGAAGGCCGCAAGCGCCACAGACAAAAGAAAAAAGCGCAGATATTTTGCGATCTGTTGCATGCTATGCGATCCAGTATCCCAAGGCGTTGTTCACGCCGTCGTTGAATGGAAATATTGTCAGACTCACATCACTGATAGCGCTGCTCGGAAGCAAGATAGTCGGTTGGCCGCCAAGTTTATCGGTTCCCGCCGCCGTGATCGTCTGCGAATGAGAATTTTTGATATTGACGAACGTCAACGGAACTCCGGCGCGACTTGCCGCAAGCGGCACCGAGGGTGCCAAATCCGTCACGGCATTGATGTTAAGGATTCTGTCGCCGGCCTGGATTGGGAGATTTCCAGCGCCCGTAATCGATCGCTGCAATTGCACGCCAGCCAAACCAACAAACACGCCGATCGGCATCTGAAAGAACGCCTGCGCGACCGAGTCCCAAACAAACACAAAGTCAGCCGCATAGTTGGTCAATGGCGGCGTCTGTACCGGGAACGAAGCTATACTGAATCCGATCGTCCAAATCCCATTAGTCTTCATGACCGTAATCGGCCCGGTCCCATAGACCAGAGCCGGAAACGGCGCCTTCACATTGACGCGAATGTTTGCCGGGAGCGCCATCAGGTATTCCGTCCGCCGTAGAATACCGGGAGCCGACCGATCAGAAGCTGCCGGCCGTCATCCTCATTGATCGGATCGATCGTGAGAAACACGTCGTAGGTCCGCCCGCGCAATTTCTGCATGATTGATTTCGGAATCATGATCTGAATCGTTCCAGTATCGACGATAGCGATGTAGTCCGCAAGTGTCGCACTGATGATCGGACCGCCGCTGGTGTCGTAATACGGATTTATGCCGTAGCCGCCAAAGCCGCCGCTGTCGCCATGCAAGCGCGCCGCCTGGATTTCGAGCGTGATGGCGTAGAGCGCATTGTTGTTGATGTCGGTGAGCGCGATCAGATCGCCAGTATCGTCGTCGGCGATCTGCACGATCTGCAGCCAACTCTCGCGGTTGGTGATTTGGGGGAAGAGGACGGGGTTTTCGTACATTGGCGATCAGAGCTTCACGTACCAAGTACCAATCGCGAAAGGTGCCATGGTCGGGAACGCGACGCCGCCACCACCCGAAGCCGCCGTTCCGGTCATTTGTGGCAAAGTCGCCACCGCCGTGTTGTTTGCACCCGCCACGCCAATCGCCTGGAGTGGCCCGCCGTTGGTGCCAACACCGCCAAGATTTCCGTCAGTTGAATGTTGGTGCGAACCTTGCCCTGCCGGGATCGTAACAGCAAAGTTTATATTCGGCAGATAAGGCTGCGTGATAAACGAATTCGCCGCACCACCGAACGCCCCTGGCGTGTCGGCTGTATCATGCCCGCCACTGATGGTTGACAAAATACTGTTGTCGGGAATGAGCCCGGCACGCGCATTTCCCATCCCGTCAAGGCCAGCGGCGTTACGAGCGCGCATATCGTAAAGCGTCAGTTGTTTGCTCGCCGCCCAATCCGCCGCAGCAGAGGCACCGCGACCACCAACAACAGGGCAGGCGCCGTTCGGATAGTTGTTCCACAGAAATAAAAACAATGCCTGACAGTCGGCGTTTGCGCGCTCTGAGGCGCCGGAGGTCGCCGAGCCAATCGTTTGTCCGTTCTGCCGGACCCAGCCGGTGCGCGGAATATTGACTTTTTGGAATAGTTCGTCGCCCGTTTGAAAAATCGTCGTCGGATCGACGGCCGAGCCGCCGCCGCCAGACGCGCTGGCGCCGATCGAGGCGACCTGCGGATAGCTGTAAATCTGCACGCCGTATTGATCGACGAGGCGGACCTTATAGACGCCATCGGCGACATAGAATAGTGGGTTTCGGCCTGTGATATCCGCCGTCATTGGATTTTGGCCGGGAATGGCGAGCCCGATATCCTGAAACACCGAGGCGAGCGCGTCGGTGCCGCCCTGGAAAACCGTCAGAACCGCGTTTGCCAGCGGTTGCCCGTTGGCATCGACGTTTTGTGCGTTGCATATCCCTGGGAAAAGACCGGCCATTTCAATGCCTTAGGTGGACTTGCGCGATTCATCCTAGGTGATTAAGATTGGGTCTCATTCCTAATCACAGGCTACTCAACCGTCACGGAAAGTCACACGATCGATGAGCATTCCCACTGACGATCGCCTCGATGTTATTCCGCTTCCGCCAGTTTCTTTTGACGAATTATCGAAAGTCGAATTAGTCGGCAGTAATGGCCTCATCTTACGCAAGACAATGACTGAGGCGGAAGTTCGCGAGCGATTTCCCGGCATCACACTTCCTAAACAATAACAAGCGGAGAGACTTTATGCAATTACGTCGCGGATTTTCCTCGCCCGGATTCGATCAGGGGAAACAATCAGAGTACGATGCGGCGCTTGAAACATCATGGGAAGAATATCGAGGCCGCAGACCACGCGGGGATGTTGACACACGCTCTGCCTTTAATGCAGGTTTTGCATACGCAAACGCTAAGGCAACCGGCGCAAAGCCGCTGTAATGCGCCCCACCGCAACGCTACTGCTGGCCGCCGCCTGGTTGTGTATCGCCTACCCTTGGGGGTTGCTGCTGACTATCCTCGGCGCTTGTGCTTTGTGGGCCTTGCAGCGACCGCACCAAATCGTCAGGCGACATTGACACCCCGACGCTCTTGAGATTGTTCGCTAGATTGCGAATCGCAAGCATCAGCCGCGCGACGTTGCGTGGTGTTGGCGAAGCCTCGGCAGCATCGGCCGCGGTCGCAAAATTCCGCGTCACCTTGCCGAGCACAGGCATCATCGTCGCGATCTTACGCGCCTCTCGCGCCTGCTCTGACATCCCGGCGATCTTCGACGTGGCCGCGCCTGCTGCCTCCGCAGCGCCGAACGGCAAACCCGGAATGACGAAGTGTCCGACCACCGCACCGACCACCGCACCGACGTTGCTGCCGACCGCACTGAGCACCCGCGACGACGCGGACGGACGATAGCCCTGGCCGGCAAAAGCCGCGGTGTTCGACCAATTCGCCCCCGCCTGCGGCACTTCAAGATGGCGCATCAGGTCGGCGTACTTTTTGATCAGATCGCGCTCCGCGCCGGAATAAACCAACGTCGCCATTTCCTTGCCGTCGCTGCCAAGGAAGCGATTGATCCGCTGCGCAACCTTACCCGGACCCAATGCCGTCATGCCGGGGCCGGCGTCAGTCAATCGAGAGAACAACGCTTGCTTGACCGCCGACCATTCCGGCGAGCGATCCCCCAAGATATTCTGCAGGCGCTTGACCACACCGACATTCAAGCTCGACGGATTGACGCCAGCCGACCCGAACATAAAATCGGCAACGTCGTTGGGGATCGCTGGGCTGTTCTTGTCCTTGCCAATGATCTTTTCAACGACGCGCCCAACCGGATCGTTCTTTGCCGCCGCGAAGGTTGAACGATAATCAGCGTATGCAGCGCGCGCAGCGTTCCACGCACCGACAGCGCGCGGATCGCCCTTGAACAAGCCGCCATTGATCGCTTCGTCTACGTGATTATCGAAGGCATCGAGCACCGCTTTCGCAGCGCGGCCGTCCGCACCATTGCCGCTGCTGAATGCATCCTTGCGCATGGCCGATAGACGCTTTCGCATCTGATCGACACCGTTGAGATTTATTCCGGTGATGTTCTCAGGATTCGGTTGCCCAAACGGATCGGCGCGGTTTTCGATCTTCAATCGCGAGACGCGCTGCTCGATATCGTCGATCATCTGCGATGCAAATGGCGTCAACTTGCCGTCGATAATGACCGGATCGTCGCGAAGCGACAGATCGCCTTTGATCTTCTGACCGATACCTTCGAAAGCACCCGCATGAATTTCGCCGGGATAGCCGCGAGCTTCCTTATAGGCAGCATTAACATCGGCTTTGCGATTGGCCGCAGTTTTCTGCACTGACTGCGATACAAGCTCGCCAGCCTCTTGCGGCGTTTCAGCGACCTTCGCATTGAAGGGGTCGAAGCCGCGGGCGATACGGTCGCGCGCATTTGTAAGCTCAGTCGCCTGTTGATCGACAAATTCTTGAGCAGCCTTCTGTGCCGGCGGCCCGGAATTGCCTCGCGTCGCCGCCTGCTCACGCTGGATTGTCGGCAGATCGCGGCTCGCCTGGCCTTCGCTCAACGTCACGTCGAGCATTCGCGCAGGCGCGACGGGCGGCGGCTCACCGCGGCCCATGCGCGGCAATCCTTTGGGAATCGGCAACACGAGTCCCGCGGCGGTTTCCATGCCCGCCCCAACGGCCGACGCCAACCGATCGCTGCCGGTCATGCTGCGCACCGCGTCTTCAGTAGGCTTGCCGACGAATGTTCTGACTGGTGCGGACACTGGCGCCGTCAGATATTCAAGGCCACCGAGCGCGCTTTCGCCCGCGCCCTTCAAGACGTTGCCGGATTTTAGATCGCCGACACCCTTGCCGAACAGTTCGGTAGCCTGATCGACAAGACTACGATAGGTGGATGGTAGCGACGTAATTGGCTCGATCGCCTTACTCAGCAAACTTTGTCCTGACGACTTAGCCGGGGCGTCCTGCTGCAAAGCACGCGCGATTTCCGCTTGCGTCGCGTCATCGGGGAAGTCGTGCCTGACGCCATCGAGTTCGACGGTTTGCGTCATTGTGCCGGCCCCAAGCTGCCGTCAGGCTTGCGTACCCATTGCACAACGTTGCCGCCGCCAGCAGCGGGCGCTTGCGGCTGCGCAGCCTGGCCTCCAGCATTTGGCGGCGTATAACGATCCCCAGCGCCCGGCCCCATCGTTGAAAGATTCGGCACTGCATTGATCCGATATTTGATCAGCCGCTGCACTTCATCAAGCGACGCGCCCAATTCCTTAACGCCATAATCGCCATTAATTTGCCCATTAGCCAAAGCCCACGCCGGCTCGGTCGGCGCATAACCACCGTTGGCGAGATTCGCAAATTCCTCTTTGAGCGTCCCGACCGCGCCGATGTAGCGCGCAGCCAACTGGCCGTTTTCCGAATTGCCTTGGGTCTGAATATAACTCGCAAGCTCACCGCGATTGAGCAAAGGAATGCCGGACAACTTCATCTGATCGGCAAGTTCTTTCACTTCGTCGATCGTATTGGTGACGCTCGTTGCCAAACCAACAAATCGCGTCATCTGCGGGCCATTGAGCGACTGGATTTGCTTCTGCGCGCGGTTCCATTCGATAGTTGCTTTCGACAGATTAAATTTATCTTCCTCCAATCCGGCCGTGACTGGACCGCGAATCTTTGCTGGAATTCCGACGGGCGGAATATCTCCGGACTTAATCCCGTCGCGCCAGTCTTTTATCTGATCGGGGTAGCCGCCCTGTGTCTTGAACTGCTGCCAGCGCTGCGGCCAAGTTCCTGGATCGCCCCCAGCTTCGACTTCCTGCCGTACAGCCTCCGAGCGGATAGCCGTTGCCTGCTGCTGCCCCTGCACGCCGCGCCCCATATTCGGCGGCAACGTTCCGGTTTGCCGATAACGTTCCGCATCCGCGGCGAGCGTTGCGGACGGCTCCGCATTGGCCATCGCTGCCGCCTGCGGTCCTTGCGCAATAATCGCCCTAGTCCGGGGATCGACCAACGTCTCATTTCCGGCCATCTTGACCGGAGCCGTCGAACTCTCGATCCTATCACGCCAATCCTTGAGCATCCCGACCTCTTGCGGGTTGCGCGTCTGCATCATCGCGGTATTAAGCGCCATGATGGCGGCTTGCGGATCGGTAAAGCGCTGGCCAGTCTTTGGATCGACCGGGAAGGGCACCTGTGGCACAAGCGGCTGTTGCGCCCCTTGCTGTGGCTGAAGCTGCTGCGGCTGTGCAGGTTGCGCTTGCTGTTGGGGCTGCTGTGGCGCCTGTGGGGCATTCGGCCGCACATTGAGCGTCGGCGCGGTTGTCCCGGCGCCAGCGGACGGCGGAAAGGCCGTGAACGCCTGATCGACGCGCGATCCAGGGGCCGCCGATGACGCGGGCGTAGTTGGCGCGGTATTGACATTCGACGCCGTATCGCCGCCGGCATAGCGGGACGCCAGCACTGCCGCCCGCTTCTGCTGCCCTGGCGTCAGGGTCGCATTCGGATCGACGCCCATCACCTTGGCGACTTGCGCGATGATTGGTCCCGCTTGGGCATCGGGAATCTTCGCCGATACCACATCGACGAGACTACCGCCTTGATCGCCGCCGCCGGCTGCTGGCGCCGTTGCACGCGCTGGAACGGACGCGGGAGCGGGCGCATTCTGTTGCGGCTGTGGACCTTGCGGCGACTGTGGAGCGGCATTGCCCTGCGGCGGCAAACCAAGCAACTGAGCCGTAAGCGGCGACACTTGGCCGCTATTCTGTACCTGCACCAACGGCCCCAATTGGCCGATCGCTGCGATATCGCCTTTTTGCGCCAACATCTTTGTAATGGCGCGATAGTCGGGATTGCCGTTAGCGTCGGTCGGAAAGTTGTTCTTGAAGGTCTGCTGTTGTTGGGTCGTAAGATCGCGTTGCTGCTGCTGAAATTGCTGCTGCTGACCTTGCGAATATTTATTGAGAAGATCACCGAGCCACGAGAAATCCACCGCGCCCGACTGATAAGCCGCGCTCGACGGAACGGCAACAGCAGAAGGAAAGTCCACCATCAAGCCGCCTCAAGATAGCGCGCCAAGTCGGTCTTATTGTCCACAGTCTTAAGCGGCAACGCAACGACATTATCCGACTTCGCATCGCCGAACTTCGCCAGATAGGCGGCAAGATCGGTGGCCTTTCCGTAGTCCACCGCTTTGAAGCCGCCGACTTCGAACACCGCTTCCGGCCGCGTCTTTTCGATCTCTTGCGCCATCACGCCAATACGCGGCGTCGGATCGCCGATGTAGTTGTAGCGATAGACGCTCGTGCCATCATACAACTTTCCCACCGGCTCGATCTCTTCTTTCAGTCGCTCATCAGAGAACATTCCGAGCGCCTGTAGCCCCAACCCAGCGCCGCTACCGATCGCATTCCAAATATTGTTGTTGGCCGTACCCTGTGCAAGCTGAGCGTTCGCCTGCGCATTCCCCGTGCCCGTGCCGTACTGCCAGCCGAGATTCGCCAGCGAGTTTTGGTTTTGGTTGAGCCCCTGACCCAGCCCCGTATTGACGTTGGCGATGCCCGACGCTGCAGCGTTGGACTGCCCGAGATACGGCTGCAAGTTCTGGATGTATTGCTGGTAGGTTTGGTTGGCGAGACCCTGGCCCTGCTGCTGCAGCGCGTTGAGCGTGGCACCGGAAGCGGTCGTGCCGGTTTGTGCGGCGTTGCGCAGTACGTTCTGCGAGCCCTGCTGAAGCTGAAACTGAAACGCCGGGTTACTCGCATAGGCCGACGCCGCAGCTTGCGCGCCGGCAGGACCGCCGTTCAAGCCAAGCGCGTTGCCGAGGGCTTGCGTGCCTTGCTGGGCTTGGCTGTAGTTTTGTGTATAGGGCTGGAGCGCTTGGCCAAAGTAATTGGTGAGGTCTCCGCTACCTTGGTTGATCGCGTTCGTCGCAAGCCCATAGCCGGTATTGAGTCCGCCGATCTGATCGGCTGCGGCGGCTTGAGCGTTATTGTTGGTGAAGATATCGAATATGCTTGGCATGTCTCTCCCCGCTAAGTCAGATCGCCAGACGCTACCCATTCATCGGTGCCGCGCTTGTAGAGATAAAACACTGCGTACTGCCCGGCTGACACCAAACCCAGCCGACTTCTGATCGTCACGCCAGCGGCTGCGACGAGTGTCGTGGTCCCTGCACCGATTTGCGCCACGGTGATTCTCGTTCCGATCAAAAACGGAATCGCGCCGTTGAGCGGTACGGTCAGATTGTTCGCACCCGCTACGTTCGTCTCGACGATACCGAATCCGTCTGACAGCGCCAGGACATAGCTCGCGGCTTGCACGTTCGGCGGCGACGCGAGCATCGCGCGCAGCGTGGTATCGACCGACGCAAACCAAAGGGCATATTCCCGAACCGGAGGCTGCGAGCCGGCGATGGGAAGTTGTGGTGGCGACAGTGGTCGAAGTGGATTCAATGCGCCCTCGGATCGTCGCTTATCGTTGCACCTGTAAACGCGGCGTACACTTCATCGGAAATATCGATCCGGAATCGCGGCCCATGATTGGTCGCCTGACCGAACCGCGTTGCATACACCCGCCGCCGACTATCAGCCTGCGCGCCGAGCGCGCGAAGCCGCGGATTGTCCCACGTCGTTCCGCCGTTGCGGCTGCATTGGATTGAACATTGCGGCGCTTGCGCCGTCTGTGTCGTACCGGCCGATTGCCCAACACCCGTAACGAAGTTGCCATCGAATCGGGCGATAACAGCACGATTCGGGAAATCAACGACCGGCGCGCTTTCCAAGCGGTAGCGCAAGGGCGTCCCGACTTCCTGCTGTACAGTCGGGTCGATATAGAGCAAGCCATCCGACAGCGCGTCGCCGATCAGCCACTTATTGAACGCATTCAAACTGCCGTTCGCGCGCCACACACCGGAGAGACCGCCCGAAAGACTTTCGCGCTCATTCCATTTCTGAGAATTAAGATTCAGTTCCCAACACCACGTCGGCGATTGCAACACCCAATAGCTCTTGCCGGCTGCGGTATAGACAAAGGCGATCAGCGTGTTCGGATCGCTCACCTGAGAAATCAACCGATCAAGATCAGGCGGCGAAACTTTCTGCGGCGCCGGGCCGTTGAGCGAATAGACGCCGTTATCGTTTCCGACGAACAACAACTGGCCGAAGCCGTCTTCCCATCCTGCGATGGCATTGCGCCCGAGCAAGCCTTTGTCGATCACCGCATACCTGGAATAAGGAAACGCAGGAAACGGAATCGCCTGATCGGACCATACCTCGCAGAACTCCGATGCAAAAAACCACATCAGACCTTGATACGGAACGCCACGTAACAGATTTCCGGTAGCGCGCGATTGAACCGTGATGAAGGTCAGCGCATTAAGCGCAGTCGAGTTTGGCCCAGCCGCGAAGACCCGCCCATCGCCGATGCCCCAAAAGAAATACCCATCCTGCGAGGCCACCCAGCTTGGCGCCGGTAACACACCGCCGCCGTTGAACGGCGTCACACTCGACGATGTGACCGCAAAAGCTCCATTGGCCGGAGACACACACTGGATCGCTGGAGTGCCTTCGTTATCGCGCGCGAAAGTCACGCGATCCGCACCTGGCAGGGCGCCAGCAACACTAACTGTCCCGGTATCATCAACCGTAACAATGAAACCACCGACCGCGATGTAGGCGAGATTGTTGACTAGAATCCCGCCGCGGAAACCCGCCAGCGCCAGATTGGCAAACAGACTCAATCCTGCTTGGCGCCGCCACACCACTTGCAGCGGGTTTTCTTTGCCCAACGGTTCCGCCGAGCAATTGATCAACCGTCCGCCGCTTTCCTGCGGACTACCGCCCGGCGCCGTCGATAGCGGCCACAGGACTTTAACTGGCGCGCCCATAAACCACCATCAGAACGACACCGTCCGCAACGGCTCATAAGTCGGCTTGCCGCGCGTCATCACTTTCAGATTGAGAATCGCTTCGGTATTCGCGGTCTGAAGCGTCGCCGCAAGTTCGCCCGTCACACCAAACTCGTTGCGCAACTCATAAGCCCCGATCTTGGCGAGCGATAGAAACCACGCATCGGGGATGACGGTCAGGTCCGGCACATAGACAATCTCACGTGCCGCAAGCTCTTCGATGAGTGACGGCAGATTGATATTGATTCTCGCCGTATCCTCAACCTCCGCAGGCTGTCCTTCCGGCACAACCTGCAGGACTTCAAGGATTTTCTGCACGAGATCAGCTTGCGTGCGCGTTGCCATGGCTCAGTTCTCAGCCCGCCATTGCCGCCTTGCGCAATTCCGCGTGCTTGGGTGCCATCAGGCTTTGCAGCCATTCCAGATCATCGGAGCCTACGCCGCACGCCAGGCGCAGCGGCTCTTCGCTCATCCATTTGGCGTCCATCTCCGCGGCGCTTGACATCTTTGGCATCCACGCCACGACGTGAGCGCGGTACTGATCCGAAGTCTTCGGCAGCGGCACTTCGTCCCTCGACGGCACGGCATCTGCCGCGCCAAAATCGCCGACCTTGAAAAATCGGTTGAGCCGCGCGGCCTCAATATGCTCCGCACTCGTAATCGTCTTCGGCACGTTGGCGTGGAAAGTATGACCGCGCCATTTGATGCTTGCCGGACCTTCCGGGCCGGGACGATAGGTGACCTGCTCCGATACTTCCTTGGCTTTCGGTGGCCGGCCGCGCTTCGGTGCGGGGCCTTCCGCTTGCTGACCTGCCCCGGCAGACTGCTCGTCGTTCAAAAGATCGCCGTCATTGTCGTTCTCAGCCATTTTACTTCTCCTGTTATTCAACGTGGTTTGAGCCAGCCGGCTTCACGCTGCGGCGGCGCTTCACGGAAGCGGTGATCGAACGGATACGACTCTTCCGCGCGCATAAGACTTTCCATCGATCGCCAGTAATCTCCGGCATGATGCCAGCCATCGGCGTAATCGTATTCCGCTACCAGCAAACGACTCGCGAGCACGAGGCATGGCACGAACACAACGGCCCGCACACAATAGCCCAATAGCCCCGGTGGCCGGCTCGTGCAAGGGGAAGGCGAAGACGCTCTCCACCATGACGGCAAGGACGACACAGGTTGACGCTGTGAACAATCGTCCATCGGCTTTATCTGCTGCTCCAGCGGCAACGACAACTGTGCCGAAAAACCCCAAGCACAATAGCACACCGACCCACCCGAGCTCGAACGCTATTTCTAGAAACTCGTTGTGCGCGTGCTCGACTCTGGCGCCTTCGATCGGCTGCGGCGCCGACTCGCGATAAGAGCTGAGACCATAACCCAAAACCCCGACGGCTTTCACCGTCGATTGCGCCAGCGTCACGCGCTCTTGCGCACTGCCGACGCGCTGATTGTTTTGCGCCGTTATCGCCGCGACAAACACCGCAGCACCGATCGCTACAGCCACAGCCGCGATTTTCGACGTGCGCCACAGCGCCAGCGCGCCCACTAGTCCAAACGCCAGAACAGGACCTCGCTCGCCTGGGAGCAGGAGACTCGGCAGAATCGCCGGCAACCATCGCCATATGCGGGTAGCGATCAGCGCAACACCGATCAGCGCAGCGGTTTCAGCCAAGATTAGGCGATTAACGAACAAGCCGGCCGCGTTTCCTACTTCTAGATCGGGCAGCGGCCGATAACCGAGCCACTGTGCGGTCGCGATGACGCTCGATACCGCCAAGCCCATCGCCGCGCCGCCATAGACCGGCCGCAGATCGCCAACCCCTGCCCCGATGCAAAATGCGGACGCCAAAATAATTAGCTTCCACAAAGCACCCACCGTATCGAGCGGCGCCGCCGACCACCAAACTGACGCCAGCGCCCACACCACGAAAACTACACCGACGACATGCGCAACCGTCGCCTTAAGCTGATCGCCGATCATCAGCGCGACCACTACAATGATCGCAAGCAATGCCCACCGCGGCGATGTAGCGGCACCGGATATACCCGGCCAATAGCACACCGCGACCGCGAAGGCACAGAACCGGAGCGCGATATCCGCGCCCCGGCCATTGGTAACGAAGTTCAGCACGCGATTGCGGTCGAACCGAGCGGCACCGTCTTGCAGGACCCATCGTTCGGCCCTGCATATTCGATGACGTAGCTCGCTGCGCCCGCAGTCGCCAGCGTCCCTACCTGAGTCCACCTTGCCCAAATGTCGAAGCCGCCGTTGCCGCCGGTTTGCGTTGCGCCATCGCCGGTCACGACCGTACCGGCGTTGGTGGAGACAACCGTCAGCGCCGTTGCGCCACCAGCCGCCGCCGCGATGCTTTGCGCCGCAACAAGTTCGGTGGTTGGCGTCGCGGTCGTACCGATCGACAACGTGTCGGAAGTCAGCGAGTTGAACGACGTTGCGATCTGCTGATACGCCCGCAAAATCCACGCATTGTACGGCACCGCCCCAACTTTGATCGAACACGTACCGGCAACCGGCGTGCACGAGTTGAAGTTGAAGGTAAATCGCAGATAGTGAGTCTGCTGGGTTTGGAACTGCCGCGGCGCAAAGTTCGGCACCGCAGCGTATGCAACAAGCGACAGTCCGAGCAGGATTGAGATCGCCACAAGAGCGCGGCTTTCACTCAACCGCGCGAGAATCTTCCGTTTCATGATGATGGCCTCCTATGGCCGATGTTGTGTGAAGGGTGAAGCGGCGGCACCGTCAAGCGCCGCCGCGCTTAATCAGCCAAAGGCTTAGTTGTCGGCCACCGCCGCAAAGAAGCCGGTGAAGACGCCCCACTCTTTGAGGTTGCCCGCCGGAGTGAGTTTGGCGACCTTGCCGATGCCATAGGCCATCTCGACGCCGACGCCACGCACGAAGCCGTAGTCGTTTTCCTGGCGGAAGGTCGCCTTGGGTATCTGGCCCCAACACCAGGCTTGCGCCTGCTGGCCGCACATGAACGCTGGCGCCACCTGAGCGCCGCCGGAGCCCGCCGTCTGGTAGAACGTCGGCAAGCGCAGCGACAGTTCCGGAATTTCCCGGATGATCACGCCGTTGTCGAGAAGATCGCCATCGACGAAGATCGGGTTTTTCAGGTACGACGCACCCTCGCGGGCGCGGGCGTTCTGGTTGTTGGTCAAGATCGTGGCGTCGTTTTGCGCGTCGCGGAACTGTTCCTGACCGACGAACAACACGAACCATTCCGTCCCGTTGTCCTTGAGCTTGTAGGGCCGGATGCGCGGATTGGCTTTCTTCGCCGATCGCTTCATCCGCGTGACCAGAGCGTGCGACAGCGTCATGCCGGTGGTGATATTCGCCATTGACGCCGCGAAGTTGCCGGCTACGAGATTGGCGCCGTTGCTGGAACCGATCAGGACGCGGTCGGCATTATCGGTAATCCAGGTATTGCGCTGGGCCGGCGTCGCCAAATCCATCAGGATTCCGTTGACCCGCTGCCCAGCTTGAGACCCGAGACCCGCCGGCGCCGCCGAGTTCGGCAACGCATAGAAGCCGTCGCAGATTTCGTCGCGCTGCTTTTCCTTGCCCCAATCGCTCAGACGGGGTTGAAATTCAGCGGCGAGATCGAACGAGGATTTCTGTTCCTCGGCCTTGTTGGTCGCAATCGCGTTGCGCGACCAGTCGATGAACATCCGCATGCCCGAATTGTCGAGCTGCTCTTCATTGCCGACCAGCGGCCCGATGCCGACGCCCTGCGCCTGCAAGCGAGCGATGAGCGGAATGTTGATCTGCTCGCCACCAGACTTACCGCCTTTGTCAAGGTCGGTGATGATGTGGATGATCGAATTGTCGGACGGCCCCATATAGGGCGAGAACAGATTCTCACGCACGTATTCCCGATACGTCTTCTTGCGGAAGACGATCAGTTTGTTGTTTGTTGCGACGGCAGAGACTGCCATGGTCTTTATCCTTTCAGGATCGCATGGCGCGCGACCGTCCGCTCACCGAGCAAAGACGGTTAGCGCCAAGCGGAGTTCGCGATTGCCTGATCCGAGCCGTCGAACGCATCGGCGGTTTCGCCCGCGCGCGAACTGCCGGCGGCAGAGGCGAGCGATGGAGGCAGGCGGGTGATGGTGTTGGGTTTGCCGTTCGCGCCGGTCGCCGCTTCGCCGCGCAACTCTGCGATGAGAGTCTTGCGGAATTCGGGATCGGCCATCAGCGCTTTACGTGTTTCGTCTTTGATCCGGGTTTCGTAGGCTGCGGGATCGTCGCCTACCGTGCGCAAGGCTTCCGCACGCTTGTACGCCAGGACGAGTTCCTTGCCAGGATTCGAACTCTTCCAGATACGCTCCGCGACCGCACGCTGCTCCGGGTTGTCAGCCGAGGTTTGCTTCGCCCATTCCACGGCTTTTTCGAAGTCGCCTTTGTAGATGTCATGCGCCATCTGCATCGACAAATCGACGCGCATGACCTGCAACTTCTGGTCGATCCCCGATAATTTGGTGTCAACCGTCTTTTGCAGGCGCGCATCGTACCCTTTCGGGTCTTCAAAAATATCGGGAATGACTTCTTCCGCTGCGGCTTCGCCGTTCGTTTTTTGCGGCTGTTGCTGTTGGCGAATGGCCGCCAGCACACCGTCGAACTTGGCATTGAGCGCATCGAGTTCGCGGCGCCGCTCTGACTTCTCAGTCTCAAGCTGCGCCTTGAGCGTATCGCGCTCGGCTTCCGCCGCCCGTGTCCGCTCCGTCTGCTCGCGAAGTCGCGCCGGCGGTACTCTGCCGTTCGGCTTCTCTTCAGCTTCGACTTTCGGCGCCGGCTTGCCGTCTTCGGGCTTTGCCGCCGCCACTGTCTCGCCTTCACCTTCCGCCGCTTCGACAGTTTCGGCTTCTCCACCTTCGCCAACTTCGGCCGCCTCGTCGTCTTCGACGTGCTGGCCTTCAAGGCCCTCACCCGTCGTTTCAGGCGTTCGGTCGTTGTCGGTATCGAGCGGAGTCGATTCCTGGTCCCACGCTTCGGCGGCAATCTCACGATTTGTTTCGATCATCGCCTGTTCAATCGGATCAAACGCTTGCGCCATGACAAACCTTTCTTGTTTCTCGGTATCGTCGAGACCACGGCAGTCCGCTCTTGGGCGAGCCTGACAGAAGCGCGCTCACGCCGGGACTGAAAGGAATAGCGTTGCGCCATATCGCGGTCGCCTGCGGCGGGATTTGAAGTCGATAGCCCGGACCATCGTGCGCCGTATCGTGGCGCGGACGAAACTGGTGAGGATCAAGTGGATCGCAGCAACCCTCAGATTGCTCACTCGGCTTAGCCCGCATACGTGCGGGCGCTTCCCGCTATCTTAGAGCCTAGCCTCGTAATAGTTAGCTTTGCAGCGGATAGTCGCGCGCTGGCGGCTTCTGCGGCGCTTCCGCCATCTCGATTGCCTTATCGAGTGCGGAGCGCAACGCCGCCGCAGCCTGTGCAGTACATCGCAAATGAGCGACTGCAAGTTGTTCGACCAAGACCGAGCCGTCGCTGCGCGCCGTTAACGCACGCGCCGATAATTCCAGTTCGATGATGCCCGCCATATTGCCGTAGGCCGGCGCGTTGTCGAAGAAGAGTAGCGGCGCGGCTGCGGCATTTTTGACCAGCAACACAGCCGGCTTTGCTTTCGGATCAATGGACATTAGTCACCCACCCACGCTGTGCCATTATCAAATACGGGGCACTTCACCGAACCTCCCCCGATTAAAGCGGCACCAGCGGCAACACACGCGGTCAATTGATCAGTAACGAACGCGCGGCGACCGGCAACTCCCGCTGTCGGCAATTGGCTCCCTCCGGCACCGATAGTATAGCCGTTGGTTTGGACAATAGTTGCCGCAAATGTCCCGCATTCAGTCATCGCACCAGCCGCGCTGCGATAGAAACCAACGTCTCCGGCCGATCCCAAATCCCAACCAATTCCAGCGCCACAAGCAGAAGCCCAAAACTTCGCCTGCAGATTATTGCTTTGGTCGTAATTGCGAACGGCAAAATTATGCATATCGAAGAACGAGCCGCCGGTGCCAGAGTTTTGCACCATATTGCCGCCGCTGGTGCCGTTGAAGCCCCACGACTTCGCGTTGTTGAACCAACTCGCACCGGTCGATAAAGCATTAGTGATATTGCCGGAACCGGCATTGTTTCCCCAATTCTGGCTACCATCGTTATTGAAGCCAAAGATCGTTCCGCCGGGATTTGTGCCCTCGGCTGCGCTTCTCAGGAGTTGGAATATCACGGTGTTGGCGGACGCTGCCGCAGGCTGGATCGTTGTCTTATTTGTACCGCCGGTGAACGTCGCGCTGCCGGGAACGATAAAGGCTTTTATGACATTCAAATATGGAATGATCGACGGAAGATTGTTGGCATCGATCGACAGATAAGTGTCGTTCAACCCGTTATCGACCAGATACGGCGCGCTGCCGCCCGGTTGCATCCCGCCGATGATGAGATTGTTGAAGCTGGTGCTGTCTATAGAGACAACAGCCGTCGCGCTCGGATTGTCATAGCCGTTATTGGCGATGAAAGAATTTAGTTCGCATCCATTGATGCAGCGAACGCCGTAAGCGTAATGCACTAGTTCTAGAACATTTCCCTCCAGAACAATCCCGGTATCGAATTGTTGGACGGCAGAAATCACGCCGCCTGTAATTTCTATTACGCCGCCTGTCGCATTGCCGCTGTCGGCCCAAACCTCGTTGTCTCGTGCTACCCAGCCGTTGGCATAAGTCTGCGCGACGATGGCGCGTTTGATCTGCGAAAAATAGCTGTTCTGGATGACCGTACCGTAGCCCTGGAAGGGTGATGTCGCGGTGCCATTGATGGTCCCACTGCTCGTCGTTCCGCCAAGAACGATTGCATCCTCGTTCGCCGAAGCTCCGGCATTGGCGCCGACAAAAGCGACGTTACGGATTTTGAGCGTCGTGTTGGTGGTCTGAATGAAAGGCACGGCCCCGGATGTATCGCCGCTCTGCAGGGTTACATCGACAATTTCCACTTCGCCGAGACCGCGAGTATCGAGTTTTGCCTTGCCTGATCCGCTGACAAAATAGAGAATCGAATTGCCAGCAGGCAATGCCGTTCGGCCACTGGCGTAACCAGCTACACCCTGAATGCGGATCGGATTCTGATGCGGGATTGTAAGGCCGTCGTTCGGGAAAACAATGCTTCCGGTAATGTCGCAAATCTCATTCTTGATTAGAAGAGTGCCACCGCCTTCAGAGTTAAGTTGAACGAGGGCGGCGTTAATCGCTGCCGTGTCGGTCGCCGCGTTGGTGGTATTGCCATTACAGATTGCGCCGAAGTCCTCAGGACGGCGGATGTTGGACATAAACACACTGAGTGCACTTCCCGTCGTTGCGCCATTTGGTGTTACATTGGACGAACTTCCGATATTGCCACCAACGTTGCTCACACCCCCGCCAATATTCTGCCCATACGCTGGCGACAGCGCGAGCAACAGCGATAGCGCGATGGTGCTATTGCGTATCGACATAGAGCGTATCCGAGTTCGAAGCGCACGTACCCTCAATCTCATCGGACGGCACATAAGGATAATATCTCGCCCACGATCCACCAGGCAGCAGCAAAATCGCGTTTGCCTTTGTCGCATTGGCAGCGGTTACGCCGACGCCGAATTCAATCCAGCAATTATCGGTCGTATTGTTGTTCTCAATGGTGATCGACCAGGGTGCGTCCGACTTTCGCACTGTTTGAAACGTATTACCCGTCGCGATCACGACCGATCCGTTGATCGTCGTTCTATTGCTCTGTGCCAAGGCGGGCGTCGCCGCGATAACAACAACCGCAGCGACAATGCGAGCAACTTTCTCCACGGTGTGTCCTCTCATTGTCCGGCCTGCTGTGGCATCGGCTGAGCACCCTGCTGCGGCGGTGGCGCATTGACCTCGCGGTGAACCTTCGCCACTTCCATCAGCGTATCGCGGGCAAACTCCGCGGCGTCGAGATGTACGCCATGGACCATCTGACCGGCCCGCGTGCGCTTTTCATCAGCCGTCGCTATCGCCTGTTCCGCACTAGCCAAGGTCTTGTGGGTCTCCGCAGCCTGCTTTGCGTTCTTACCGGCAAGCCCCTCAAGATGTAATCGCGCAGCCTCCTGCTGAATCGGATTCGGCGGTTGTGGCTTCGGCTGCAGCATTCCAAGGATGCGATCCTTTTCGGAACGCGGCAGCGGCGACATTTCGATTTTCACCGTAACAGGCACGGTCGGATCGCCCTTGACCATCTCGTAGGTATCCGACATCAGCGATGAAATATCCGCACCTTCCTCAAGCACAACATCGACGTCGAGCGAACCGACCGCGTTGACGATCGCCGGTTGTCCGTTCTGATCGACGCCCAAGCCGTTCAACTGGATAAACTGTGCAAGCTTTTGGTTGTTGTTGACCCTGATCCAACGTTCCGCAGTCCAATAACGCTGCACGGCAAGCCAAATACCGCTGTAGAGTTGCAGTTTCCACCCGCGAATCGCGAGAATGAAAGGCCCGAGTTCGGCCATGCCAGGTTGCCGTAGCAATTCGATCGCGCGGCCGGAAAGATTGGCAGTCGGTGCTACACCTTGCGCAACACCAACGTTGATATTTGCAAAGCCCTCTAATTCGTTCTTTGCGTCTTCGGTAAAACCGGCGAAGGCTGCCAGATCGGCGCGCGTATCGTCGGGCTTTATTTCGGTCCCTCGATTATATTCAACCACGCCATCAGGCCGCGCCCATTCGCGCCGAGCGATTTCAACATCGTCTACAGCGCCCTTTATCATCAGCAGCCTACGCGAATTCGCGATGTGCAGCGTCTTCGACTTACCCTGATTCAAGGCGTCTTGAATGTCGCGAAGATTGCGGACAAACCCATAGCTGTCGCCATCCTGATCAACCGCCGCGCGAAAGGTATGAAACGACCGCGCGCTCTTGCCGCGTTCATCAAAGAACGGCGAATCACCTTCCGCCAACAGCGTGTTGACTACGTAGAACGCCCAGCACCAACGGCCTTTATGTTTGTACCAGTGTTCGATCATCCGCACTTTTTGAATCGCCGGCATGACCCACTTGTAGTCGCGATCCGAATACATCGTCAGATCGGTGTCACCCGATATCAGCCCGCGCAGTTCCTCTTCCTTGTCGGGGAACAGTTCGATCGCACCGTCAACATGCATCCACTTGCTGATGCCTTCATAGCGATTGTCCGCGAAGTCCATGCGGTACGAGGTCGGATCGTAGAAATATTCATCGCCAATGACCCACGGCAAGGCAATGTCCGGGTCGCCGTGGTCGCCTTGCGTTAGAACCTTTTGCACACCCGCGATGCCGTCAATCGCGCATTGCAGCAAGCACCACGGCTCAACGTTTTTCCACTCGTTCGCGTCGAGCACGTAGCGGATGGATTGCGTCGCGATCTCGGCGCCTTGTTCACTCTTCGGAGAACGAGGCAGAGCTTTCGGATCGGACCGCATACGCTCGACGAGACCAACAATCCCGTTGATCTTGCGTGAGACCCGATTCCACGCCTGTTTCGGCTGGCCGCGTTCGCGTAAGATTCTAAGTTGATCAGCCGTCAGTTGCGCGCCGTGATAGTAACGGCGAGAGTCCTGCTGTTCGGCGATCTCTTCGGTCTTGTTGTCGATATAGTCGAGCACTTGCCGGCGTAGCGCCGACACCGGGAGATATTCCGCCTCGTCCTGATCGCCTTCAATGGCCGCAATACGAACGTCCATATCCTCCGCACCAGGCGGCGGATTCATACGTTCGGGCGCGCGGGGATCAAGTTGCGGCATCAGCGCTTCATTACCGCCATCGCTTTATCAGAAATGCGGCCGAGTTTAGCAAGTTTGCCGGCCTTTTTGGCAATCTCGCCCATCTCTTCGGCGCGCCCGCCGGCAAGTGCCTCGACCTCAGCCATCAGCTTCGTGTCAGCCATGATCTCGCTGGCCCGACGCAATGTACCGAGCGCGTCTTCGACCTCGTAATGCCGCCGACGCTGTTTTTCGGTCATGCCGGACGTTTTAGTCGTCATGGCAGGCATCTCCATCGCAATCACGCGGTCGGGTGTGCTACGTTTGAGCCTCTTGATCAACAGCCGCCTGATCCGCTCTGGCCTGTTCGTTGGCCCTGTCGCGGGCCTCGACCTGTGCCGGAGTGAGAACGCCCGCGAGTCGATCGTTGTGCGCGCGCGTCATGCGGGCCGACGCGACTTCGGCGCCGAGTTGCCGCACAGTGAGGAACAGTTCCGGCTCGCTGCCGCGGTGCGGTCGGCACACGGCGATCACCTGGCCGGACACCGGATCAAACACATCGAGCGCCAAGCCGAACATATACGGCTCGCCAATTTCGAGCAGCGACAGATCGACTTGATTGAAGACGCTCGGCGCGATCCCCGGCAACTGATGCTGCTCCAGATCACGATTGCCGATGTAGCGCGTCGGCACGTCGCGCTGTTCCGCTACCGGTTCGTCGTGCGTGTCCGACCTGCTAGCGCCGATGCCGGCGATCAACCTCTGTACGTCTTGCTTGGAGTACATGACAACTTCCTTCCCTGGTTTAGGTTAGACGCCCTCAATCATGCGTTCGTATTGTTTGTCAGAAATCTTCCCGGCCTTGCGCGCCGCGTCCGCCTTACGTTGCTGCAGCGACACCGGCTTATCGGGGCCTATGATCTTTTCCAGTTCCTCGCGAGCCTCGTCGAGTGTATCGATCGGCTTTGTGATCAAGTGGCCTTCGACCTGTTCGGCGATTTCCGCACAGGCGTCAATCGCCTTTTGCGCCGTGGCGCCCATGCCGATTACAGCGCCGACTTGCATACGTCGATCACCGTGAGGAATGACGTAATACTCCCCTTCGATCACCGTCGCGTTGTGCAGCTTGACGCTATCGCGGATCGGCGGCGGAAACGAGATGTGCTGCCAATTATCCATGACCCATTCGGACTGCAGCAGGATCATCGCGCCCCACTTCTCCGCGTATTCCGGCTCGACCATGATACCGTCCGCGCCTTCCCAGATGATCTCCGCAAGATTGGTAATCATCGCCTGATAGAGTTCGCTCGGCGGCGTGCCACAGCGCATGCACGGATCGATCAGGAATGCGCCATCCTCATTGCAACGAATCTCAGTCGAAAGAAACCCGCGCACGCCGTAGCGCTCGAGTGCCGGCGCCAGTTTCTCGTTGACCGATCGCACTTGTTCCGGAATTTCGCGGTAGCGCATGGCGTGACCGATATAGGCGTCACCCTTGACTTCGACGCCGACCAAAGCTTCGCGCGGATAGGCACCATCAATCGTGTAGCCGTCGTAACCGCACTCGACGGCATCGTTGATGCCTTCCTCGACAATGAATTCCATCACACTCTTTTTGGCGCCAAGCTTATGCTCAAGCTCGTCGAGACGCTGCTCGCTGGCGACATAATCCGGCGAGTGAAAGGTCTCCATGTCGCCACGAGTCTTGGAGATTTTAACGTGCACGTCGGGATGCGTTTTCAGATGTTTGCGTAAGGCGCCAAAGCCTGTGACAATCGTATAGGGCGCGATATCAATGCCGAGTTTCTTGCTGGCCTCTTTCGACTTGACGCGATCGAGCTCCAGGTCCGCACCGCTGCGACAGCCCCAGACGCGCTTGCCGATCGACACAAGATATTCCTGCAGTCCCGCTTCGTACACGTCGGGAAAGACCACAAGATCGATGTCATCAATGTGGGGCCACATCTCTTCGACCCGCTCGACGCCTTCGAAGCCCTGACCAATGCGTAGAATTCGAGATGTCGGATTGCCGCCATCGAACCATGGCGCGTAGTACAGCGTGCGGCCGAACGACTTTGACAGCGTGACGGCAAGCTCGACGTATTGGCCGTAGTCGTAGATCAGGACCGTCTTGGCTTTCAGATTTGCCACGATCTACAATCCGTTGCGCGTCGCAGCTTCGGTCGAAATCAGGCCGCGCTTTCGTAGTCTTTTGGCGTGACTCTTGCGCGATGGCGAAACCTTGGCGGACTTACGCGAATGCGGCGCGTTACGCTGGTTGGCTGACGGAATCTTGCCGGTCACGCCTGCGCGCGACAGGTTGTCGGTATAGATATTCGGAGTGTCGTCGTCCGCCATCACGAGGGTCCGTAATGCTTTTTCATCGCTGCATCGGAGATTAGCCCGCGAGCGCGCGCCACCTTCGCATGCTTCGGAATCTTCGCACCGGACTTTCGCGCCTTATTGAGCGCGATGGCGACCGCTTGCTTTTGCGGCTTACCTGCCTTGATCTCGCGGCGAATATTGCCACTTACAGTCTTGCGGGATTTACCAACCCTCAGCGGCATTTCACGCTCCGGTTTGGTGCGGTACTTGACCGCGGTGTTATTCGAAGAGGCAGCGGACGCGGCCATTTCACCAAATCTGCATTTCGCGTCGCTCTTCCTCGTCGAATTCTTCGCGCTGTTCCAGCGTGAGTTCGGCACGCGTGCGGCTGTATTCGACGTTAGCAAAAATCACAAGCGCCAAAAGCGCCGCGATACCCACCATCGAAAACAGCATCACGATCATGGCTTACTCCGCTTCATCGCGCCAATCGTCCGGATCATCGGACGGGCTGGCGTCGTATTCTTCCGCGTCGTCGTTCCAGCCGTAGGCGTCCCACTCTTCGCCGGGCATCACAGCAACACCACCGAATCGCGTCCGCGATCTTCGACGCGTGGGCGGTATGGATCGGATTTGCGATCAGCGCCCTTGTCGATCGACTTGATCCACGGGCGCGACATGCACGCATAGCGCCAATCGTCGGCCGCGTGGTCCTCAGCATCCGTATCCAAGTCTTCCGCTCGACTCTGATCGTGCTGCAGAACCGGAATAGTTCGGATTGACTCCCGACACGTCGAGAAACAATAGATCATCGGCCGGCCACTATTCCAATTCACCGACCCATCTTCGTTGCGTTTCGCGGAGCCTATCAGGCGCGCCCGCACTTGATCCCAACCACCCATCGGGCCGCCCCTGGTCGGATCACCTGAAACCTGCGCGACGCGCTTGTTGTCCGCTTTGTCGAAGGCCGCAAGCTTGCTGGCAAGTAGCTCGTTATTGATTCGTTCGGCGATCGACGGGCCGCCGTCTTCGGAAAATGCAGCGGGATCAAGCTTGCCGTAAGTAAGTTTGGCGCGGTCGTCTTTCTCCCGATCAACGATGCCTTTACCGACTTGCTCTGCTGTTAGCTTGCCGCCGACTTTGCCGTACCACTCGCGATAACGGAGGATTGCGCCGCGGGGCAGAACAATTGGCCGCCGTCCCAACTCATTCGCAGTCGTACTTGCGGTGGCACCGACATTGAAGTCATCCCCGACGACAGCCCACCACCCAATTGAGAACGGAGCGAAAGACCCCCAATCACCGCTGCGAAAGCGGAGCCAAGTGTCGGGAATAGCGAACGGCGCGACAACATGCTGCTCATTGCTCCACTCGGAAAAGAACGCGCCCTCGATCGCCGTCCAATCACCTTCAAGCCAGGCTTTGACCAATTGCGGCGCACCGACCAACTGTAGGCGGCTTTTATAGCCAGGATCGCGCGCCAGCAAGATTTTATTATTCTCAAGCCGAGACGGGATGACCGCAACTCGATGTTCGCTACCGTCAGGAAGCGCGCGGCGTAAGACTTTTGCGCGACGCGGAAACGGATGAAGCTCGTAGCGTTCGCGTATCCAGTGCTGGCCGGCACCGCCGGGGTTGGCCGTTAGAATAAGCTGGATCGGAACACCATGCGATGATCGCAAAACGCCAAACAATCTAAAGATTGGTGTCGGCTCCGGATATTGCCCAGCCTCTTCGACCCAAGCGTCGGTGACGTTGCGGCCCTGATACTCATTGGCGTCCGCGACGCTTTCGAGATAGCGAAACGACACCCGGCCGCCGTTCGGCATTCGCCAGCGCGATTTCTGATCGTTGAACTTGCCGCCCAAGGGGCCGTAGATTTCCTTCGATCGCTCGATCGCATCTTCCGACGATACCGCAGTCGGCCGAAACATGATCGCGTTGAAGTGCGAGCCGTAGCGACGATCCTTCAGCGCCCACTTCCCGAGCACACCGTCCGTCTTGCCACCACCGCGGGCGCCACCGAAAAACACTTCGGGGAATGGACAACAGCACAGATCGTCCTGCGGACCTTCTTGCGGCGACCAGCTTAAGTCAGCGTCATGCCTTAGCTGCGGCTCAACATGCGAGACTTGCACATTCACGATTTAATCCGCGCCGGCTCGCTGCGCTTCCCACTCGGCTTCGCTCATGGGGTGCTCCGAAATGAAATACTGCGCGGCATGCTCGCCGGTCGGATCGGTTGGGGCGATCTTGACCGGCTTATCAAAGCCGTCGAGTTTGGCGAGCATCGAGCGCGCATCCAAGCGCTTCGGCATCAGCACTTTAACCGCGCCCTTAGCGTCGATTTCCAATCCGTCGATCAGCGCCCGCTGATCAGCAGTCAGTTTCGACAGCGGCTTGAGCCGCACGCGCCCGCCGCGCTTTTGCTCGAAAACCTCAAGCCGATCGGCAGTCGCAATATGCTCAAGCGCACGGCGATGCTCATTCCGCCGATAGGCCATCAGGATTTCGTCAAGCCCAAGCGCCGCCACACGTTCAGCGAGATATTTCAGCCGCGCAACAACCTCAGGCTCCTGCTGCATCCGCTGTGCATTGCCGCGCGGGCGCTTAAAGCCGGCCGCTTCGTAAGCCGCATAAAGGAATTCCCCCGCGATCAGTTCTTGGCAGAACGTCTCGCGTTGCGGATCGGGATGGGGCGTTGAGCCATCGTAAGCGGTCATTTTCTGACTCTCAGGGACTCAATATTAAGGCGATTGCGCCTTTTTGTCAAAGGCCCCATCATCGCAAGCTTCGCACTTCGCGTGGCGATAGCCGTGGCTAAAAACGTGGCTGCTAATGTTTGGCGACTTGCCAGAGTTCCAACTCAACTGGAGTCGGGCGACCAAAGATATTTACCGCTACTTTGATTCTCGCCTCTGGGTCAAGATCGGCAACCGTAGTATCTAACACACTTTCCACAATTCCCGGAAATGAGGCGAACGGGCCAGCAGTTACCGTTACCTCATCGCCAACATCGAAAAGAATCCTGATCGACGCCGATCCAGGGACGGCCCCGTTATTTTCGCGGCCCTTTATCGAAACAACCAAAGCGTCATCGATCCTCGCTGGCATGGCGTTTTTACACACAAGGCCGCCGACGCCAGCAAAATTGAACATATCTCGCCAGCCTGATCGCTGAATATCGAACCGCGTCATTACGTATCGCGGAAAAAGCGGGATTTGTTGAGGTTTTTTGATTTCGACGCCGGAAATACGCTGCGCCGCCGATAACTTCCGTTTTGGCACCGGCTGCATCTCCAGGATTTTAGGATAATATACTTCGAACTTCATATCTCGCAGCGATTCAATGGCTTGCGCGTCCGACCGACCTACACAGCGCACGAAATACCAAGCAGGACCGGCTGGGACTGAAAGCGTCGCCGCCTTCACTTGATCCCAAGGCCTATTTGATAGGGGACGCCCGATTTCTTCTTTGTTTCGCAGCATGCCGAGCGTCCTACAATGTCGGGATACGGAATCAAATCAAAAGGCCGGCGTCAATCTATCGGCTCGGTTTCCCCCATGATTCGCACGTCGCGACGCTTTGTCTGCGGAGTTCCAGGAAGGTCGTAACGTTGGCTGGTCTTAAGGGCACGGCGGCGGATCAGCCGAACCTCTTGCCCACGCTCCGCTATCTCGCGGTCACGTTCGCGCTCGGCTTCGGTGTAGGGAAGGGCGCTGGCGAATTTCGTCATTTGTCGCTGTTTACCACAAGATTAGGCGGGAATGGAAGAGGCGGCCCCTTTGCGCGTTCGGTCCTGCGGTTTCCCACGCGCTGGTCTATGACCGCTATCAAGCGGGCGCCGTTAAGATTTTCCGCACCAGCACTCGCCATTATCGCGCTCAACTCTATTTCATTGCCGTCCACCGCTACCAGCCATTTGGCGATCTGCGAACGGGCAGCAAGTGCTCGCACCCCAACGCGCTGGATCAGGAATTGAGCCCCTAACTCGTAGAATGTTTCGTTTGCTCGCCTACCTGCAGCGGCGCCGCTCGTATTAAGACTCTTAGAATCTATATAATTGTTTTGATTTTGATTGCTGGCCGCAAGCACTAGCTCAGAACCTGCTTGCGCACAGGTCGGAGTCAACGATTCCAATGGGTTATAAGAAGTCAGGGCCGAGTCAGGTTTGCCGTGTCGGGCTGC
>Ga0307474_10000485_pt1 | contig 28502 bp, 30 predicted proteins | sample atmos_gasesECM1C_2_FD_203312 | JGI IMG/M metagenome (GOLD analysis project Ga0307474, IMG submission 203312) | Hardwood forest soil microbial communities from Morgan-Monroe State Forest, Indiana, United States - atmos_gasesECM1C_05 | ecosystem: Environmental > Terrestrial > Soil > Temperate... | reverse complement strand
CCCCCAAGACGTCGCTTCCCCGATGTGGTCGCGTTTTCCGCGCACGCGGATGGACGCTGACACCGCTCCACTCTCCTCGATCGCTTCGTGCCCGCGCGTGCGCGGATGGATCGGCAGCGACCGCGTGTCTCACCGGCTGTGCGAGCGCGCAGTAATGCGGTGGCGCACGGCCGGCAGTGGGCCGCCGCAATGCAGACCGTGCAGGTCCAGTCGCTCGTCGAAGCGCATCGAGACCCGGTCGCGCTGAAGGTGGTCCTGCCCGAGGATGATCAGCGCGTCCTCGACATCTGCGTTCTCGATGACGCTCGTGCTCACGGCGACCTCAAGGACCCTTGGCGCACAGCCGGGCCGAGCGAGCTTCATCGCCACGAGATGCACGGGGTACTTGCCCGACTTGTAGGGCACGGACACGGGAAGCCGGATGGTCTTCACGAGACGCGTGATGGCCTCCGAGACCACCGTTCGCGTCGTCCCGCTGTCCACGAAGCACGTGACCTGGGCGTGCGCTTCGCCCATCACGACCTCGTCATCCTTCACGAGAAGGTCGTAGAGCTGGACGTCGGCGAAGAGGTTGCCCACGGACGTCAGTCTAGCATGCAGGGTGCGACGAGCTGAAACTCGGACTGCGCTACTGACAACAGTAGTCGAGGCCAGCGCTGCATGGATCGGAGGTCGGCGTGCTGCACGTCGTCGAGTAGCCATCGCTGACCGGCGTGTCCGATCCGGTGCAGAAGTAGCCGGTGGAGCCGCTCTGGCACGTGAAGCACTGGCCGGAGTTGTCGACGGAGCATGTCGAGGGGCCGCCTCCGCTGCTACTGCCGGAGCCACTTCCACCGCTGCTGCTGCCGCTGCTGCTGCTGCACTCGGAGCACTGGCTCATGCAGTCGTTGCAGCCGCAAGAGAACCACGTGCTCCACTCCTGCCCGGCGTTGACGGAGGCAGCGTTCGAGCAGTTCGTGATGCAACCCTGATTGAGGTTGCTGCACTTGTTCACGCAGGCGTTGAGCGAGACGCAGTTCGAGTCGCTCCCGCACGTCTTGGCCTGTGCCGAGCAGTCGTTCCCGCTCGCGCCGCTGAGGCACGTCTGGCAGGTCTGAGTCACGCCCGCATTCACCAGCAGGCTCGGGGCGGCGGTTCCGCCATCGCCGCCGACGCCTCCGCCACTGCTCTTCGAGGAGCACGCCATCGCCAAAGCGACCAATGCGGCGGCCAGAATCACGAACGCGGTGCTGTTCTTCATCGTCATCCCTGCTCCCATCACTGGGCGTTGCCGTTCGCATCGAAGCAGTCGACCGTGCCGCACGAGGAGTCGATGCAGTCGCAGTAGCCCCCGCTGTTCAACTGGGAGCAGTCGAGGTCCCACCAGTAGCCCCCGCTGCAAAAGAACAGGTCGACGTCGGTGGCGCAGAAGCCGATGCCGTCGTCGGACGAGTCGCACGTGACGCTTTCGTACGAGCTTCCCTGCTGCGATGCCGAGCTGTTGCCCATCGCGCCACCGCTGACTTGCTGTCCCGCGCTCTGTGCTCCCGACGCGTTGTTCTGACCTCCCCCGCCCTTGCCCGAGTGCTTCGAGCAGGCGATCAGGGCAACCATCGTGACCACCGCAGCCATCACCATTGCTCCACGCATCGCCGACCTCCCCTCGCGTTGTTCGACACGGCGTCTAACATCGCAATCCGAGGATATTTCACCTCTGTTTCGATCAAGTCAAGCCGCCGACCGTTGCGCGCGTGGAGCGCGCGGACCGCGTGATGCGAAACGTTGGGCGACGGATGATCGAGCTGCGTCGATCGCACGGCTGGACGCAGGAAGAAACGGCCGACCGATTGAGCCTCGACGTGCCGACGCTGCGCCGGATCGAACGCGGGACACACTTCGTCACGCTCCGCAGTCTCATCCGATTCGCCAACGCATTCGGCGTGCGCACCCGTGAGCTGCTGGACGAGCCGACGCTTCTGGAAGCACGTCGACCAGGCCGCCCGCCCAAGCGATCCTGAGTCGGGGCAGCTCACGAGCCGACTCCGGCCTCAAAGCCGATTGCACGCCCGCTACCGACCCTCTTGAGCAATAGCTCACGCTCCAGCATCGCCAGGAGCGCACGGGCGTCGCCCTGAGCGCCCGCCAGCCGTGACTGGCGGGCCACGGCGGCGAAGTCGCCGGCCGTGAGACCGTCGAGACGGTCCAGCACAACGCGCAACGCGCGGTCGCCCTCTGCCGCGGGGGCCAAGCGCAGGAGCATCGCCCACCGCGCATCGCTGCGCAGCGCCTTGAACTCGATCTTCATGGCGAATCGCCGGAGTGACGCACGATCCAGCGTGTCGACGAGGTTCGTGGCGCAGATGAAGACGCCAGAAAATTCTTCCATACACACCAGGAGTTGATTCACTTGCGTGATCTCCCACGACCGCACCGCACGAGTGCGGTCCTGGAGGAACGAATCCGCTTCGTCCAAGAACAGCAGGGCCCCTTCGTCGCGTGCGTCCGAGAAGAGCTTCGCGATGTTCTTCTCGGTCTCGCCGACGTAGCAGTCGAGTAGGTCAGACGCTCGGGCGGCGCGCAGCGGGACCTGCATTCGCTCTGCGAGGTACTGCACCCACATCGTCTTGCCGGTGCCCGGCAGGCCATAGAGGCAAACGGTCGCCCGTTTCTCCCGCACGATGGCGTCCGTCACCATCCCGAGATCGGCTGTCGCGTTGACGAAGTCGAGCGCGTACGGACCGCAGACGAGCGGGATCGTCGACCGGACGCGAGCCGGCCCTTGCACCGACAAGTTGCACCCCAGCACGTGCGAGAGCGCGCTGGATACGTCCTTCGGCTCGCGCGCGGCCATCAGCTTCGTCACGACGCGAACCGCCCGCGCCACATGTGCGGGCGTGAGCCGCTGGTCGGACGCGAGTCGCCCGAGCAGGGCGTCGTCGACGGGGGTTGTACCGAGCGCCTCCCGCAACATCGACATGCGGACGGCGGTCGGAGGGACCTTCAGCTCCACCACGAGGTCGAAGCGTCGCAACATCGCCGGATCGACGTGATTGACCTCGTTGGCAATCCAGAACACCGGCAGCGGCGCACGCTCCATGAGCCTATGGGTCCACGACTTCACGCCGCTCGACTCGCGGGTGAGACCGAGCGAGCCTTCGCGGCGCACGCGGAACGCGTCCTCCAGCTCGTCGAACACGAGCAGCGCGCGCGGGGTCCACGCCAGCGTCCGCTGCGCGATGGCGCATTCCGAGAGGCGATCCCGTCCGAGCGTCGGATCGCCCTCTTCGTTCGCGTCGCCCACCTCGTACAGCGCTGCGCCGACGGCCTTCGCGACGACGCGTACAAGCTCCGTCTTGCCGGTGCCTGGCGCGCCGTGGAGGAGCACGTTCACACCATGCGCGCGTCGGCGAAGCGCGCCTCGTACGAGGCGCACGATGGCGGCCACGTCGTCGGCCGCATGGGCGAAGTCGGCGACGGCGAGCTTCGTAGCCGGCGCTTCGCGGACGAACATCCGCATGATGGCGCGGGCGGAGCACCGGCCTGCCAGCATCGCCTCGGCCACGCCGCTCATGGCGGAGAGCATGAAAATGCCCGTCAGTTCGTGCTCGACGGAGAGGAGGCCGGTCTCGCGGAGCGCCCCATCCACGCGCAGCGCCCGCCGCACGTCAGCCTCGGGAGCGCCGAGAGCGATGGCGGCAAGCCGGCATGCCTCTGAGAAGGCCGCGGGCCCAAGCTCGCGGAACAGTCCAGCGAGCCCGTCGACAACGCGCATGACGAGCGCCAGCGTGAGTACCTGGCGCTCGGTCTCGGTCAGCCCGAGCACGCGGGCCAACGTGGCTGTGTTTCGCGTGAAGACGTCCGCTCCTTCGACGACGGATGAGGACTCCAGCTCACGGAGGCGTGCCTCCAGACGCTCGCGCATCGGTGGTCGCCGCCCAGCACGCGTTCCGTGGTCCGCGAGATGCGGTAGCCCGATGGCTTCGGCAACGTCGTCGTCGAGCCGTACGCCGGCCTTGTCGGTGGCCGGATCGCTAAGCAGTACGCGCAGCACCCAGATGGCGCCCAGCCGCTCGGCCGTGTGCCTGAAGGCGTGGGCGCGGCCCGTGACGGGCGGCAGAAACCACGGCGCCCGATGGATCCGAAAGATGTGACGGCGGGCCATCAGTCGACCTCCAGATGGCGCACGACGTCCGACAACAGCGCGTGGCGACCGCGCCGGAGCGCGAGGCGGACAGCAGCTCTGATCATCGCGTCCTGACGGGCGCCAGCGATCTCCAAGTCCAGGTAGGCGCGCCACGCGCGCCGCGAGACGGCCTTGCGGAGCCCGTCCTGTGCCGCCCTGATCTCCGCCGACATCTCCCGGAACCGACGGCCGCGAAGCCGCCGGGTGAGAGCCCGTTCCACACTAACCATGTCGTCCATCGGTTCCTCCGTGCCGTGTGGGCAGGCCCGCACGAGAGCGGAGCCGATGGGGTCGAGACCGGATGAAGCGCGTTCGAGCGTGAGCGGCACGACCGACGTCGAGCGCGGGCTTCATCCGTTGGAACGTCAGTGAGCGGTCACCTCCTCCGCGCCGCGTGCGGCATGCGGCACGCACCGGTGGCGCGGGAAGCGGTCGGAGTCGCGTCGTTGGCTCATGGTCTTCCTCACGCGGAACCGTTCGCGTGTACGACGGTCGCCTCCTGGCAGCCCGTGTCGCCATCGCCACAGAGCGGGCAGCTCCCGGGCGGCGGGTACTTGCCGACGAGCAGCTCGTCGATGCCGACGCGTACGAGCCGCGCTGTGCGGATGGCGATGCTCGCCGTCACGGTGCCGCGACCGGCGATCTTGCTCAACGTCGTGTCCTTGACGCGCAGAGCCTGCGAGAGGCTGGTCCAGCCTCGGAAGCGCACGCGCAGGAAGCGCAGCGCCACGCGTACGCACTGCTGCTCGGCGACCGTCAAGTCAGGCGCGGCCTTCATTGCAGTACCAGCGGTGACGTCTGAACCGTGGGCGCAGACCGGAAATCGATGTCGATCCCATGCTCGAACATGGCGTGGATCAGCCTTCTGATGTTGTGCGCCAGGACGCGACAGAGGATTTCCGCGATCTGGCCATTGAAGCTCCGAGCCCGCACGCTCCCGTCCAGGACGCGCTTGAAGGCAGAGAAGTTCGACTCCGCCTTGCTACGCATGCCGTAGCGCTCCGTCCACTGCCGGCCGCGCATGGCGAACGCTCCGTAGGTGCGGTTCCAGAGATCGTCCTTGCTGTTCGGGCCGTGGTTGGAAGTGAACTTGACGACGGCCTCCGCGTTGACTTCGTCGATCGCGTGCAGGTTCTTCTTCGACGGGTAGCCGGCATCGAGCGCCACCGACCGCATCAGGAATCCGTTCGCGGTCTCGCGAACGAGCACGGGCAGGTGCGGGCTCTCGTGCCACTCGCCGGGCATCACGCGGGCCGACGTGGCGATCGTCGTGAGCACCCCGACCATCAGGTGCAGCTTGAGGAACATGTGCAGCTTGTGGCTTTGGCCTGTCTTGTGGTCGAGCCACCGCAGGTATCGTCGCGTGGCGATCCCTGTGGCGTCGGCGGCGAAGTCGACCTCGACGCAGCGCAGAGGTAGCGCGCTCAAGTCGATCAGTTGGATGAGGATCGCGATGACCTCGGGTCGGCGCAAGGTCTCCAGGATCGTGTTCGGAGCAGGCGTCGTGTCGATGAAGTTCTTCTCGTGGGCGTCGTGCAGATCGCTGTCGGCTCGGTTCGTCGAGAACAGGGTGAAGGACTTCGAACAGCCCGCGTAGATGACGTTGGCGAGGGACTCGCGTGGGCGGCCCGTGCCCGCGTACTTTGGCTCGGGCACGAGCTTGCAGAGCGAGCTGAGGTAGCGCATGAAGAGGCGCTTCTCCTGCCGCAGCATCGGCCGGTACCACGGCTCCTGCTCGTAGACACGGTGCTCCTGCTGCTCCGTGATCACGATCGTTCCGTCGTCGGTCACGGTTTCCCGCCCCGTGCGGATGAGCACGGACCACACGTGCTTGCAGCGCTCGCCGTTCCTGCTGGCGAAGTCCTGGCACGTGCAGGTGCACGAGGAGCTGATGTCGACGAAGTAGGAGCCGGGTCCCGACTGGCTCGGCACCAGGTAGCGTCCTTCGAGCACCTCGCGGATGGCCGAGCCCTTCGTCCGCGCAATGTGCAGGCCCCGCTGGGCCCTGTAGTCCGTGAGCTTCGCGTCCATGATGTGGAGTGTATCCACCTTAGCCGCATCGTCAACCGCCGGACGACTAGCTTTCCTGCACGAAAACTACCCATTCCTGCACGAAAACCTTGACGCGACACGCATGTATGTGGATACATTAGACCCATGGCCACGAAGAAGACCGCCGCGACCGCGAAGCCCGAGCCGAAGAGGCGCAAGACGGTGCGAAAGAGCGAGTCCATGCGTATCCGCGTATCCAGCTCGGACAAGGACGTGCTGGAACAGGCCTCTCGGAGGCTCGGGCTGGGCGTGTCGGCGTTCGTCCTGTCCGCTGCGCTCGAAAAGGCGCGAACGACGCTCAGCCTGCCCGCGTAGGCCGCCGCACCGCCCATCACGTGCCCTCCGTGTCGTCGTCGCCCCGGTCCGTCCGCAACGCGTAGATGCCGCCGTGGTGAGGCCCCGTGCCGACCTGGACGAGCCGGCCCGAGGCCTTCAGGTTCACCACCGCCTGCTTGACGCTGTGCCGGCTCACGCCAGGCCGCCCCTCGTGGATGCGGGCGACGATGTCCTGGACGGTCAACGGCTCGTCCGACGTCACCAGGGCGGAGATGACCAGGTTCGGGATAGTCGGCTCGCTCCGCTCTCTGCGCTCGCGCCTCTCTTTCGGCGCCGTGACGGCGTGCGACGGCGCTGCGCCCGTCGCCCCCGGCTCACGGTCCTGCTCGGCCAGGAGCAACCGGGCCAGGGCCGTTCTCCGGTCGACCTCGGGCAGGGCGGTCACCGCCGCGACGGCGCCTTCGATGGCAGCCTCGCGGGCTTGCCGTTCACGCTCCGCTTGCAGCAGTCGATTGACGTTCAAGGTGCGCCTCCGTTTCAACGCGAGGACGCAGGACAGGCGTGGTGCGGAGGGTTGCGCGCTCCCTTGAACCTGGTACCGTGCTCCCGGTACGTCGCGCTACGAGCCCCACTGGGGCGTCGACCGTTCAGTACCGTGCGCGAGCACGTGTCGTCGGTCGGCCGGTGATTCCTTGGTGCTGATGACACCGGGGAGTGGCCGTTGCCGAATGGTGTGCGTCTGTGTGCGTCGCTGCTTTCTCTTCTACGAGCCACCCGCACGAGCAGGCGGCGGTTCGATGCTAGCGCTCACCTAACTCGGCGCAACTACTAGGCTAGCCCCTCTTGTCTATGCGGAGATCGCGTTCACCGAGAGGCAGGCGCGGTCTCGTGAAGAGCACGGAGACCTCGACGCCCAGAGCTTTCGCCACCTTGAGGATCGCTGGCAGGCCGACGTCTGGGCTCGCCCTCTCGATCCCGCTGACGGTCGTCTGGACGAGGCCCGCCGCCTTAGCCAGCGTCTTCTGGTCCCAGCCTCGGAGCTGGCGAAGACGACAGACCGTGTACCCGAGGTCGTCGCGTACTGGGTCAGATGCGGCCCTCGCATTCGGCATCTGTGCCGATGTTATACAAGCTGTCGAACACTACCGCGGCGAATGTTTGACACCGCGTATAACACTGCCCCGCGAACGCTGATCGCTGTATGCGGTAACCGCATACAGGCCGGTTGAAGCGCTCCAAATGGAGCCGCAAGTGAGACGCGCCGTGGGCAGCCACCTGGACGCGGTGACTTACGTTTTGCGCATGATTCTCGCCCACTCTGAGTACGGCTTCCCCATCCCCACCCTGCGCGTCCATCGCCTGACGGGCCCAGCCAACGTGAGGCCCGGACAGCCGTTCATCATTCCGTTCGAGGGCAGGCTCTGTCGAACGGTGCCGCAGATGCTCGACGCACTCGAAACCCTCGTCTCTCGCGTTGAGCAAAACGAGCACGGCTACATGACGTGCATCACGGCCGCCCGGAAGGTGCGGGCCTGGGTGTTCGAGGCAGTGTCCGAGCCGGCCTACCAGCGACACTATCGGCGGTGGCAGATCCTGGCTGAGTCGCTCTTCGCGCTGGAGCAGAGCAACGACGACGATTCCCCCTACGCCTTCTGGCACCGCTTCTACGGCGAGCCCGTTGGACGCATCGCTGGCGGCGACTGGATCGCGTCCTGCCGCAAGTCGGCTCAGGGGCGCGGATACGCAGCAGCGCTTGCTACCGTCGACGCCTTGGAGCGAGGTGATGTGGATCTTGCTCGTGAGCTGGCCGATGTCGTGGAGCGCTCGACGCCGGGAGACGCGTGGCAGGTTTGGCTCACGTCAGTACGTGGCGCCTTCCGCTCGTGAAGGACAGGGAAGCCTTCTAAGTGGGTCCATTCTGACCCGGCACCGCGCGCCGCGCCGCGCGGATCCAGCACCCATCAGCGGGACGTGGCAACCAGCGAGTGTTATACTTTCTGTATGACGGCCGAGCAGCGCACACAGCGCCTTGTGTCCATCTTGGCCGAAGGTGACGCATCCCCGCCCTCGACGGAGCCGATCCCCGGATCCCACGCCGCCCTTCTGACGGAACGCGTGTCGCAGCTCGACGCGGGCGCCGTGAGACTGGAGTCCGGCGCGGATGTGCGCGCTCGCTTGGCAATGCGGGCGCGGGACAACCTCGTCGGCGCAGAGAGCCGACGGCGCGGCTTGGGGCTGTTCGCATGGGTGCGCGCGCTCGCTTCTGGGGGCGATCGGTAGAGACCGACTTGACGTGGCTCAATGGCATCCGGACGCGGAGCGAGACGCAGCCGACGTCGTGGACTACTACGACGCCCAGCGAGCGGGTCTCGGCGCGCTCTTTCTCACGGCTCTGTTCAGCACGGAGGCGACCGTCGATGCAGCCCCGGCTGCCTCGGCGATAGTCTTCCCCCCTGACGTGCGGCGAGCGATCGTCCAGAGGCCATTTGGTGCGTACGGCGTTTACTACCGGATGGCCCAGGCTGGGCAGGTGACGATCGTGGCGGTGTTGCAGATGCAGCGCGATCCAGGGTGGATTCGGCAAGTGGCAACGGGGCGCTAGCACGGCTCTAGCGTGCTTCGTCGTCACACGCGGACCCTGACGAACACCACGGCCTGCGGGCAGTGCCCCAACTTCATCGGGTTGCCGTCGAAAGCTGCCCGGAAGCACGCAAGTCGAACGTTCTTCGCATGCGCCCAGTGAACTCTGATCACGTGGACCCAAGGGAGCCGGCTGCGAACCTGCGCCGCTTCGGCGCCGTAGACGGTGTTCGCGCCGCTCCTCGACCGCATGGCCCGATCCTAGCGCGCCGCGGTCCGGGCATTCGGTCCATCCACGCATCGCGGCGCGTCACGTCCGCACGGAAACTCGGATGGTCCGCAGCCGAGTTTTCGTGCGACCGCGGATTCTCGTGCAGAGTAGGCCTTCGGGTCCTGTGGTGCACGAATCCAGCACCCGACGTCCGCGTGTGCGGAACATCCGAGTGCCGCGGCACGGGCTCTGGGTCATCCGCGCGTACGGCGCACGGCGGCGGCGACACGATGCTGCTCACGGACAGCGAGTCTAGGCAGGGCTCATCCGCACGGAGAACGTGTCGCAAGCGCTCTGCGCTGTCAACGGTTCATCCGCGCACAATGCGGAAGCGACTTGGTCTGACCGTCCCCTTTGTAGTCGTCGCCCGGTTCATCGCTGCCGGTTCATCCCGTGCAGCGTGCTGGGAGCCGTCTACATGGCGAGATCAGAGTCCACTGTCGTCACGACGGTACCACTGCGGCGCATCCTGCCAAGGCAGGTCCAGGCGCATCCTATCGAGGACTACGCGAGCGTCCGCTGCGTCATGGAGATCACCGGAACATCCCATGGGTTATGGGAAAGACGATGACGCACGGCACGAGCTGGGACCAAGGAGCATCCCCGTCGCGCATGGGGCGACGATTAGCGTGCGGGTTGCAGGATGAGCAGTCCGAACCCGAACGCCTTCTCGGGCCCGATGCCGTCGAAGAACCTGTCGCGAAAGAGGGTCGGCGACTGGATGGTCATGGTGCCCTTGAAGTCGGTGTAGGGCTGGTGCCAGCCGTCCTTCTTGCCGTTCTTGACCTGCTGGGGCGTGCGTCGGATCCAGAGCGAGGCGGACTGCGCCTCGGCGTGGTCGATGGTGAAGCCGCGCGGCGGTGCCTGCTTGTCGAGCCACGCGCGCTGCTCGTCGACGTCGCGGATCTCCTTGCGGCGGGCGCGGACCTTCTCGGGAGCGCTGTCGCCGTCGAAGTCGAAGTCGGCGTCGTCGACGTCGCGCTCGACCGGTGCGCGCGCGAGTCGCGGCGCGCGCACGTACGGGAATGTCCTCAGCTCGAAGTGCATCTTCATCGAGGGGTACATGTCGATGGAGACGTCGCGTGATGTGACGTTGGCGTTGGTGAGGGCGGACCAGTCGGGCGTGTAGCGGGCGATGACCCGGATGAGGGTGTGCGCGGACTTGGCGCCCTCGAAGACCTTCCAGTAGTAGAGAAACCAGCGCTCGCCGGGGCCGATCTTGTCGGGGTAGTTGATGAACCCCCGGTAGACGATCTCCTTGGCGCCGCGCGCGTCGAGGTACTCGGGGTAGAGGATCCGGTGCGTCCGGAAGGTGAGGCGCGCCGTGTCGGGAGCGGCGGGCGCCGAGTGGATGCGCGTGATGACCTCGGGCGTCGACTGGACGCGCTTGAACGGCGCCGCGGGTGCGGTCATAGCGAGGCCTCCTTGAGCAGGTAGTGGCCGCTGTGGACGTTGTGGCGCCAGTCGCGATCGCCGTAGGCGCGCAGGGTCCGGACCCGGGCCTGGCTGGGGAAGCCGGCGCCGTCGTCGCCGTCCATCCAGGCGTACTTCGGGTGCTGGATGGGGCATGGGATCTGCTGCAGCGCCTCGGCGAGGCTGTCGACTTCGACGATGCGCTGGAAGACGCGCGCGGCGGGGATGCAGCAGAGCCTGCCGATGTAGATGGTGCGCTCGGGGTGCTGGAGGCTGTGGGCGATGTCGTCGAGCGACGGGCTCTCGTCGGCGGGCTCCAGCCGGACGGCGATCCAGTAGTCGGCGCCGGACAGGTATTCCTTGTGCCGCAGGCGCAGGGCCTTGGTGGTCGCGAACTGCTCGGTGAAGGTGTCGGTGACGAAGTGGGACCGGTAGTGCGGCGAGCCGACGAGGCTCGCCTGCACCAGGTCCGTGATCCGCGTGCCGGGGTTATCCTGCCGCATGGCGTAGCGCAGGCGTGCCTGAAGGCGGGTGAGCTTGTCGGCGGCCTGCCTGTCGGTCACGTCGAGCCCCTGGGCGCTTCCGATCGTGCCCGCGAGCTGCGAGCGGCTCATCCACTCGTCGGTGCGCAGGACGTCGTCGATGGCGACTCCGCCGAAGCAGAGCAGGGGGCCGCCCAGCAGTCGCAGGAGCATGACGCGCATGGGGGATCCGTTTCCTACGCCGTGGCGGTGGGCGCGTGGTGGGTCTTGCCGTTGACCGGCGCGTAGGATCGGCTGACGACGGCGGCCGAGGCCCAGGTCTGCAGATCCTTGAGGTTGAGGGTGACGGCGACCTTGGCGATGGGGCTGTCCTTCATGCTGACGCGGTCGAGGGGCAGCGCGGCGCGGCCGGCGGGGGGACCGTAGCCGGCGTCGTAGTTGGCGTACTCGTCGGCGAGCCGCTGCTCGGCGACGCGGCGCATGTCGGGCCCCAGCGGGACGGCCGTGATGAAGGCGGCGGCGGGGGTGACGGGCTGGTCGAGGGTCGTCGTGACGACGACGGTGTCGGCGCCGCCGTAGGCGGGCGCGCGGCTCTCGCGGGAGCCCTTACCGCCGAAGGAGACGGTGCGCACGAGCCAGGCGGCGACCTCCTCCAGGACGATGCCGATCTCCTTGGGGCCGAAGGTGGGGCACTCGGCGAGGAGGTTCTTGGCGAACTGGCGGACGTTCCAGCTGGTGAACTCGAACATCGTGTAGGTCGCGTATTCGGCCTCGCTCATGAGGCCGGCGCCCTTCTTGCCCTTGCTGAAGTCGTAGGCGAGGTCGTCGTTGGCGGTGAGCTGGTCGATGTGGGAGGAGTCGGCGTTGACCGAGAAGCTGTGGCTGCGGCAGAGGGTGGCGCGGCTCTCGCTCACGTAGTCGGTGGTGGCCATGTTGCCGAAGAGCAGGCGGTAGAGGCGCACGGTCTTGCCGCCGTTGGAGGCGGCGTCGGTGAGCGAGCCGGCGAGCGTCTTGCACTTGGCCTTGACGATGCGGTCGATGGCGAGGGTGGTGGCCTCCTCGTTCTTGCCGTCCTTCTTCTCCTTCTTCGTCTTGGTCTCGGCGGCGAGGTCGTGCATGGCCTGGGTGCAGAGCTTGACGAGGACGTCGAACTCGCCGCCCAGGGCGAGGAGGTTCTTGTGCTTGTCGGCGCCGCCCGCGCCCTCCTCGAACTCCGCCAGCTCGTCGCGCAGGCCCGTGAGCTTGCGCTCGGCCGTGCTCGTCTCGGCGTCGTTCTTGGCGTCGGCGACGGCCTTCTCGGCGCGCGCGATGGACTTCTGCAGATCGTCGATCCGCTTGGCGGTCTTGTCGTTGGTGTCGCCGCTGATGATGACGCTCATGATGGCGTGCCCGATGCGCTCGCACATCACGTCGGTGACGGCCGCGTAGGCGGGATCGGTGGGCGCCAGCTCGTCGCGCTTCTTGCGCAGCTCCTCGCCGATGGCCTGGGGCCAGAGGCGCGAGCGGCGATCGGCCTCGACGTGGATGGCGTCGGAGCACTCGGTCGTGAGCCGGTCTTGCACGGCGTCGAGCAGCGGGGAGAAGTTGTCGAACGTGCGCATGCCGTGCTTGCCGTGCTGGCTGGAGATGCGCGTGCGCGTCGTGCCGCCGACCTCGCACGTCTTGGGCCGACCGTTCATGTCGGAGTTCTCGTTGACGTTGATCTGCGGGCGCAGGCAGGCGACCGTCAAGGCGACGGGCAGCTTGGCGATCCAGGAGCGTGTGGTGGTCTCGTTGTTCATGGGATCCTTCGGGTGTGTCAGTGGGTCTTCGCTGCGTCGTCCGGGAGCTTCGTCAGCAGAAACTCGACGACGCTGCCCCGCTGGAATTGCATCTGAAACATGAGCCCGCGCGGCTTGAGCGCGGCGTTGACCTTGTCGATCACATCTCCCGGGTGATCACTAGCCACGATGCGAACGGGGTCGGTGGAAAGCCAGTCGCTCACTGCGCCGCGGGCTCCATGGCGCTGGCGATCTGGGCCGCCGTCTGCGGCTCCGTCCGGAACGTGCCGACGCAGAAGTCGCGTCCGATGGCGTAGCGGATCTCGTCGATGTCCTCGGCCTCGGGATGGAGGTAGCCGTGGGCGAGTGGGGTGAGGTCGAAGCGTGTGCCCGACTCGCCCGCGAGGCGTTGCACCAGGCTCCGCAGGGAGTTGTCGCTGAGGCGTGGGTACTGCGCGAGGATGCGGTCGACGGCGCGCTGGCCGAAGCGTCCGACGCGCAAGGCGTTGCCGAGGCTAGCCTTGCGCGAGAAGCGAACCTGGCCGTTGCGCGTGGACTCCGCCACGAGGCAGAGGAGAAGGCGCCACTGCTGGACGACGGCGTAGTGGTTCGGATCGTCCGGCGTCGGGAGGATGGGCTCGTCGCTCTCGCGCCAGGTCCTCGTGGGGTCGGCGTAGCGGTCCCGGAACGTCAGCAGGTACCTGTTGACGATCTGGTGGACGGCGGGATGGGTGAAGTCCTCGGGCCGGTAGGTCCGCAGGGCCTTGTGCGAGCCGTTGTCGAGGTGGCGCACGAAGCTGCCGATGGCGTCGAGGCGGACACCGAGTCGCTGGAACATCATCGAGATCATGGAGCGGAGACCTCCGAGGCGGTGGCGCGCGAGCCCTTGCGGCCCTTGGCCTCGCGCTTGGGTTCGACGAAGGGTTGGTTGAGGACCTCGCGCCCGAGGACGTAGGAGCTGACGCTCTGGCCCTGGGGGAGCACGGTCTTGGCCTGCTCGAAGATGGCGCGCATGACCGTCAGGACGTGGTCGACCCAGTCGGCGAGCGGAGCGCCGTCGATGCGAGCGACGAGGCTGTCGAAGAACGCGAGGTCGATGCGGCGGTGGTAGTCGACGAGGTAGCCGCGCACCATGGGGAGCGGCGACTTCTGGTGGACCAGACGCTCTCCGCGGAGCATCGTCATGAGCGCGTCGGTGAGGATCTCTGCGCCGCGCCCGGCGATCTTCAGGTGGGTGTCGGCGAAGGCGCCGGCCGTGTCGCCTTCGAGAGCGCGTAGCGTCGAGGTGGTGATGGGGATCGAGCGCTCCTGCCACCCGCATGTCCCGGCCCGCTTGGGCACACCGACGGCCTGCAGGACGATGTAGCCGGACTCGATGCCGTCGCGATCGGTGAAGGCCGGCGGCAGATCGCAGTCGCGCCCGAAGAGCAGGCGCACGACGCGATCGTAGCTGAAGGGGCCGGCGATGTCCTCCTTCTCGACGGCGGCCACGTAGGCTGCTGGGCTGATGGCCGGCTTGCCCTGCTTGCGCACGACGATGGGGGTCCAGAGGTCGCCGGAGACGCCCAGGGGTAGAGCGACGCGGCGAAACTTGCGCTGTACCTTCTGCTCGCCGGGCTGCGGCTCGAACGTGAAGCGTCGCGCGTAGAGCTGTCCGCCGTGGCGAAAGAGGCGGATCTTGGCGCTGTCGTCCAGAAAGAACGGGTCCAGCTCGGACGGCTTGTAGCCGTCGCTACCGCTGACGAACGGACGAAGCCAGAGCAGGACCGCGCCCTTCTTCTTGGCGTAGCCATACTGCCCGACGATGCGTGCGCGGTGTTCCAGAGCCAGGCGGACGAAGCGCTGGAAGCGGGCGCCGAATCCGAGGGACGGGACGACCGAGAGGCCCATGCGTCCGCGGCTGCCACGCGCCGTCGTCCCGCTGCTGGCGGCTGGGATCGCCTGCGACTGCTGAGAGATGAGCGCGAAGATCCAGCTCTCGTCGTCGGCGTCGCGCACGTGATGCTTGGCCGGGCCGAAGGAGTCCAGGGTGAAGAAGACGTCGAGCGAGGCGGGCGAATAGAGCCGACCGCTCGTCTCGGACGGCTCTTTGCTCCGGGGAGGGATGCCTGGCGACTGCATCCACGCGGGCTTGTCGATGTCCTCGACGTAGAGGCAGTAGGCTTCGCGCACGCCACCGGCCAGGGCGAGCAGGTCGTAGCGGTAGACCTTCTCGTCACCGTGCGGTTCCTTGCCGCAGGCCGCCGCCAGGTACACGAGCGTGGCGAGCACGGCGTGCTCGTGGTGGGGGCGCATCGCCGTGAGCACGAGGTCTGGATGTGACGCCGCAGCCGCGAGCAGACCGGGGAGCGACAGCCGGCGCGTGTCCGTGTCGGAAGGTCGGATGCGGACAGTGAACACAGCGTCGGAGAGCAGATCGGTCTGCGTGGCCGGCGTCGTCGCTGTAGCGCTCTTCATGCAGGTCACGGTGTTATACGGACTGTCCAACGTAACGTCAAGCGCGATGTACTACAGCGATACACGAGCAGTGCATTGGGCCACGATCGCGGCTTGTTTGTGCTCCACGGGCGTGGGTGCGCGGGCGGGTGCAGCTCGAAAGTCATGCCCGTCGGCTCGCGCGGTTCATCCACGCCAGGCGTGGCCCGCGTGGAGCGCAAGGCGTTGGGCCACGCCGCGGGAGGTGACGGTTCATCCGCGCGAGAGGGGAAGAGACCTCGATGGGTTTGTCGATCTGCGGGATCAGCCCGGTTCATCCGCGCGCGCGCGCGGGGCCGACACCCCTGAGCGCGTTGACCTGGCGCTTCGGTTGATCCGCGCGTACGCGGATGCGACTAGCTGCGCGGTCTGAAGATCGGTCAGCGACCCGGTTTCATCCGCGCGTACGCGGAGGCGACCGTCGGCAGGCTGAGGATGTAGGTCGCGGTTCATCCGCGCGCGCGGAGGCGACACTTCTGAGCGCGTTGACCTTTCGCTGGCGCTTCGGCTCATCCGCGCGCACGCGGAGGCGACGCGACGGTGCATCTGGATTGGGCGCGCAGGGCCGGTTCATCCGCGCGCACGCGGAGGCGAGGCTACGCTGCACGGCTAGTCGGACCGTCGCACGGAGACGGATTCATCCGCGCGCGCGGAGGCGACTCCGGCGGGTATGGGTCGTTCCCGTAGGAGTTCGGTTCATCCGCGCGCACGCGGAGGCGACAGGCAGTCGCCGTACTACGCTGTGTCGCCCTCCGGTTCATCCGCGCACGCGGAGACGACCTGAACGGGGGTCCCATGAGCGCACTGGGTTGCGGTTCCGACGATTTCAGGCCCCCACAGGCTGTCCCGCAGTGCGGGTTCATCCGCGCGTGCGGGGAAGCGACGTGGACAGCGCCCTCCACAAGACCTCGGAACTTCGGTTCATCCGCGCGTGCGGGGAAGCGACACTTCGAAAGTGTTCAGCTTTTGTGTTCTTTGGGCCATCGAAGTGTCTGAAGCCGTCCTCGACCGGTTTCCGTGCGACCGCAGATTTCTGTGCAGAGCCGAGGCGACGCTGTGGAGGCCATCGTGGTCGTGTGGCTGTCCGGTTCATCCGCGCGTGCGGAGGCGACGGCCCGCAGTCGTCCTCGTGAACGGCGACGGTTCATCCACGCGTGCGCGGACGCGACCGAGCACATTTGCTCCGCGACGGTGGCCTCTTCGGTTCATCCACGCGTGCGCGGAAGCGACACTTCGTAAGTGTTGACGTTTTTCGCGTCCACGACGCCGAAGTCCACGTGTGAACAACGTCGTTCTGGAGATGCAGGAGCATGGGTCATCCGCGTGAGCGCGGTAGCGATGCGGTGAAGCAGTCGGTCCGAGAACGATTCATCCGCGCGCACGCGGAGACCTGCCGCCTGGTCCAGACCCGCGTCCCGCCGGAAGTCGACACATCCGCCGCGGTCGGCGGCAAGGCTAGCGAGGCGTGAGTAGGCCAGGTGGCGGTTCATCCGCGCGTGTGCGGGAACGATGCCTGGCGTCCGAGAGCGTCCTGCGCGGAACTGTTCGTCCGCGGAGACGCGTCGACTGTCCATCCCGTGCGTGCTTGGGAACCGACCGCGTAGGCGCAGCAAGTAGTCGCGTGCGTCGGGATCATCCGCGCGTGCGCGGGAACGAAGATGTGGTGCGTGTGCTTCGTCGGCAGATGACCGGTCCATCCGCGGGGTGGGCCGAACCGCAAGGACTACCCTTGGCACTTCACGCATGCGTACGGTTCATCCGCGGGTGCGCGGAGGAGGACCGCTCGAATCGAGCGCGGCGTCGCCTAGTCGGCGGGTTCATCCGCGCGCACGCGGGTGTGTGGCGACAGACGGGCCGTGGTTCTGCTTCGGCTCATCCGCGCGTGCGGAACCGCGGTGGAAAGCGACATCCGTGAGCGTCAGCACGTTTACGGCCTGGATTCATCCAACGAGCGGGCGTCGGGTGTGGTTGGCCCGCTGGCCAGTCTGCGGACTTCCGTGGAGCATCGACCTGAGGTCCGTAACGAACAGCTGCGAGCACGGTTCATCCGCGCGGGCGGCGGGGACGGAGTGCTCCAACTTCAGCGCGTCGTCTGTCACCCCATACGGTTCATCCCACGTGAAGTCGGGGAACGACGGCTCGCACGCACGGTGCCACCGCAACTGATCGGCTCATCCGCGTGGGTGCGGGAACGACGCCACGGTCGGTGACCGTGGTCTGTGGTTCAGCGTTGGACTTCGTCAGCATCTGCCATGCCCTCGGAATCGATGCATCCACATTGTGTGGCGACGATTTCCGGCTGATCCAAGCTCTGAGACGGTTCAATCCGCACGCGTGCGGTGGGCGACGGGGCCTGGCGGTCACGATGGTTCCTGGTCCGCGCGGTTCATCCGCGCGTGCGTGGAAGCGACGACCAGGCGCACGGCTCGATGGTCACGGGGGCCGGTTCATCCGCGCGTGCGGGGAAGCGACACTTCTGCGGCATGTCCACGCACGCACGTTACTGGCTATGTCCGGAACATCCGCGCGCACGCGGAGACGGTGACGAGTTGCGGCGAGCGCGAAGCGGCGTCCGTACGGGGCGATGACCATCCATGGGTCATCCGCTGGCGCGGCGTCGCTGGGTGACCGACTTTCTGGCGGGAAGCTAGGAAGCATCCGCGCGCGCGGGCTCATAGCCTCGTAGCCGTCACGAACGCCTCGGATACGGCCGTAACATCGCCGATCCCGTCAGGCCTCGTCGTCCACGTCTGCGTCGGTCGGCCCGTCCTCCTCTGTCGAGTACCAGTAGCCGAGCGAGCCAAGGCGATGAGCGATCTGGCCATCCCACGCGAGGATGTCCATGTTCATCGTCGCCGTGTGGAGCTGGGTGCGGTACGGCACGACGGCTTGCATGGAAAGCTCCTCGTCGGCTCGGATCCACATGGGCGAGAGCGGAATGCCAAGCGGGCTCTCGACGCCGCTCTCGAAGGAGATGCGCTGACGTGGCTCTCCCTGCGGGAACAGCGGATCCGGTTCCGTCGCCGCGGTCTGCGATCCGAACGCGAGCATGTGGGTTTCGGGCGCGAGCCACCGGGCACGCGCGAGATGTCGTTGGAGTCCGCGCCCGAGCGAGCCGACGTACGTGCGCTCCAGAAGCTCTCGTGAGCCGAAGGAGAGCGTGCCGTTCACCAGGTGCAGGTGCGTGCGTTCGACGGCCTCGATGTCCTCGTAGACCGCGGCGACGTCGGCCAGCGTATCGGCGGACGGCATGAGCACGTGAAGCTCGGGACTGGGCCGCCAGCTGGTTGCGGGCCCGCGAGACAGGAGTGCCATGCGCCGGAGCAGGATGTCGGCGGGGGCGAAGTCCGAGATGACGACGTCGAAGCTCAGATCGACGGAGTGGTCGACGAGGCCGGTGGCCACGAGCAGGCAGCCGTTGCGTCGGCGCGAGATGTCGAAGTGTTCACCGGCGGCCGCATCGATGCACTGAAGGTCGGATGCGGGGTACCGTGAGCGGTAGGTGACGGGGAGTTGTCGTGGACCTGCGCGCATGATGACGCGGGCTCCGTCGGCGTACTCCAGGACGCGCATGGCGGTCATTCGGCAGAGGCGATTCGTGTTGCAGACGCGAAGGACGCGGCGGCCATTCGCCGCCATCTCGATGGCGCGTGTCTCTTGTGCGAGGTGGTCTTCGGGCTCGATGAGGCGCACCACGAACGACTGCGTGTTGCGACGCGGTAGCGCCTGCGGCTTGAGGGTGTCGCTTCCGTGGTCCGACCAGACCGCGGCGGCTGGCATGGAGAGCGCCGTGGGTAGCTCGGCGAAGGAGATGGGCTTCGGATCGGTGTCGAGAGGCTCGCGTGGCTCGCGCGTGAAGAGGTTGACGACGCCGCGGCCGGTAGCGTCGAGGCCGGAGCTGAGCGCGATCGCGTGTCCACCGACGCGGCGCTGGTTACGCATGAGGGCTGCGGACGCGCACAGGTTGCGGCTGTCGGCGTGGCACAGGCCGTCGACGACGAGAAGGTTGCGCGCGAGCCACGCCGCGCGCGTGTAGCCGTGGCGTTCTTCTGGCCGGATGGCCTTGTAGGCCTGTTCCATGGTGGTGACGCAGATGGGTGCCGCGAAGTAGCGGTAGGTGGGGTCGAGAAACCATCGTCGACCATCGCTCTGGGTGCCTTCTGCCCAGAGACCCAGGACAGCGACGGGGCCGTCGGTCGCAGGGAGGAGCGCGGCGATCTGATCGTAGACGTGCACCGCGGCGCGTCGTGTGGGGAGCGCCCAGGTGATGCCGTCGACCAGACCTGCACGCCAGAGGCGGACTCCGTATGCCAGTGTCCGCCGTGTCTTGCCGGAGGACGGCTCGGCCTCCAGCAGCAAGGCGTCGTCGGGCAGCTCTTCTGCGTGACGCAGATGGAAGTCTCGCAGTGCGCTGGTACGGGTCACGAGGTGCAGACGTTCGAGGTCTTCGCGGGTCGCACATCGCGGGCTTGCGATGGGTCGAAGCAGCGAGACGATGCCGGCGACCATCCTCTGGCAAAGCCCGCGCTGATCTCCATGGACACGTGAGAGGCCAGGCCATGGCGTCCACGAGCCAAGGGCGTCCATCTGGCTCACGACGTCGCCGATGTCGTCGAGGAGGTCCTTGGAGCGAAGCCGCGCGAGACCGCGGAAGCCAGATTCATCGAGAGCCAGTCCCGTGGGACTGACGATGGCGTTGAGGAGCGGCTGGAGGTCTACCTCGCGCATGTGTGCGGTGCGTCCGCCGAGCCGCTCGTCGCGAAGGGCCGCGATGAGCGTGTTGACCAGAATGACTTCCGGCGAGTCCATCTCGATGGCCCCGAGCATGCAGAGCCCGGCGAGCCAGCGAATGTGCTCCGGTCGTAGCGGCTCTCCGGCAGCCTCCGCGAGGCGCTGTCCGAGCGTGGTCTCACGCAGAGCTGCGTCGACGAGCTGCCCGAGCGCGGCGGCAGATGCGGGCATGCAGCGGTGTTATACAGCCTGTCGTACAGCGGCGCAATCCGCGCGGCGCGCGCGGCTCCGCAGACACGCGTTCCACCAGCGGCCGTCAGGCTCGCGATCGGGTTCATCCGCAGGGCGGAGAACGGTCTCGACGTCGTTTGGTTCATCCGCGCGCATGCGGAGACGACTTCGGGCCGCGCGTCTTCACGCGGTAAACGTGCGGTTCATCCGCGCGCACGCGGAGACGACCGTGTTCTCGGGCAGCCCGTCCCGCGACTCGTCGATTCATCCGCGCATCCGCGCACGGTAGATGACGCGCCAGCGAAGCAGGGGCGAACGAGATTTGCGGCTCATCCACGCGCACGCGGAACGGCAACCACGAGGGCGGCGAGCAGGGTGAGCACGGTCCCGGACGCATCCACGAGAGTCGTGGGGCCGCGAACCGCGAGCATCCAGGACCGGCCAGCTCCGTCTCCTGCTCGGGGTCATACGCCGGCTGGGCGAGGAGCCGAGTGATGTGGGCATCGACACCGAGACGCGTCGTGGTGCGGCATCTTCTCTGAGATGGAGACATCCACGTGAACGTGAGGCTCATTTGAATGGTTCATCCGCGCGCGTCCGCGGAAACGACGCTCCCAGGATCGGACCGAGCGACGTCTTGCTTGGCTCATCCGCGCTACGGCGGAACGGCGCGAACGTGATCGGGCACGAGCGAACGCACCTCGGTGCATCCCGTGCGTGTCCGTGCGGGGATAGCGGCCGAAGATTTCGGGGCACCTGCTAGGGCTTCGGATGCATCCTCGTGCACGTGGAGGCGAGAAGGTTCAGCGCTCGACGGAGATGCGGTCGCAGGTCGGAACATCCACGCGGGAGTGGTGCGCTCAGCGCGCTGCATGCGTCAGGCGTCAGGCGTTGTAGCTGTTGAGCCACGGCGCATCCGGAGAAGCCGGGAACAAGTGGTGTCGGCGGTGCCGGCTCAGTTGCGGCATCATCCGCGCGTACGCGGCGGGAACCAGCGTGAGTCGTCCTGATGGGGGAGGGGGCATTGGGGAGGGCACCTTCAACCGGTTCATCCGGCCTAGGCCGGGTCCGTCGCATTCGGCGGTTCATCCGCGCGGGCGCGGCAACGAAGTCGCGGAAGCGGAGCCGCGAATCGAGGACGGTTCATCCCGTGCAGGCGATGGATCCGGAAGTATGGACACGCGGTACGACTCATCCGCGCCGCCGCGGGACTGGAGCAGTGCTGAGGCTCGTCGAAGGGGTGTTGGTCCGGTTCATCCGCGCGCACGCGGAAGGGACGTCTGTTTGCGAACCGCACCAGTGGTCAGCCGCGGGATCATCCGCGCGCATGCGCGCACGCGAAGAGGGCGCCATTCGCTCGACGAAACGGATCGAGGAGTTATCGGTTGATCCGCAAACGTGCGGCCACGGCGTGCCCGTCGATGTCGTTCGGGTGCTCCTTCGGGTCATCCCCATGTAACTGGGTGCGGCGTGCGGCCGTCCCCGAGACCGGTGCCCGGTTGAACTCACGGTTCATCCGCGGGCGCGGGAGCGGCGGCCGCGTTGTCCCATTCGACCACGTGCTGTCCGGCTCATGCGCGCATGCGCGTCCTCACGGCGGAGAAGTACGACATGCACGGTTCATCCACGCGCGCGTGGGATCGACCTGCCACCGGCCGGAACTAGGGCCAACATGCGGCTCATCCACGCGTGCGCGGGAGCGACAGCCTCGCGCGGTCCGTCACGCGCACGTAAGGCGGTTCATCCGCGCGATCAACGGTTCCAGGCGGGATCATTCCAATGGGGCCGACCCGTTCATCTCCTGGAAGTAGAAGCGGTCATTCTGAGCATCAACACGGGGCAGCCGTTGGAGTCATCCACGCGTTGCGCGGAGACCACTGTTTGGCTCCACAACCCCGAGAACGGGTGGTCAAGGTTCGGGACACGTCCGCGACTCGGGCGACGAGGCGTCTCGGAGCATCCGCACCGATGTGGATGCGGTAGTGCTTCTTGGTGCCGTGCACCCAACACGGTTCATCCGCGTAGGCGGAAGCGATGCTGCCAGGAGCGCCAAGCCGTCGCAGTCAGAAGCATCCGGCGTGTCTACCTGACGTACTGGGTGTAGACGCGCGGATCGTACGTCCCCGGCACGTGCAACGGCGAGCCGGGAGGCAGCGCCGTCGATGTGTGAGGACCGCGTCCTCCGCCGGGGACAGGCTGGACGCCTTGGTGCGGGCCTGCCTGGACGCCGTGTCCTGGCGTGGGGGCGCCGCCGGCCGGATGGACGCCCTGGAACGGGTTGGCCTGCACGCCATGTCCGGGCGTCGTGCCCGATGCGGGCATCTGGGGGCCCTGGAACGGCGAGCGCTGGACGCCGTGTCCTGGCGCAGCTCCACCGGGAGCAGGGTGGACGCCCTGGAAGGGGTTGGCTTGCACGGGATGTCCTGGCGTCGTGCCCGAGGGAGTGGTGTGGACGCCGGGGAACGGGGAGCGCTGCACGCCGTGCCCGGGCGCGCCACCGGACGGCGGCATGTGCGGGCCACCGAAGGGAGCGCGCTGCACGCCGTGCCCAGGGGAAGCGCCCCCGGGCGGCATGTGGGCGCCGGGAAACGGCGACGGGCGGAGGCCTCCGTGGCCACCTCCTGCGGGCGGCATGTGAGCGCCTCCGAAGGGACCGCGTCGAACCGGTCCGCGGCCCGGCGATCCGCCGGGGAACGGGTGGCTGCCGGGGAAACCCCGTCCGAAGCCTCCTCCGTGACCGTGGCCGCCCATGGGGGGCGCGTGGCCGTATCCTTGCCCGAACCAGCCGTGATGCTCGGGGCCCCAGCTCTCGGACCAGCCGCCTTCGGGCCGGTGCCACGAGGTGTACTCGTATCCGTAGGTCGCGGGGTACTCGTAGGTCACGGTCTCGCTGGGTACGAACTCGGTCTGCGGCATGACCCACAGGCCGATGTCGTCGAGGACGCACGGATCGCCCACCTGTCCGCAGGCGTTGCGTCCCTGGTCCCGGAACCAGCGGATGGCGTCGTCGTCGCCGCCGTTGGCAGCCGCGACGTAGTCCGCCAGGGACGATGCGTCGGTGGTGTCGCCGTCGTCGTCGCCGTCCTGTCCCGTGGCGTCTCCGCGGCGCTTCGTGGACGCGGACAGGAACGCACCGAAAGCAAGAAGGGCGAGAAACTCGAACACGGCGGGCCTCCTCGGCGTGGAGCCACAAGGCTACGCCCGACCGGCCACAACCGTCCATGAAATTTCGACGGGAAACCGAGCCCAAGTATCCCGCGACGGATATTTCTCAGGGCTCATTGCGCGGCGGCCATGTGGTGGAGATCGCTCTGGTTCAGGACGAGTGTGAACGGGCGTTTGTCGACAGATACGCGCAACTGTCGACGTTTTCTGGCCACGCGCCCAGCGCGGTCGTCCGCGCGTTGCACGCGGAGTCCGATGCTGGCAAAGACGTGCGCCATCACGCCATGTCCCGGTTCATCCGCAGACGCGGAGTCGACTACGGCTTGCGGGCCTGAACTTCTTGATGCCCGGTTCATCCGCTCGTACGCGGGGGCTAGGGGGCGAGTCGCCGCTCGGGAGGTAACGTGGCGGTTCATCCGCGCGTCCCTGCGGTGATGGCGGCGCCTCCAAGCAGGGCCGGTTCATCCACGCGCACGGGGAGATGGCCTCTCGCGCTCGTGGCACACGCTGCTGACATGTTCATCCACGGGGCACGCGGAATCGACACGCCATCAAGGTGCCCCAGCGCACGCGCGAACGGCTCATCCGCGCGCGCACGGAGGCGATCCGCGAGCGCTTCTTACGCATCGTCGTGCAATCTGGCTCATCCACGCATACGCGGCGGCGACGATCCCACGCGCACGCGATTGGAGAGATCGTCCGGCTGGTAGGAAATGAGCGGGTACGGTTCATCCACGGGCACGCGGAGGTGGGACCTGCAGATAGACGAGCGCCCGCGTGTACGGGTCATCCACGCGTACGTGGAGACGCTCGCCTCACCTGGGACGTATCGAACGGTTCATCCCCGAGGCCGCGGCGTCGACTTCGCCGCGAGAGCATCGACGCCGGGACGAATGCCGGTTCATCCACGCGGGCGTGGAACGGTCGGAGAGTTTTTCTTCCGCATCGTCGTGCCATCTGGCTCATCCACGCGTGCGCGCAGGCGACTCGGCGAACCGCTGGAGCGTGAACCCGGCATCCGTTTCATCCACGCGTACGCGGATGGGACCTCACGAGGAGACGCCGGAGCAGCTGCCGACTCGGTTCATCCACGGGCGTGTTGCATGTCGCAGGTGCTTGGCCTCACCTTTGGCCGGTTCATCCACGCGAGCGCGCAGAACGTCCTTCCATGCCGGGTGACAACGGACCGCCGACGCACGGCTCATCCGCGGCATTGCGCGGCAACGCATCCCTGTCGATTCGTCTGTCTCAGCGACGCCCTGGACGGGAACTACGGAGAGTCATCCGTGACCGGGTTCCTTCCATAGCTATGTAAGCATCCAATCTGTGCATGGGGCGTAGCGGCGCAGCACGTCGAGTTTGTCACCGTACGGAGCATCCCCAGAGGGTCGCTCTACCTGAGCACACCAGTACGCGCCGCACGGTCCATCCGCGCGCACGCGGAGATGACGCCTGCGATATTTACGTCAGGCTGCTGCGCCATGGTTCATCCGCATGCGCGCGGGCGTGACTTGAGACCCAGCGAATGAAGGTCGGTGGCTCCGACTCATCCGCACCTTGCGGTGCAACTACATCGAGCCGCTATGCCGCCCGTTGCAACGACGAGTCATCCGCGCGTGCGGGTGCGACTGTAGTCGAGAGGGGCGGCACCATCCCCGGTCGAGTCATCCGCGCGCATGCGGGTGCGGCCTTGCTGGTCGCCCCGAACATCCGCGTGCGGGTCGTCGTCGACGACGGGGAATACGTACGGTTGATCCACGCGGCGTGGGTCCTGGGCACTCGAAGGGCCAGAGGTACTGCTTGGCGGAATCATCCGGCAGATGACCCACGTGCCGAGGTTTGGAGCATCCACACCGGGTGGCCGTGCACGCGTGCGTCGATCACTGCGACGTAACGCACCGATTCATCCCGCGTGTGCGAAGGACGCGGCACGCGGTGGTTACGGCTGCCACACGTCGTCGGCCGATTCATCCACCTCACTTCGTGAGGCGGCTCGTCTGCCGGACAGGTGGCAAGCATGACGTTCGATGGTCGGCGGATCTCCGGAAACGAGAGACGACGAAACGGAGCCACGTCGAGGTCGAATCGCGCGAGCATCTGTCCGGAGCATCCTGTCGGGACTGTGGCTAGAGGCTAGAGGACGTACCGCGTCGGAGCATCTCCAGGTTGAAGGGAGACGCGGTGTTGCCGGCTAGTGGTGCTGCTCGCGTGCGATCTTCTGCAGGCTCCGAACGAGCCGGAGGACAGCCTTCTCGCTGGCCTTCTTGCGTTGTGTGCGCGCGACGACGGCCGCGTGTCGCCAGTCGTTGAGGAAGGCGCGACCTGCGGTGAGGATCTCGTTGTCGGTGAGGCTGAGGCCTTCCTTCATGTTGCGTCCGAGGCGTGTCTTGCCGGCGTACCGGTCGAAGTCGCTCGGGTCGCTGAAGTTGGCGAAGTAGACGAGGTTCTTGGCGAGGTCGGTGTGTGCGCGCCGGACGGTCGAGCGTGCGAGGAGGTGAGCCTTGAGCAGGGCGCGGATGCGGACCGCAATGCGTTCGGGGGACTGCTTGAGGTGTGTGGCGCACTCGTGGACGGTGGCTCCGTAGAAGTCGCGCTCGCGGATGAAGTCCCAGATGCGCCGGTCGAGGCGCATGCGTTCGTTCAGGCCGTGGAGGTAGCTCGGTTCGGCGCCGGATCGGCGGGCGACCTTCGCCGTCGCTGGGCGACCACCGTGGCGACGGTTTCGCGCAGGGACTGTCCTGTCTGCACGCGGCAGTACCGATCGAGATCGACCCATGTGACACCCGGATGCTTGGTGGAGACGTCACCGCTTGTGAGGACGGTGGGTACGGAGGCGTGGTGGTGGATGAAGGCGCCGATGAAGCGTGCGATCTCGGCGTCGGAGAAGTCGAGGCCCTTGCGCAGGGCGTGTCTTGTCTGGCGGAAGTCTCTGCCGGTCAGTCGCACGAACGTGGACTCGATGACGCCGCGTAGGCCCGAGAAGTCGAGCTTGGGGTCGATGTCTTCGACGGACTCGGCGAGGAGCTTGTCGTAGCGGGCGGCGAGCCTGGCGCCCAGCTTGTGCAGCTCGGGGTGGTGGCGGTCCATGTCGAGGACCTGGCCCATGAGCGAGCGGACGAGGGCGCTGGGATCTTGCCGGAGTGCCGACGGGTTTCGCATCATGCCGGCGGCGACGGTCTGAAGCTCTTTCTCGGAGATGGATCGGTCGTTGAGGCGGGGCGGAGAGAGGCACCAGTCGAGCAGGATGGCGACGACGAGGGTCTCGACGAATCGTTCGTAGCACTCGCGGGTGTTGTCGAGGTCGGGGTTGGTGACGAGGTCGAGCTGCACGTGGGGCTTGCCCGGGTGGTCGCGCAGGAGGCGGCCGAGGATCTGGGCCATGACGTTCATGGAGTCGCGGGGTCCAAGCACGATGGCGCGGTCGAGGGAGGGCTGGTCGTAGCCTTCGATGCCCATGCGGAGGCAGAGGACGACGTCGGGCTCGTTCGGGGTGCCGACGGAGTCGAGCAGTGTTTTCTTGCGCAGGCTTCGACCGGCTTCGGTGACGAGGTCGATGGAGCGGAGCGTGCGCCTGGTCCCGTCGACGACGGTGGTGTGAACGCGGTAGGCGCCGTCTTCCTTGAAGGGCCCGAGGGCGGCGACGACCTCGGCGAGCAGATCGGGCTTGGACCGTCCGGCTGCGTGCCGGGAGTGGACCATGGGCAGGTAGACGATGATGCGGCTGGCGCCGTCGGAGAGGGCTTGTCGGATGGCGGCCTTCGGGCTGGCGGAGCGTAGCACGACGTCGATGGTGCGCAGGTGCCGCAGGTGATCGATGTAGTCCTCGATCCGGTACTCGAAGGAGTCGAAGGCGACGTCGGGGAGCATGGCGCCCATGTCGCTTCGCATCCAGGTGGCCGAGACCATCGTGAGGGGCCCCTCCGGATTGTGGTCGGCCCACCAGTGGAGCAGGCGCCCCATGTGGTTGATGCTCTTCGGCTCGATGAGGGTGTGGTGGCCTTCGTCGATGAAGAGGGCGACGTCCGTCCAGAGCTTCATGCCGATGCCGTCGTCGACCATCCGCTTGGCGGCGGCGATGAGCGTGGCGTGCGTGCAGAGGAGCACGCCGCTCTCCTTGGCGCGCAGGAAGGCGATGAGCTTGTCGACGGTGTGGGGGACGTCGAGAAGGACCCGGTCGGGCTGCCAGCGGACGGAGCGGCCGTTCGGCAAGAGGATCTCGATGGCGGAGTGCCCGGCGGGCACTCGGGTGTGTGACCAGCCGATGATCTGCTGGGGGACGGCCAGGATGCACTTGTGTCCGCGAGCGAGCCAGTCGGCGCTCAGGGCCTTCATGACGAGCGTTTTGCCGGAGGCGGTCGGGGCCTTGAGTCGGACACGCATCTTGCCGCGGAGCTGCTGGTAGGCGGCGGCTTGCCAGGGGCGATCGGCGAGTGCGAAGATCCCGGGCGGCCGCATCGGCGCTTGGCGCGCGGAGCGTCCTGCGACGTGGCGCGAGAACGCGGCGCTTCGGAGCGGGGCGTCGCGAACGGTCATGCGTCGTGTGTTATACAGCGCGTCAAACGTGGGCGCAACGTGGCTGTGGATCAGCCACATGGTGCGGTCGTGAGGGAGCGACGTCCTTCTGCTCCGTGGTCAAGCCAGATTCATCCGCGCTGCGGCGGCTCAGTGGCGCGGGACGTGAGCGATGCGGCCGAAGACCTCGGGCGAGGGCGGAGCATCCCTCTGCAGGCGAGTGGACGACGCGAACATACGGGTCATGAGGTCGCTCGTGACGGATTCATCCGTGTTGTGCGGTGGCGTCGGGGGCGAACGTCGAGAGCGCCGAGCAAGCGTTCGGTTCATCCGCCTGCGCGGGGAGCAGCCAGCGCGGTGGCGGCATCGTTGGTGCTCGAACTTCGAGCCAT
>Ga0307474_10000484_pt1 | contig 28546 bp, 24 predicted proteins | sample atmos_gasesECM1C_2_FD_203312 | JGI IMG/M metagenome (GOLD analysis project Ga0307474, IMG submission 203312) | Hardwood forest soil microbial communities from Morgan-Monroe State Forest, Indiana, United States - atmos_gasesECM1C_05 | ecosystem: Environmental > Terrestrial > Soil > Temperate... | reverse complement strand
ATGGTCACGCCTTTGCCCAGGTCGATGATCGAACCTTCCGGACGCATGGTGCGCGAAGCCAGCTTGAACGGATTCGCGATCGGAATAATTTCATCCACGCCCGGCGTGGCTCGCAGCGCTTCCACTTCGCTACGTCGCGCGCTGTCGCTTTTACCTACCACTCCAATCACGGTGCGTTCCTCCCCTTCGCTGAGATGCGGCTGAAAGCCGCACTCTCGAATGCGTTCGACCACATGTTGGATCTGATCTTTCGTTGCGTTTGTAGCCATTTTGATAAGCATTAGGCGCCCCCCGCCGAATGAATTTCTTTTTTGTTCGTGCTGCTCGCTGGTGTTTCCGCTGATTTGTATGAACCGAGAATGCGTAAGTCGACCGCGAAATCCTTGAGCTGCTCCAGCGCGGCGACGGTCGCCGCGCCACCGGCTGCAGCTTGCAGGTCAAGATAAAACCGGTACTCCCACGGCTTGCCGCGCATGGGACGGCTTTCAATCTTCATCAGATTTAAGCTCCGCCGCGCAAAGGGGGCCAGCGCCTGCTGCAACGCGCCCGGCGAATGGGGCAGCTGGAAGACCAGCGAAATCTTGTCCGCGTCCGCGGGAATTTCACTCGATGCGGCCAGCAAAAAGAATCGCGTGTAGTTCTCGAGATCATCTTCTAGGTGACTCTGCAGGATGGTCGCGCCATACAATTCCGCCGCGCGGGCGCTGGCAATCGCCGCGCGGCGCGCGTCCCCTGCGCGCATAATTTCGCGGACGCTGCCCGCAGTGTCTTCGGTGACGATTCGTTTCAAACGCGGATTGGCGATGAAAAACTGTTCGCACTGCGCCAGCGCCACCGGATGCGATTCCACTGAAATAAGCCCCTCAATATTCGCCGAGGGCACGCCGATCAAATTGTGCGCGATCGGAATTACCACCTCCCCAATGATCTGCAGCCCACTTTCCACCAGGAGATCGAAAGAGCGGTGTACCGACCCAGCCAGGCTGTTTTCCATCGGCGCCAGGACATAGTCTGCGGAGCCATCCCGAATTGCCGAGAACGCAGCATCGAACGCTCCGCGCGGCACCAGTTCAATTTCCGTTCCGAGCAGTTTCAGCGCGGCTTCCTCGCTGAATGCTCCTCGTTCGCCTTGAAAGGCGATGCGCGCACCCAGTTTCACTTTCATGCCGAAACCACCTTGCGCGGCTTCGACGGCATGCTCTTCCGCGCCGCCGTCGTGCCAAGTTCCGCGCTACCCAGCCCGTGCTGCACCTGAATGCGAATCGATTCATTCAGGATCCGTTGGTAAATCGTTTCCACTGCGGCAGTGTCGAGAGGGCCCGGATTGATCTCCACCATCCGCTCGAGGATTTCGCGCTCGCGTGCCGGAACTCGCAGCGGTTGGCCGCTTTCACCCTTGAGCCGCCCGACCTCCAGCGCAAAGCCAGCACGCACGTTCAGCAAATGCAGCAACGTGGTGTCGATCGCATCGATTTTGGCTCGCCAATCACCGATTTTCATGGCGCTCATTCGCTCCTCCGGTATCCCAACCACGCCTAAAACAAAAAAGGCCGCGTACTCTTTCGAGTTCGCGGCCGGCTTAAGAAGACTTTTGCGGTTTTTAGCTATGCTTTGGTGCTACTCCCGCGCACGTCTCGCCGGCCCGCTTCTCCGTAATAGAAGAAGCGGTAAGTAAAAGCGAAACGGTAATAAAAATTCTGGCTCACGAGTCTAATGTTCCCGGGCACCTATTACCTGCCCGAAAATCCACTATACGAAACTCGCAGGCGGGCGTCAAGTGCTACGCCAAACCAGCTTAATAACTCTGGCTTATAGTTTCGTAAAGACTTACAAATTTGACTTATAGCGCTTCAGACCGCTTACTACCAAGGAGAGACTCGAAATGCAAAGTGACGCCATCAAGAAGGGTGTATCGCGCGCTCCGGCCCGCGCCATGCTGAAGGCCACCGGCCTCACCGACGCCGATCTCGCGCGCCCGCTGGTCGCCGTCGCCAACACCTGGACCGAAGTGACGCCCTGCAATTTTCATCTGCGCAAACTGGCCGAGCATGTGAAAGCCGGCATTCGCGCCGCGGGCGGCACGCCCATCGAATTCGACACCATCACCATTTCCGACGGCATCACCATGGGCACCGAAGGCATGAAAGCCTCGCTGGTTTCGCGCGAAGTCATCGCCGATTCCATCGAACTTTTTGTGCGCGCGCATGCCTTCGACGCGGTGGTCGCAATCTGTGGCTGCGACAAAACCATTCCCGGCACGGTCATGGCTCTGGCGCGGCTGAACATCCCTTCCCTTTCGCTCTACGGCGGCTCGATTCAGGCCGGCACATTTGAAGGCCGCGACGTAACCATTCAAGACGTGTTCGAAGCCGTCGGTGCCTGCGCCTCCGGCAAAATGACGGAGAAACAGCTTGGCGAACTCGAAGATCGCGCTTGCCCGGGTGCCGGCGCGTGCGGGGGTCAATTTACCGCCAACACCATGGCCACCGCGATCACCTTCATGGGAATTTCGCCCATGGGCGCCAATGAAGTTCCGGCCACCGACCCGCGCAAAGAAAAAACCGCCTACGACTGCGGCAAGCTCGTAATGCAGCTGCTGAAAGACGATATTCGCCCCGGCCAGATCATCACCCGCGAATCGCTGCATAACGCCATCGCCTCGGTCGCCGCGACCGGCGGCTCGACCAACGCGGTTCTGCATCTGCTGGCCATTGCCAGCGATGCGGGTGTGCCGCTCGACCTGAAAGATTTCGATGAGATTTCCGCGAAGACACCAATTCTTGCCGACCTGAAACCCGGCGGCCGTTTCACCGCTCCGGATATGTATCACGCCGGCGGCATGCGCGTGCTCGGCCAGCGCCTGCAGCAGGCCGGCTTGCTGCAAGATGGCATTACCGCCTCCGGGCGAAAGCTCTTCGAAGAAATCAGCGAGGTTGCGGAAACCGCTGGCCAGCAAGTGCTGCGTCCGCTGGCTTCGCCCATGAAACCCAACGGCGGCCTGGCCATCCTGCACGGTTCGATCGCTCCCGAAGGGTGCGTCGTAAAACTTTCCGGCCACGAACGCGTGCTGCACACGGGCCCCGCGCGCGTTTTCGATTCCGAAGAAGCCTGCTTCGCCGCCGTGCAGAAACGCGAAATCAAATCCGGCGACGTAGTCGTGATTCGCTACGAAGGCCCCAGGGGCGGCCCGGGTATGCGCGAAATGCTCGCGGTCACCGGAGCGCTGGTCGGCCAGGGCCTCGACTCCTCCATCGCTCTAATCACCGACGGCCGTTTCAGCGGCGCAACCCACGGCCTGATGGTCGGCCATGTGGCGCCGGAAGCCGCCAATGGCGGGCCCATCGCGCTGCTGCGCGATGGCGACATCATTACCCTCGACGTAAACGCGCGGCGGCTCGATGTGCAGGGCGACGTCGAAAGCCGGCGCGCAGAGTGGAAACCGCCGGCGCTCCATTACAAAACCGGCGTAATGGCGAAATACGCGAAGCTGGTGTCCTCAGCTTCGCAAGGCGCAGTCACCAGCACCGCGTAGAAATCATGACTGAACGATTTTGCCGTTAGCGCGGCGACCAAAAAGGAGAACAAGATGGCGAAAATGTTCTGGGCCAGCGATACGAATCCCCGCGCGCTGGAAGGCAACCGCGTCGCCGTGCTCGGCTATGGCAGTCAGGGCCGCGCGCATGCACTCAATTTGCGCGACAGCAAAATTAACACCGTCGTCGGCCTGCGCCGCGGCGGACCCTCCTGGAAACTGGCCGAGCAAGACGGCTGGGCGCTGGTCGGCCCCTCCGAAGCTGCCGAAGGCGCGGACGTGATCGTGATGCTGGCGCCGGACATGGCGCAGCCCTCGTTGTACGTGAATGAAGTCGTGCCGAATCTGAAAGACGGCGCGATGATTCTTTTTTCGCACGGCTTCAACATTCACTACGGTCAAATCACCCCGCCGAAAACCGTCGACGTCACCATGGTGGCCCCCAAAGGCCCCGGTAATCTGGTCCGCCGCACCTACGAAGACGGCCGCGGCGTGCCCTGCCTGCTGGCGATTCACCAAGATGCTTCCGGTCACGCATTCGATCGCACGCTGGCCTACGCCCATGCCATTGGCGGAACGCGCGCCGGCGTGATCCAGACCACCTTCAAGGAAGAAACCGAGACGGATTTGTTTGGCGAGCAAGCCGTGCTTTGTGGCGGCGCCCGCGAACTCATTCAAGCCGGCTGGGAAACGCTGGTCAACGCCGGCTATCAGCCGGAGGCGGCGTACTTCGAATGTCTGCACGAATTGAAACTGATCGTCGATCTGATCTACGAAGGCGGAATCGCCAAGATGCATCAGTTCATCAGCGAAACCGCGAAGTACGGCGACATCACTCGCGGACCGCGCGTGGTCGACGCCCACGTGCGTGAAAGCATGAAAAAAATCCTGGACGAAATTCAGTCCGGCGCATTTGCCAAGGAATGGATTCTCGAAAATCAGGCCGGACGCCCGCAATATTCCAGGCTGCTCGAGAAGGACCGCAATCACCCAATCGAGAAAGTCGGCGAGGAATTGCGTGCGCAGATGTCTTGGCTGAAGCCCGAAGCCACCGCGGCGCGAGGTGCGAAATGAAAGGCGCACAGTTTCTGGTCCAGGCGCTCGAGCGTGAGGGCGTCGAGGTGATTTTCGGTTATCCCGGCGGCGCGATCATGCCGGTGTACGACGCGCTGATCGATTCGAAGATCCGGCACATTCTGGTGCGCCACGAACAGGCCGCAGCCCTGGCTGCGGATGGTTATGCGCGCGCGTCAGGAAAGGTCGGCGTATGCATGGCCACGTCCGGCCCCGGTGCCACCAATCTCGTTACCGGGATCGCGAACGCCTACATGGATTCCGTGCCGGTGGTCGCCATCACCGGACAAGTCGCGACCAACCTGATGGGCACCGACGCGTTCCAGGAAGTCGACATCTTCGGGATTACCCTGCCGGTCGTGAAGCACAGCTTTTTGGTGCGCACCGCCGCGGAACTTCCCGAGATCGTGCGCGAAGCGTTTCGCATCGCGCGCTCGGGCCGTCCTGGGCCGGTACTGATCGATCTCCCCAAGGACATCGCCAACACCATCGCCGGATACGAATTTGGTACCAACGAAAAGAACGAAGCCACGCCCGCACCGAGCCCCGAATCGATTTCACACGCGCTGGACTTGTTGCGCAAGAGCCAGCGCCCGGTTGCTTACGTCGGCGGCGGAGTAGGCATGGCCAACGCGCTGGCCGAATTGAAAACTTTCATCGAGACCAGCGGCATTCCGTTTGTAGCCACGCTGAAAGGTCTCGGCTCGCTTTCCACCAAGCACGAATTGGCGCTGGGCATGATGGGCATGCACGGCAGGAAAGCCGCGAATCACGCGGTGCAAGAATGCGATTTGCTGCTGTGCATCGGCGCCCGCTTTGACGATCGCGCTACCGGCCGACTGAACGGCTTTGCGCCGCACGCCAAAGTGATCCACTTGGACGTCGACGCCGCGGAAATCGGGAAGCTGCGCCACGCTGAAGCACCGGTGGCCGGCAATCTCTGCGACAGCCTGAAAGCGCTCACCTGCCAGCTTGATATCGAACCCTGGCGGCGGAAATGTCTGGCGCTGAAAGAATCCACCGAATGGGATTACGCCGCGCCCGGTTCCGAGGTTTACGCGCCGGATTTTCTGCGACGCTTGTCGGAGCGTGCCGGTGAAAATTGCATCGTGGCCTGCGACGTCGGCCAGCACCAGATGTGGGTGGCCCAGCATTTTCATTTCACCAACCCGGCGCAACATTTGACCAGCGGAGGGCTGGGCACCATGGGCTTCGGCTTGCCGGCCGCCATTGGCGCGCAATTCGCATTCCCCGACGCTACCGTAATCAATGTTTCCGGCGATGGTTCCATCATGATGAACCTGCAGGAATTTGCCACACTGCGGCGTTACGATTTGCCGGTGAAAATCGTGCTGTTCGATAACTCCGCGTTGGGCATGGTCCGTCAGTGGCAGGAATTGTTCCACGACCGCCGTTACAGCGAAGTCGATCTCTCCGACAATCCCGATTTTGCGTTGGTTGCGCAGTCCATGGGCTTAACCTCCTTCCGGGTCGATCGCCGCGAGGATGTAGACGCCGCGATCGTTCAGCTGCTGGCCGCGCGCGGACCCGTTCTAGCGCACGTGATTATTCATCAGGAAGCAAACGTCTGGCCGATCGTGGGTCCGGGCAAATCGAATTCCGAAATGATGGACGAGGTCACGCTGTGAACACGCTGAAGTTGCGCCTGCGCGTAAAGCACTCAGAAGGCGCACTGGTGCGCGTGCTCAGCGTCACCCGCCGCCGCCGATTCGACTTGCTGCAGGTTTTGGCCAACGCCACTCTCGATGGCGCGTTCCTCGACGTTCAGATGACCGTGCAGGCGGAGCGCGCCGGAAATACACTGCTTTCGCAGTTGGCCAAATTGGAAGACGTCTCCAACGTGGAATTACTCGCACCCAAGGAAGCCGAAGGCGAAGCCCAGGTCGCCAAGCTCGGAGCCTGACGAATTTCGCGCGTTTGCATTAGACTAGACGCGTGTCTTCCCCCAACATTCCAATTCCCTTTCGCCGCATAGCGATCCTCGGCACCGGCTTGATCGGCGGATCGTTTGCGCTCGCCCTGCGAAAGCATTTTCCCGATGTCATCATGGTTGGGTTTGACCGGCCTGCAGTGGCGCAGCGCGCGCTGGAGCGCGGCGCAGTGCACGAGGTTGCCACCGACGTCACCAGTGCCGTGCGTGACGCGGATCTCGTGTACCTCGCGCTGCCCATCGCCGGAATTCTCGAACTGCTTCCGGCGATTGCCGTCGTCGCCAAATCGGAAGCGCTCATCACCGACGCGGGAAGCACCAAAGTTATAATTTGCCGCGAGGCCGCAAAACATTTCAGTGGCGGTGCGCGCTTTCTCGGCGGACATCCCATCGCCGGAAAAGAAATTTCCGGCATTGAGCGCGCCGACCATAATCTATTCCGCAGTTCGCGCTATGCCTTGATCACCAACGAAAATGACGTCGATTCGCGTATCGCCGCCTTCGCTTCCGTTCTCGCTGGCGTCGGGGCCACGCCGGTTTGGTGCGACGCCGAAACCCACGATTGGGCCGTGGGCGTCTCATCGCATTTACCGCAACTGCTGGCGGTCGCGCTGGCGAGTGTGGTTCGCGATGAAACGGGCCAAAGCGGATTGCCGCTGGCGCTCGCCGGACCTGGGCTCCGCGACATGTTGCGCCTGGCGGGCAGCCCGTACGGTCTGTGGCGGGACATTGCCCACACTAATTCCGCCAACATTTCCCGCACGCTTGATCGTCTGACGCAGGCGGTGGAACATCTGCGTACGAATTTAACTTCGAAGGAATTGGAAAACGAATTCTCGCGGGCCAACGAGGTTTATCGCAGTTTGCCGAAACGAGAGTAGTCAGGAGAAGAATCCGGCAACAGGCGTTTTAGGCTTGCCGGTTCGGCACTGCCACCAGCCGCTTGTCTCGCACCTGAAATTCCTTTCCCCGCCATAGAATCTGCCGCGGAAAAAAACTCGACACCCAGACGACGAAAGCAAACGCATCGCGCAGCAGGAGCAGTTCCATCCTGTTCCGCAGATTCAGATCTTTCATTCCGGCCACACCGATCTTCCAGGCCGAGACCCGACGCAAAATAATGTACGCGGCTAGCACCGCGACCGCCCAGCCGATCGACGGCGCACAAATCGCCGCCAGAATCGCCAGCGGCAGGCCTTGAGTGAAAATCAAACCTAGGTGTCCCGCGGGCCGCGAAAATCGAATGCTCAAATTCCAGCGCAGTTGATGTCGAAAAGCGTCGCGCATGGTCTGCTGCGGATACACAATCGCGACGGGATGCGGAATCAAGGCCACGCGATGTTTCTTAGCCGCAATCCGGTTGCCTAGTTCGTAGTCGTCGGAAAAATAATCAACCATCGACTCGAACCCGCCGATCTCGGCCAAAACCGTTTTGCGCACCGCCATGGTTGCGCCCAGCATAAAATTCACTTCGCTGAAGAGCCACGCCACCAGCACGCCCCCCGCGAAATCCGTGCTGTTTCCGATGGCTTCCAGATCCGAAGCAAGCGAGCCGTCCGTGAGCCCGCGATACAGACCAGTAACGCCTCCCACTTTCGCATCCTCGAATGGCGCTACCGCCGCGCGGAGGTAGTCGGCATCCACGCGCACATCGCTATCGCTCACGATCAGAATTTCATGCTTCGCTTCGCGGGCCATGCGGCACAGCTTGTTGACCTTGTCGCTCACCCCGAGCGGTTCGGATCCGACCAACAGCCGGATCGTGCGGTCCGGAAAATCTTGAATGATCTTGCGGATAACGGGCACCGCTGGATCAGCCTCATCGCTGACACAAAATAAAATCTCGTACTCCGCATAATCCTGCACGCAGAAACTCGCGTAATTCTCGTAGGTTTCGCGATCGAGGCCGTAAATCGGCTTGAGGATGCTTACCGGAGGAGTAAAGGAAGAAGACGCCGGGGCTAAATCATTGCGCCGGCCAAACAACCTGCCCGCGGCAAAAATCGAAACCAGGTAATAAGCCAGCGGCACGAAGCCCAGCGCGAACAGTGCATATCGAATCACCGTGACGGCCATCGACTGCTAGCCCCGGGCCCGAAGCACCGCGTTCGCCGCTACGAAATTCATCGAACCTGTTCCGTGGTGCGCGGCGGAGTGGTTCCGACGATCAAAACTCCCGCGCAAATAATGAAGATGCCGATCCAGCGGGTCGGGCTGACAAACTCCCCCAGAAAATAATGTCCGAGCAGGGCCACGATGGCGTAGGCAATCGAAGAAGCAGGCTGGACAAAGCTGAAGTCTGCCCATGAGAGCACCAGCGTGTAAGCGGCGAAAAAAGTCGCCAGCAGAATAATGCCGATCCACACGGTTTCGGAACTGAATGCCTGGAGGAAAAAATGAAACAGGTCAGCGGGGCCTGTGATGCCAACCGTTTCCAGGCGACGCATCCCTTTTCCAAGAAATGCGTCGCCCAGCGGGCCAAACGTAACCATAACCAGCAACAGAATGAAGGTCTTTAGATGCAGGCCTTCCGACGATCTCATGCGCCTTGCGATTCGCCCGCCTGCGGCATCGACGGTACTTGGACCATGGCTTTCTTCTGCACGCCCTTTTTGGCGACCTTGATGCGGTCATGGCGCAGCTTCATGAACGAAACTGCTTCGTGGAACAGGCGCTTGCGCTCGTGCGAATCCCACATCGCGTCGCGGACAATTCTCCAGGCTACGCGCGGGCGGAAATAGTAGTTGTCGTAGAAGCGATTCACGGAATCAACCATGTATTCGCGCGATAGTCCGGGATATTGCAAATGCGGCAGCTGGTGGCCCATATCGTCGGTGATCGCTTCGCCGGCCAGGAAGCCTTCCTTCATGCCCTGGTCGTACAGCGCGGTTCCGGGATAGGCGTGAGCCATGGAAACCTGAATCGTCTCGCAATCGAGTTCCCGCGCGTACTGCATGGTCTTCTCGATGGTGTCCTTGGTCTCGCCCGGCAAACCGATAATGAAATCGCCGTGCACCCGAATACCGACCTTCTTGCAGTTCTGCACGAAGGTGCGGCCCATCTCCACCGTCGCGCCCTTCTTGATGTTTTTGAGAATTTGCGGGTCGCCCGATTCGAAGCCCACGATCAGCAAGCGGCAACCGCCGTCAGCCATCGCTTTCAAGGTTTCGTAGTCACCGTGCACGCGCGCGGTGCAGGACCACTGGAAGCCCACCGGCTGAAATTCCTTGCACAAGGCCATGACCCGGTCCTTGCGAATGTTAAAGGTATCGTCATCGAAGAAGAATTCCTTGGCCTGCGGGAACATCTTGTGCGCCTGCTTGAATTCGCGGGCGACACTCTCCACCGAACGCACCCGCCAGGCGTGGCCGGAAAGAGTCTGCGGCCACAAGCAGAAGGTGCACAGCGCCGGACATCCGCGCGCGGTGTAGAACGAAACGTACGGATTCAGCAGGAACGGCACATTGTAATTTTCGATGGTCAGGTGCTTCTGGTACACGTCGGTCGCAAATGGCAAAGCGTCCAATTCCGCGGTTTGCAGCATCGCGCGCGGCGGGTTGTGCACCACTTTTCCATCCTGGATGTAGCTGCAGCTCAAAATCTCCGAGATTGGCTTGCCCTGGGCGTATTCCACTACGGAATGATCGAACTCGCCGCGCACTACGAAATCAATATCCGGGCTGGCCAGCAGGCTTTCCGCCGGCTTGATCTGCACCTGAGGTCCAACGAACGCGATCTTGATGCCGGGCTTCTTTTCTTTCATGGCCCGCGCCATTTTCAAGTCGCTGTAGAAACCTACGGTGGAAGTAAAAAGAACGACGAACTCGTAATCCTGAGCAATCTGAACCACTTCCGCAGGGGTTTTGTGTTCCGGCGGCGCATCCAGCAGACGGCTGCCTTCCAGCATTCCGGCGGGGTAAGTCAGCCAGACCGGGTACCAGTAGGATTCGATTTCGCGGGTCGCCGGCCAGCGGGACCCCGCTCCGCCGTCGAACTTCTCAAAGCTCGGCGGATTCAAAAACAAAGTTTTCATTACTGACGCCATTTACGATTCCCCCTCAGAACTTCCAAAAATTGCGTAGTGGAAACACACACTTACCAAGCATCCATTTTACCGCAGTTCGCTATGCGGCCCAAGGCATGCTTTTGGGCCTCCCGTTGCTACTGGAACACCTTGGCGAGCTGCCCGGTAGCTTGCAGCAGGGTCAACTGGCCTTGCTGCCGCGCAAAATCGGCATCCAAAAACGCGACCCATTTGTCGTTTTCGTCGAGCCGCGCGTTTTCCATGTCGCGCAGATTCGCCCGGCCCTCATCGAACTTCGCCTGCAGCAATTGCAGCGATTCCTGCGACAGCTTCAGATCCAGGCGCGCCACTTCGCGGGTCGCATCGAGTTCGCGGACATTGCGCTGTTTCTGCAGCAAGTCGAGCCGCACTTGCTGGCGCTTGTTTCCCAAGGCCAGCTCCGAGGCGCTCAACTCGCTTTTGGCCAGCGCAATGGTCGCCCGCGTCTTCGATGAAAATATCGGAATGGTCAGTTGAATCCCCACGCTGCCGTTGTTCCGCTCAAACTTCTTGTAGAAATCCAGATAATTGTTGGATTTGCTGAGCACCGAAAACTGGCCTAGCACGCTGAGCGTCGGGAAATACCCCAATTTTGCGCCGTGCAAAATGTGCTGCCGCGCCAGCCGGTCATTTTCCGCTTCTTGAATGTCGCGGTCGCTGTGCATTCCCAAATCCAGTATTTGTGCGTCCTGCAAATCGGTCTCGAAGCCCGGATCTTCCGGCCGCACTTCGATTGCCGCGCCATCGGGCAACCCGGTGATATTGCGCAGTTGCTGGGTCAGCGCTTCATCGTGACCTTCGAGTTTTATGATCTTCTCTTGGATGCGCGCCGCGGTCAGCTGGCTTCGCGTTACTTCTATAGAGAGCTCTTGATTGGCCTGGACCCGTTCCTGGGTAACGCTCAAAATCTTTTCGGCGCTGGCTTGCTCTCCGCGCAGCAGTTCCAGCGAATGGCGAACTTTAGCCAATTCCAGGTAGGCCGAAGCAGTTCGCACGATCACGTCGTCGCGGGTGCGATCGACTTCCAGCTTCATCGTTTTGGCGTGCTCTTCGGCCGCCTGCTGTTGCGCCTTCAGCGCCGGATTGAAAACCGCCTGATCGTAATTCATTTGAAAAACGGCGGGAGGCGATCCGCCCAGCGACGGAAAACCTGAGGTGTAAGCAGCGCCCGAACCGGTGTAGACGTTGGGCAAGAACGCGGCGCGGTCCAAAGACGTCTGATTTAGCGCCACGGTATACTGCACCCGAGCCAGCGCCAGGTCGCGACTATTCTGCAGCGCAAGCGTAACCGCATGCCGCATGGTCATCTGGCCATCGTCCCCGGTCTGTCCAGAAGACGTCTGCACAGGAGATGTCTGCACAGAAAGCGTCTGCCCTGGAAGCGTCTGGGCCGGTGCAACACCCGCGGCCGCGAGCAGCATCAGCCCAGCGGCACCCCAGCGCAACATTTCCGCGAATTTTTTGGTTTTGAAATTATTCATATCGCAGCGATTCCGTCGGATGCAGTTTTGCCGCACGATTGGCCGGCAAATAACCAAACAACAGTCCCGTCGAGCAGGATACCAAAAACGCCAGCACCACCGAGATGGCCGAGATCGGAATGTGTATTCCCGCCGCGGCCGGGATCAGCCGCAGCACGATATTTAAAATGATCGGAATCGCGACTCCGATGGCGATTCCGGCCAGCGCGCCCGTACCGCTGATCAGCAGCGCTTCGGTCAAGAACTGGTACAGGATCGCGTTGCGCGGCGCGCCAATCGCCTTGCGAATGCCGATCTCCCGGGTGCGCTCGGTCACCGTCACCAGCATAATATTCATGATGCCAATCCCGCTGATGGTCAGCGCGATCATGGCCACCACAATCAGCAGCACAGTCAGCGCCAGTGAAATCTTCTTGGACGCGTCCAGCAGTGAGCTCAGATTCTGGATTTGGTACTCGGCTCCGGGACGGTGCCGGCTTTTCAAAAGGTCAGTAACCTGGGTCGTTAACCCGGGAACGTCTTCCGCGCGCGTGGCCTGCACGTAGAACGTCCGCAAATAATCTTCGCCCGTATAGTATTGAATCAGGCCAATCGGCACGATCGCCGAATTCTCCGAAATTTCGGTCAGCCCGAACGTCGCTGTCCTTTCCCGGAACACGCCGATCACCGTGAAGCGCAAGTCGCCTATCTGCATCTCCTTGCCGATGGGGTTCTCGTTGGGAAACGCCAACTTCGCCAGATTCTCCGTCAGCAGGCACACTTTACTGCGGGTGATCATATCGTCCTGATCAAAATACCGGCCCTGCAGCACCAGCAGCCTTCGAATTTCCTGAAAGCCTTCGGTCACCCCTACCAGTTTCACCGGTTTGGTTACGCCGTTCACCACCACGGTCATATCCAAATCGTGAGTCCCGGCGGCCACTGCCACATTCGGCAGTTGCTCTCTGGCCGCCTGCATATCCGCCATGGTGATTTGGTCCGCCAACGCCGCGTGCTGGTTCTCGCTGGTATGCACCAATTCACCGTAAATCAAATTAGAACCAACGCCTTCGATGAGGCTCGTAATGTAGACTCGGCCCGCCAGCGCCACCGTCACTACCAGCACGATGCAGGCGCTGCCGATGATTACGCCGAGCATGGTCAGTAGGGCGCGCACTTTGTTGCCGCGCAGCGCCTGCAACGCCAGGCTCCACGTCTCGCCCCACAACAACGGTGTATTTTTCGGGATTCCCAGCAGTGTGCTCACGGACGAATTGGATGCGGGGGCCTGCTGCGGAGATACCGGAGCATTCTTTACCGGCATGATGGTCTGCTCAATGCGAGCCCTTCTCCAGATTTTCCAGCCGCGACTTGGCGTCCTTGTTGCCCGGGTCTAGTTGCAAAGCCGCGCGAAATTGTTCGGCGGCCTCCGAGCGTTTCCCCTGCGATTCGTACAAACGGCCCAGCCATTCGCGCGCCGAGGCGTGCGATGGCCAATCGCTGCGGTCGGGCGTGCTGGCCAGGTAGGCTTTCAGATTCTTTTCGGCGTCAGCGAGATTGTTGTTCGCCAGCACCAGGGCTACGCCGCGAACGTAAGAGAGCCGAGGATCGTTTGGACTGACTTGCGCCGCGGCCTGAATCGCGGTTTGCATGTCGGCCGGCTTATTCTGCTTCTGGAAAAAAGCGATAACGTCAAAATACGGATCGATCTTGGTCGGTTTGGCGGCCAGCACGTCCCGGTATTCCTTCTCGGCCAGATCATTTTTCTTCGAATTTTCGATGTCGTACAGCGCGCGGGCCAGATGACCCTCGACCGGATCGACGGCTGCGATCGCGTCCACTTGCTTGGCCGCTTCGTCCTTGTTCCCGCCGACCACCCAGGGGGCTTGAATCAAATATTCTTCCAGGTCGCGCCGTGCGGCTACGTTGGAGGGGTTAAGCTCCACCGCGGTTTCGAATTCCTTTTTTACCTTTCGCGCGTAGGAAAAGCTGCGATCGCGATCCGCTTTGCCTCCATAAATGCGGCCGAGCCATTCGTGATACACCGAATTCTTGGCGTCCAGCGCCACCGATTTTTCGCCCGCGGTCACCGCGTTGTCGTAATCGCGAATTTCGTAATAGCTGCGACCCAGCCAGTAATAGGCTTCGGCGCTGCTGGAATTTTGGCTGATCGCCGCCTGCAGCGTCCCAATCGCGGCCGAGTAATTCCCGGAGTTGAACTGGCGCTGCGCCGTCTGAATCAGCGCTGCGGCGTCGGGCGCCGGTTGCGCCGCCGTCCGTGCGATTGCGGCTGCGATAGTGCCGCTTCCGGCCAAAGCCGGAACGACGAACAAGCTGGCCGTCACCCAAACTCCAGCTCGCGTTTTCGCCAGCCACGCCGCCCGGACCCTCATTTGGCCTCCGATGTTCGCACTTTCATTCCGTCCTGCAGAGCGCTTTCCGTTCGAATCACCACTTGATCGCCCGCCGACAAACCGGACAACAATTCGTATTTCTCAGCGCTCGCAATTCCGATCGTAATGTTCCGTCTGGAAACGATTCCGTCTTTGACCATGAACGCAAAATGCTGGCCGTTTTCCAGGTTCACCGCGCCACGCGGAATGACCAGAACTCCGTGCTGCTCGTGTACTAGGATGCGCACCGCCACATTGATGTTGGGCAACAGTTCCAGTTTATCGTTGTCGATTGAGCAAATCACTTCACCCACGCTGCGCGATCCGCGCGGCACCACCTGCTTCGGAACTTGTTCGATTTTCCCGGTCCACACGTGGCCCGGCATCGCATCCCAGGTCACCTGCACCACCTGATTTTCGGCGAGTGCTCCCAGATCCGGTTCATCAACGAACGCCCGGACTCGCACATGCCTCAGGTCGGCCATTTCCGCCAGAATATCGCCGACCTTAACGAAGTCGCCCTTGCGCACCGGCAGCGAGTACAGCGTACCGTCGGTGGCCGCAACAACCTCTGCGGATTTTACTTTTTGTTCCAGCGCAGCCACTTGATCCTGCGCTTGTTTCACCCGCAAGCCCGCGCTTTCTACGGTCACCGTGCTGCGTTGTCCCAGCGCCGCTTTCTTTTGTTGCAACGTCTGCAAATTGGCCCGCGCGGTAGCCAGCGCGGCGGCGTTTTGCGCGACTTCGTCTTGAGTTGCGGCTTGTTTAGCCAGCAACTGTTGCAGCGCCTGCTGGCTCCGCTCCAGATTCGCCACCTGCGTCTGGGCGTTGGCCAAATCGCCCTGCAGTTGCGCTACTTCGTCGGGGGGACCTCCGGTCCGTCCATTCTGCAAGTCAGTTTTTGCCGCCAGTAGGTTGGCCCGCGCCTGCGAAAGCTGCGCGCGGATATCCGCATCATCCAACGTTAGGATGACTTGGCCGCGATGCACCGCCTGCCCTTCGGTCGCCTTCACATCGGTGACAAACGTCGCAAATTCGGCGCGCGCCGTCATCGGCGCAACCGGCTCGACTTTCCCGTTGCTGGTTATGGCGGAGGTTAAGTCCTCGCGCGTGATCCCGGCGACCTGCACCCGTGGCCCGTGGCCGCGACCCGTCAACAGCAAGGCCAGCACGACCACCAGGGCGATCGCGATAATCGCGACAATCCATTTCCGTTTGCCGTTTTCTGCCATGTAAAGCCGCGAATATCTGCTGGCTGGCTTCTCCCGAATTCGCAAAATTGTAGCAGACACCTTGAAAACTTGGCTACGCAATCGCCGCTGGGCGCCGGAATTTCGAACCCTCCCGGACCGGAAGTGAGCGGCCTCGCGGGCAAAAACGCCGTGACCAATCCGCTCATCGTGCGTCTAACAGGCCAACCCGCGCGTCGCTACGAAAGCGGCGCTGCAGGGGGTGCGATGCTAGAATCTCTACGTCCATGAGCGCTGATTCCCTCATCCATGTACACGACCTCAGTAAGCATTTTCGGAGTTTCAAGCGGCGTGAAGGCCTATGGGGCTCGGTACAGAATCTGTTCGTTCGCGAGCATCGTACCGTCACCGCCGTTGACCGCATTTCTTTCTCCATCGAACGCGGTGAAATGGTCGGCTATATCGGACCGAACGGCGCCGGGAAATCCACCAGCATTAAAATGCTCACCGGCATTCTGGTTCCCACCAGCGGCGAGATTCGGGTCAACGGGTTCGTGCCTTTCCGCGAACGCCGGCGGTACGTCAAGACCATCGGCGCCGTCTTCGGCCAGCGCACCCAGTTGTGGTGGGATATCGCGGTCATCGAATCCTTCAAGCTCTTGCGGCGTATCTACGATGTCTCCCAGCGCGATTTCGACGCGCGCATGGAGCACTTTGATTCCATCCTGAATATTCGCGACTACCTGCACACGCCGGTTCGCAAGTTGTCGCTCGGCGAACGCATGCGCTGCGATATCGCCGCCGCGCTGCTGCATAATCCCCCGCTGCTGTTTCTCGACGAGCCGACCATCGGCCTCGACGTCGTCGCCAAAGACCAGATCCGCCATTTCCTGCGCGCCATTAATCGCGAATTTCACACCACCGTATTGCTGACCACTCACGACCTCGACGACATCGAGGAACTTTGCCGCCGCATCATGATCATCGACCGCGGCAAAGTTCTCTATGATGGCCAGTTGGCGCAGCTCAAAGAACAGCTGCTGCGCACCAAATACATCAAATTCGCGCTGAAAGATCGCGCCCAGGCCGCGGGCCTGGTGGCTTTCTCGCGTAACGGCTGCGAAGTCGAGCAGCTCGATGACATCACCCATCGCATCCGCTTCGACCGGGTCAAAGTTTCCACTTCCGATTTGGTGCGCCAGATTCTCGCCTCTGTCGAAGTTCGTGACCTGCTCATCGAAGACGAGCCCATCGAAGAAATTATCAAGCGCATCTACGCCGGCGAGGCGCAAATCGAGATTCCGGTATGAGCAGCGCGTATGAAGCGCTGGTTCCCTACGCCGAATTTTCGCGCGTCGGCTTCGTCAATATGCTGGCGTTCCGGCTGCGCTATTTCACCGGAATCATCACCTACTTTCTGAACGTCACGGTGTACTACTTCGTTTGGAGCGCCGTCTACAGCTCCGGACAAACCATCGCGGGATACAACCTGTCGCAGATGCTGACCTACGTCAGCGTTGGCTGGATTATTCGCTCGTTTTACTGGAACACAATCGACCAGGAAATGGCCTACGAAGTGATCGAAGGCAAGATCGCCATGGATTTGATCAAGCCCGTTTCGATGCAGTGGATGTGGATTTCACGGGCCATGGGTGAATCTGCGTTTCGTCTCGGGTTGCTTACCGTTCCGGTTGCGATCGTTGTTGCCTTGGTCTTTCCAGTGCAGGGCCCGGCGTCGCGCGCGGACTTCGGCCTTTTTCTCCTCAGCGTCCTTGGCAGTTTTTTTCTGATGGGCGCGATCAACTTCATGATCGGAACCTGCGCGATTCCTCTGCAATCGATCCTCGCTCTGATTCGCGCGAAATTCTGGCTGATCGAATTGCTTTCCGGCCTGCTGATTCCCATGAGCTTTTTCCCGGATCGCATTCAGCGCGTCCTGGCCTGGCTGCCCTTCGAGCACATTGCCTTCACGCCGCTGCAGATTTATCTGGGCAAGCTGGACCGCGCCACCGCCTGGCGGATGCTCGGCATTCAGTGGTTCTGGGTGGTTGCATTGTTGGCGCTGGCGCATCTCTGGTGGGCTCGCGCGTCGGAGAAAATCACAATTCATGGCGGCTGATCAACCGAACATGTCCACGAACGAACAAATGACCCGCTTCGCCGGACGCGACGGGCGACCCCCAGCCGATGAGGAACCAGGCTTGGCCAGAATTCTGACCGGCGCGAAACGTCACGCGCTGCTCTTCGCCGATTACTTCACCCAGTACGCCAAGGTTCGGGTCAGCTATCGCGGCGATTTTTTCATCAGCCTGGCGACCAGCTTTGCCGCCACGGTCTTCGCTTTGGGGTTCGTGATCGTGCTGTTCAAAAAAGTTCCACAAATCGGCGGCTGGCGCTTTGAAGAAGTTTTGTTCCTGTACGGCTTCTCGCTGATTCCGTACGGATTCTTCAACATCATCAGCCTGAACCTCTACGAATTCGGGAACAATTACATCATCGAGGGCAAATTCGACCGCGTCCTGCTGCGGCCGGTGTCTTCGCTCTTTCAGGTTCTGTTCGAAACTTTCCGCATCGAATCCGTCCAGGAAATCGCCACCGGCACCTTCTGCATGGTTTACGCTTCGCGCCAGCTGGGCATTCCCTGGACGCCCGCGCGTTTTGCCATGCTGTTCTTTTTCGGCGCCTGCGCCAGCGTCATTTACGTTTCGGTTTTCCTGATGCTCACCACCGTTTCTTTCTGGTTCGAAGATCGCATCGGCGTGCACCCGCCGGTTTGGAACATGATGGCCTTCGGCCGCTACCCGCTGACCATCTACAACCCCATCGTGCAATTCTTCCTGTGCTGGATTATCCCCTTCGGCCTCGCGTCGTTTTATCCCAGCGTGCGAATGTTGGGCCGGACCGTCTCGCCGGCCTATGCGCCAATGGTTCCGGTGGTCGCCGCCGTATTTCTCACCGTCGCGATTTCCCTGTGGAATCTGGGCACGCGCCACTACTCTTCCACCGGCTCTTAACACTGGCTTTTATCACCGGCTCGCAGCGTCGGCACCTCAAACTGTTCTTGTAAGCGACCGCCCCGAAACAATTCTCCCGCCTTCTGCGTACCACCTGATATAAGTGACCACAATGTTCATGCGCCGGTTGCTCTACCTACTGCTCGCCGTGCTCGTTCTTCTTCCGGTTGCGGCCGGTGTCGTTGGCGCGCAGCTGAGTTCCATAATCCTTCACCCCGCCAATCTGAATCCGGACCGTCACGAGCAAACGGCGGACATGCTCGCGCGTACTGGAGCTACCAAAACAGATCTAGACGTAACCGCTGCTGACGGCGCGATACTCCGCGGCTGGAAAATCCAACCGAAGAATCCCAACGGCGATTGGGTTCTGCTGTATCACGGAATTTCCGACAATCGCACCGGCAATCTGGCCCATGCCGAATTTCTGCTGACCAACGGCTACAGCGTGGTCATGATGGATTCGCGCGCCCACGGCCAGAGCGGCGGAACGATCGCGACTTACGGATGGCTCGAGCGCAACGACACGCGGGCGATCGTGTCTGCTCTGTATGCAGATGAAAGCGTCCGTCACCTGTATGCGCTTGGCGTTTCGATGGGCGCCGCGATCGCGTTGCAATCGGCCGCGATCGAACCTCGCATCGAAGCGGTTGTCGCCGAAGATCCCTTCGAAAACCTGCGGGAAGTCACTTACGACTACGCCGGCCTCGAACTCAGCCCGCTGCTAGGCAAAACCCTATTTCGTCCCGCGTCGATGGCCGCGCTGCACGGCGTAAAAAAAGACGGCGGCTTCGATCCCGACGATGTTTCGCCAAAAAAAGCGGTCGCTGCCCGCGCCTTTCCCGTTCTGCTGATTTGCGGAACCGCGGATCACCGCATCCCCTGCCGCCACGCCCAAGCGATTTACCAGGCAGCGATCGGCCCGAAAGAATTGTGGATTGTGCCGGGCGCCGCCCATGCTTCCGCTCTAGGCCATGCTCCCCAGGAATATCAAAAACGCGTCATTGAATTCTTCGGAGAATATCCGGAAGGAAAATCGAAGGAAACCAAAAAGGAAACCAAAAACGAAACTAAACCACCCGCATAACGAAAATCACGCGATCGTCATCATGCGTCCCACCTTGCGAGAATAAATCCACTTCTTTCAGCACCGATTTCACGATGTCGTGCGCCGGCTGCGTCCGCTCGCTGGCCACCAGATCCACCAGCCGCTGCGATCCAAACTCTTCTTCCGCAGCATTGTCCGCTTCGGTAATTCCGTCGGTGCACGCCACCACCACGTCGCCGGGATAAAGCTTCACGTGTCCGCGTTCATACTTCATGCCGGCGAACAAGCCGACCACGATCCCGCCCTCGGTCAGATACTCGATATCGCCATTGGCGCGGATCACTCCGGGCTGCACATGCCCCGCATTCACATAATGCAGAGTTCGGTTCGGCTGATCCAGCAAGCCGAGAAACATAGTCATGAATTTCTGGCCGCGCGTATCCGCCAGCATCATGTCGTTCAACGATTCCACCAGACGTTCCAGCGAATGGAGGTGGGCCAGCAACGCGTGCAGCGTGGCCTGCAGGTTGGCCATGACCATGGCCGATCCCACGCCCTTGCCTTCCACATCCGCCACTACCATTAATATGGTGTCCGGCGCGAGCGGGATGAAATCGTAATAATCGCCGCCGACTTCCAGCGACGGCCGGTGCGATACCGCGATATCAAAACCGGCGAGCTGCGGCGGCCGCTCCGGCAGCAGACCCAGTTGGATGCTGCGGGCCAGCGCCAGATCGCGTTCCATGCGCTGCTTGTGCAGCAGGTCGCGGTGCAACTGCGCATTTTCCAACGCCAGCGCGACGTGATCGGAAATCGCGCGCAAAAGATTTTCGTCCGCGGTGGTGAATGGTCCGCTGTTTTTGTTCAGGAGCTGCAGCACGCCGATCGTTTCATCGGCCTTGCTCAGAATCGGCAGGCACAGCAGCGATTTGGTTTTAAAACCCAGCCGCAAATCCACTTCCGATTCAAATCGAGGGTCGGCGTAGGCATCCGGCAAATTCACCGCCTCGCCATGTTCCGCTACCCAGCCCGCGATCCCCTTGCTGATCGGCAAGCGAATTTCATGTTGCTCCAGCCCCAGCCCCACCAGCGACCAGATTTCTTTTCGCTCGTGATCCACTAGAAAAACGGTGCCGCGCTCCGCGCCGGTGTGCCGCGTGGTCAGCTGTAGAATAATGTTCAGAAGTTCGGCCAGATCCAGCGTGGAATTCAGCCGCTTGGTGGCTTCCACAATGGTCGATAGCTCAATGACCGCGTGCCGCCGCTCGCTGCTTTCCAGCGCGACTTCCGCATATCGCCGGAACAATTCCATCCAGCCGCGGGTCTTGGCGTCCAGTTTGCCCTTGGGCTGCGCTTCCAGCACTCCCACCGGGTTCGTACCGCGGCCCAGCACCCAAGTGGTTCCATCGCCGTTTGCGTTAGGATTTTTTCCGTGCAGGATACGCTCGACGTGGCTTGCATCCGCCGGCCGCAGTGTTCCGCTTTCTTGCCACACCACCGGGGTGCCGTTGACCACCCGCCAGAGCCGGGCGCCTTCGAATCGTCCCGGCGCGGCTAAAACACAAACCATCTGCGCCGCCAGTTCGCCCGGATCGGTTTCCGGATTCAGCGTCGCGACCACCTGCTCCAGCGTTTCGAGCGGCAACCCCTCCTGCTCGGGCGTCGAAGTCGTTCGCGCCGTGGACTTCCGCGTCATGAAAGGTTGCCCTTGTACTCGATGCACAGGATGGTGATGTCATCGGACTGCGCCGCGCCTTCCGTAAATACGCGCATGCCCTCGCGTATCGCATCGCCCAGTTGGTGCACGTTTTCGCCGCTGAAGTTTTCGATGATCACCCGCAGGCGGGCTTCCTCGAACAGCTCGTTCATGTTGTTGCTGGCTTCCGAAACCCCGTCTGTATAAATGACCAGGAAATCTCCCGGATCGAGCTGCACCCGCGCGCTCTGATATTCCGCTTCGGCAAACATGCCCACCGGGAAATTTGCGGAGCCCAATCCTTCCAGCCCTCCGGCTTTTCGTTTCAGCAGGGGCGGCACGTGGCCCGCATTCACGTATTCGAACCGGCCCATTTTGTCCAGGATTCCGTAGAACACCGTGGCGTAGCGGTCTTCTCCGCTACGCTCGCAAAGATATTGGTTCACGCGGGAGAACACGCCAGGAAGCGAAATATCCATAGCGGCAGTAGTGAAGAACACTCCCTGCAGCAAGGTAGCGAGCAGCGCCGCCGAAATCCCCTTGCCCGAAACGTCCCCGACGAAAAATCCGTGCCGCCCGCCGCCCAGCGCGATCACATCAAAACAGTCGCCGCCGACCGAATGGCAGGACAACGTCGATCCTGCCACCGCCACGTCCGGCAAATTCGGCAGCGCCTTCGGCAGCAGGTGTTTTTGAATCTGGCTGGCGATTTCAATTTCATGATCGAGCCGCTGTTTCGCGCGCGAAGACGCAAACAGTCTGGCATTTTCCACGACCGTCGCCGCTTCGCGGGCCAGTGTCCGCAGCACCTCGCGATCCAGATCGGAGAAGGCGCTCGACGGCACATGACTGTCCAGGTACAGCACTCCAAGCAGCTCGCCTTGCCGCGTGGAAATGGTCGCGTCCAGAGTTTCGATTACTGGCAGCTTATCCACCGGAATGGCGATGATGGTATGCAACTCGAGCCGAGCCACGCTTTCCTGCTGGCTCATGCCGCCATCTTCACCCGTGTCGCTCACGATCAATTCGCGCCGGGTCTGCGCCACGCGCTTCACTACCGATTGCGAAACTTGCAATTGGTCCGGACGCAGCGTGCCACGCTGCGCGTCGCGCGCCACAATCATCTGCAGTTCCTGGCCTTCATTGGCCAGGAGCAACACGCCGCGCTCGGTGCGCGTTACTTGAATCGCCGCATCCACCACTGCGGTCAGCACGTCTTCCAGCGACAAGCCGGTGCCCAACGTCCGCGCCACTTCCAGCAGCACGCCCAGGTGATACAGCTCGCGCGAGCCCGAACTCGCCGGCGCCGGAGCTTCGACCCGTTCCACCAATTCTTCGATGGTCGCGCCTTCACCCAAAAATAAAAGTTTGTAGGAATCGGCCATGCCGAAGTCGACTTGATCTTTCGGCTTCAGCTCATGCCGCAGCGTTTTTTGCCCGTTGACGTAGGTGCCGTGGCGGCTGCCCATGTCTTCCAGCACCATGGCGCCGTTCACCGCTAGAATCTGTGCTTGCTGGCGGCTGATGCGGCTGTCGCGCAAGGTCAATTCGTTGCCGGCCTGGCGGCCGATGCGATAAGGAGTAGTCGCGATCGCCACCTCGCGGCGAACGCCGTTCGGTTCGATCACGACAAGTCTTGGTGCGCGTGGCATCGTTTTTGGATTCTTGGAGGTTGAGGCACTACAGCGCAAACTCCGTCCAGGCGCGAGTTTGCTGGCACCGCACATGGTAGGGAAAGTCGGGTCCGAAGTAAATAGGGGCCGGCTGCAGTGTGCCCAGTTTCCTTAAATTACACGGCAAGCATGCCGGTTGCCCGCCGTGCACCAGGCGTGTAGAATCCCGTTGTCGCCTGATGCTTGAACTTCACCTTGCTAACGTCCGCCATTTTTTCTTCCCAACCGTCTAACTAGAAATAGATTTTGAGGAGGCACGATGAAAAGAACGGTTTCAGCTTTGGTGCTTATGTTCGCGCTAGCCTTACCGGTGCCCGCCTCCTCTTCGAAAGAATGTGACCGCGTGGAAAACGCCGGCAAGGTTACCCAGGAAATCATGGATATTCCCGATGACATCCCCCAGGGGGTCATGGACAAAGCCGACTGCGTCGTCGTGTTGCCCTCGGTAGTCAAAGCTGCTTTCGTTGTTGGCGCCAGCTACGGTCGCGGCGTGATGACTTGCCGCAGCGGTTCGGATTTTCGCGGTCCCTGGGGCGCGCCGACCATGATGGCCCTGGAAGGCGGCAGTTTTGGATTTCAGGTCGGCGTGCAGGCCACCGATTTCGTCCTGCTGCTGATGAATGAGCGCGCGGCCAGCAGCATTCTCACCAGCAAAGTAAAACTGGGCGGCGACGCTTCCGCCGCGGCAGGGCCTGTGGGACGTAGTGCCTCCGCCGAAACCGATGTGACCATGCGCGCCGAAGTTCTTTCCTACTCCCGCTCCCGCGGCTTGTTCGCCGGGATTTCCCTGACCGGTTCGACCTTGCGCGCGGATAACGACGCCAACCGCAGTCTTTACCGCAAGGACCTCAGCGCCCAGGACATCGCGCTGAACGGCAAGATCGCTCCGTCGCCATGTGCCAAGCAATTGCTGGAAACCCTGGCCAAGCACTCCCCGAGACACACCTAAATAAGGAGTAAGCCGTCCGTCGTCATGCGCGCGCGCACGTATACGCCCAGATTTCTGGCGCTGGCCGTGTGTGTTGCGCTTGGGCCCGTGATCGCGAGCGCCCAGAACCAAAATCCGCCGCCCCCGTCCGCGCCCAGTTCCGCGAACGCCACCGCCTATCAATTCGACGTCGACGCCACCAAAGAGTGGATGGACACCAAAGTGGATTTGCGCCAGGGCGAGAAATTACGTTTCACTGCCACCGGAACCATTACCTACCCCGCTGACAAAAAACATCCCGATGGCCGCACCTTCGGCCCCGACGGCCTTCCCCGCTCGTTCGACGACCTCATCCACCAATACGCAGTCACTGATTCTGGCCACGGCACGCTCATCGGCCGCCTGGGATCCGACGATGGCGCGCAAGCTTTCGCGGTGGGCAAAACCTCGGAATACGAAGCTCCGGTCGGCGGGCGCCTGTTCCTCGGCATCAACCAGAGTATGAAAGACGCGGCCGAAGCCACCGGAAATTTTCAGGTGAAGATCGAAATCATCAGCCCGGGACTTTCCACGGCCACTGCCATCGCCGTCGGTGGCCCGCCGGAAACTCCCGTGCCAATGATCACGCCGGCCTTGCTGAGCAGGATTCCGCGACGGATTTCGGATAAGCAGGGGAATCCCGGCGACATGGTGAATGTTTTCATTATCGGCAGCCAGGCCCAACTGGAAAAAGTCTTCAGTGCCGCCGGTTGGGTCAATGTGGATAGTTCGGTCGAGAATTCGGTGATGAACGCAGTAATGGATTCGTTCGAAAAGAAAGATTACCTGACCATGCCGATGAGCACGCTATATCTGTCCGACCGCCCGCAGGACTACGGCTTCGCCCATGCCGAACCGGTGCGCGTGGCGATGTCGCGCAATCATCTGCGTGCCTGGAAATCGCCGTATCTGGTCGACGGTCGCAGTCTCTGGTGCATCGCCGCCACCCACGACATCGGCTTCGAGCGCGACCAGCGAAATAATGGCCTGACCCATAAGATCGATCCATCCATTGACGGCGAACGCGAATACGTCAACGACACGCTGTCGGAAACCGGTCTAGTTGTGCAGCGCTCGCACGTCATGCCCAGCGATCCCTTGCTCACCGCCAAAACCGCTACCGGGGGCGAATTTCATTCCGACGGACGAATTCTCGTTCTGGTTCTGAAAGATCACACGGCTGCCAGCGCAAACTAGCGGAGGTCCTGCGCGTTGGCGCGCATGAACCGGCCGCCCAATTTCATCGCGATTGTTTTGCGCTACAGGGGAGAAGGCGGTTCAGCGGATTTTGACGCCCGCGATTCCACGCCCCAGGCATTGCTTAGCCGCCGGATGGTTTCGCGCAGGCGCACCGCCAGATCCACCACCGTTTGCAGCCGTTGAATGTCGGCTGGAGCCAGCTTCGCTCCATGTGACAACACCAGTTCGGCGTTGCCCAGTATCCCCGTCAACGGATTATTAATGTCGTGCCGGAAAATTTCGGCTATCTCGTCGGACATCCTCGCCCCAAGCACCGCCGTTTCCGGATGGGCGGCCGGGGCTAAATGCCGCAACGCCAGTTGCGCCGCCAGCGACGTGTAATCTCCCTGCCGCCCGACGAATTCAACTTTCCTGCCCGCTACTATTTTTGCGACTTCGTTCTGGCGGTCGGACGACGCGATCAGCACCACCGGCGCGCTTTCATTTAATTGCCGCAGAAACTCCAGCAAGGGCGCGTCGCCCACCAATTCATCGTCAAGCACGATGACCCGCGGGCGAGACTGCGCGAGATCCTCGACAAAATCGATAAGGTTGTCGGCAATGGAAACCTGTCCGTGTAAGTTTCCCGGCTCAATCTGCCGGCAAATCCTCTCGGCCATTACGCGATTAGCGATTCCGCACAGCAGCCTGGTTTTGGCCGCGGGTGTCGTCCCTTCGTTTACCATGTTGATGACCATCGGCATCACGATCATATTCGGTTTGTCACCGCATGCCGTTTCGCGGGGCGTGCTGCCGCCAACTGCTCCGGCTCTCGCCCGATCGCTTCAAGTCTGCGGTTGACCGCCAATTTCAATTCCTCCACCAGAAACGGTTTCGCCAGGTAGCTCAGCCTGCTGCTCTGTAGAAATTTCATGGTTCGCGGCGCCAGCGTATCGCCGGTGATGAACATCAGCCGGTCCTGAGCCGAACTCCCGGAATGTACCAACGCCTCGTAGAACGCTGGGCCATCCAATCGCGGCATGCGCAAATCGCAGATGACCAGGTCGTAGCGCGCTCGCGACAACCGGGTCAGCCCTTCCTGGCTTTCCAGCACCGCTTCCACCTGATGCCCCTCTTCGCGCAGCACGTCTACGATCAATTGCGCCACCGTGGGCTCATCCTCCACCACCAAAATTCTGCTCTTGGGTGCAGAGCCCAGCAGTTGTGGTCCCCGTTCCGCCAAAGTATTGTTGTCCGCCTGAATCGCGATCACCGGCAATTCCACCACGAATCGTGCGCCGCCCGCTGCCAGATTCTCCACGCTGACTTCCCCATCGTGCTGTTTGACGATCCCATACACGATCGAGAGTCCCAGCCCGGTCCCTAAGCCCGATGGCTTGGTCGTGAAAAACGGATCGAAAATCCGCGACAGAATTTCCCGCGGGATTCCCGGCCCGTCGTCGATCACTTCCACCGCGATCCGGTTTCCCTCCGCCAGCCGCGTGCGCACCCGCACCACGCCCTTTCCACGATCCTGCAACAACGCTTGCTCCGCATTGATCAGCAAATTCAAGACCACTTGCTGCAATTGAAAGGGGTCCGCCATCGTCTCCGGCAGGCCGGGCTCTAGATCGCGCTCGATCAAAATATCTTCCACTTTCATCTCGTAGCTGCGCAGCGCCAGAGTACGTTCCACAATGTCGTTCAGGTTCACCCGCGTCCGCTCCGGCTCGTTTTCTCGCGCGAAATACAGCAGGTTTTTTACGATTCTCCGGGCTCGCTCCGCCTCATGGAATACCTTGCCCGCCTCGGAAAATTGCGCGGGATTCAATCCGTGGCTCAACAGCAGCTGCGCGTATCCCATGATCGACGTCAGCGGATTGTTCAACTCATGCGCGATGCCCGAGACCAGCTGCCCCACCGCAGCCATTTTTTCGGTTTGCAGCAGCTTCGATTGAATCTGCCGCTCCCCGGTCACGTCGTAGTAGAGTTCCAGCCAGCCCACCCGCGCACCTTCCCGGTCCAGCACCGGGCGCGCGAACCGTTCCAGCACTCGCCTCACCGGCCGCAGCATTTCCAGTTCGTCGTGCGCCGGTTGCTGCTGGCCCGCCGCGAATTGCTTCCATCGCTGCGCGAATCCGTCCGGCGTCTGGAATCGCGGAGACAGGAGCTCGTCCAGTTCGCCGATGGTTTCCAGCCTCTCCAGCCGAACGTGTTCGACTCCGAAGTATTGGCCGAACCGGGCATTGGAATACCGCAAGCGTCCGGACGGGCTTATCAACAACGCGCCGGCCTGCACCGAATCCAGAACGGTGAGCAGTTCGGCCTCAACGTGCTTGCATTCAGTCTCCGGGCTGGGGGCCAGCGGAACAATCACGCTGCTTTCGTTGCATGACGTGGACCACCCTACAAAAAGAATAAGCCGCGCACCCTCAGAGACATAGAGACGTCAGCAACGAAGCGCGGGGCAAACCTTCCCAGTTCGAACCCTGGACATCCCTTCCTAGGAATTGACCACCGGAGATAAAACGAGGTGAGACAGACAAGGTTGGGCGCAACTAGACCTGGCCGCTGGTTACGTTCCGCCCTTTAGGCGGGTTGTGCTTCGGTCTTGTACTGCTTCAATTTGCGGTACAGCGTGGTCTTGCCAATGCCCAAAATTCGCGCGGCAGCCAGCTTGTCGCCCCCGGCCTCGCGCAAGGCGCGTAAAATCGCCCGCCTCTCGAGCTCTTCCAGTGGCAGCAGTTCCTCATTTTGCGGCAGTTGCTCGTTCGTTCGGTATTGCAGGCTGGTGGGCAGGTCGCCGGCGTGCAGAATCGGTCCGGAGCCCAGCGCGATAGCCCGTTCGATCGCGTTTTCCAGCTCGCGCACATTGCCGGGCCAGTCGTAGGACATCAATCGCGACATCCCATCTTCGGAGATCGTGCGCATCTTCCCATTGGCGTCGCTGAATTTTTCCAGGAACGAATTGACCAGCTGTGGAATGTCCGACTTGCGCTCGCGCAGCGGCGGTATCTTGATCTGCACCACGTTCAACCGGAAAAAAAGATCCTGCCGGAACGTTCCCTGTCGCACCGCCCCTTCCAGATCCCGATTCGTCGCCGCAATAATTCGTGCCGCCAGCGGCACCCGGTCCGTCGACCCCACCGGACGAACTTCCTTTTCCTGCAGCGCCCGCAGCAGCTTGGCCTGCATGTCGATCGGCATATCGCCGATTTCGTCCAGGAACAGCGTCCCGTTGTCCGCGATTTCCATCAGCCCCTGCTTCGCATGCATGGCTCCGGTGAACGCGCCCTTTACGTAGCCGAA
>Ga0307474_10000483_pt1 | contig 28591 bp, 20 predicted proteins | sample atmos_gasesECM1C_2_FD_203312 | JGI IMG/M metagenome (GOLD analysis project Ga0307474, IMG submission 203312) | Hardwood forest soil microbial communities from Morgan-Monroe State Forest, Indiana, United States - atmos_gasesECM1C_05 | ecosystem: Environmental > Terrestrial > Soil > Temperate... | reverse complement strand
TCTCTGTCGAAAACCTGGGTGCCGTGAATAATCTGATCTTCCAGAACTTCTTTTAATGCTCGGAGAACATCGTTCAACGGAGCAGCAAATTCGGCGGTGAAACCCGGCCCGTGGAGTTGTTCTTTGCCCGCGCTTACACCTAGGCAAGTCCCTGCAAGGAGAGACACACAGACAACCAACCGACATACGAATTGCTTTGGAGGCCTCAAGATGTTTTCCGAATCTCCGAAAGCGAACATCCTGCGATGGCAGGTTTGATTGCTGAAACCTGCGCCGACAGATTGAGCCGCATCAACAATTGGTACTAAGCCGGCGCGAGCGTAACAATATCTTTGATACAGTCCTATTTAACGGAGGTCAACTGCAAAGTACGTCCTTGCTTCGAGCCTGGCAAGCCACGCGCCGCACAATTTTACTGGCTTCCTGCTTCGAGCCAAGGAGATCTTTAATCATCCGGAAGGTCTTTGCACGTTCAAAAAACACTTTACATGGACTTTACATCTCGGTTGCCGCAGCGCAAAGACCTAATTTTTACCCTAGGCAAAATGGCTTGATAATATTGATCGTCAAGGAGATAGCTAGCGAATTGACAGCATTGTTCTAACCGTCGAAGCAGGTCAGATTCGCGCATCTCTGGCTTTTTCTTCCACAAGCGATCCAATTGACGGATAATCAGTTTTGTTCTTGGCCATAAGGAGGCGGTATGCACGTGTGGGAAACGGAAGCAACACAAAGGAAGAGATTTTGGCTAACTTCCTCGCTGCTGTGTGGTTTTCTGACACTGGCGTTTCTGCTTGCTGATGCTCGTCCTGCCTTTGCGCTTCCGCTCGTAACGCTGAAGGTTCATGCTATCCCGGCTTTCGCGCGCAAGTACGGAATGCCTTGCTCGTCTTGCCATGAAGCTTGGCCAAAACTGAGTCCTTTTGGGCAATCGTTCAAGGACAACGGCTACCAGATGGGGAACGACCGCGATGCTCCCATCTTCCAGAGTCCGGCTTATTGGCCGGTAACCTTTCGGATCACTCCCATTTGGCACCGCGAAAGCCTGGGCCGTGTCCTTGTCGACGGACCTGGCGGTCCCAACAGTACCGAAACACGCGTCACGACGCATGGTTTCGACTGGAGTGGTCTGGACTTCCACACTGCCGGAACGTTGGCAAAGAATGTTTCGTTCTATGTCTTGCCGTCCGCGGACAGCACGGGAGCTTTTCACTTCGAAGCCGTATGGGCCCGGCTTGATAATCTGCTGGGCAGCTCTTGGTTGAATATCAAGCTCGGAAAATTTGAGCTCGATAACCTGCTCTCCGAAAAGCGCATCCTTACTTTGAGCACCTATGGCGGCCTCTATCAGAACTATCATTTCCAGCCGGCCACCGAGAGCACCTACGCGTTCGGAATCGGCGATAACCAAGTCGGTGTGGAGTGGATGGGACATTCCAAGAATGACCGCACGCGCATCTCCGCGGCGCTGCTGAATTCCAACGACGGGCAGCCAAATTTTACCGCCACGAACGGAACTGAAGACTTAACCACGGGCCGCGCCTACAATGGCTTCTTCTCCGCCAGCCAGGCTTTTGAAGCCGGGAGCTTGGGCCTCCAGCGCGTTGGCGGGTTCGCCTTTCTCGGCCAAGCTCCAACGTACTTCCAATACAATTCAGGCGGCATACCTCTGGCAATTCCGGGTACGGGAGTAGGGAATAAGGGTTATTACCGCGCTGGCCTGATCGGGATGTGGTACGTCAAGAAGCTCGATTTCACCACCATTTACTTCCATGGGTGGGATAGCGCTTTCCTCGGCACCGGCACGCGTGCCATCGATCCCCTTCCTACGGGAGCGAAGGCACCCACCTGGAACGGAGGCCTGATCGAAACGCACTACAACTTGAATCCACAGTGGATGCTGCTCAACCGCGTTGAGACAGTCCGGATGACACGGCAAGCTCTGCCGATCGACCCAACGATGCCATTTATCGCGGGAACGAGCGTTCCATCGTCGGACTTTGGCAACATCGACGTGGCGACATTCGGATTTCGCTATTACCCGTTCATCTCCAGCCGAGCCGGGTTTGCCTTCCACAACGAGTTTTCCATTTTGCGTCAGAAGCGCGTCTCGTCTTTGGGCAATGACCAAACCAATAGCAGCGCTCTGTTTGGATTTGACTTTGCGTTCTAAGGGAGAAACCATGAGGACACCCAGAGTCTCGAAAATCACGCTTGGATTGACCCTAGCCCTCGCTCTCCCGGTTGTCGGAGCGGCACAGGAGTCCCACATCGGCAAACTGACCGGCCATTCCAAAACTGGCCAGGAGTTGTACACTCGCTACTGTTGGGGTTGCCATGGGGCCCGAGGTGACGGCAACGGTGAAAACGCGCCGTACGTTACACCGCTGCCTCGCAATTTCGTTTCCGCTACCTTCAAGTGCCGCTCCACGGCGACAGGTACTTTGCCAACCGACGAAGACCTGTTCGATGCGATTACGCGGGGCTTCAACACTTCCAACATGCCATCGTGGGCTGCGTTGACCGGGCAACAGAGGGCCGATTTGGTGGCTTTCATCAAGACGTTTTCCCCGCGTTGGAAGACCGAAGGGTCGGGTAAGCCGCTGGCGATTCCGGCGGAACCCGCACTCACGGTGCAAAGCATCAACCAAGGGAAGGAGGTCTTTCAGAAGTTGGAGTGCGCCAAGTGTCATGGCCAGGAGGGACGCAGCGACGGCCCCTCGGCGGCCACCCTTACCGACAGCAACGACCAGCCCATCCGGCCATATAACTTTTCCGTGGGAGGGCGCTTCAAGTGCGGTAGCACAAACCAAGATCTTTACAGGATCTTCATGACCGGTGTAGACGGTACTCCCATGCCGTCGTTTGCAGACGTTGTCAAGCCGGAAGAAGCCTGGGACCTGGTGCACTACCTACGCACTCTTCAGGTGTCCGAAAAAAGCCCTGAGTTGAAGCTTTGGGAGAGCACCAAGGAGGGCGCCGCAATCGTCCAAGCCAAAAAAGTCGCGAACACCCGTACTGGCTCTGGCCTCACGCCATAGTTGAGTTTGGGCTAGGGAAGAGGACGCGAACCAAGCAACTGCGTATCTGGCAGGATAAGCCGCACCTCCGCAAGCTGCGGGCGGACAAAACTAAACTAAAATACCTTTGAAAAATAAGTCGCAGCGGGTGAGCAAGTAAATATCCGTGGACTGCTCCGGGGCCGGTGGCCCTTCCTTTGTTGGCGCTGTTGGCGCCGGGCGAATTGCTCCACTGCCGCCGTCAGAGTATCCTCTCCTTTCTCACGGAGGACTCGGATGCGGATTGGTGCGGCAGGGAAGTGGTTTATCGCTGGCATCGCGATCACAACAATTCTTTGCATTTCTTTATGTACGGCGATGAACGCGCAGCAATGGGATCAGAAATTCTTTTCTGAGATGCGCTGGCGCTGTATCGGGCCGTTCCGCGGGGGGCGCACCGTGGCCATTTCCGGGGTGCCGCACCAGCCGAATGTTTTCTACATGGCGGCCGTCAACGGCGGCGTCTGGAAGACAGTCGATTTCGGGAACACCTGGAATCCCGTTTTTGATGACCAGCCTACCGGTTCCGTCGGCGCGCTGGCCGTTGCTCCTTCCGATCCAAACATCATTTACGTGGGCAGCGGTGAAGGTTTACAACGCCCTGATCTGGCGACCGGCGACGGCGTTTACAAATCCACCGATGCCGGAAAAACCTGGGCGCATTTGCAAAACCTGCGCGACACGCAGCAAATCACCGCCATCCTCATCGATGCGAAAGATCCCAACCGCGTTTTCGTCGCGGCCGAAGGGCATCCGTACGGCCCGAACGCCGAGCGCGGCGTTTTCCGTTCGACCGACGGGGGACAATCCTTCCAGAAAGTTCTGTACAAGGATGAAAACACCGGCGCTGCCGATCTGGCATTCGATCCCACAAATGCACAAACGATTTACGCGGTGCTGTGGGCCGCGCGCGTTGCACCGTGGGAGATTCGCAGCGGCGAATCGTTCATCAGCTCGGGCAGCGGGCTCTTCAAATCCAGCGATGGCGGAAGCACCTGGAAGCCGCTCGTGAAAGGCCTTCCCACCGCCGAGGACGGACTGGGCCGCATCGGCATCGCCGTTTCGCATGGCGAGCCGCAGCGCCTTTACGCCAGCGTGGAAGCCAGGAAAAATGCCGGCGTGTACCGTTCGGATGATGCCGGCGAATCGTGGAAGCAGGTGAACGCCGACCGCCGCATCGGCGGACGCGGCCCGGGAGCGATGGGCATTGCCGTCGCAGTAGACAACCCGGAGGTGCTTTACGTGGCGAACACCACGACGTGGAAATCCACCGACGGCGGTAAAACGTTTGTGGGGTTCAAAGGCGCGCCGGGCGGCGACGATTACCAGCGCATTTGGGTCAGCACGGAGAATCCGCAGATCATCGCGCTTAGCTCCGACCAGGGCGCGGTCATCAGCGTGAACGGCGGTGAGACGTGGAGCAGTTGGTACAACCAGCCGACAGCGCAGTTCTATCACGTCACCACCGACAATCGCTTTCCCTATTGGGTGTACGGAGCGCAGCAGGAAAGCGGCTCCGTCGCGACGCTGAGCCGCAGCGACTACGGGGAGATTAGTTTTCGCGATTGGCACCTCATCGGGATTTTCGAGTACGGCGACATCGCGATTGATCCGCTCGATCCGAACATTCTTTATGGCGACTGGCTCACGCGCACCAAACAAGATATCAGCGAGTTCGCGAAAGTTACGCCGGAGCCGATTCGCCGCGGCGAGTATCGTTATGCGCGCACGCTGCCGGTCGTTTTTTCGCCGCTCGAGCCGCACGCCCTTTATTTCGCGGCCAACAAGCTATTCAAAACGGCGGATGCCGGAAACAGCTGGGAGGTCATCAGTCCCGACTTGACGCGCGAAACTTATGAAATTCCCGCGAACCTCGGAGTTTTCGCGGCGAGCGATCCGGAAAAAGGGAAACACCGTGGCGTTATTTATGCGGTTGCGCCTTCGTTCAAGGAAGCGAATACCATTTGGGCGGGGACTGACGACGGATCGATTCACATTACGCGCGACGGCGGAAAGTCCTGGCAAAACGTGACGCCGCCGCAACTGAAGCCGTGGAGCAAAGTTTCCATTATCGAAGCTTCGCATTTCGATGCGGGCACGGCGTACGCGGCGATTAATTCGTTCCGGCTGGACGATTTGCTCGCGCACATTTACCGCACGCGCGATTTTGGGAAAACGTGGACGGAAATCACGCACGGTATTCCCGAAGGCGGCGCCAGCAATGTGGTGAGGGAAGATCCGGAGCGAAAAGGATTGCTCTATGCGGGGACGGAAGGCTCCATCTACGTTTCGTTTAACGATGGAGACGATTGGCAACCGCTGCAGTTGAATTTGCCGCACACGTCGATGCGCGATCTGGCGATTCATGGCGACGATTTAATTGTCGCGACGCATGGGCGCTCGTTTTGGATTCTCGATGACGTCACGCCGCTGCGGCAAATGAGCGCCGATATCGCTAAAGAAAGCGTGCATCTCTTCGCGCCGCAGGAAGCGATTCGTTTCCGCTGGAACCGCAATCCGGATACGCCGCTTCCGCCGGAAGTGCCCGCCGGAAAAAATCCTCCCGACGGCGCCATCATCGACTATTACGTTGCCTCCATCTATTCCGTCGATGGCCCGAGTGATCATCAAGTCACTCTGGAAATCTTCGACCACCAGAATAAGCTGGTGCGCCGCTATTCCAGTTTAGACAAGCCCGAACCGCTGGAAAAAACTGCGGCGGAACATCCCATCCCAATGTATTGGATACGGCCGACGCAGATTCTTTCCGGGGCCGCCGGGATGCACCGGTTTGTCTGGGATTTGCACTACGCGCCGCCCGATTCTCTCGGGCACGAATTTCCGATCTCGGCGATCGTTCACGATACGCCGAAGTATCCACTGGGGGCTCTTGCTTTGCCGGGAGAGTACACGGTGAAGCTGACGGTGGACCGAAAGACGTACACGCAACCATTGACCGTGAAAATGGATCCGCGGATCAAGACCTCGCTTGCGGATCTGCGGAAGCAATTTGAGATGGAGAGCGGATGCGTCGAAGGAATGAATGAAAGTTTCGAGGCGCTCACGCAGGTTCGGTCGGTGCGCGCGCAGTTGAAGGAGAGGGCCGCAAAAGCAGGGAAGGGAGCTCTTGGCGAGGCGGTCGCGGCTCTTGATAAACAGGCTGCCGAAATGGAAGGCGCAGCGCAAAGTGGTTTCTTCGGCTTGCCGCCCGGGGCCAAGCAACCGGAGAATTTTTCCAGCTTGAACCAGCACTTCGGCGGCATTTTGGCGGTGGCGGACAGCGCCGACGCGGCGCCTACGACCCAAGCCACGGCTGTTTACAAGGAACTCCGAGACGCCATAGAGAAGATGGTCGCTCGATGGACGAAAATCCGGCAGCATGATATTCCGGCGCTCAACGCGGAACTGCAGAAGGCCGGGCTAGTCGCGATCGAACCGAACAAGTCCCAGGGGGACGCTCCGTCAAGCGATGCGGACGGAGACGACCAACCCTAAAGAATATGTACAAATGAAGAAGAGATCTGACCATGGTCTGACTATCGTCAGTCATGATTGAACTATGGTTTGACCATGCTGACACGACGGGGATAAGCAATTCGTCGGGCGTGGAGATATCCGGGATGCTGGGGTTAGCGATGTTGTACCAGAGGGAGGTCAAAATCAACTATGGCGATGGGCTAGTTGATTGCGGATACGACCCGAATCGCTTTTATTGATGCTCGGTTCCCCCGGCGCAAGGGGTTCGGAGACACGCGAATTATTTTTGGCTTGGCGGCTGCTGGAGTTGCGAGAGGTCGGCGAGGACTTCGGCGCTGTGTTTTTCGGCGTTGACGTTGAGGTAGGTTTTACGGACGACACCGGCGGGATCGATGAGGAAGGTGTGGCGGGCGGAAAGCTTGGCGACGCCGAGGTTGACGAGCGAGTCGTAAGAAGAAGAGACAGCGTATTTCGTATCGGCAAGCAGCTTGAAGCTGAGACCTTCTTTGGCGCAGAACTTCTGGTGGGTGGCTTCGTCCTGGACGCTTACGCCTAAGATGACGGCGTTTTTCTCTTCGTATCGATGGAGGTCGCGCTGGAAATTGTGGGCTTCCTTGGTGCAGCCGCTGGTGAAATCCTTGGGGTAGAAATAGAGGACGACCCACTTGCCGCGGAAATCGCGGAGGCTGAGCGATTTGCCGTCTTGCGAATTTAACGTGAAGTCCGGCGCGGGAGTTCCTGAGGAGGGCGCTTTCTTTCCTGTGCCCATCGCGCGGACTACGGCAAATCCAACCAAAAGAACGATTATCGCCAAGAAGATCCAAGTCATTTTCATCTCACACACTCACTCTAGTTTTTGAAAAAGACGATGTGACCAAGGCGGCTATTCTTTCTTGCTGAAGCGGCCAAAGCCAATACGAAATTGAATGGTATTGATGCCGGGATTCGGAGTGGCAAGGCCAGCGTTGGAAATGTGCATGTAGCGAACTTCGGCGCTGATGTTGCGCTTGCGGCGCAGGAAGTGGAGGCCAACGGCGCCGCTGGTTGTGAAATTAATGCGCGATGTGCCCTCGGGGACTTTGGTGTTGGTAAAGAGGGTGCCGCCGCCAAGTTCGAAATAGGGAACGACACTCTTACCGGTGTCCAGCGCCCATTTGAAGGCAAAGGGATTTATGCCCACACCATAGGCGGTGTTCGTTTTCTGAGTGATCAGGAAGATGGGGACAGCGTCGATGGCATATTCCAAACGGCCGCTCAGGAAACCTGGTCCGTGCGGCTGGGTGAGGATCAGGCCGTAACGCAAGCCGGCGTTCCAGACGCCGTCGCCGGATTGGCTGCCATTGGTGCCATGGCCGCCGCCCGTCCACACCTGCCATTCGTTGCCGCCTTCGACAGGGCCAGCCTGCGCGCGCAACGCTGGAGCGCTTAGGAATAAAACAAAAGTGAGCGCTGTAAAGATTCTTCGCACCGCGGTGTCTCCTTCTGAACTTCTGTTCAGATGCAGCAATGGACGGGCCCGGTTCAGAGAAGATATAGAAAAATGGCCCGAAAGGCGACCTTGTTCTGTTTTATTTGAGGTAGGTGCGCACGATGGAGATGACATCGTCGGCGGCTTCTTCCGAGGATTTGGAATTGCGAGGCATGTGATTGCGGATGTGGTCTTCCATGAGTTCGGCCATGAGGCTGTTGATGGCGCCGCGGGCGGCGGAGAGGCGCTGGAGGACATCGGCGCAGGGATCGTCTTCATTGAGGGCGCGCAAGGCGCTTTCGAGCTGCCCGATGACTTTCTTGGTGCGGTTGACGAGGTCCAATTTTTCGCGCGAAGTGTGCGACATTTTGCTTCCCTACCCTATGGGGGTATGGTATCAAGGTGCCGGCCCTTCGGCAAGGACCTGCTGGAGAGTAGACCAAAGGGGTAGAGGAGTTCAAGCGCGTTCAAGCGCCGGCGCTTGCCGCGAGGCCGGCGCCGGCCCTTGTTAAACATAGTTTACAAATATGATTTAATATAGTTAACTAAGGGTGCCGGTCCTGGGCGCGAAATAGATGCGGAGACGTTCATCGCCCATTCATGAGCGGGGATTTAACCTGCAGGGATTCGACAGAGAACCAGGGTTTCCGGCAGGGATTCGGATAGCGAGACATGCGGGGTTTAACCTTCCAATCCGGTCTGGCGATTGGCGCGATGCTGGTTGTTTTCCCGCTCGCGGCGGGATTGCGCGCCCAAGACCCACAGACTCAGGTGCAAACGCCTGCAGCGCAGGTTCCTCCGGTGCAAACCGACGATCCTGCCAATCCGCTTGCCGGTGGCGATCCGGAAGCGCTGTTTCCGCGTTTGCAGGACACGCGCTTCTGGCTGACCGGGCAGGCGAACTTCATCTTCCAAACGCACCCGGACTTTTACGCCGCCTATAGCGGGAAGAACAGCCTTAGCCCGCACTTTGAAAAAGCCACGTCGCGAGTCCTGACTTTGTACAGCGGCGTGCGGCTGAACGACTCCACGGAGTTTTTGGTGGACCTTGAAGAAGCCGGCGGCGCGGCGCTCAGCACCGGTCTTGGCTTGGCTGGGAACACGGATCTGGACGTTGTAAGAAATCCGCTGTTGAGCAAAGCGCCGTACCTCGGTCGCGCCATGATCCATAAGGTGTTCGCATGGAGCAAGGATAAGATTGAAAATAAGCGCAGTTTTCTATCGCTGTTCGACGAGTTGCCGCGGCGCCGGCTGGAAATTCGCTTCGGGAAGTTCGCTATGCCAGACTTTATTGACCAAAATTCGGTAGGCTCCGACACCCATTTTCAATTGAACAACTGGACTTTGGACAACAACGGGGCTTGGGACTACGCCGCGGATACGCGCGGGTATACGGTGGGCTTCCTGGCGGACTACGAGGACCGCAACTGGGGTTTTCGGTTCGCAGAAGGGCTGATGCCGAAGGTCGCGAACGGAATCGATTTGGTGTGGAAGCCGTGGCAGGCGCATGCGGAGAATTGGGAATACGAATGGCGCCATGGGCTGATGCCGAAGAAGGGCGGCGTGATCCGCCTGCTAGGGTACCTCAACCACGCCAACATGGGCGTCTACCGTGATGCCATTGTCCAGTTTCAAGAAGGCTTGGTCCCCGTGCCAGAGATCACAAACCACCCGTGGCACATCACCGCCAAGTACGGCTTTGGCGTCAACCTGGAGCAGAATCTCACGCGGGACGTTACCGCGTTTGCACGCTGGGGATGGGACGACGGAAAAACGGAGTCGTTTGCTTATACGGAGGTTGATTTGACATTGGCAGTGGGTGCCAGAGTGGATGGCGCGAGATGGCATCGCAAACAGGACCGTACCGGCTTGGCTTTCGTAACGAACGGGATCAAGAAAGATCATCAAACTTACCTGGCGGACGGAGGGCTCGGTTTCCTGCTGGGCGATGGCAAGCTGCATTACGGGCGGGAGAATATCATGGAGTTCTACTACACGGTGCATGTCTGGCGCGGAATCTACGTCGCTCCTGGAGTTCAGTACCTTGTTGACCCCGGCTACAACCGGGACCGTGGACCAGTGGTGGTGCCGACGCTGCGGCTGCATGGAGAGTTCTAGATGCCTGCGGAGCGAAACTGCTTGGCAGTGGGGCGAAAGTCTGCTAACTAAGTGCTGCCGAATTCGTCCGAATAAACCAAGGTTCGCCGTTTCGGTCCCTTCCGTTGGGGTATAAGGTTACTTATTGCAGAGTTTGGGGGAATTCATGAAAGCAGACTTGCGGCCGAGGCCGTTTAGGGAGTTCTCCAGGATTGTCCATTTTGGCCTTTCCGTACTGGCAACCATCGCGTTGTTTTCCTTCGGCGCCAGCGCGCAGACCGTGGACGAAGTCATCGCCAAGAATATTCAGGCGCACGGCGGAGCAGACAAGCTGAAATCGGTGAAGACCTTGCGGACTACGGCAAAGTTCAGCCAAGGATCGTTTCGCGCGGACTTGCGACAGGAAAACAAACGTGCCGACCAGGTGCGAGAGGAATTCATCATCCAAGGACTCGCGCAGGTGCAAGCCTACGATGGCAAAACGGGATGGCAGATTTCTCCTTTTGGCGGGCGCAAAGATCCGGAGCTGCTCTCACAGGACGACTTGAAAAGCCTGGTGGTTGACGCCGATATCGACGGGCCGCTCGTGGATTACAAGGAAAAGGGGCACAAAGCGGAACTCGTGGGGCACGACTCGATGGAAGGAACGGATTGCTTCAAGGTCAAGCTGAGCATGAAGAACGGAGACGTGCGCTATTACTACCTGGATGGGGACTCCTACCTGGAGTTGAAACTGGAAATTCAGACGACGATTCGCGGGGCGCTGCAGGAAAGCGAGATATATTACGGCGATTATGAACAGGTGAACGGGATTTATTATCCGTTGGCCGTGGAGCAGGCGCAGAAAGGTAGCGCTTCCCGCGCCCAGATTTCCGTCGAGAAGATCGAACAAAACATACCGCTGGAGGACGCGCATTTCAAGATGCCGGTGTCGAAACCGGAGATGAAGTCGCCGCCGGCAGGGAAATAAATCTTGAAAAGAGGGCAGGCCAGGATGCCTGTCTTATGTCCGAAAATCCAGGGACCGACTTACAAGAAGGGGCAGTTGCTTCTACTTCATTGCTGAGGAATCCGCCGATATGAGCAAGACCATGCGCTGCTTTGCCGCTGTGATGATGATTCTCGTCGCGATGATGTTCGCGGAGCTCGCGCGGGCGCAGAGCGCCAAGTTTGACTCGGATACCATTTCTGGGCTGGGGGCGCGAAACATCGGCTCGGCCGCCATGAGCGGGCGGGTTGCCGCGATTGCTGCGGTCAAGGAGGATGGCCGACTGACGGTATACATCGGGGCAGCGAGCGGTGGCGTCTGGAAATCATCGAACGGCGGCACGACATTCAAGCCGATATTTGACAAAGAGTTGGCGCAATCCATCGGCGCTTTGGCTATCGATCCGCAAGCTCCGAAAACAATTTGGGTGGGAGCGGGCGAGGCGTGGACGCGGAATAGCGTGTCGATCGGCAACGGCGCGTATAAGTCGACGGACGCCGGAGACAGTTGGACGAACATGGGGCTAGGGAATTCCGAGCGCATCGCGAAAATTATCGTCGATCCGAAGAACAGCGACACCGTCTACGTGTGCGTGCCGGGAAAATTGTGGAGCGACAGCGAGGACCGCGGCGTTTATAAGACCACCGATGGTGGCAAGAACTGGAACAAGATTCTGAAAGGCGCGAATCTTTCGACCGGCTGCTCGATGATTTCCATGAATCCGCAGGACCCGAACGTTCTTTTCGCGGGCTTGTGGGACTTTCGACGGAAAGGCTGGACGTTCCGCTCCGGCGGTGATGGCCCGACGGGGTCCAGTGGCAGCGGGTTTTTCCAGACCACTGATGGCGGAACAACGTGGAAAGAACTGGATGAAAAGAGCGCCAAAGGGCTGCCAGCGAAACCCTGGGGACGCATCGCAGTCACCATCGCGCCGTCAAAACCAAATGTGGTGTACGCCATGATCGAATCAACGCGCAGCGCGCTGTTCCGTTCCGACGATGGCGGCAAGACTTGGGAAGAGCGGGACCGCAGCAATTGGATGGTGTGGCGGCCGTTTTACTTCGCCAACTTGATTGTCGATCCGAAAAACGAGAACAAAGTTTACAAGCCGGACCTTATTTTGATCATGAGCGAGGACGGAGGGAAGAGCTTCAGCGCGATCGGGAATGGCGCGCACGGCGATTTCCACGATGTGTGGGTGAATCCCGACAACACCGATCACGTCATCGCGACGGATGACGGCGGCGTTTGGTATTCCTACGACGGGGGCAATACCTGGTGGAAAGGAAATAACCTTCCGGTTTCGCAGTTTTATCACGTGAGCGTGGACAACGCCGATCCTTATCACGTGTTTGGCGGATTGCAGGACAACAGCGTGTGGGTGGGCGACTCGCAGTATCCGGGCGGCATCACCAACGGCCGATGGGAAAATCTTTTTGGAGGCGACGGGTTCTGGGTGTTTCCGGATCCATCCGATGCGAACTACGTTTACGCCGAGTCACAGGGCGGGTTTATCGGGCGAGTCAATCGCGTCACGCTGGAGGGACGGTTGATCAAGCCGGAACCGAATTACGGGGAAGGAAAGCTGCGATTCAATTGGAACACTCCCATCCATTTGAGCCCCAATGAGAAGGGCACGATTTACATCGGAGCGCAATTCCTGTTTCGCTCCCGCGACCACGGCCAATCGTGGGAGCGCATCTCGCCGGACCTCACCACCAATGATCCCGAGAAACAGAAGCAAGAGGAATCGGGGGGCGTTACCGTTGACAATTCTTACGCGGAGATGCACACGACGATTTACTCGATCAGCGAATCGCCGCGCGATGGTCAAACGATTTGGGTTGGAACCGACGATGGGAATCTACAGATGACGCGCGATGGCGCGAAGACTTGGACCAATGTCGTTGGAAATGTTCCAAATTTGCCAAAAGCTTCTTGGGTTTCGTGGGTGGAAGCCAGCTTGTATGACGCGGGCACGGCTTACGCAACGTTCGATCGCCACACTTTTGGAGACATGAACCCTCACGTCTTCAAGACCACGGATTACGGGAAGACCTGGACGCCGATGGTAGCTGCCGACAGCGGCGTGCGCGGCTATGCGCACGTCATCAAGGAAGACACGGTCAGGCCCGATCTGCTTTTCCTTGGCACGGAATTCGGTCTGTGGATTTCGCCGGATGGCGGGAAACAGTGGGCGCGATACAAAGGCCACGAATTTCCAGCGGTGGCGGTTCGTGATATCGTGCTTCATCCCCGCGAATCCGACTTGGTGGTTGCCACGCATGGGCGCGGCATTTGGATCATCGACGACATCACGCCTCTGCGGAAACTGACTCCCGAGATAATGGCGCAAGAGGCGGTGTTCCTCGAGGCCAAGCCTTCGCAGCAGCGGCTACCCGCAAATGGCGGCTGGGCGGAAGGAAGCGCGGTGTTCAGCGGACCCAATCCCCCGGACGCCGCGTTGATTACCTATTACCAGAGCAAGCGGCACATTTTTGGAAAAATGAAACTGGAAATTTTTGATGCGCAAGGGAAGCTGGTGGATACGCTGCCGCCGAATAGCCGCCGCGGCATTAGCCGTGTGGAATGGCCGATGCGGCTGAAGGCGCCGCGTGTTCCGCCCGCGGCTGCGGCTGCCTTTGAGGCGACCCAGGGACCTCGCGTCATGCCGGGAACCTACACCGTGAAGATGACCCGCGGAAAAGAAACCTACAGCACTCAGCTGGTGCTGGAAATGGACCCGCGCGCGAAATTCTCCCCGGAAGACCGAAAAATGGAATTTGACGCCGCGATGAAATTGCATCATTTGCTCAGCGAGATGAGCTTCGACGTGGATCGCATCAACGGCGTACACGACGCGCTCCTGCAGCGCAGCGCAAAACTAAGGGGCGACGCCGCATTCGGTAAGCGTTTGCAGGAACTCGCCGGCAAAGTCGAGGAGATGCGAAAGAAGATCGTGGCCACTAAGGAAGGAGGCGCGATAACCGGTGAGGAGCGGATCCGAGAAAAAACGACGCAGCTCTACGGAGCGATATTGAACTATGAAGGCCGTCCCGCCGATTATCAGACCGCGCGCATCGATTCCCTGAAGAAGGAACTGGATGACGTTGCGGGCGAATTCGACGCCTTCGTTGCCAGAGAACTTCCAGCTTTGAATAAGACGCTCTCGCAGAAGAAACTGGAAAACATCCAGCCCATCGACCGCCAAGCTTGGGATGCCGCCGACTCGGATTCCGGAGCTGGCGCTCCCGGTGCCGCCAGATTCTTCCGCGAGCGCGACTAGCTTCCACACGGCGCCAGCGGCGGCATTTCCGCGGGCGCTGAAAATCCTTTGGGACAAGAATGATTGGTACAGCGAAGTGCCTGGTCAGTTTGCTTTTCCGATGAGCTGGCGAGCGTAGGCTGGCGCTTTGCCGGCGTCTTCGTGCTTGAAATAGGCGTACACGTCGACGCCTTGGCCGAGCCAGGCGTCGAAGCGTTTCTTCCAAGCCGTGATTTGCTTCGGAGGGTAATCCTCAAGGCGCAGGCGGGCGTAGGTAAAGCCGGCCGTTAGGACGTCTGGAGGCGTTTGTTTGTCGGTTTCGGAGAGGCAAAGCGCCGTCTTGTGCTGGCGAAGAACGGCATACGTGTCGTCGGTGTACCAAGAGGGGTGACGCACCTCGAAGGCGAAAGAGAAAGCTTCCGGGCGAAGGGTGAGGAAGTCTTCGAGCAGCGGGCGATCAAACTTGAACGTGGGCGGGAGTTGCACGAGGATTGGCCCGAGGTGGTCGCCGTCGTTTAGAACGCTGGCGACTTCCAGAAAACGTTTCAGAGTACTCTCGCAGTTGCGAAGCCTTTGAATGTGAGTGATTTGCTGGTTGGCCTTCAAGGCGAAGCGAAAGCCGTCGGGAACCGTTTTCGCCCATTCGAGGAGAACGTTCTCGGTCGGCATGCGATAGAAGCTGTGATTGATTTCGACCGTGGGAAATTGCTTGGCGTAGAAACTTAGCATCTCCTTATCAGGAAGCTTCTCGGGATAGAAATTGCCTTTCCACTCTTTATACGAGTATCCGGAAGTCCCAACCCGAAGCTGGCCCGCGCGAGGAATAGTGCACCTCCGTGCCCTGGCATTTAATCATAGCTACCGCGTTCGGAAAACGACTTCGTTCACAGAGGAGGGAGCCCTGGGGCGAGTAAGCGAAAATCTAACCGCCGCCGATCAACTTAGCTGTGTTGCCGGAGCAGCCGAAAGGCGCTATTAAGATCGGCTAAATGCCCCCACATGTAAAACGTTTCGAAGAGTCCCACGCTGCCGCCACTCGATCTATTATTGAAGAATAATAAGAAGTTGCTTAAAGCCGGTGTCCTCTTACCGCCCGTACGCGCTTTCACTCAATGAGCCTTTTTGGCTTTCGGCGGGATTTGGGCGCTGAGAAGTTCGATGGCTTGTTCTAATCGCTGGCGGCGCTTCCAGAAATCGGCCCACAGATCACCCTTCTCCTTCAGGCGCGCAAAGACCGTGTTAATGTTCAACGTTTCGGGGCGCAAGCTGGGACGCAATTCGCGGGGCAACAGGGGAGCGGAAACCGGCGCTTGCGGGAAAGCGCGCACGCAATACGCGGCCGCCAGCGGACGGCCGTGGGCATTTTGCTGGACGTCGATCAACACGCGGCCTGCTGGCCGCTTCGCAACGATGCGTTCGCTAGTGACCAGATTGGGATGCTCGGCGGTCACCGTGCGCGCGATGATTTCGCCGAAAGTCCGCAACTGCTCGTACGTATAGATGGGCTCGACGGGAATGAAGATGTGGATTCCTGTCGCGCCTGAAGTTTTCACAAAGTGCGCCAGGTGCAATTCTTCCAACTTCTCGTGCAGCGCGCGAGCGATGGTGACGACCACGGAAAACTCCGTGCCATCAGAAGGGTCGAGGTCGAAGAAGAAGTAATCGGGATGATCGAAATCGGCAATGCGGTTGGACCACGGATTGTGGTCGATGCAGCCGAGGCCAGTCAAAAAGAGAAGGGAAGCGCGGTCGTCGGCCGTCGCGTAGTGGATTGGTTCTCCCTTTTTTTCCGAATCAATCGGCACGGTTGTGAACCATTCCGGGACGCCTTCCCGCAAGTCTTTTTGAAAGAAAGTCTGACCCTTGATTCCGTCGGGGTAGCGTCGCAAAACCAAAGCGCGATCGCGTAGAAAGGGCAAGATAAAGTCCGCCACACGATAGTAGTAGCCCAGCAGATTCCGTTTTGTGACGCCGGACTCGGGAAAATAAACTTTGTTCAAGTTGCTGAAGCGCAGCCGTTTACCATCTAGTTCGATGGTGGCGTTTTCTGAACGCCCTTTGAATAACTCGGCTTCGATCTGGGCTTTGGCATTGAGAACTTGGCCGACGACCTCGGGCGCGCGCACCACGGTTGGGGCGGTGGCAGGTGCGGCCGGGGCAACCTCGTTCTCCCACTGGCAATCCGTGGGACGCGCATCTTCTCGGAGCGCGAGGAAAACAGGGTGGCGCAAAGCGTGCTCCTGTGTCCATCCGCTGAATTTGACACGGGCAACCAAAGTAGGGGAGACCCAAGATGGCTTTTCGTTCGTTTCGGGCACGGCATCGAACGGGGAAGTGGTTGCCGCCAGTTCTTGCAATTTGCTGCTTAGGTCCTTCAGTTTTCTCGCGTCAAATCCGCTGCCAACGTGGCCGATGAAGCGAAGTTTTTTGCCTTGATACAAGCCCAGCAGCAGCGAGCCAAAGGGGAGTGCGTTCGTGCGAGCTTCGGTCCAGCCACCCACCACGGCGTCGACTGTCGTTGTAATTTTCAGCTTCACCCAGTACGGGCTGCGATCGGAAACGTACCGGCTGTCGGCGCGTTTCGCAACGATCCCTTCCAGACCATTTTGTTCCGCCAGTGCGAACAACTCCTTTCCGTGCTCCAACTGATGATCGGCGTAGTGAAACCGCTCCGAGGTGTAAAGCAAGCGTTCGAGGAGCTGCTTGCGATCGAGGAGCGGGGCGTCGCGAAGGTCGTAGCCGTCACAATAAAGAAGGTCGAAAGCAAAATAGATGACGGGTATCTGTGCGGCCAAGCTTTCGCCGGGCGCTCGCACGTGCATGCGTTCCTGCAAGCGCTCGAAGCTGCTGTGACCCTGGGCATCCAGAGCGACGATCTCTCCGTCAAGAATTGCCTGGCGGGCAGCCAAAGCAGCGGGGAGTGAGGCCAGCTCTGGATAGCGTTTGGTGATGTCCAGGCTGTTGCGAGAACGTAGCGCCAGTTCGCCATTTTCAATTCGGGCTAGCGCGCGAACTCCGTCCCACTTGATCTCAAAGAGCCAGTTGGGGTCAGAAAAGGGGCGGTCGGCGAGCGTTGCCAGCATCGGTTCGACGCGAGACGGCATGGCGCTTTTGCGCGTACCTGGCAATTCGGACGGCTGAATTACCACGGGTCTACGTTTGGGCGGCAGCTCTTCCTTAATCTCTTCTATGATGCGTCCGGTGAGGACGGAGCCGTCGTGCTGGTCGATGTTCCAGGAGGAATCTTCGGCAGCGTCCTTGTGCTTGATCATCAGCCATTCGTTGCCCTTTTCACTTTGTTTCAGTTTCACCAAAACAAAGCTCCCTTTGAGCTTTTCCCCGTTCAAACTGAACTTGATTTCTCCCTTTTCCAATTGCTTCAGCGCGTCGAGGTGGCCCTCCACATGAAAAGTTCCGCGGTCCCATACCATGACTGTTCCCGCGCCATAATTGCCTTCGGGAATTTTTCCTTCGAAGTTGGCGTAGTCCAATGGGTGATCTTCTGTCATCACCGCCAGTCGCTTGTCGGCGTGGCTCTGCGAGGGTCCCTTGGGCACGGCCCAGGACTTCAACGTCCCATCGATCGCCAGCCGGAAATCGTAGTGCAGCCGCGTGGCCCGGTGCTTCTGAACCACGAAGGTGTCGCCATGCTCGGCCCCGGGACGAACTTCCAACTGTGGCAGTTTGGGTTTTGGCAGGCGCGTGCCCCTGGCGACCGGCGAGGGTATGCCCTGGACCTTCCCGGCGACGGGTGCGGGCTCGCCGGAGGGCTCCGGCGTCCGGTGGAAGCGGCGTTTGCGCTTGTATTCCTCGAGCTTGGCCATGGACGGATTCTATCTTATGCCGCCCCGTAGGCCGCACAGTTGCGTTTTAGGCTCCCAGCCCGGGTAGTGACTTATTCTGTAAAACGACGTTGCCGCGTGAGGATGCATCTTGCTTCTTGCCCGGCGGGCGGCTAACCTTGAAAAGATCGTGTACGGCCACAAAGCTGTTGTTGAAGGAGTGCCCCTATGGCCACGACCGTCTGGAAAGGCCACCTCACGTTTGGCTTGATTTCGATGCCCGTCCGCATGACTACAGCGGCTCGCGGCGAACGAATCAGCTTTAACCAGCTTCATAAAGAATGCCATTCGCGGCTCAAGCAGCCGTTGTTTTGTCCCGTTTGCAACCGCAACGTGGAACGCTCGGAAATTGTGAAGGGCTACGAACACGAGAAGGATCAGTACGTGCTGTTCAACGAAGAAGAACTCGACAAGATCGAGCCTCCCTCGGCGCGCGTGATGGAAATCCTGGAATTTGTGAAACTGAGTGAGATGGATCCGCTGTACTTCGATTCGTCCTATTACCTCGCCCCGGAAGATGCGGGCTTGAAGGCGTATCAGCTGCTCATGAAAGCCATGGAAGAATCCGGTTACGGGGCCATCGCCAAGCTCACTATGCATCAGCGCGAACACATCGTGATTGTGCGGCCGGGGAGCAGGGGCATGACGCTGCACACGATGTTCTATTCCAATGAGATACGCGCGGCGGAATCCGTTCCGACCGATAAGGTTGAAGTGAAAGAGCAGGAGAAGAAGCTCGCGCAGCAGCTGATTGAGAGTCTTGCGGCTCCTTTCGAGCCACAAAAATACCGGGACGAATATCAGGAAAACGTGAAGGCCATGATTGCCGCCAAGCTTAAAGGCCAGGAAGTGACCGAAGTGGCGCAGCCGCACATGGCTCCGGTGATTGATTTGATGGAAGCTCTCAAAAAGAGTCTTGCGGAGAAACAAGCGCCGGCTGCGGCCGCCGCGCCAGCAGCGGCAGCGCCAGTGGGCAAGAAACCGCCGGCTCGAGCCGTGCAACCGATCTCCACCGTCGAGAAGAGAGCCGGAAAGAAGGCCACCGGTTAATTTCAACATGGGCGCGACGGACAGATTTAGCACCGAGGATGTCCAGCGCATTTTAGGTCTGACCGCGAGGCAGCTGGATTACTGGGACCGCTTGCGCCTCGTTTCTCCCCGAAAAGAGCACGGAAACCGCTTCTACGATTTTCGCGATCTGATTGGCTTGCGCACCGTCAAGCAATTGGTTGAGGAAGGCGTGCCCGCCAGCCGCTTGCGACATGCTTTGGTGGCCCTTCGCGAGAAGCTCTCCCAGGTGCACACGCCGCTGGCGGAACTGCGAGTTCTTTCCGACGGAAAAGACATCCTTGTAGAGCATGGCGGCGCGCGCCTAGAACCACTTTCCGGCCAGTTTGCTTTGAACTTCGAAACCAGCGAATTGGACCAGAAAGTTCGTGTTATGGCCAGGCGAGGGCCCAATGCCGACGAATGGCTCGCCACGGCGCTTGAGTACGAAGCGGAGGGGGAAACTAGGGCCGAGGCCATCGATGCTTATGAGCAGGCTCTGACCCTCGATCCCGAAAAACTGGACGCGCTTCTCAATTGCGGCACGCTTTGTTATGAAGAAGGAAATCTTAAGAAAGCGGCGGAATACTTTAGTCGCGCGCTGCGCGTCGATCCCGAGAGTGCTCTGGCGCATTTCAATCTAGGGAGCGTGTTGGAAGAAGTCGGCAGACTGGAGGCGGCGCGGCTGCACCTGCGCGACGCCGTGCGGCTTGATCCAGATTATCCCGACGCGCATTACAACCTCGCGTTTGTATGCGAGAAACTGGGCTCCTACAACGAAGCGCGCAAACACTGGCAAGCGTATATCGGACTGGACCCTGCAAGTCCCTGGTGCGGCTACGCCCGTCAACGTCTCGCCTCAGGTAAAATGGCAACAACGGCTGGCGGAAAATAAACACAAATAGCGGTACTTGCCGAGAGTGAGACGATAGGCTAGCCTCGTCCATCGATTATACAAAAGGTGTCAAGGAAATGTGCAGGAACATCAAACCGCTTTTTAATTTTGACCCGCCGGTAACGCCGGACGAAGTTCACAATGCTTCACTCCAATTCGTAAGGAAAATCAGCGGATTCAACAAGCCTTCCAAGGTTAACCAAGCCGCGTTCAACGCGGCAATCGAAGAAATCGCTGCCGCCTCGGCTCGTCTTATCCATTCCATGGAAACCAGCGCCGCGCCCCGAAACAGGGAAGAAGAGGCTGCAAAAGCGAAAGCTCGCGCCGCGGGGAGATTCGGCGATTAGTTTTGTACCGGGGTCGAGTCTACTCCGTCGTGTAAGTAATCTCCATTCGATGAATGAGAAAGCACGATAGAACAAGAATCGCGATGGTAAGGCAGAGCAGGCCTAGGACAGCAAGAAAGGGAGAGACGGGTTCGGCCACGACGGTAAAAATGGCCAGCGGGCCCGTGAGGGGCAGACTAACGGGGCAGAGGGGCTTCAGATAAAAAGTGACGCTGAGCCGCTGGGCCCAGCTGGGAAAAATGGGGGCAATCGTTTCCCATCCCATGATCACGACTCCTGGGACGATCGGATTCTTGAAGAGCAGGCTAAGAGCGAGAAACACCGCGCCGTACCCGATACAAGCCAGAGCCGCCGCCAAGAGATAGGACCCCAACTGGCCCAGGCCTGGCCCCTCAAAAACATACGATCTGCCGGCTGAACCAAAACGGCTATACATGAGGTAGAAACACGCAAGGAGGCCTGTTTCAAAGAGTGCGATGGCCACGAGCGTGCCGGCAATAAACTTTCCCACCACCAGGACTTCTCTCCTTACCGGGACGAGAAATTGATAATGCAAAGTGCGTTCGACCATTTCCCCTCGGAATAGCCAGGTAAAGATCGCCATGCAAGCGAAGAAGATGCCCAGCCGGAAATAGTAGAGTTGGACAATTCCTGCCAGAATTTGCGTATCCTCCTCGATTTGGGCTGGGCCCGCAGGTTGGTTTCTGTCGAAGATGACGTGGGTCAGGATGATGAGCGCCGGAACCAAAGCGAGCAGATAGATCCCAATCCGGCGGCGCGTAAAAAGGTTCCGGCGGACTTCGTTGCGCACAAGAACGGAGATCTGGCTTCCGTAGAGCCGCCAAGGTTGTTCCTTCGACCACTTTTGGGCCCGTGCGACTAAGTCTTGAGCACTCATGCCGGTCCGCCATCCGATCCGATGAGATATTGATAGATGGAGTTGACGTCATCGTCGGCGGGCGCAACGGCATCGACTTCGACGAGACCGCCGGAAACGATTTTGTTCAGCAAAAGATAGAACTGTTCCGCGTCGCGCGTGCGCACCAGGACACCGCGGCCATCATTCAGGATTTTGGCCTCCACGACGTGATCGAGCTCAAACGCCGCCGCCGCCAATCGCGGCGCATTCGAGCAACGGACCAGAATTTGCATGGGATGATCCTGGACTTCCTTGCGAACCTCGCGAATCTGTCCCTCGGCAACAACGTAGCCGCTGCTCATCAACACGACACGGTCGGAAATGCGATCGACTTCTTCCAAAATGTGGCTGGAAATGATGACGTGCATCCCCTGTTTGGCAATCGCTTGGAAAAGCGCGATGGACTCCGATCGTGCCATGGGATCGAGGCCGTTGAGCGGTTCGTCGAGAACCAGCACGGAAGGATGATGAGCGATGGCTTGAGCCAGGCGAATGCGCTGGCGCATCCCTTTGCTATAACCCGCCACTTTGCGCCGGGCTACTTCTGCCATGCCGGCACGCTCCAAGGCTTCGTTCGTGAGCTTGGCTGCTTGGTCGTGGCCAAAACCATGAAGGCGCAGCGGCCAATAGATGAAGTCGTGGCCATTCGTGCCAGGAGGGAAGGAGTCAAACTGCGTGCAGAATCCGACTTGCCGGAAGAATTCGATGGGTTGGTGCGGCGTAAGTCCTAGGACGTAAATGGCGCCTCGCGAAGGCTTGATCAGCCCAGTCAGCAAGTTCATCAGCGTGGTCTTGCCCGAGCCGTTGGGGCCGACGAGACTTGTAATCCCGGGATCGAGAGAGAAACTCACTTTGTTCACGCCGAGGACTTCTCCGTAAAACTTGGAGACATTTTCGAAAACGATTTGGCGAGCCTCCGGAGTCATCCGCGCACGACTTCACGGGCGCGCAAGCGCGCATTGAGAATCACAAGCGAAAGGAGGCAGACGAAAATCAGTACGCCCCAGGCTGCGGGGACCGGAATTTCGTTCCCACCAAACGGGCCTAGGAGCCCCGATCGCTCACGAAATCCTTTTGCCATGATCAGCCGGAACATATACGAGAAATTCAGCAGCCGGCCCCAATGGGTGCCCATGATGGCGTTGAACATCTCGCCCAGGCCCGTAGGGACGAAAAAGGTGATGAAAATTACTCCCGTAGCCACAATTCGCAACTTTACCCACGCCGAGACCGCCAGGGAAAGGAGCGAAAGCATCAGAATCCAAATCGCGGAGCAGAGGACGATCGGAATGACCATCCACAAGTGTGACCAGATCCATCCACCGCTGGCCAGGCCGGCCTGCAGGCTGAATAAGAGCAAGCAGGGAACCCAAGTCACAGCCGACAGCAGTAACCCGAGCACGGAGAGTTTTCCGAGAACATAATCGGCTCTGCTGAACGGCCGGCTAAGAAAAAGAGGGAGGGCGCCGTTGGTGAGATCTCCAGCGATTAGGACGGGACCAACCCAGCAATTCAAGAGAAAGGCTGCTTGTGTCTGCACCGTCATGATGACGATGAAGTATTGCGTTTCCACCGAGAATAGATCCGCAGAGCGTAGTTGCAGGAGCAATTGTACGGTTTTGTTGTTGGCGATGAAGATGTAGGCAGCAAATAACAAGCAGGGAACGATGGAAAGAATCAACAAGATAACGAAGAAGCGGGATTTGAACAAGTCGGCGAAAGCATAACGCGTGAGAACAAAAAAACGCGACCATCCCGGCGAGAGAGTTCCGGTGTACGGATTGTATCTGCGCTTATATACGGCCATCCGGCGCTCCCGTTTGTTCCATGGCGTTGAGAAAGATATCTTCCAACGAATCGCGCCGGTGATTCATCCGGCGAATCTGCACGCCTTTATCGGCCGCGGCTTTGAACACCTCCCTGATTTCGACGCTGTCCGGCATCACCACCTTGATGCGGCCGTTGCTGAAAACAGCGCATTCGCAGCCGAGGCTCTCGAGCGCAGTGGTGAAGGTTGCCTCGGCGCCCAGCGTTTCCAGCTCGAGGAACTTGCGATTGGCGCGCCGTTCCTCCACCAGGTTACAAATCGAGGCGATTTTTCCATTCCGCAGGATCAGCACCTCATCACAAGTTTCTTCCACGTCGCGGAGAAGATGCGAGGAAAGCAGCAGGCAGATTTCACTGGCCGTCCGGATTTCGCGAATGAGTTCAATCAAGCGCTTGCGCGCGGGCGGGTCCATGCCATTGGTTGGTTCGTCCAGAATAAGAACCTTGGGACCGTGCGCGATCGCCTGGGCCAGCTTCGCCAATTGCTTCATACCGAGAGAGTACGTTCCCACCGGGCGATAACGCGCTTCGCCTAATCCTACATAAACAAAGGCTTCGTGCGCGCGCTCCATAGCTTGGTCGGTGGGAAGACCGGAAATCTCCGCCATATAACGAACAAACCGCACCCCGGACATTTTTGAAATGAAAGCGTCGTTTTCCGGCATGTAGCCAACCAGAGATCGCAGCGCCTTGCCGTCGGCGTGAGAATCAAGCCCGAGTACTTGAACACGCCCCTTGGACGGGGCGTGAAAACCCAGAAGAGTATTGATGAGCGTTGACTTGCCGGCACCGTTGGGTCCGAGCAAACCAATAGCGCGACTCTTCAAAACGCCTGTTAGGTCATGAAGGATCGTCCGGCCGCCGAGTTGTACTTCGAGCCCAGTGAGCTCGATGGTTGGGTGCATCATCTACCAATCACTACGGATTGGCTTGGCGCGAAGTTCCATGATCCGACAAACTCAGCAAATGGATCAAGGTGGGAAGACCTGGATTTAAGCCGAAGAGCTTGCTGCTGCTGGCCACTTCGATGCGATCACTTTCCCCATAAGCGCAGAACACGCTGGCTTTGGAGTCGGCCGCCAACTGCTGAAGGATCGTTAACTGGCTAGTAGTAAGCTGCGACGCGAGCGGTTTCAAAATCGGACTGAGATTCTGGTAAATCATCGCAGAGAAATTCGCCTGGTTGTCGCTGGGAAGCAATGCTCGAAACGAAGCGGAGCGAGCCAGCGATGTGCCGTTCGCGTGGGTTTGTAGCGCCGCGAGAAGCAACCCGCGCGAGGGCGCCATGATCATATATCCGTCTGAAAAGGTGTAGTCGAACTCGGTCGAAAGCCCGACGCCTTGCGATTGGATGGTGTAAAACGTTCGTCCACCCACCTGTTCTTGACCGAGGGCGGCGCCCGGTTGGTTCGACTTTTGTGCTTCTCGGTTACCAGCTTGTACCAGCTTATCGATGGCCACCTGAAGGGCTCCCGGATCGTTGACCTCGACAACCGCTTTCCACGAGGGTGTGGGAAGAACTGGGCCATCGAGAGCCAGCGTCATTTCCCCGCCCAGCGCGCTTGCCAAGTCGTTGCGAAGGTCCAAGCCGAGTTCTGAATTTGTCTGAGCCAAACTTTTGGTGAAGTTGGGGTCGGAAGCGCCGATGGTGCTGAAAATGTCATCCAGCATGAGCGCCGGTTGTTTGGCGACGAAGGAGACCGCCGCGCCTGCATTGGAAGAAACGTAATCCAGCGAACCCATCGGAGCTGGAGCGGCCAGCCAAGAAGCGATGCCGCGCCTCTGACCATTGAATTCCAGAGTAATGCGATTGTCTCCTTGACCGGAAGACTCGCCTCGGGAGGCGATCAAATACTTTATGTCATTGAAACCGCTATTCTGCAGTGCCTTGGAATCTGCTTGCTGGGTATGCGAACTATTTATGATCTGGCCCAGATTCGCGGCCACCAGAGTCTCGGTGCCACGGCTGTAGATGGCAGCGATTCGCTGCCCGAAGTCGGTCTCAGCAAAGAGAGTTGCTCCGGCGTCCAGCTGCGCGCTCATCTCCCGAACCGAGGCGGCGTCGCCGCCGGCGACAAGCATGTTCTGCCTGACAAGCATAATCATTCCGCGTTCATCGCCGGCGAGTGAGGAAAGCGACTGCTGGTCGACGACGTGCAAATTGGCTTGGCCTTGCGGGCTCTTCATGGAATCAGCGAGATGATTTTGCAAGTAATCCTTCAGTCCGGGCTCCCGCACTTCGGCTAGCAACATGGGGCCGTGCCCGATGGAAGAGGCTCTGGCCGTAATCACCACTTCGTCGCCCAAGTAACGGCTCATCACTTGGATTTGGTCAATCAACTCCTGGGGAGTAGGATGCTGATTCGAGTTGCCGCTCTTATTCCACCAGTCTTGCAGGACCTTGCTCTGCGAGAGCTGTTGCTGGAAGATTTGGTTTGCCTGTTGAAGCGCGTCTCCAAGATTGGGGATACCGATATACAGAACAGTATCCGCGGGCAGCAAGGGAAGGATCTTACTTTCATACCGCGGACCGGGAGTGTGGATTTCTTCCAATTTCGCACGAAACTTCGAGAATTCCGCAAGCAACGCCAGTTCGTGATCCAGGTCGCTGCTCCAGGCAATCTCTTCGCGAACGGGAACAACGCCGATGCTCTCGGTTGTCGCCACGACGTCGCCGGAATGCAGAATGGATTCCGTCCCCGCGTGATTCACGTGGACTTCTCCCTCAATCACAGCCACGCGCGACCCCTTGGTGCCGGAATTCACGGAAAAGACCGTTCCGGTGACGGCTACCGTGCAATCCGGAGCACTCACGTACAGGTGTCCGGTGTGGCGCTTCGCAGCTTGTACGATGATGCTTCCTTGATCGAGATGGACAGTGGTGTCGCGACGGCGGGCGCTGACAGCAAATTCCGCGCGCTGATTCATTTCCACTTCCGAACCTTCATAGAGCCGCACCTTGGCATGGGAATTGGCGGTGGTGCGAATGAACTCACCTTCGCCGACTTCGTCGCCAGGCTTCAATGCCCGCTCGCCAGCAGGGCCGATGCCATACGCCTGCCCTTCGATGGAAACGATCCGCGCGCGATTGCCAGGAGGGCCCGCGAAGTACCAGTTGCGTGCAGTCCATGTCAAAGTAACCAGCAAAGCCGCCATGGCAGCCGCGAAGGAAACTCTGGCAAAGCTCCACTGGAAACCACGTGAGGTCGGTTCCATCCGCCAACTGCTGCTCGACGCACTCTCGGGCCCGCGGCCATAGGCATAAGAACGGCACAAGACACATTCGCGCAGGTGATCTTCCACGATCAGCGCGCGAGCAGCGGGAAGCTCTTTTTGATGAAAAGCCGGCAGCAGGGAACGAATATCGACGCAGCCACGGATAGGCTGCACGGCGCTGGCTACGGCTTCCTCGCCTGCGCTTGTTTGCAACCGCTGCCACACGCGCTCGGTTGATGCCGATAGCGTCTTAGCATCGGGCTGTTCGCCGCGAAGTTCGGAAATCGCCTGATCAAGTTGGGCGTCCTGCTTCGATCGAAATAATTTCATGATGCACCTTTCATAAACCTACGAAGACTCTTCTTTAATCGTGCGCGAGTGCGATGCAGGGTTACCGCCACCACGGCCTGAGAAGTGCTCATCGTCCCGGCAATTTCTGGGTTACTCAGTCCCTCGATATAGCGGAGGGCAAACATCTCGGCAGCCCTGGGATTGAGCGTGGCAAGCTCCCGGCGAAGCCAATTTTTGATTTCCAGGGAGGAGAGCGAACGCTCCGGAGAAACACTGGAATTTGATTCCAGCTCATCGGCCGCTTCCACCGACACGGCTTCTCGATGACCCCTCGAACGCATTAGATCAAGGGCGGCGTTGACCGCTGACCTGTGTAAGTAACCTTGCAAATTAGAAATGCGGCCGGGGTCGACCGTCCGGCGGGCCAATCGGAGGAAGACGGATTGTGATACATCTTCAGCGTCCGCCATGCTGCCGGTTATGCGATAGGCAGCCTTGAGGACACAGGCCTGGTGTGCCCGAAAGACTTCCTCAAGCTCTGCGACCGCTTGCGTCACCATGATGTTTTCTATCGCGGCCGCCAAGCACCCCTCCTCGACTCGTCTACCATCTAAGACGCGATAGCTAGAAACTTCTTAACACACAATTTGGAGTGTAGGGAGATTTACTCGGGGAGAAGAGTCAGGTTTCAGGCTAACAATTCCTTCGGTCCTAAACGGTTGCCCCCAGCCCCGCACACGGGCGCCCGGACCAGTTGTGCCGGCCATTTCGTACTTGTCGCTTTAGTCTATCGGTTGCAATGAGTTGGTGGAGGCGGGGGGAGTTGGATTCAGACCCCCACTGATTCCACGTAACTTGCTCATTCTACAAGACGACAGAACCTACAAAAACGTCGAATTCACTCAAGTGGGGTACACGGAGATTTTAGCGAGGCGGCTATTGGTGATCATCGATGGCGATGTGATTTCCCCGAATGGGAGTTCTGGCGAAATAACCTCCGGTTAGTCGATCGCCCGAAACTACGAGTACGGTGCCGGAGCAGTCGGGGCTGAACGCCAGCCAAAATCCTTCTTAGCCAGAAGGCCAATCAAGTCATACAATCATTCAAACATGCAAAGCCGAGAGGGGACAATGCACACTTTGTTTCAAGACCTTCGATTTGCCTTACGCACGCTTCGCAAGAACATGATGCTGACCTTGGTGATTGTTGCGTCTTTAGCCATCGGAATCGGTGCGAATTCGGCGACTTTCAGTGTCGTGGACGCGCTACTGCTCCGTCCACTGCCGTACCCGGAACCGGACCGGCTGGCTGCCGTCTGGCTGCATTCTCCTGCAATCGGCATCTTGCGCGACTGGCCATCTCCGGGTCAGTACATTGATATCCAGAACGAGAATCATTCCTTCGAGCTGATGGCGCTGGCGCAGAGTCGGACCTTCATTTTGACGGGCCGCGAGCAACCGGAGCGAATTGACGGGGTGCGGACGCAATCCAGCCTGCTGGAGATGCTCGGCGCGAAACCTCTACTCGGGCGTTTGTTGTTGCCGGAAGAGGACAAGCCCGGCAAAGCGGATGTGGCCGTTCTCAGTGAACCGGTCTGGAAACGGCTATTCAATTCGGACCCGGGAATCGTAGGGAAGACGATTGTGATGAATGGTAACCCTTTTATCGTGGTGGGTGTGCTTCAGCATGGTTTCCTACTGAACGCCGAAGTCATGCCGTCGGAAGGACCGATGGACAAGATGGACGTCTTTGCGCCCTTGCCCTTGGGCGCCGACGCGGTGAAAAGCCGCGGCGACGAAAATTACAACATCATGGTACGGCTAAAGCCGGGCGTCTCGGTGAAGCAGGCGCA
>Ga0307474_10000482_pt1 | contig 28634 bp, 19 predicted proteins | sample atmos_gasesECM1C_2_FD_203312 | JGI IMG/M metagenome (GOLD analysis project Ga0307474, IMG submission 203312) | Hardwood forest soil microbial communities from Morgan-Monroe State Forest, Indiana, United States - atmos_gasesECM1C_05 | ecosystem: Environmental > Terrestrial > Soil > Temperate... | reverse complement strand
AATTATAAAATAGTAGAAATTAAACATTTATTATTATTAAGTGCTGTATTCTCTTTAATTATAGGTACAATTGTAGGGTTATCACAAATTAGAATAAAAAGATTATTAGCCTATAGTACTATATCTCATGTTGGATTTATTTTAATTGCATTAGCGATAAATTCATCTAGTTCAATAGAAGCTTTATATTTCTATATAATTCAATATAGTTTAACAAATTTAAATGTATTCTTAATTTTATTGGCATTTGGTTATATTATTAATAAAAATTATCTATTAAATAATAATCTTGTAAATTCTGATATTAATTTAATCTCTCAACTAAAAGGACAATTTTACCCTAATCCTATTTTAAGTTTATGTTTAACAATCTGTTTATTTTCAATGGCTGGTGTTCCACCTTTAATTGGTTTCTTTTCTAAATTTTATGTTTTATATTCTGCTATTGATAGTCAATATTACCTAATTACTATTATAGCTATCTTAACTAGTGTTATAAGTGCATCTTATTACATAAAAATAATAAGAGTGTTACATACAGAAGAAACAGCAGTAAATAAAAATATTAAAGAAAGTAATGAATTAATATTAAATAATTTACATAGTTTCTTAATATCTAGTTTAACATTAGGTATATTATTATTCTTAATTAAACCTACAATAATTTTAAATAGTGTTCAGTTACTATCAATAGTACTATTTGATAAACATAATATATCATGAATAATATAATGACATTATTTATATTAGTTCCAATTTTAGCTGTAGTTTTATTAGGTTTAAATCTTTTTTTAGCGCCTAAAAATGCATATGAAGCTAAAGCCTCTGCTTACGAGTGTGGATTTTTAGCTATTGAAGGACAAACTAGATCTACTTTCCAAATACATTTCTATATTGTAGCTATGTTGTTTTTAGTTTTTGATTTAGAAATCTTATTATTATTTCCTTTAGCTGTAACTTTGTATCAAGTAAGTACTTATGGTTTTGTAGTAGGTTTAATCTTCTTCTTTGTTTTAACTATAGGATTTGTATTAGAAATAGGTTCAGGAGCTATTTCTTTAACTAACACTCACGAATAATTATTTCTAAGTTTTTATAATATAATTTCTCTCCCTCCCATTTTCCAAACCTCAATAAATATTCTGAAAGGGGAAAATTTAATAATAATTTAATAAATTAATAATAATATTATAAACCTTATTTAAAAGAAGTTGATGTAATAATTTAATATGAAAGGAGAGGTGATCCGATTGGTAATGGTGGTTCTCTGTAAAAGAATTGGTCTTTGACCATATTAGGTTCGATTCCTAAACTCTTCAATTATTTAATTGAATTTAAAAAAAAAAAGAAATTAAATTAAAAAAAAAAAAGAATCTAAAAATATTTTATGTTAGTTATAATTTTTTTAAGACTGTAGCATAATAGGTCAATGCAATTCGCTCATAATGGATCTTATAAGGGTTCAATTCCCTTCGGTCTTATCTAATTTTTTGAAGGGTACTTGGTCGAGTCTGGTTTAAGGCGCTCGTCTTGAAAACGAGTACTCCAAAAGAGTCGTCGGTTCAAATCCGACAGTGCCCGTAAAATTTAATAATAATTTTAAAAGAGATATAAAAAATTGTGAAAACACATATAATAAGACAATTAATTATTTAATTGTTAAAATTTTAGTAAGAATTTAATTTTGGTTCCGATTGAACGTTATTCAGTAGTTTTAAGACATGCAAATCGTTATTTCTAATAATAAATTCTTTTTTAATTTATTCTAAGAAATAAGGTGTAGAGGTGAGTATAGTAAATAAGATACCCTATAAGTCTTCATAAATAGAAGATCTTAAAGGAATTTTTCTGCTTTAGGATTCTATTTACTTTGATTATGATAGTTGGTAGAGGTAACGGCTCACCAAGTCTACAATCAAAAGCCAAGTTTGACAGAACAAATGGCCACATTGGGAATGAAATACCCCAAGTAATATAAAATTACCTGCAGTCAAGAATATTAGTCAATGCTCGCAAGAGTGAACTAGCTAACTGAAATCTTAATATTTATTAAGATAAGGTAAGAGAAAATAATGATAATATCTTACTATTAGTGTCGTCTAAATTTGGTGCCAGAAGACTCGGTAAGACCTTAGACACAAACGTTAATCATCATAATCAGGCGTAAAGGGTCTGTAGGCGGTTCAAAAGAACTAGAATCTAAAAGAGGATAAGCTAAACAACATAATTAATTAGGACTGACAACTTATAATAATGTGGAGTACTAAAGGTTAAAACTATTTATCTACTTAAGATTGACGCTCAGAAACGAAGGGGAGAATAAGAAACTTAGATTAGAGACCTAATTATCTCTCTCAGTCAACGATGAATGGTAGTTATTAAAAAAATAAAATTAAATTAGTAACGAGGTTAACACGATGACCATTCCGCCTTGTTAGTAAGACTGCAAAGTTGAAAACAAAAAAATTAGTCGGTCTTGAAGCAAACGAAGTGAAGCATGTTATTTAATACGATAATCCGCGTAAAATCTTACCAGTTCTTGTATATTCTTATAAATAAAATAATTATATAAAATTAATAATTTATTGTAAGATTACAGGTGTTGCATGGCTGTCGTCAGTCCGTGTCGTGAGAAGTTTGGTTAAATCCGTAAACGGACGAAATCCCTAGTATTAATTTATACATAATACATAATAGTGTTGATAAGATACTAGTTGGGGCTAAGACAAGTCATTATGGCCCTTATGAGCTGGGCTATAGACGTGCTACAAAAACTTTTACAAAGTGATGCAATTCTGTCCTTAAATTTTATAAAATTTATAGGAATAAGGAGGAGCTAATCATTAAAGAAAGTTAACTATTAAATTAGTTGAATTGTCATCTGAAACTCGGTGACATGAAAAAGGAATTTCGAGTAATCGTTGATCATTACGCAACGGTGAATTAAGCATTCAGGATGAACTAACCGTCTGTCGCTGGGAAGGAGCTTGATTTTAAGGAAGATGTGAATTGTTCAGATTTTTCTTATTTTCAATTAGAAAAAGTTTTAGAATATATTTTTCATTGCAGAAATAATAGTATTATTAATATACAATTAAATTTAATCTATAAACGCGGTTGTCAAGAAAACTGAACCCAACGAATTAAATTGAGTAACATCTCAAAAGTCATAGCAAGGTAGCCGTACTGGAAGGTGCTGCTGAAAATTAAAACGAAGAGTTTATAAACCCCCTCCTGTGTATAAATATTATATTAAAAAAAAATTCCATATACAAAATTAAAGAAAAGAGTAAATTAATTAATAATCTAGACTTAAATTTATTTTATTAAATGTTTAATATAAAGATAGATATTATTATTTATAAGGGGGTTAGCTGAGTGGTATAGCAGTAAATTTACACTTTACAGACAGAGTTTCGATTACTCTACTCCCTATGCTAATATTAAAAATAAAGTTACATCTTATAATTAGAACTATTTTATTTAAAATAAAAATTTTACAAGTATGCCGTAAATTAAGGTAACCGGGTAAATCTTAGGCATTTATGCTTATAGCACTTAAGAGTTCGAGTCTCTTTACTTGTACTTTAGACTAATTTAACTTAATATTACATCATTCTAATTCGAAAAAAATATTATTCTTAAGATAAAATAAGATGTTCTGAATAATATTTAATATTCTAGAATTTAGATACATTTTTATGCAATAAATTGTGTGAAAATTTTAATTTTCTTAAAAGCAAGAAAAACAATATTATTTGAAAACAAAAAAAAAATAAATTATAAATATTCTAATATAAAATTAGAAATTTTAGGGCTAAATAGGTAAAACCTTTTAGAATAATAAGATAAATATGAATATAAAAAATATCACAGTAATAAAATTAATAATAAAATTTATAAAATTTTATTTATTATTTATGGTAATACTAATCTTTGTGTTCTCACCCTTAAATCTAAATTTTTACAGTATTTCTGAAGATTTTTTAATTCAAAATTTTGAAAACTTTCAAGATTTATTTATAAATTATATGAATAATCCTAACAATTTACCAAATGGACACGTAATTCCTCATGAGTTATTAGATAATAATATTCAATTTAATCATAATCAAATAGATCAATTAATTTTAGATCTTTATTTTGCTGTCCTTATCTGTCTATTGCTAGGTCTTAATTATGAAATATTTGTTAATAATATACTACCTTGAATATTAGGAGAATAAACTTCATAAAAAGTTTAAGCACTTTAGAAACTTACCTTTATTTAATAATAATTTCTTAATTAGTTAGCATAATTTTACTTCCCCCTCCTTAACTATAATTAATTATTCTAAATATTTTAATCAGAAAAATATTAAAAATATAAAAATATTTAAAAATTAAATTTGCTTACTTCTTCTAAGGTTGGTTAAAAAGTTTTATTTTAAATTTAAAATAAAAGTATCGATGACAATATTGTATAACATCAAATAAACATGAGTAATTTAAAGGGGTTATTAAGGATTACTAGCAAATTTATATAAAAGGAGGCTCCATAGCCAAAAGTCTACATATTGCTTATAAAGATGAAAAGATAATTTACTTTTTTTTTTTGATAAGAAAACTATGAAATGAGACAATCCTAAGGGAAACCTTTTTATTAAAACTTCCTGAAGTAAAACATTTCATTAAGGAAAGGAAAGGAAATCAACTGAGACTCCGAAAGTAATGGTGAGTGAAATCGGATTAGCCTAAATCTAAAAAATTAAAAAAAAGAAAATAATATCACTATAATATTACAGTAAACTTAAAAAATAAAAATAATTTTAGTAATAGCTTATATAATTAAAATTTAATTTATATTAAGTTAAACAAATGCTTAATAAATATAGATAGATATGATAAATTATATTTAATATTATTTATACATAGTAATTACGATTACAACAAAGAAGGTGAAGTTATTATGAGACCTGTATTTAATAAATTAGATTTTATAATTAAAGTATGATGAGAGAAAACTTGTCAGAATATAGGGGAACCATCCTCTAAGGCTAAGTATTTATAAATTTAGCGATAGTGAAAAGTACCGTGAGGGAAAAGTTGAAAAGAGTGTAGAATAATATTATATGTAAAAATAGAAATAAAGATACAAATATATTAGTTCTTATCGAACATTTTTTTGTTCGAACGAATGTAAATAACACGCAGTGAAATAGATCATGAATTAGTAACTCTACAAGCAGTCAAAGTCACAAATAAAAATTTGGAATGTGACAATGGCGTACCTTTTGCATAATGGGTCAGCAAGTTAATAGAAGTAGCAAGGTTAAAAGCCTAAGCGAAAGCGACTATATTTTAATATGGGTTAAGTTACTACTATTAGACCCGAAGCCAGGTGATCTTTCCAAGAACAGATTATTAATGGATCGAACGGATGAATGTTGCATTATTCTCCGAAGATTTTTGGAAAGCGGTGAAATGCCAATCTGACCTGGTGATAGCTGGTTTTCTACGAAACATATTTTAGTATGACATCTTATCAATATTTATGAAGGTACAGCACGGTAATTCCATACGAATATTAATTAATTTTAATAGGAGTTTAATTTGCGGGGACTTAAAAATCTTACCAATGGAAATAAATCTCGGAATTGCATAAATAGATGAAAGATATTCAGACTATTCATGATAAGTTGGATAGTCAAGACGGAAACAGCCGTGAACACTGATTAAGGTCCCAAATGATTATTAAGTGAAATAAAGGAAGTTACAAATTGAATGCAGTTGAAAAGTGAGCCTGGTAGTCGCTACTTATAATGAACGTGTATCAACGTATCAGCCTTTAGATTGAAGCTCCGAAGATTTAACGGGTCTAAAATAATCAACCGATATCGTGTTAGTTTTAAAGATAGGAAATTTTTACTATATTTAGAATCTAGGTAGTAGAACATTCAGATAATTCAAAGAAAATATTCCTCTAGGAAAGGAATACAAACCTAAAATTGACAGTGTTCCATTGTTTATAAGATAGGAATCTGAAGAGATAATGCTGACATGAGTAACGTAAAAAGAAAGTTTAAACTTTCTCGCCGAATACGAAAGGGTTATTAGCTAAAGATTAAATCTACTAATGTTAATGCGGTCTCTAAGGTACAAAACCAACGTTTTGACTGATGAGTATAGCTTTGAAAGTCCATTAGGAGAATAAATTTTATTATAAATTATTTATACTAAGATTTATAACCAGGACCAGGAAAAAGATGTTTTGAATAACTTCAATTCTATAACTTAATTTAGTCTTATAATTAAAAAAAAAAATATTTAAAATAAGTATAAGCAAAAATACTAAATTAGTAGAAGATAAATTTATTATATAATTTAGTGAGAGCTAATTAATTAGTAATTTATTGATTTAGAATAATTTTATTTAAGTATAGTTTTTAAGCACAACCGTACCCTAAGCCGACACAGGTTCGTAGGTAGAGTATACTAAGGCGTAGAGCTAAAAGTTGTTAAGGAACTCGGCAAATTGTCCTCATAAGTTCGACAAGAAGAGGAACCATGAATTTAAGTAAATTAATAACTCCTATTAATATATTTTATATGGTGGCACAAAATCGGAAGCCCCGACTGTTTACTAAAAACACAACTATCTGCAATTATGAAAATAATAGTATAGGTAGTGAGATTTGCCCAATGCCATATTAATAAGTAATAATAATGGGTAACTGTTTTTTTACAAAAAATTGGTTAATAGCGGTCTTAACTATGAGGATCCTAAGGTAGCAAAATAAATTGGCCATTAAATGTGGTCCAGTATCAATAATTTAACGATGGCTTCACTGTCTCTACAACTTGCTCAGTGAAATTGAATTACCCGTGCAGATGCGGGTTACCTCAAAGAGGACGGGAAGACCCCATGCAGCTTTACTGTAGCTAGTTATCATATAAAAAGTTTTATAACCTCGGTTATACAGATAATAGGGAGCCGATTAGGCATCTATGGAAAACCTTAGGTCTGAGGTGAAACTGATATTTATCTTTTTATTTAGAAAATTTAAGAGGAAATAGCTGACTAGTTGGCAGTTTGACTGGGGCGGTCGTCTTTAATAGAGTAGCAAAGTACATCCAAATAGATTAAAAATTTTAATATTTCTTATTTTATGAAATATTCTGACTAATAATTTATATTGTAAATATTATAATTATATTTACAAAAGAATCAATTTTATATTTCAATTTTAAGGTATGCTAGAAATTAAATGGAGGTTAATGAACCATGAAAGGTTCTGTAGGGTGCAATGACGGAAGCATGCTTAACTGAAAGACTTAATAGTCGAACAGATACGTAAGTAGGGCATAGTGACCCTTTGCTATATAATGGAATAGACAGGGATCAATTGATAAAAGTTACGCTGGGGATAACAGCCTAATAGCCAGCGAGAGTTCACATTGTCCTGGCTGTTTGGGACCTCGATGTCGACTTAATTTATCCTCCAGGAGCAGAATCTTGGAAGGGTTCGGCTGTTCGCCGATTAAAAAATTACATGAGTTGGGTTTAATACGACGTGAGTCAGTATGGTCCCTATCCTTTTGAGGGATAAATAGTAAAATGGGGGAGACCTTCTAGTACGAAAGGACCAATAGGCTGTGTTTCTCTAGTGTACCAATTGTAATAAGTAAATAGATTATTTAAGTTACTAAATTGAATTATTTAACTTTGCATAGTTGGGTAGCCACAAACATATTAGATAATTACTGAAAGTATCTCAAGTTCGAATCTATCCCCTAGATACTATCATTGGATTTCTTTTTGTTCTCTATCACGAGTGGTTAATATTACTTTCCTAATTTTAATCATTTCTTGTAATTGATATAAAATATATATACTACAATTTTATAAAACACTGATAGAAAAGTATTTAAATATGTATAAGTATATAATATATATTTAACAATAAATTTTAAAAAATATTGTAATAATACACAATTAGAATTAAAATCCATAAATAAAGAAATAGAACATTTCTTAGATAGGATGCAAATGAATTGATTGTAAAATCGTAAGTTTAGCATTACTAATTTTTAAAATAGACTTGATGTTTTAGGTTGTCAAAAATAAAAAAATTAAATTTATTAAAGTGAATATTTAGATATAACTTTAATAAAAAAATAATTATATTTAAAATAGTTATTTTGTAAATTAATATAATTAATTAAGAAAAATAATTCTTAAAAACAAAAAAAAAATTATATTAAAGGAAGAAAATATTATACTTCGATTTTATTAAAAAAATATAGATAGTTAAATTTTTAATAAAAGAATTGATTAAGATAAATCTTAGTATACCTAATTATAATTAAATTATAATTTTTATATTAGGTTACAATATATAAATATATATTTGTAAAATAAAGAGGGGAAATTTATTAAAACTAATAAAGAAAACCGTAAATAAAGCTAAGACCGATAAAAATTAAAAAATTATTTAAATAAAAACATGTTAAAAATTATATCAAATTTTAATACTTTATATCTTGATGCTCCTCAACCTTGGCAATTAGGATTTCAAGATTCTGCTTCACCAGCCTTTACAGGAATTGTAGATTTACATAATTCTATTTTCTTTTATTTAATAGTTATTTGTGTTGGAGTTTTCTGGGCTTTAGGATCTATTGTTTACTTCTATAGTAATAATAATTCTCCTATAGTTCATAAATATCTGAACCATGGAACTTTAATAGAATTAATCTGGACAATAACACCAGCTTTAATTTTAACAGTAATCGCATTCCCTAGTTTTAGATTATTATATTTATTAGATGAGGTAACTTCACCTACTATAACAATTAAAGTAGTAGGGCATCAATGGTATTGGTCATACGAATATAGTGATTATGTAACAGAAAGTGGTCAATCTATTGAATTTGATTCATATATGATTCCTGAATCAGACTTAGAATTAGGTCAATTTAGATTATTAGATGTAGATAATAAAATGATTATTCCTGTGGATTGCCATATTAGATTAATTGTAACAGGTGCAGATGTAATCCATAGTTTTGCTGTACCCTCATTAGGAATCAAAATTGATGCTACACCAGGTAGATTAAATCAGTGTTCAATCTTAGCTGAAAGAACAGGAACTTTCTATGGTCAATGTTCAGAAATTTGTGGTACTTGGCATGGGTTTATGCCTATTGCTGTAGAAGCAGTTTCAGTACAAGATTACTTAGCTTGGGTAGATTCAATGTAATATTGATAATAATTTAATTATTTATTAAACAATAAAATTAGAATTTATAATAATTTACTCCCTCCTATAAAAATCTGAAAGATCACTCTAATTCTAACTCAGACTATTAGTAACTAGTTATAAAATTTGATAGAATATTTCGTTATAGTTTTATTTCTAATTAATAATAAGTAATTCGTATTATAATGTAATTTAAGTAGTTAAGGACTATTTTTAATAAAAACCTAACTTGTTTGCATAGTATTTATACTTGTATTAAATTTACATTCTTTTTTATATTAAAAGAGATTAATAAATTTTATCTTATATAAGTTTATTTACAAATCTTATACAAATAAAATAATTAAGGGGAAATCTGATAATTGGTAATCAACTGTACTTGCACTACTGTAATGATAGTTCGAGTCTATCTTTCTCCATAACTACCTAATAATTTTATAAAAGCTTCGGTTGCTTAAGGGTTAAAGCATTCGACTGAAGTTCGAAAGACAGTGGTTCGACTCCATTCCGAGGTATTTTTAAGGATATAAGAAAGTTTAATTTAAAAGCCTGAATAGTTTAATAGGTAAAATTACTTACTTGTAATAAGTCGTTGGCGGTTCAAGTCCACCTTTAGGCATAATTGTATTATAATTATAAAAGAGTATGTAACATATACAATAATGAATTATTTATTACTTTAATGTTTTGTATTTGAGTTATAGTATAATTGGCAATACGACTTCCTTTGGCGAAGTATTTCCTCGTTCGAATCGGGGTAACTCAAAATAGAGTTATATCTTAATATTTTAACATTAAGTTAAATATCTATATATTATTTCTCATAGATATTTATATTTAACTTAAATTATGAGAATTGGAAGTATAACTCAAAAGGTAGAGTGTTTCACTTTTAATGAAACGGTTGAGAGTTCGAGTCTCTTTATTTCCTATATATAAAAATATACAAATTATTAAATATATTTTTTTGTAAACATGTATACTATATATGAGTAATATAATTAATTTATTAATTAGAGAGCATAGTATAATTGGTAATATAGTGATCTCCAAAATCGTTGTTAGGTGTTCGAATCGCCTTGCTCTTGAAAATTTACTTATTCAGATCATTTAAAGAGAAAAGAAAAAGGGTCCTTAGCTTAATTGGTAGAGTTTCTAATTGTCACTTAGTTGGATACCAGTTCGAATCTGGTAGGACTCGAAAATTCTTACCTAAGTTAATGATATTTAAGTAAATATAATATAATATTAAAAGAGTAATATTATTTAAATTATAATATACGTCAGACACTATCTTTAAAATTATATATTTTATAATACATATGTTAGCTGCAGCAAAATTTATCGGTGCAGGATTAGCTTGTTCAGGTTTAATTGGTGCCGGATTAGGTATTGGTCAAATCTTTGCTTCATTAATCGCTTCTACTGCTAGAAACCCTCAATTAAGAGGACAATTATTTGGTTACGCAATTTTAGGATTCGCCTTAGCCGAAGCTACAGGATTATTCTCATTAATGATTGCTTTCTTATTATTATACTCATAATTAAAACTAACGTATAATTTTAATTTCCTAAATAAAGTATAATTAGTTAAATAAATTTCTACCCCCTCTCCAATAAAAGTAGCGATATTTATATATTTTTTCTAACGAGTATAGTTAAGTTGGTATAACCTCTACCTTCCAAGTAGATGTGATCAGTTCAAGTCTGATTACTCGTATCTAAATATAATACTACTATTTTATTTGTGTGTTTTTTTTTTAAAGTACCTCATTTTATTTCCAAATTTTAAAATAATTATATTCTCTATAAAATTTAATAAATAAAAACATATAATTTTTATTTACTTAACTTATTACCTAAATAAAAATTATAACCCTTCATGATGGTAAAACATAGGTTCAATTCCTTTTTTTAGTAAATAAATACTAAAATGTAGTATAGATGTGATAAATTCAAAGGTTATTAATCTCAGATCTTATAATTTTGGGAATTAATCTCAGATAAGGGTTTAACCCCATTATCTTTAAGAAGATAAAGTTATTTAATCTTAGTTCTAATTATTTTCTCTATTACATAATTTTATATCCTTTCCGCTCATTAAGGAGGGGGTTAATAATAGATTAATAAATATAAATTTAGAATAATAAAATTATTGTCATTATAATTATTATTAAACTATCAACAACTATATAAAATTTTTGGAATTTTCTTCTTACTTGAATATATTTAAATATTTTAGGATAGTTACTTTCAATATTAAATTTGACTATTAAATATTCACCAAATAATATTGATATTAGTGAAATAAATGGTAAGAATATAAATTACCTGAAAACTTTCCAACCACTTTTGTTATAGGAACATTTTTTTATAAATTTAAATTAATTGCCATCTCATTAGGTTATATTACAGGTTATAAATTTAATAATAATGATTCACATTCTAATGATAGACCATCATCTTAAAATGATAACCTTTCAGAACCTAGAATTAATGAAGAAGAGAATCTACCAACCTTATTAACTGATAATGAAAGAAGAGTTTTAGAAAATAATCAAAGAGCTGTAGTAGATGCTTGGGAGGCGGAAAGAAATAGTGAAAGAAAAGAAAATAGATCTGTTTCATCCACTGATACTTTAAATACTGAATATCAAGATGAATTTAATGATTTATTTCCTAATGACATTGAACAAATTCTTAAAGCATCCACATCTTATTTACCTAATACTAATAATTCACCTTCATTTGGTAACAATCCTTTTATAACAGTCAGAAATATGAGACAATTTAATGATAATTCTATAGAAATTAAACTTGAAGATTGACAATAATTTATTTTAATCCCCTCCGCTATATTTAATTACATTAAAAATAATTAATTAATTTTTTTTTAAAAATAAATAAAAATAAAATAAAATTATTCTTAAACATTTTAATAGATAGTTTAAAATTTCATGGTCTGATTAAAATAAATTAGTGTGAGAAACCATATCCTATTCAGTAATATTTTACTTAAATTGAAAAATTAAGTATTATATGTAATATTGCAATAATATATTCATAAAGGAATAAGATTTGTAGTAATTAAAATTTATATCTTATAAATAATATGAGTAATAATCAAAGTTCTCATCTATTATTATTGTTGTTTTTTAAGTGTTTAGTATTTACTGAAAAAAGGAGTTTTTACCTTTCATGTTGGGTAGAATCGGAGACTCGAACTCTGAACATTGTCGCCACAAGACATCATTTTACCAATTAAACTAATTCTACCTCTTTTATGTTTAATTTATTTAACTATTTCCAGATTTTAACTGAGATCTTCTGATTAAAGTCAAATATTTTACCATTACAATAAAGAATTTTTAGGAGGGGTGATTCTAAATTAAAAATGCCTCAGTTGAGATTAATTTATTCTCTTTATTAATTTTATTTAAATATCCTAACGATCTAAAGGTATATAAGATAATTTCTAAACAGGTTGAAATGTCACATATTGAGATTTATCTAAGTGATTCAGAATTTCATAAAAAAAAATTATCAAGTGAATTAGATATAACAGTAGAATTTAATATACCATTATCTAAATTATATTGAAATAGGTTAACTGTTCTAAAATTTAATTTTTTCGTTTTATATATATAATAACTATGGAATGGTTACCAATAGCAGGAATGTTTACCTTAATATTTTAGGTAGGGGGATTAATTTTCTGAGATTCTAATTATTACATAGTCAATGTAATCATCATCAATATCGTTATACAAATAATGTAAATATAAATGTCCAGCTATTTCAACTTTAGATAATAAAATATCATTAAAATTTCTAAGAATGTGTTCAAATATTGGATATGCCTCATCTGTTGTATTATCTTCTAAAATATTCATAAAATTTATCTCAATTTTTATTCTATTAGATTTTTTTGATAAAAAAATTATTAAATACAAAATCGTTCATTATTTGATAAAAATTTATTGGATTTAATTTTTTAATTTTTTTCTGATTTTCATTTTAATTAAATAATGTATATAATAGACTAATAAATGTTGGAAGAATTATGCAACCTTAAATTACCCAAATCATAAGGATATATATTAATAATAAAAGGCTAAGTGAAAAAGATAATAGATAAATCAATATTATTTCATGTTTTGTGTTAAATCTATTGTAATGGATAGCTAACATCTTTAATAGTTTATTAATTAGTATAAATAATAAGAAATGTAATGGCAAGGTATAATGATAATCAAACATTCAGTGAAACAGTGGGAATGTGGTTAATAACCTTTTCATATGTCATTAGTAAATTACTAAAGGTATAGGTCTAAGTGTAAAAAATAAATATTCTATAAATTTAAATATAGTTGAAGTGATAAAAGTTTTCATTTTACATTTTAATGAGACTATGGTATAAGCCATTATAATTATAATTTTATAATATTAATTTCATATTTTTTAACGTTTTTATTTCTTAAATTATTATTATTTTTTAAAAATTTTATATAAGAATTTCTAACGTAATTATATAATTTATCTTCAGATTTAAAATTTTTTGTAATAAAGTAAAAAGAAGGTTCTATTAAATTTTCGTTTACATCGTAAAATTTTACTTCGATTTTTATTTTATTAACAGGGGAGTGTTTGCATAGGAATTTTTTAGAAATAGTGTTTACAAGTTCAAATAGATTAAAAGTTTTAGTTTTTATTGTTATCATTTATATATTGTTTATTGAGGTTTAGCTATGGAATTTACCACTATTATCTTTTAAATTACATACATAATACTTGCTTCAAAGTTTTTTAAATTGATTTTTTCAACTCTTTTTTTAATCTAACAAATTTGATAATATGTAAGCTTGATATGCTTTTGGAGATATTTAATTAATCTATATGTTAAAAAATATCTTCATCATTATTAGGAAACTAAGATTTATATAAAGTTTTTATATAGTTAATAATATAATTAATTAAATTATAAATTTCATCTAATATATCAAAATTAGAATATAATAAAGATATATTAAAAAGAAAGAATACAGCAATAATAGCAATAATGAATTTTTTAAACTATAAGAAAATCGTTAAAATAATTTTTATTAGTTTATAAAAAATATAGAATAAATTATATAAATTATATAAATTATATAAATTATAGTAGGTAGATTTAGCACCTAATTTATAAAATATCGAAGCAATAAATTTTAAGGTAAATTGTAATATTTTTAGTGTTATTTTCATAGATTAATTAAAAATGACTGTTAAATTACTAACTAAAATGACTGTTAAATTACTAACTAAAATTATATTTTAATTCAAATATAATCTCTATTAAAAACATAACAGTATGGGTTATTTCATAGTCCAAATTTATTAAATCTATAACGAATACAAATAATAATACACCAAAAACTAAAAAATGTTTTTAACTATATTGCAATAGCAAACTTTTCAATGGCTCTTTTACAATTTAACTCTTAATCAAACTAAAAATAGTGAATTAAGTAAAAGTTTTAAAATTAGAAAAATAATTATATTTTATTTGTTTAGTTTATGTGAATTTAAAGAGGTCTAATAAAAATAATTAATAATCTTATATTCCTATATTAAAAGGTTACGCTAAGTATTTTATTGTTGTAATCGAATTTATCACATCTATACTATATTTTAGTATTTTTATTTACTGAAAAAAGGAATTGAACCTATGTTTTACCATCATGAAGGGTATGTTTTACCATTAAACTATCCCAGTTTAAAGTGAATTTTATTTATTTTTTATTTTTTTAGTTAGTAATTATGAGTTAGAATTAGTATCTATAAGACAGTTTTTGTAATATTTTTTTTCTGATTGATCTAATTTATGACAAGTAATAATTTACTTTTTTTAAGGTTAAATAAAGGGTTTTCTAAATCTCAAATTTATATTAATTCAAATTTACAAACTTCAGTGTTAGAATTTTTTTAATATAAATTTACATTTTCTCTAAGAATTCCATCAAATTACTTTGTATTTTTTACTAAAATTTTATTTTTTTTATTTTAATTTATTATTTAATTGTTTATTAATAATTAATAAATTATTATTTAATACCTTGAACCTTCCTTAATTTTTAATTAAGTTATTTATATGAATAGAATGTAATAAATAATAACAGAATTAAGTGAAATCTCAGTTTTAGATTTCTAAACTCTCTTTTAAATATAAAATAAGAATATTTTAAATTAAATAATACTTATTATATATCCTATTCTTTAATAATTTTAGGAGGGGGTATAAATTTTAAGATTAATGTAATTCGATAGCATCTTTAATATAAGAACATACTAAAAGAACAAAAACATAAGCTTGAATAAATGATACAGCTAATTCTAATCCAGTAATGGCTAAGAATAAACTAAAAGGTAATAAAGTTAATACAAATATTATTAATCCACCTGAGAACATTTTAAATAAGAATGTAGATAATATTTTTAATAATGTATGACCAGCTACCATATTAGCAAATAATCTGATTCCTAATGAGAAAGCTCTAGCTAAATAACTAATAACTTCAATTAGAACTAATAAAGGAACTAAAGCTAAAGGTGTACCAGAAGGAATAAAAAATGAGAAGAAATGAATTTTATGAATATATAAACCTAAAATAGTTACACCTATTAATATAGTAAATGATAATCCTATTGAAATTATTATTGATGTTGTTATAGTAAATGTATATGGAATATTACCTACTAAATTAGAACATAATATAAATAAGAATAAAGAATAGATAAAAGGTAAATATGTTTCTCTACCTATTTGATCTCTTACTATGGTATTAATACTTGTAAATAAACTTTCTAATAATATACTTTCTTTATTTGGTATTAATTTAATTTTTTTATTAAAGTTTAAATTAGTTTTTTCTTTACCAGTATTTTGATGTGTAGATAAAATTAAAGCTAATACTAATATTGTAAATAAAGCTGAATTTGTAATAGAAAAAGATGTATTAAAAATTAAAGGAGAATTATAACTAGCTAAACTAACTACTTCAAATTGTTCTAATGGAGAATTTATAAATAAATTATTTAATTTGTTTAATAACATTATTGTAATATTTATATTTATTGAATATGTGCTTAGTTTTAATAAATACTTAATATTTTATTAATTTGGGGAATTAAGATACTTATACTTTTAAGTATTACAAGAAAGTAAATTTAAAAATAAATATTAATTTCTTAATATTATTAACTTAATATTTTATCTCAATTTAACAGAATATTGTTAGAATTAGCTATCACTGAATTACTAATTGTTCTATTTAATTCAGACATGTAAATTTTGAGGAGGGGATCTTTTTTATAATCTGAATAATTAATTTATTACTTAATAATTAAGATTGTACTGGTAACATATTAAAAGCGTGAAATGGGATTGGACTAGCTAATGACCATTCTAATGTATTAGCTGAATCTGCTTCATTTTCATATTGAGATAATGATGTAAAATATGCAGGTATAGCCCAAGGATTATTATCTACTGTTTTACCATTAGCAAAAATATCATAAATAATGTAACCAAATAATACTGTAGCAACTACAGAAATTAATGAACCGAAACTAGATATAGCATTTCATCCAGCAAAAGCATCAGGATAATCTGGGATTCTTCTAGGCATACCAGCTAAACCTAAGAAATGTTGAGGGAAGAAAGTTAAATTAACCCCGACAAATAATGTCCAGAAGTGAACTTTACCTAAAAACTCGTTATATGATTTTCCTATTATTTTTGGAGCCCAGTAATAAAATCCGGCAAATAAAGCAAAAACAGCTCCCATTGATAAAACATAATGGAAGTGAGCAACTACGTAATAAGTATCATGTAATGCTACATCTAAACTAGCGTTAGATAAAATTACTCCTGTCAATCCACCAATTGTGAATAAAGCTAAGAAACCTAAAGTGAAGATTAATGGTGTAGTAAATCTTAAGCTTCCACCATATAAAGTAGCTAACCATGAGAAAATTTTAATACCTGTAGGTACTGCAATAACCATTGTAGCTGCAGTAAAATAAGCTCTAGTATCTACATCTAAACCTACAGAGAACATATGGTGTGACCAAACAAGGAATCCTAAAATTCCAATAGAGAACATAGCATAAACCATACCTAAATAACCAAATATAGGTTTACCTGAGAAAGTTGAAACTATATGGCTAACTATACCAAATCCAGGTATAATTAAAATATAAACCTCAGGATGTCCAAAGAACCAGAAAAGATGTTGATATAATACAGGATCACCACCTCCAGCTGGATCATAGAAACTAGTATTAAAATTTCTATCTGTCAATAACATAGTTATTGCTCCTGCTAATACTGGTAAAGATAATAATAATAATATAGCAGTTACAAAAATAGCCCATACAAATAAAGGTAATTTATGTAAACTCATACCATTAGTTCTCATATTTAATACTGTAGTGATAAAATTTATTGCACCTAATAATGAAGATATACCAGCTAAGTGTAAACTAAAAATAGCTAAATCTACACTTCCACCAGAATGTGATTGAATTGATGACAATGGAGGATATACTGTCCATCCTGTTCCTGCTCCTTGTTCAACTAAAGAACTTAACAATAATAAAATTAATGAAGGAGGTAATAACCAGAAACTAATATTATTTAATCTAGGGAAAGCCATATCTGGGGCTCCACATTGTACTGGTAATAAATAATTACCAAACCCTCCTACTAGACCAGGCATTACCATAAAGAAAATCATTATGAAAGCATGAGCACTAATAATTACATTAAATAATTGGTGGTCTCCTGATAAAATTTGTACTCCAGGAGACATTAATTCCATTCTAATAAGAACAGAAAAAGCAGTTCCTATCATACCAGCAAAAATTGAAAAAATTAAATAAAGTGTTCCTATTTCTTTAGCATTAGTAGAATATAACCAATTCATATGTAATTTATTTACTTTTGTTTAAGTTTTTTACCTAATTTAGCCCTAAAATTTCTAATTTTATATTAGAATATTTATAATTTATTTTTTTTGTTTCAAATTTTATTTAAATTTCCAGTTCTCTAAAAATTTAAGTAAAATTTTTAAGTTTAAAATTTTTTAATAAATAAAAAAATTTTATTTTTATTTTTAACGGAATAAAGGCGATTCGAACACCCCAGAGTTGCCTCAGAACAATTAGCAATTGTCTTATCTTACCAAATGATTACTATTCCTCTAATTATGGTTAAAATTTTAAAATTCTTTAATTGTTAATTTTTTAGTCTTTACCAGATTCGAACTGGTTCATTTATCGTGAAGGGATAATGTACTACCTTTATACTAAAAGACCTAGGGAAATCACAATAAATGTGCGAATTTTGGATTCGAACCAAAACTTACAGTTTATGAGACTGTCGTGCAAAACCTTTTACACTATATCGCAAAGTAAATATAATAATACTTAATATATAGTATCTGTTATTATTATATTTTTATATGTACACTATCATTGAAACATTTTTTACAAACAAAGAGACTCGAACTCTTAAGGAATTACTTCCACTCCTGCTTAAGAGGAGATTGTTTACCAAAATTTCAACATGTTTGCTAAGTTAAAAATTTTCTCAGTTTAAATAATTTAATCACTTCTTTTAGATTTTATTATTTATAATCTTTTTTATAAATATAATTAGGTATCAAGAGGAATTGAACCTCTGAATAAGGTATTAACAGTACCCCGCAATAACCACTCTGCCATGACACCTGTAATAAATATAAGAATGGGATATCTGACTAATTGTAACTTTTATGGTAGGCGCGACTCGAACACGCTTCTTCTCCCACCCAAAGGGAGCGATTAATCCAGTTCATCTTCTACCATTATAATTAAAATTCTTTAACTCTTTTAATTAGAATATTTAAATGATTATTTTTAATAAACTATTTTTTATAAATTACCTTAATTCTAATAGGAATATTAATATATTTTTTTTTTTATTTCTTTAAATAAGATAAGAATAACTAATCTAAATTACATCTTATAAATGTTACAATATAGAAATGGAGGAGTCTTTAGTATTAATATTTTTCACACGTAATATTTAATATATTCTATATTTATATTCTTTTCATAAATAATAATTTATACGGTAAAATTATTAAATTTTTTATATTAATCGCTATATTGTGTTAAATTTATTAAATTTTTAAAAGTGTACCTTAATATATTGTATTAATATAAATCAATATTTGATTTATGATTTTTATATAATTTTAATCAAATTAATTCACGTGATCTTAGTAATGGTTAAATTATTTATATTTTTAAATTAAAATTTTTAATAATTTAATTTTTTAATTTTAAATTTTTTTAATTAACTTTAAAGTAACTAACTACTTACTAGCTAATTTCGTAATGTAAACTCTTATTACTTGTTGTAATGTAAAATAAGGTAAAACAGATTTAGACATAATAAAAATTAAATAAATTATAGCTAAAAATGCAAAAGATAATTGATTTACAAAATAAAATGGTATTAGTTGTGGCATATTGTAATTTATATTTCCTTATCTATTTGGCTCTTTAATGAACTATCTCTACTAAAAAAGTATACATAAATAATATATGTAATATATACAAATATTTATTATTAAATGAGATAATTAGGGTTTTATTAAATATTTTTAATTTTCAGAAAATTTAATAAACTTTAATAAGTTACTAATTTGATATCAAATTAGAAGATTACCTTTATTTTTATTTAAACTATAAATAAAATGTAGAGAGAAATATCTCTACACTTTTAACTTTAAAGCTTATAATAATAAATTAATTTTATAAAAGTAGTTAATTTATTTAACAAAAGTTTAAATAAAACTTTGTAGTAAGAGGTGAATAAACTTAGGGTTAAGTTTACAGATGGTTCTGTAGTAAACCTGCAAAGTTTAATAATTTAAGGTTCAATTCCTTCTTAACTCTATCATTAATTAATAAATTCAAAATTCTCTTAGTTCAATGGTAGAACATCATTCTTCTAAAGTGTTAATTTTGGTTCGAATCCAGAAGAGAATAATTAAAAAAGAATCTAAAAATAGATTAAAATATTGTCACAGTGTAAACAATTAATTTAATTATTAATAAATATCATAATATTAATAATTTTTTAAAAAAGAAAAATTTTAAATAAACTCTTATTATTAATTTAATTCTAATCATGATTTTAAATCATATTGTTTGTAGTATAAAAATTATAAATACTATATTACGATTATTCTTTTTATTAGTAAATGTAAGGAATTAAGAATAGATTATTATATTGTAAATTATATATTTTTTTTAATGATAAATAATTATTTATTAACTATTATTAATATATTAATTAATTTAATTGATGTATTAACTATAATATTACCTATGTTATTATCAGTAGCTTTTATGACAATTGTAGAAAGAAAACAATTAGCTGCACATCAAAGAAGAGTTGGTCCAACTGTAGTTGGTTATTATGGTATACTTCAACCTTTTGCTGATGCTCTAAAATTGATATTGAAAGAAACTGTTATACCTAGTCAATCTAATAAAGTATTATTTTATTTAGCTCCTGTTTCTACTTTAATTTTTAGTTTATTAGGATGGGGAGTAATTCCATTTGGTCAAGGATTAACTTTATTTGATTTTTCATTAGGAATCTTCTATACCTTAGCTTTATCCTCTTTAGGAGTATATGGAATATTATTTGCAGGTTGGTCAGCTAATTCTAAATATGCTTTTTTAGGTTCACTAAGATCAACTGCAGCTATGATATCATATGAATTAATTTTAAGTTCTGCTATTTTAATTATTATTTTATTGGCAGGATCATTTAATTATTCAACTATTATTGAAGTTCAACAATCAATATGGTTTATAGTTCCATTATTTCCAGTATTTATATTTTATTTTATTTCAATTTTAGCTGAAACAAGTAGAACACCTTTTGATTTACAAGAAGCTGAATCTGAGTTGGTAGCTGGTTTCTTCACTGAACATTCTTCTGTTCCTTTTGTATTCTTCTTCTTAGCTGAATACTCTTCTATTGTTTTATTTAGTTGTATTACAGCTATATTATTTTTAGGAGGTTATAATTTACCAGAATTATTAATTAATGGTTCAATTATAAATTTACAATCAATTATTTTAGGATTAAAAACTTGTATTTTCTGTTTCTTATTTGTATTATTTAGAGCTACATTACCAAGATTAAGATATGATCAATTAATTTCTTTATGTTGGATTAATTTATTACCTGTAGCTGTAGCTTTTATTATATTAGTCCCTAGCTTATTAGTAGCTTTTGATATTGCACCTTACTAAAATTAGAACTAAAAATTAGCTTTAAATTTTAATTTACTAGATAATTTTTTTAACAAATAAATATTATATTTATTCTCCCTCCAATTATTAAAAATTTAAAAGAAGTTAATTAAATATACGTAAATAATATTTATACAATAATATTAATAAACAATAATAATTAAATAATATTAATTAATCATTTAACTATACTTTTTAAAGCCTATAATTTAATGGTAGAATGTTATCTTGATGAGATAATTGTAGAAGTTCAAATCTTCTTAGGCTTATTATTTAACAAATATATATTATGTAAATTACCTTAAAAATATTGTCACAGTGAATAAAAAATTCTAAAAATTTTACAATCAGATATCGTTTAAAGATTTAATTAAGAAAATATTATATTTTAGTCAATTTAAAAAACAAAACAAAAAAAATTGCTAATTTAATTACTTAAACAAATTAGTAATTAAATTTTTATAAAAATTTATGCTTAAAATTTAAATTTATTATGAGATTACTTAAAAGTCATTCTTTACTTAGATTAGTTAATTCTTATGTAGTAGATTCACCACAACCTTCAAATATATCATATTTATGGAATTTTGGGTCATTATTAGCTACTTGTTTAGTACTTCAAATCTTAACAGGGTGTTTCTTAGCTATGCATTATCAACCACATGTAGATTTTGCTTTTAATAGTGTAGAACATATTATGAGAGATGTTAATAATGGATGGTTAATCAGATATATTCACGCTAATGTTGCTTCTTTCTTCTTTATTTTTGTATATGGACATATAGGTAGAAATATTTATTACGGTTCATACAAATCACCTAGAATATTAGTTTGGTCAATTGGAGTAATTATATTGATCTTAATGATGGCTATTGCCTTCTTAGGTTATGTATTACCTTACGGTCAAATGAGTTTATGGGGTGCTACTGTTATTACTAATTTATTAAGTGCTATCCCTGTATTTGGTCATGATTTAGTAGAATTAATTTGGGGAGGATTCTCAGTATCTAATGCTACATTAAATAGATTCTTTTCATTACATTACATTTTACCATTTTTATTAGCAGCTTTAGCTTTAGCTCATTTAATTGCTCTACATACACATGGATCAAATAATCCAAATGGAATTTCATCTAATGGTGATAGATATGCAATACATCCTTATTATATGTTTAAAGATCTTATAACTATATTCTTCTTCTTCTTAGCTTTATCTTTTTTGGTTTTCTATTATCCTAATTTACTAGGACATAGCGATAATTATATTGAAGCTAATCCTATGAGTACTCCAGCAAGTATTGTACCTGAATGGTATTTATTGCCATATTACGCTATTTTAAGATCAATACCTAATAAATTATTAGGAGTATTAGCTATGTTTGGGTCATTATTAATTTTATTAATATTACCTATTGTAGATGTATCAAGACAAAGAGGTAGCCAATTTAGACCGGCTATGAAAGTAGCTTTTTGGTTCTTTGTATTTAATTTCTTCATATTAATGTGGATCGGATCACAACATCCTAATGAACCTTTCGTATTTATTGGTCAAGTCTCAACATTCTTCTATTTTGCATGGTTCGTAGTAATTATTCCTATAATTGGTTTAATTGAAAATACTTTAATAGATATAGCTACAGAAAAATAATAACATTAAGTAGAAAAAATATAAATCTTATCTTTTTTTTTTAATTTACACTCCCTCCTTATTAAGTTTACAATTAAAATTTTATAATTATAAAAAACCAATTTTAAAAGTAAATATAATATAATGTTTTTATATTATTCTTAAGCAATCTACTAAGAGCATAAATATAATGTGTTTAATAAAAATATAATATTTATTGAAATAAATACAATTTTATTTAATATAACTTTATAATAGAAAGTTATATAATTATTATTGTATTCATAGAAATAATTTAATTTTATAATATATTTTGATCTGATTACCGTTAAAAAATATTAGTAGGTGTTATTTTTCTTTAAATTTATAATTTTAGTTAAATTAAATTTTATTATGATCAAATCACATAATTTTCAATTTTTTCCTTATCATTTAGTAGAGGTTTCTCCCTGGCCAATTGTATTAAGTTTTGCTTTATTAAATTTAACTGTAGGAGCTGTAATGTATCTGCAAGGTTACTATTCTGGTGATATTATTCTAGAGTTAGGTTTCATCTTAACTTTAGGTGGTATGGCTTTCTGGTTCAGAGATGTAGGAAATGAAGCTACTTTAGGTGGACATCATACAAAACAAGTTAAAAAAGGTTTAGAAATAGGATTCATACTTTTTGTTATTAGTGAAATTTTTGCTTTCTTAAGTATTTTCTGGGCTTTTTTCCATTCTAGTTTATCTCCTGCCATTGAAATAGGTGGTGTTTGGCCTCCACAAGGAATAACACCATTAAATCCTTTTGCAATACCATTATTAAATACAATACTATTAGTATCTTCAGGTGCTTTTGTAACTTACGGTCATCATGCTTTAATTAACGGTAACAGAAAAAATACTTTAATAGGGTTAGAATTAACTGTATTATTTGCTGTTCTTTTCACTTTCTTACAATATTTAGAATATGCTAATGCATCTTTCTCAATATCAGATTCAGTATTTGGAAGTGCTTTCTTCTGTTCAACAGGATTACACGGAATTCATGTAATAGTTGGAACTATATTTATTATAGTTCAATTAATTAGAACTATAAATTATCATTTAACAAATACTCATCACCAAGGATGTGAATCAGCAATATTATATTGGCATTTTGTTGATATAGTTTGGTTATTCTTGTTTATTGCTGTATATTATTGGGGAGGATTATAATAAAATTTATATAAAAAAAAAATTAATATATTTTTATATTACACTCATCTAAAATTACAAAAAATGTAAAATTTGCTAATTCATAATTTTAAACCCCTTCTATAAAAATATAAATTAGATTAGTAAGTAAATAAAAATTTAAAATAAATTATTATAAAAATCTTACTATTTAATTTATACAATTATTTGTTAAATTCACTTATATTATTAGTTTAACAAATAATTAATTATTATTAAAATAGATAATTCTAATTATTAAATGTCCTTAAGGGTAATAAGCTTTACTTACCAATGAACCTTTCAATATTATTATTTTTAATTGGTATATTAGGATTTATTTTAAATAGAAAAAATATAATCTTAATGATTATTGCTATAGAGATTATGCTTCTAGCTGTAACTGTATTATTTTTAATAAGTTCATTTGGATTTGATGATAATATAGGTCAAACTTTTAGTATTTACATAATTTCAATAGCTGGAGCAGAATCAGTTATCGGTTTAAGTATTTTAGTAGCTTTTTATAGATTAAGAGGAAATATCTCAATTAGATCTTAAATTTATATGTATTTATCAATATTACTATTTCCATTATTAGGATCTTTAGTATCTGGTTTTATGGGTAGAAAAATAGGTATAACAGGATCTCATATTATTACTTGTACTTGTTTAAGTATATCTTCTCTATTAGCTACTATAGCATTTTATGAAGTTGGTATTTGTGGTTCTCCAGTTTCAGTTTATTTATTTAATTGAATAGATTCTGAATTTATGTCAATTTCATGGGAATTTTTATTTGATCAATTGACTGTTTCTATGTGTATACCTGTATTATATATATCAACCTTAATTCATATTTATACTACTTCTTATTTAGCTGAAGATCCTCATAACCAAAGATTTTTTTCATATTTATCTTTATTCACTTTTTTTATGTTATTATTAGTTTCAGGTGCTAATTACTTTGTAATGTTTATAGGGTGGGAAGGTATTGGAGTAGTTTCTTATTTATTAATTAATTACTACTTTACAAGAATTCAAGCCAATAAAGCAGCTATCTTAGCTTTAACAATGAATAGAGTAGGTGATATGGGATTAAGTATAGGATTTTTTGCTATATTTGCTTTATTTGGATCTGTAGATTATTCCACAATTTTTAGTTTAGTGCCTTTTATGAATGAAACAGCTATTACTATCATTAGTTTATTAATATTAATGGGTGCTATGGCTAAATCTGCTCAAATACCTTTACATTCTTGGTTGCCTGGTTCTATGGAAGCTCCTACACCAGTTAGTGCTTTATTACATGCTGCTACTCTAGTTACAGCAGGTTTATATTTATTAATTAGATCTTCTGCAATTTTAGAATTTAGTCCTACTGCTTTATTAGTTATCACTTTAATTGGAGCTAGTACAGCTTTCTTTGCAGCAACATGTGGATTAGTACAAAATGATTTAAAAAGAATAATCGCTTTCAGTACAATATCTCAATTAGGTTATATGGTTATGGCTGTAGGTTTAAGTCAATATAATGTAGCTTTAATGCATGTAGTAAATCATGCATTCTTTAAAGCATTATTATTCCTAGGAGCTGGAGCAGTAATTCATAGTTTCGCCGATGAACAAGATATTAGAAAAATGGGTGGTCTGATAAAATTCTTACCGTTTACATATACAACTATGTTAGTAGGATCTTTATCATTATTAGCAACTCCTTGGTTAACTGGTTTCTATAGTAAAGATTTAATTATTGAATTAGCTTATAGTCAATACTGTTTTTCAGGTATTTATGCTTATTTATTAGGAAGTTTAACAGCTGGATTAACAGCATTTTACTCATTCAGATTAGTAAGTTTAGTATTCTTAACTGTACCTAATGGTGTTAAAACCGTTTACTTAAATTCTCATGAATCTAATTTCGCTGTAGTTATACCTTTATTTATTTTAGCTTTATTTAGTATATTTTTTGGATTCGTTTTCTCTGATTTATTTGTTGGAGTAGGTTCAGATTTCTTTGCTAATTCTATTTTTATAAATCCTAATAATATCTCAATTATTGAAGCTGAATTTAATTTACCTTTAATAATTAAATTATTACCTACAATATTATCAATATTAGGAGCTTTTAGTGCTATATTTATATATCATATTTATCCTGATTTCATTGTTAATTTAACTGATTACACTTTAGGTAAAAACATTTATACTTTCTTTAATGGTAAATACTTTTTTGATGTTATATATAATTATTATGTGATTTCAGTTGGATTATTAACTGGGAATATCATATCTAAAGTATTAGATAGAGGTATAATTGAATTAGTAGGTCCTTATGGATTAGCTTCTGCATTAGAAAATTCTGCTAATAATATTGCCAAATTAGATACAGGAGTGATTACTACTTATTCTTTATATATAACCATAGGAATATTATCACTAGTAATATTAGTCTTTGCACCTTTATTATTTAATACTTATGTAATATCTGAATATAGATTAATTGTTATTTATATCTCAGCCTTATTCTTTTCTTTACTACCTAGTTTATCAAATATAAATTTAATAACTAAAAAAAATTAATAAAATTATATTATTCCAAAATAAAAATATTAAAAAAATTAATATAATTTAATAAGACAAAATTATACATTTAGGAAATAAAATTTAAATACACACAATTAACAAAAAACAATAAACAAAAATGTTAACTTTATTATTAATTATACCTGTTATAGGTTCTTTCTTTATTTTATCTATTCAAGAAAATTCTTTAAATGGTAAATCAAAAATGAGAACAATAGCAATTACTACTTCTTTAATTAATTTATTAATTTCTATATTCTTATGAATAAACTTTGATTCAAATTCAACTCAATTTCAATTTGTATCTGAATTTGATTATTTAACTTTTGGACATTTTAATTTTGGTGTTGATGGAATATCTTTATATTTTGTATTATTAACTACTTTCATTACACCAATAGCTATTATAGCTAATGCTTATACAATAAATTCTAATTTAAAATTCTTTTTAATTGCTTTCTTAATTTTAGAGACTTTACAATTAGCTTTATTTTTAGTGTTAGATTTATTATTATTCTATATCTTCTTTGAAAGTGTTTTACCTATTTTATTTATCATTATAATAGTATACGGTTCAGGAGAATATAGATTTAGATCAGCTAATTTATTCTTTTTATATACATTATTCGGATCTTTATTTATGCTATTAGGTATTTTACAAATTTATAATTTAGCTGGTACTACAGATTTTCAATTGTTATCTTTAGTAGATATTAATATTGATGCCCAAAAAATATTATGGTTAGCTTTCTTTTTGGCTTTAGCTATTAAAACTCCTTTATGGCCTTTTACTGGTTGGTTATATAGAGCTCATGCGGATAGTCCTTTAGCTGGATCAATCTTATTGGCTGCTACTATATTAAAATTTGCTACATATGGTTATATTAGAATATTAATTAATTTTTTACCGGATGCATCAAATTATTTTGGTCCTTTAATTCAAACTATAGCTATAATAACTTTATTATATGCATCTTTAACTACAATTATCCAACAAGATACTAAAACTCTTATTGCTTATTCAAGTATTGCACATATGAGTGTTGTTATTTTAGGTTTATTTTCTAATAATATTCAAGGTATTGAAGGTGCTATATTATTAGCTTTAGCTCATGGGTTTGTTTCTCCTGCCTTATTTATTTGTGTTGGTGGAGTTATTTATGAAAGAACTGGTACTAGAATTATTAAATATATTAGAGGTTTAGTAACTTATATGCCAATTTTTACTATATTATTCTTTATTTTTACTTTATGTAATACTGGTATACCATTAAGTTTAAATTTCTTAGGTGAACAGTTATCTTTAATTGGAATATGGGAAGTTAATCCTATAGTCTCAGCGATAGGTGCTACTGGTATAGTTTTATCTGCATGTTATTCTATATTTTTATATAATAGAATCTCTTATGGAACTTATTCACCTAATATGAAACTGGTATTAATAAAAGATATTTCTAGAAGAGAATTTATTATTTTAATTACTTTATTGGTACCTACAATATTATTAGGTGTATTTCCTAATGTTATATTAGATTCAATTCATGTTTCAGTCTCAACTGTTTTATACTCTCTATAATTATTATATAATAATTTACAATAAATTTATTGACTAATTATTATTA
>Ga0307474_10000481_pt1 | contig 28640 bp, 27 predicted proteins | sample atmos_gasesECM1C_2_FD_203312 | JGI IMG/M metagenome (GOLD analysis project Ga0307474, IMG submission 203312) | Hardwood forest soil microbial communities from Morgan-Monroe State Forest, Indiana, United States - atmos_gasesECM1C_05 | ecosystem: Environmental > Terrestrial > Soil > Temperate... | reverse complement strand
ATCTCGCCAGCCAGGTGTAAATGCAGCTTCGCGTAAAGCCCAGCGCTTGGATCACCGTTTCTGGGCTCTCGCCCGCTTGCACTCTCTCCACCGCACGAATTCGAATCTCTTCCAACGTCTTATGGTCCAGGGCACGAGCGTCGCGTCGCTTCATGCCAGCCATTATACTCTATGTCTACTTACTTATGAATATATTAATAATCGACCGCGAGGGGAACATTGCCGAGTCGCACGCAGGCATGGTGGACAAAGACGCCTTTGAGAATAAGATCAAGTCGCTCATTCGGCAAAGCTCTGCTAAGTAAGGTAGCGGCTGCGAGCATCGTCCATGATCTTCGGATTAGTCTTCATGCTGATAGTCGCCGCGCCCAACAGAGCGATTCCACTGATTCGCAGGCGACCATGCGGCAGCGTGCTCACGACGAGTACGAACGACACAAGCACGCTGCAATTCGTATCAACGAGCTTGCCGGGGGAATTAACTCGGAAGCCGACGCCAGTGCCGTCGTGTCTGAAATCGCGGGTCTCTTCGCAAAAGAAGTGCCTCCGGCTTGGGCCAGCAGCTGTATCCGTCAGCGCGTGGCCAACGGTAATACGAGACGATTCGCAACCCAGCAAAGCTTATCTCCGAGCAGCGCATTGTCGATGTCTGGAACCAGTACGCGAGAGAGATCGGAGCACCTGACGAAGCGATTGTTTCCGTCGCTGAAATTCACAACATGCGCGATGGGTCGTTTACGGTTGCTCGGTTGATTTGGGCGCGGGGAAACCAAACGATCTGGACGATGCCGAACGTGTATGCGCTTGGGACTGATGGCGGCGTCGCTGACGGTCGCCGAGCCCTTGACGCGATTCGCGTGATTCACGATCTCGAAGACTTATTTCAGAACCTACGCGGAGCACGTGACCGCCTCCGAAGCGGGATTGTACCTTCTGAGGAAATCAAGAAGCGAGCAGGAAGCCAAACCCGCAGCCACACGCCACCGCCCCGAATTGAGGCGCACGTTGACACAAATCCTATTCGCTCCGCTGAACAAGGTTATGTGCAAGAGCATGGTTCAGTGGCGTACGCCCAGTTGCTTGCACGCTTGTTTGACGAACTGTTCCCCGCGAATTGAGAACCCGATCATGACCGTCCGCTCGCGGCGTCTCAGTGGGTATACACCGGGCTGACCATCAAAACCGAAAATTCTGGGCTAAGGGAATCATTCGCTTGCGCCTGCTGCGGCGAATGCCTCCTTGATCAGCAGATCGCAAGCTCAAGAAAAGAACGCCACAGACATTTTTGTCATCCTTGCTGCGGGTCGTGGTCTCGCATTGACCCCAGCCCCAAAGCGTCCTACCATTCCCGCCAGTGGGCGCACCCTCTCAACTCATCCGCCAAACCATATCGCACTACCGCGTGCTAGAGAAGCAAGGCACTGTCACGGCGGCTGAGTCTTGCAACCCAGCCGGGCGGATTCCCCAGCTTTCGTTTCGCATTGCTTTCTGTCAAAAGGTGGTGGGTGGTTCACTGGCGAATTCCAAACCCTTAATGGATCCTTCTTCGATCTTGTTGGCGCCCGCCTTTCGGCGCCATTTCCCGTCTACTTTTTCCAGCCATGTCACGCTGAACCACTCCATCTCGGCGGCTTTCTCAAAATTGCCCGAACCGATCTTAACCTGCACCTGTCTCCGTCGCATTCAACATGTAGACCAGTTCAGTTACCCTCAGTTACATTAGGTCGTCAATCGAATAAATGTGATCGTTGTGAGGATGGTCATCTTCGTTTTTTTCGTCTTTATTGTGTGTGTTGTCGTTCGAATCGGCCGGCTCCTCTTGCCAGAGTTTCCATATCTTTCCTGCTTTTCGGCGGCGGTTACGGAGGAAGCCGTAGGAGCGAATACCATGAAAACCCTCGCGTAGAGTATGGAGAGCAAGAAGCAAATGAGTTTCAGGGCTCGAAGTGTTTCCAAACGTCTGCGCAAAGATTCGGATTTGAGACCCACGCGAACCGATCCAGATCCCTAACTGCCTGTTCGTAAAGGGAACTTCCTCGCACAAAACCGAGTGCTGAATAGTCTCTGGGGGGCCGCACGGCGAGGGCGGTCCTTTGGTAGCGAGGATTGGGCACCCATTCGATGCCGCCGTTTGGGGTGACGACTGGATACCATGCTAGGCCCTTGCGTTTTCTGATCGCGTCATAGTCGAAACTGTATTCCCGATCGCAAAGGGCGCCCAGAGCCATGAAAGCTGAAGGGTCAGCGCTCATTGCCGCATGTGCCCATGAGGGAGGTACCACCACGATGTCGCCAGGTTTGGCTAAAATCGCATAGCAGCGGCCCGGATCGTCAGCCGCATACTCCTGCACATACACGTATGCCGCTCCGTCCCAAATCTCGTACACCTCGGGTGGAGACCACCCGCTGTGTGAGGAGACGTGGTGCACATGCCCTTGGCTGCGCACCGGTTCGTCGCCAAGTTTTCCCGATGCGTAGATCACCGCGCCAAAGAGAAGCTTTCTTCGTTCGAGTTCGGCTCGAACATCATCGCGGCCGATGTCCATTACGATGGCATAAGCAGGATCTGGCCCGGCGCATGCGGGGTCACGCAGACTTGGCCGAATATCATCCAGCGAGCGCGTTTCGGGTTGCGGGCCGAACGCGCCGGGTTCATAACGAAATCCCAGAGGCTCATGGACGGGAACGACACCGATGCCCGGATTGAATTTCATGCTTTCGTCCTCAAGGCTGTACGTATGGTTGCACATTGACGTACACGGTCTGCCGGTCTGATGCTGTACCTTCCTGTCTGCGCCGGCACAACAAACGTTTCGGCATAGTGAACGTGAAACGGCTCGAAAGCTTCGGACGGGCTTTCCACAATTGCTTCTTCTCCTTCCACCAGGTTCAGAACATGCACTCCAACGCACGCGTCGTCTTCCACAGGAAAACTAAACCAATGCCTTCTCGTATCGATAAATTCCAGTTCGTGCAATCCGGTCCTTTCTTGGATCCAACCCTTGCCCCCGCCGACCCTCTCGATTCGATTCGACAGATTCTTTCGCACCCATTCTGTGTCCCGATTCCACTGAATGTTGGCGGCGCCGTGTTGCAAGTGAATCGGGGGGGGCGGCCATCCAGTCCGGGCCGGCCCCAACCCCATCACTTGAAGGTAAAGACGTACGGCGTCGCGCTGATTTCCAAAACCATGCTGTTCGTGCCAGAACAGTGGATCGTGCCCGCTGGAATTAGGAAGTGGTCATGTTTGCGACCTGGCCATCTGTTTCCATAGTTTGACACCTCAAACGGGGCGCCGTTCTCTTGCGTGACGCAGTTCGCTGATTACAGCCTTTCGGTCGATGCCCGTGTTCAGTCCCAGGTACACGCTTGCGTCGGGCGCCGCATCGAGCAAGTAATAGCTTTCGTCTTGTATGTGGGCCATACCGAAATTGTCGATGATGTACTGCTTGAGAGGATGCGCCTGCCGACAGGTTGCCGCCCCGCATGGTGTCGAGAAAATCGAAGCGAATTGGAAACTCGGCGCCGAATCTGGCATACACGGCATCGCCAAGCAGTTCACGGGGATGGTGGAGCACGAAATCCAACGCCGGAATCTCGATATTCACCCAGGCCATACCTAACAACAGACTGTTTTCTTCTGGAACGCAATCAAAGCACCATGCGTAATTCGGCGGACCATCCGGCAAGTCGCAAACTTCGCGGATCCATTGTCCACCCCAGGGACCGGGATCGAAAAACGGGACGACACGAAAGGGCCGGTTTAATGCGCATCGCAGTCCCGCACGGAAAGCCTCTCCCGTGGACATCTTCGGTGCATTGGGATCGTTGGTATCAAGCAGATAGTCGACGCGGGCAAGAAGAGCCTGCTTGACCCGATCCGCTACGCGCCAGTCGAGAAACAAAGCGCGCTTGCATTTCGCCGCGGCCGATTGGTGCCTGTCCCCCGCCGGAAAGTTTCCAATCTGGTTGGCGCGCTGACGGCATTGGATCTCCCATCGAGCAAGATCCGCCAGAATCAGGACATCCGGTTCAGGAACCAGGAGTGCTGTTCCCGTGCCAAGGATGAGAGTTAGGCCGGCTGCCGCCTGACGGGCCCCTTGAAGTTGCACGGTCCGTTGCGGGTCCGCGAAGTCCGGGATGGTGAGTTGGCTGATGCGGCCGAAGACTGGGTCATCGGTCAAATCGCTGCGAATCATCACATCGATTTCCCCCGGGGTCTTCCAGCAATCGCTCGTACAAAACGTGTGCGCGGGATGCAAACCTTCAACGAACGCTTCCAACACTTGCGACTCGAAAACTCCCGGATAGATCTCCACGGAAATTCTCTGTGCTCCGCGTGCGACCTCGCCGGAGATGCGCGCAGCAATGTCTCTCCAACCTTGCCATACAGGTTCAGGCCCAACCGGAACTCGTATGGAGGGGAACTTGTCGTAGTTCGAACGCTTAGCCATTCCGCAATCCCATGGACCCACGACCTAAGATGTCAATACCGGGCGGACCGATCACGATCGCTTTGCTGACGTCAAGTATGGCGGCAGTGAAACAGAGTAGATGTTCGCCTATCTTCACTCCGTTGAGCCAGACTGCAGCTCCAAACCACTCGGCGAGATCGTTGTTCTGTCGGTCCCCAAAGGGAACCGCTCGACACCGCAAGTGCGGTGAGGATGATGGCCGACGTAAAACAAAACCCGGAGTCATGAGAGACTACCTCTACCTAAGACCGCTGACTCAACCAGAACCTTTCGATTTCTTCTAGAGTCCTGCCCTTGGTCTCTGGAACTCCCCGCCAGACAAAGAGGAACGCTGCGATTGAGATACCTGCGTAGAGCAGAAAAACTCCAGCCGCGGTAAACACGGCCACGAGAGAGAGAAAGGTCACTGTCACCAAGAGCGTTCCGCACCAGAGGAAAACAGTTGCGACCGACATCGCCCGCCCTCTCACTCTGGTGGGGCAGATTTCCGCCATGAGCACCCATGTGCCCGTGCCCACGCCCACTGCAAAACATGCCACGTAGATGAGGACAAAGATCAGAACGATGACTCCCGAGGCTTGAAAGTGAATGGCGGCGGAAACCGCAGCGAGAGAGAGAGCCATTCCCCCGAAAGCTGACATCAACAGCGACTTCCGTCCGGCGCGGTCGATGAGCTGCATTCCCGCCATGGTGGCCACAAAATTGATCGCCCCGATAATGACGTTGGCCCACAGCGCCGTGCTGGCGGACTGATGCGGCACATGTTCCAGGAAAACGAGCGAGCCGTAATAAATGATGGTGTTGATGCCGGTGAACTGGCTGAAGAGGGCGATCAGGATGGCTACAATTAATGCTTTTCGGAACGTGGGATCCAGCAAATCTCCGCTCTCTTCAGAGATGGCGACACGGATGGCCGCAATCTCTCTGGCGGCCGCTTGCGGGCCAACAATCCGCGTCAGAAAATGTTGCGCCTCCTGCTGTCGTCCTTTCTGCATTAGCCACCGCGGACTTTCTGGAATGAAAAGCACCGTCAAGAAGAAAGCAATCGAGGGCAGGGCAGCCGAGGCGAACATCCATCTCCAGTTTGCCGGTCCCGCACCGGTGAGCAGATAGTTCACACTGTACGACAGCAGAATTCCAGACACGATCGCCAATTGATTCAGAGAGACGAGCAGCCCGCGTTTTTGTGCAGGTGAGATTTCTGCAATGTAGAGAGGCGACAGCGTTGACGCGATTCCGATGGCGACGCCGCCCACCAGGCGGGCAGCCGCAAACTCAATCAAATCGCGAGGCAAAGCCGAGCCTATTGAAGAGAGGGTGAATAAAGCTGCCGCTGCCAGCAGAACCCGCTTTCTTCCAAAGCGGTCACTGGTAAAGGCAGCCACGCTGGCGCCGATCACACATCCCAGAAGAAGGCTGCTGGCGGCAATTTCGGTTTGCGAGTCGGTCAGTGCGAACTGCTGCTTGATAAAGACGATTGCGCCGTTAATCACTGCCGTGTCAAAACCGAAGAGCAAGCCGCCAATAGCGGCTGCCATGGCCGGCAAGTAAACGGACCGGGCGGAGCCTTGTTGTAGCCCCGTGTTTGGTATCGAATTCATTTGGTGATGCTTGCGTACCGCATCCACGTTTCAAATTGCCAGCAACTTCTGCTTCAAGAAGACCAGACCCGCCGCTCCGGCCACGCCGCCGTAACCGACGATTTTCTGAAATACAATCGGAACTTCCCGTCCCAGCAAGGTTCTTGTCCGACGCGCGATCTTGTGCTGAATTGGAGCAATGAGTTGCGGACCGGCAGCCGCGATATTGCCTCCCAAGATGAAAATTTCGGGATCGAAGGTATGCAGAAAGCTCACTACGGCGGCTGCCAGATACTCCAGCGCACGATCCACGACATAGCGTGCGCATTCATCACCATCGGCAGCAGCACGGAGGATCGCCTCGGGATTCGGCACCTCGCCAGTGCTACTGATCGACAACTTTGCTGGCGCCGCCCGGTGGATGTGAGCCCAATAATCGGACTCGATCGCACGCGACGAAAAGTGTGTTTCCAGGCAACCGTAATTACCACAGATACACAATCCACCCTGCGGATCAATTGTGGTGTGACCCAGGTGGCCGGCGGCGCCGTTCGCTCCGTGCAGAATTACGCCATCAACTAACACCGCTCCACCAACACCGGTGCCTAGGGTCAGCATCACCACATTGCGCCTTCCACGGGCAGCCCCCCAAAGCACTTCGCCAATCAACGCAACGCGCGCGTCATTTTCGGCACAGACGGGGAGATCGCCAGCGCCGATCACCTCGCTCAAGAGCTGCCCTTCGAGGAAGTGCATGTCGCCCGGTGAGCTCTTCACGCGAGTTGAATTGGCGTCGATGATCCCTTTGCAGCCTACGCCAATTCCCCGCACCGGAGCCTGGACGCGCTTCACAACCGAACTGACGAAGTCACGCAAGGCGGAAATGGTGCGCGGTGAGGGTTCATGAAAGCTCTCAATCAGCTCTCCACTTAGGCCTACAATGGCGGCTTTCATTCCAGTTCCGCCGATGTCGACGCCAATCGCCAAAGGCTCAACCGCATCGGCGCTGGTAATCTTTTCGCTCACAATGGTTTGTGGATTATACCCACTTTGTGCAATTCTACTGGGCAATATGACATGCCCGAAACCCCGCCGCGCGGGCATGCCGACTGGTTGGGACTGTTCGCGGCGAAGGAGCATTAAAACTATCCGTGAGTGATCCTGCCTCTAACCAAACGGTCAGCAAGCAAGCGGGTTTGGCTTTCTATGACCACGCCATGAACTTGCTGCAAGAGTTGAAAAGCACACAATCAGAGGTAATTCAGAAAGCGGCCGAGCTTTGTGCGGAACGCATCGCCAGGGGAGGTCTTGTCTTTCTTTTCGGCAATGGCCACTCCCGCATGATGTGCGAGGAAATGACTCCTCGCCAGGGCGGGTTCCCCGGTTTTGTAGCGCTGGTGGAGATGGCACTGTCAAACCATGCCGCAATCATCGGAGCGAATGGGTTGCGTTCCTCGCTCTATCTCGAAAATTATGAGGGCTACGCGGAGCAGATTCTGAACAGCTTCCGTTTTGGCCCGCATGACGCCTTTATCATCATTTCGACCAGTGGGATTCGACCGGTCGTTGTGGAAATGGCGATGAGAGCTCGAGCCCGGGGACTGCCGGTGATTGGGATTGTTTCCAAAGCTCACTCGGAAGAAGCGAAAGCGGTGCACTCGTCGGGGAAGAAGTTGGTGGATTATGCCGACCTCATCATCGATAATCTCTGTCCGCCTGGGGATTGTGTCCTCAAATTGGAGGGCCTGGAGTGGAATACCGGCCCCGTGTCGACAATCACAGGCGCGATGATCATCAACATGATTCGCTGCGGGACGGCGGAAGCGTTGTTGGCCAAGGGAATCAAGCCGGTCATCTTGCCCAGCCACCAATTTCTTGACAACACCAGCGCCGCCGAGCAACTGGACGCTTTTTACGAGGCATACCGGCAGAGTCTGAAACACTTGTTTGAATAGGCACAGTGAAGGAAGTTCTCCTACTAACCGGCTCATCGGGGATCGCGGCCGCTACGGCGCTTGTGGGCGATCGAAAATCCAGTGTTTGTTGTCGGCATTAACACAGACGAATGCAAAGCTCTGTCGGCAGCACTTGGGGAGTCGAGTTTCGCTACCGCGGATGTCCGTGACGAGACGGCAGTGCGCATTGCGGTTGCTGCATGCCTGGATCGATTCGGGAGAATTGACGCCGTCTTCAACGTTGCCGGTATCAGCGCGCGCTCTGCCGGTGACGGTCCACTTCACGAATGCAAGCCTGCGGCCTGGGACCTTGTCATGGACGTGAATGCGAGAGGCACATTTCTGATGTGCCGCGAGGTCCTCGGCATTTGGACACGAAATCCGCAAACGGGCGCGATTCTCAACTGTGGAAGCGTGCTCGCGCAACGGCCGCAACACGACCACTTTGCAACTGTAGGGTATGCTGCCAGTAAAGGAGCGATCGAAGCGATGAGCAGATCGGCAGCAGCCTACTACGCTCCCGCCGGAATTCGCATTAATGTTATTGCTCCTGGCTTAGTGCGCACTCCGATGAGTGCCCGGGCGCAGGCGGATCCGCGCATCACCGAATACATGACCCACAAACAGCCGCTGACCAAAGGTATGCTGAGCGCGGAGCATGTGGCCGAGGCGGCTTGCTTCCTTCTACGCAAAGATTCAAGCCCGATGACAGGCCAGGTTGTCACCGTGGACGGCGGCTGGACGGTGAGCGAATGAGAGATACGAAAACGTCTTCGGCTACTGCAAGAAAGAAGTCGGGTTCCCCGCCACAGTATCAAAACCCGCAGCGTCGCCCTCTGCAAACCACGGTAATTGGAAGCTATCCCTTTCCGGGGTGGCTCGAGTTCGCATCGGCCCACCAGGACCAATTCGGGGAGGCCGACATCGAGGAACTGCGTACTGACGCCGTGATTGCTGCAGTTCACGATCAGGTCGCCGCAGGCCTAGATGTCATTACAGACGGCGAGCAGACTCGCTATGACTTCAATCTGTCCTTCTACGGCCGACTTGAGGGTCTTGATCCAAAGCCCGCGCAAGCGCGCAATTTCGGTCCACCTGCTCATGATCAGCGCGGAAAATATGAAATCACAGGCCAGTTGCGTTCCGAGCACGGACTCGGCGCAGTAGCTGAGTTCAGACTTCTGCAAGAGATCGCGCCCAAGGGCCCGATCCTGAAGGCTAGTGTGCCTGGCCCCTACACATTAAGCGGTCGAATCAATCCAGGCGGCATTTACAAAAACCGATGGGACGTCACCGAGGCCCTGATTCCAATTGTGCGCGCAGAACTCGTCCAGTTGGTGGAGTGTGGCTGCCACGAGATCACTCTCGATGAACCCTCGATGAGTTGCTACGCTCATCGCGAAGATCCGCGCCGCTTCGTCAAGATTTTCGCCGAGACCGTCAAACCGATTCTCGGCCGCTGCCGTCTTTCCACTCATCTTTGTTTTGGTAATTACAAAGGCCGCGCCGTTGGTCCGCGCCAGTACGCGCCGCTGTTTCCGGCCTTCTTAGAACTGCCTGTAGCTGAGATGCATCTGGAAATGGCCAGCCGCGAGTTCTCCGAAATCGAAAGGATTCACGAGATCGTAGAACGAGGGATGGATGTCGCCGTCGGGGTCATCGACGTAAAGAGCTATTACATCGAATCTCCCAGCGCCGTCGCCGACCGCGTGCGTCGCTGCCTGAAATATGCGCCGGGTGGAAAACTCTCCTTTGCTCCAGACTGTGGACTCAGTCAGACGGCTCGCTGGGCGGCAAGACAGAAATTGGCCAACATGGTGAGCGGTGTGGCCATCGTGCGGAAAGAACTTGGACTCGCGTGATCCGGGCGTTTCAATCCCATGACGCGCTGCTTGCGGACATACAGGCCTCCGATCGCCGCGACGGAGGCTTTCGTTTGTGGTGGCTGGGACAAAGCGGCTTCCTGCTGCAATGGCAGGGCATCCACGTACTGCTCGATCCCTATCTATCAGACTCATTGACCAAAAAATACAACCAGACGGACAAGCCGCACGTGCGCATGACGGAGTTGGTTGTCGATCCGGCCAGGCTGTCGTTTGTCAATATCATCACTTCCACCCACAACCACACCGATCACCTCGACGCAGAGACGCTCTCGCCGATTCTTGCTGCAAACCCACGTGTGAAACTCCTGGTCGCCGAAGCCAATCGCGCCTTTGTCGCGGATCGTCTGAAGATTGATGCTGGCGTCGCGATTGGCCTGGACGACGGGACCTCTGTCGAAAGCTCGGGAATCAAATTTTCCGGCATAGCATCTGCGCACGAGGCGTTGGAGCGCGATGAACACGGTCGAGCGAAGTACCTGGGATATGTTCTCCAATTCGGCGGCTGGACGATTTACCACAGCGGCGACACGGTCCGGTATGAAGGGATGTCAGAGAAACTGTGGCCATTCAAAATGGATCTCGCGCTTCTTCCCATCAATGGGCGGTCGCCGGAGCGACGCGTTCCTGGAAACTTATTCGGCCGAGAAGCATCCCAGTTAGCCAGGGACATTGAGGCGAAACTGGTCATACCGTGCCATTTCGAAATGTTCGAATTCAATACTGCCTTGCCGGACGAATTCGTCGAACAATGCCGGAAGTTGGGACAACAATTCAAAGTGCTTCGCTGCGGCGAACAGTGGCACAGCTAAACGCCAAGCGCAGCGCAGCGTTGTGGGCTTATTGGACCCAAATGGACCCGCAATGCTAAAATCACGTAACGCAAGTTGTTGATTCAAAACGGTTGGGCGCTTAACTCAGCGGTAGAGTGCCATCTTCACACGGTGGAAGTCATAGGTTCGAATCCTATAGCGCCCACCATCTTTATCTTCTGATGATTCAACCATTTGGAAGTGGGTGGTTGTTCCGCTTGCCAAATTTCCAGCCCGATGGCCAACCCGATGATTAGACGGTTTCATTGGGTTGACTCCGAGGCGGGCTTCATCCGCAACAGTTGCTCCATGTACACGCGCTGAGCGTCCAACGCCTTCCCAAAGTTCCCGTGCGTGTAGATCGCCGTGGTATCTGGTTTGGCATGGCGCAGCATCGTCTGACTGACCGTGATGTCCTTGGTCGTCTCGTTCGCCCAGGATCAGACTGTGGCGGAAACGGTGCCAACCAAAACGTTCGCTTTCACTCACCAGCCCCAGCGCGACTGCGGCAGGCTTGACGAAACGCGCGTTTATGGTTTGACCCCACAACGGCCTTTTGCCCTCGAGAGTCGGCGAGGCAAACACGAAGTCCTCATCCCTGCTGTATTCGGCTTGCTGGCGCAATTCGTTGAGAGTTTTCGCCAAGGCCTCACACATTGGGACGGGAGCCTTGCTGGCTTTGGTCTTGGTACGGTTCAAAATCTCCCCACGTCGAAAAACCTGCTCGATGGAAATTCTGTTTTCGTCCCAGAGGACATGACGCCAGCGGAGCCCAAGGCACGGTCCACCTGCCCTTTCCCATGTCCTCGTGAAGCAAGAATTCGGTGTCGATGGGCAGGAAGAGAGTTCTTCCGCAGAGGTTTAGGCTGTCGTCTCGCTCGTCTTGGAACATTCCAAGAACACTCCAGAGGTTACGCTCGGTGTCATTACGATGGGCATTCGTCACATGATGCGAGTTCAAGCGGCCCTGGATATGCGCTTGAGAAACATCCTGAACTAGCGTCGTTCTTCGATGCGAACAAGAGTGAGCGCTTCTTCATCAAGAATCTGGAAAGGGTCCAGGGAGACGAACGCGAAGCAATCATCATCAGCATCGGTTACGGCAAAGATCGAGCGGGCAATCTTCCGTTGCGCTTCGGTCCGCTTCTGCCCGAGGGTGGACGCAGGCGGCTGAATGTGGCGGTCACTCGTGCGCGCCAAAAGCTCACGGTCGTTTCGACTTTCAGCTATTTGGATATCGATCTGTCGCGGGTTCGACCGGGCACTGGCGTCGAACTTCTCCGCAACTATCTCCAATATGCTGCCAGCAATGGCAAGCGATTAGGAGATGCAGACCTCACTTCACGGCCGCTAAATGAATTCGAAGCAGAGGTTTTCGACTGCTTGAGTTCCGCGGGTCTGAAGCTGATTCCACAGATGGGCGCCTCGCAATATCGCATTGATGCGGTCGTGCAGCATCCTACAAAGCCGGGGCGTTATGTTCTGGCAGTCGAGTTTGATGGAGCCACTTACCACTCCAGCGACACTGCACGAGATCGAGATCGGCTCCGGCAACAGCAGTTGGTGAACCTCGGCTGGAGGTTCCACCGCATTTGGTCAACCGACTGGTTCATGCGAAAGGAAGACGAAATCCGTCGAGTGATGAAAGCGTTTGAGGATGCGGTGCGCTTTGCTGACAAGCAGGACCGTGAGGCGGTTTCCAACAATGACGGAGATGGAAACCACCGAGAACATGCTGAGACTGGTACGGCGACTCCTCTGAGGGGACCCCGGCCACACATCCCCACGCGTCCCTCAATCAGCCAATACACCATGCCCGAGCTGAGTAGGCTGCTGGAATGGATTACTTCGGATGGCCAGTTGAGAACGGACGATCAGATCATCGACGAGATGGTAGCGGAACTTGGCTTTAGCCGGAGAGGAGCGCGCATTGAGAGAGCTCTTCAGGCCGCCATTGCTCGTTGGCGGTCCGAGCGGCGCACCTGAACCCAAAGCCCTGCTTAGCGAGTGGTGCGAGGCTGGATCGCGCTTTCCCGTCCGACGAATACCGTAAGATCGGAGTGGCGGCAGATCGTATAACGCCTGTGCCGGCCGTTTGATTCTATATTCCAGCACGAACGCCACCACGCCGTTGCTCGCAATCCGCGCGCAGAAGCCGGGGATTTCGTCCGTCGTAGCAAATGCCGTTCCCCGCCGCGGGCGCGGTAAGCGCTTATACCGTTTCTGCGTTAGCTTCACCGATATGTGTCAGCAGTTTGCCTTTTTCTCTGGGACTCACAGTTCGGCAGGAGATGCCTGCCCAAAAACCGTTTGAATCGTTGCCAACTGCTTGGATTGTAACCTCCGGAGATGCACAATTCTCCGCGGCCCAAAAACAGATATTTGTGGGCGGTCAAGACGCGGCGGATCTTGAGTCGCCGAGGCTTAGTCCCTCAAACCCGCGTAAACACTGCGTTTGTGACTATATACCTGAGTTCGCGCTGACCTACCAAAACACGCCAAATTCTTCCCACTACGCCCCTATTCAGCCCCTACGAAGAATCGGGCCAGCAATCAGCCATCAGTCTTCGGAGGTCTAAAACGGTCCCAGTTCGCTAAACCGGCTTTGGTAAGATAGTCGAGTTTTTGTCGCCTGATCGTTTGCTTAGGAATTAGCTCCATCAGAAAAGACCGGCATGACCGACCTCGTTGCAATTTCGATTATCGATAGGTTGGTTCAGCTGCTCACTATCCGAGAACGGAATAGAGAGAAGTACTTCAATACTGTGATCGAACCGCTGTATCGGGACGCTGAAGTGGTTGCGCGCGACTACATGGCTCTTTTTGCCGAGCTCGTTCAGCGTCTTCAGACAGCTGCGACTCCCCGAGAGCTAATTTTCTGGCTTGAACAACGCCGGGCGGCTTATCAGCCCGTGAGGATGAAAATCCGGGTCCTTCTTTTGGATGAAACTTTCCAAGACCTCAGCAAAACGAAGCCGACATCCTCTCGAACCCGATTTGCTAAAGGCCTGTGGGGATTGCTAAAAGGAACTTTCTTGCTGGGTCAAGTTGCCGATGAGGGAAGGCATGCCTACCTTGGGGAATACGGCTACGGAGATCACCCAATCTTGTATTTTCTCCAAGCTATGCGGAGTTTCGATTCCTCACGCGACCTGGACGAGCGGCGAGAGTCTCTCCTCGTGCGTGCGCGACAACAGCAATCCGCCATTGAGTCGGCATGGACCGATGCTGTCGGCGCCTATGCCGAACTGAAGAAGAACTCTCTTTAGGTAGCTGTACCTTCCTGCAGCGTCACCGCCACCACCGCACCCGTATCCAGATCGACCGCGTGCTCCGCCTTGTGCGCCAAGTGCGTGCGCCGGTCCTTCATCTTCGTAATTCGAGCATCCCCGTCCGCCGGGCTCTCCCACTCCTTATTCGACATGCGTTTCTTCCGCTTGCGGTCCAACCGTGCCAAGTCTTCTCGCGTCGGCGTCTCTATGCCCGAAGCCTTGGCCAGACCACGCAGGAACTCCTCGCAGCTTTCTCCCGTGTCGCGGCGCACAATCGAGCGCATCGCCGCATTCGCTTCCAACATGGTCGCATCGATCGCGATCCGCTTGCCGAGTAGCCGGCCCCCATTGCTGGAGGCCGCTAAGAAGAGGACATCCACAGAATTGGCCATCTCGGGTCGGGCACAGAGCCAAGCTGTTCCAGCTGCCACCTGTGCTGACCCTCCTCTTATGGCATTCGACACAGCTTGGTTGTCCTCAGCCGGTGTGACCGCGGCTTCCCGACACTGGTCGCCATCGTTGCACTTCTGAATTGCCCTCAAAGGAACCCCCACATCCGCTGCGTGCGGTCGCGAGACGGTTTCGAACGTAGTTTTCCGGACTTAACTGGAATGACCAAAGGCTACACCGCGGTGTCGCTCTACGAGCTACCAGAAAGGCTCAGAAAGCCTAGTCTAGTCGCCTATCGTAAGTCGATCGACGCAGACCCAGACAAGATTGAGTTGTGGGGGGCCAAGGTTCCTGCCGTCGTCTTGAAGACAATCGGCATCGTGATACTCGCAGGTTGCCAGCTATACCTGTGGCTTCATACACAGGAGTTGCAACGAATGGTTCTCGGGATCGTCCCGGTCACTTGGATTGTCGTGTGGATCGGTCTCTATACAACGAAGACCGCTCGGGCATTCGTCATCCTTTCGGCAGCCCTTCTTTCGGCAGGAACGGTCGCCATTGTGGTGCTCAAAAGCTGGCCCGACAGCGATCTGTCTATTCGCTTGTTTCAGGTGGTATCTGGTACGTGCTCTTTGGCTTTAAGTGCGCTCATCGTGCGAACGTTATTTCGACTGTGGGCAAGCATCGATCAGCCCGCAACTGGTTCTGGTGGCTCCTATGCTTGATTCGAGCCTTCTGCCTTCAGACCCCCGAGCAACTTCTCAAACCCCTTCGCATAAGAGTCGTGGTTCTTCCAGTTACTAAAATCGGGTATGTAGTATTCACGAATCTCTTCGGCTAAGTCGATTCCTTCGTCTGCGTAGAAGGACTCCCAAGTCCGAATATCGGTAAAGGGGACGATACTGACCGGGAACAGTACTCGTCCTTTTTCATCGATCTCTCGCTTTCGGGCTTTGCGGATTTCAGTTCTTACCCACGGGCTCCTCATGCTTTGGGTCGAGAGGATCAGGAGCAGCCGCTCATATCTTCGTATCGCTTCATCTATCTGTTCGTGGATCTTCTTTCCGCCTTGAATGTCGTGCGGCGCGAACCAGCAGCGGACGCCTTTGTTCTGCAAATCCGCATACAGGGAGTCGGCGAATTCTTGATCTTGGGTGGAGTAACTGATAAAGCAGGAATAGAACTGGATCGCGCCCGGTGCGACGAGAGACGGCATGAAGTCGATGAAGTTTTCGGGAACGCCAGCCCCGCGCAAAAACGCCAGCGGAATTTTGCCTTGAGACTTGTAGATAGTGTCGACCCCGACTGTCGACGGACCATCGTGCTGCACGGTCTCAAGGCCCTTCACCTCGCTCAAGTCGGTGTCTCCGAGAGTGGTACCGTCAACGGACACCCCAGTGAAGTTAGCCCCTTGGAGTTTGGCCCCCGTAAGGTCGGCCCGGATGAGGCGTGCCCCGGTGAGGTCCGCTCCGGCGAGGTTTGCATAGCCGAGGTTCGCATTACCGAGGTCTACCCGGTTGAGTTTTGCCCCGGCAAGCTTCGTCCCAGCGAGGTCCGCCTTGTTGAGTTTCGACGCGGTGAGGTTCGCCCCGCGGAGGTCCGCCCCACGGAGGTCCGCGCCGCAGAGATCCGGTGGGCGCCATTCGAGCGCCGAATCACGTAGAAAGTCCGGAAGTCTTTCGACGTTTGCCTTTCTCCACGCATTCCAAGCCCCTACACCTTCCCTTAGCTTTGCCAGATGTTCACTGTTCGCCATAAGCCAGCCTTTCATTGGCGCTCATCATATCGTGTCGTGGTGACCCTGCCCAAACTTTGCCCACGAACGACTCCGTTTCTGGGGGGCCGTTCGATATACTTCTCTATACTTTTTATGGATCCGTTCCATGCCGCCCACCACGAGGCCGCACACGCCGTCGCTTGCGTGGTTTTAGGTCTACCACTCCAGGAGTCCGGAATGCATATCGACAGAATAGGAGGGGGAATTACGCTCAATTTCCATCGGAAGCCGGGCTGCCCGGACGATGGGCACAATGACGTGATTCAACGGGAGAGATCAATCGTGGTGATTAAGGCCGGCTACCTAGCTAACTTGAAGGTCTCCTCTATCTCTCCCGCAGCACTGGCATCCAATGACCGACATGAAGAGTGCAGATTGCTGGATGAGATGTATCCTCGAGGCGGGTGGGCGTGGGCTGAGGCCGACGAGAGATTGAGAGCGGAATCGGCGCGACTAGTCGATGAGAAATGGGAGGCCATTAAAGCGTTGGCGCGATCATTATTGACCAAGCCAATAACCCTGCGCCCGCCTGAGAGCTTTCTTGAGTGGGGATCTCCTGACACGCACGAGCAATGGATGGACGGTAACGAAATTGCCACCCTAGTTAGCAAATTCGGCCTGACAGCAACCGTCCGCAGCGCGGCTGAAGGTGTTTATCATCCACCCGATCTTTAAACTCACACTGCATCCGCTCACATGATTGACTGTACTGGCTCCGACTGGGGCGCTTTGGGCGGAAGCCCATAGAACTGCCGTATGATCGCGATAAAGTCCTCGGGTCGCTTTTCCGGTACGGTGGGCAAATTGACTACGACGCTCGCCGCCTGAGTTCGTTCGATGCCGATGAGGAGCCCGAAAGAGTAGCGACTATCGAACAGGGATATATCCAAGTCGGTTCGCCGAAGCGCGAGATGTCACTCTGTTCCAACCGGGACTCAGCAGTAATTGGTGAGAACTGGTAACTAGCTGTAAGGGCGCTCCTTTCACGATCGAACAGTGGTTGAAATCGCTCGATCTATCGCCGAAAACGAAGGGTAATATTCGTAATGTCATGGCTGTGATCTTCAATTGCGCTATGCGCTGGGGTCTCGTCGACGTGGGCGTGAACCCTCTCGCGTTGGTAAGAGTAAAGGGGATCAGTCGCAGACAAGAGGAGCCGCGGATACTGGATGCAAAAGAGATCCAGGCTTTAATTGCGCAGCTTACGGAACCCTGTCGGACAGCCGTGATTGTTGCCCTGAGTACAGGTCTGAGGTGCAGTGAACTTTTTGCATTGGAGGTCCGCCAATTACGCCATCTATCTCTCGCGCCTTGAGTCCAGCCCCTCGCAGGAGTTCACTGACCTGTGCGGATCGCAAGTGACACTTTACAAAAGTTGTTTTGGGAAAATTCTCAGAAAAGCGACTGGATAGAACCTCGCTAGCGTCGAAACCAGCAACGCACTCTCCTGCCTGCCAACTCGCTAACGTAAAACCGCGAGCACCACAGAACAGATCAATGACCTAGGCTTGCTGCTTGTTGGCATTTGCGAATTTGGAACTTCGGGCTATTTTCTAGAATACCACACGAAGTTGTCCATCATCATTTATTTGCGTAGCGTCATGCGAGGAAACATGGGGACGCAACGGCCGCGGTTTCGTCGCGAATCAGAATGACCTTTGACTCTTTTCGCCACTCACTGACCGCGAGCGAGCCGCCAGCCGGGATAACGCATGCCCTCGCCGGACTGTGGTGGGATGCGAAGGGCGACTGGACGCGAGCACACGAATTTGCCCAGCAAGACGAAGGACGCGATGGGTCGTCGGTTCACGCCATCGCAAGGAAGGCGACCACGGCAATGCCGCCTATTGGTACAACCGGGCGAGCAAGCCCGCCTGCCGCGAACCTCTGGATGCGGAGTGGTTGACCATAGTCAAGGCGGTGCTGAACTGAAGCGAAGTTTTTCGTTGCACAATTGCGCGGGGTCGGAGCTGGTCCGCTATGACCGGATTCGAGAACACCAGAACCCGAAGGAGTTTGGAGATGAACTTCTGGTTTGACAACTACGCCGCCTTCAGTCCCTCGCAGATGGCAGCGCCGCATGCCACCCGTCTCGTAGCAGTGCGCGAAGCTGCGTTCGATCAACTCGCCGCGCCGTCGCAGTAAGCTCTTGCCGTACTCGCCCCGCACCCGTCGCCGGTTCTGGTACACCGCCTGTTGCTCGGCACGCTTGTCTTGCCAGTCGCGCCGTCCTTTTGTCTTCTTCTCCGGTATGTAACTGCGCACTTTGTAATTCTTCATCCGCTCAACCACCGCACTACTGTGGTAGCCCTTGTCCGTCACCAGTTCCTCGATCCCCTGCAGATGGACCTTCGGTTTATCCTGAGGCCGCGACTCGGCCTCGCGTCGAATCTGTTCTGCTACCTGCTCACCGGCCTCACACAAGGTTTCATCCAGCGTGGTCGTATCCCCCTGGTCGGCGGCCTGCAGCGTCACCGCCACAATGGCGCCCGTGTCCATGTCCACGGCATGCTCCGCCTTGTATGCCAAATGTGTCCGCCCATCCTTCATCTTTGCTATCCGCGCGTCCCCGCCCGCCGGACTCTTCCATTCCTTGTTCGACGTCCGCTTCTTGCGCTTCCCATCCAACCGCACCAGGTCCTCGCGCGTCGGTGTTTCGATTCCGGACGCTTTCGCCAATCCGCACAAGAACCCGTCGTAGGTCTTCCCAGTATCGCGTCGCACAATCGACCGCAGGGCCGCATTCGCCTCCAAGGTGGTCGCGTCGATGCCCATCCGCTCTCCCTTCAGCAGTCCCCGTTCGGCCAACAACTCCAGCACCCATGCGAACACCTCTCGATGCCTGTCGATGTCGATCCGGCGCCGGATTCGCGAGATCGTCGAGTGATCCGGGGTTTGCTCGTCCAGTCCAATCCCCAGAAACCGTCGTAGCGCCAGTGAATCGGCCAGCCGCCAAGCGATCCCACGCTCGCTATCGATGCCCTCGAAATATCCGATCAGCAGCGCCCGAAAGTGAATCCCAGGTCGCAGCGAGGGCCGTCCCAGTCGTGCGTGATAGAAACGGGCACACAATCCTTCCACCAACTCATCGAACCCTGCACCCTCCAGTAACTCATTCAACCGCTTATAGAAAGGATGCCCGGGCGCTACGGCAAGCTCCGTATGCGCGATCCAGATGTCTTCTTGTTTCTCCCCGCCACTCACTCTTGCTCATCGCCATGCGCGCATTCTACGAACTATCCCTGTGGATCAAATCAGTTTTTGTTTTCACGTACCCAGACTTGCACCACGGGCTGCTAAGCACTACTCTTGGGTTTGCCTCAGCGTTGTGTCGCTTTCAGCTCGTTGAGGTGGTCGCGGATGTCTTTAGTCGTGGGATGTTCGGCTCCGAGGGATTTCACAGCGATTTCGAATGCCTGCCGGTACAACCGTTCTGCTGCTGCATTGTCTCCCTTCGCCTGGGACAATTGAGCCAATCGACCGAGGATGAACGCGACCTTAGGATGCTCCGGGCCAAGCCGTTTCTCTTCGATCCCCAGGGCACGCTGATACACGGACTCTGCTTCGCTGTTTTCATTTTTGTAGAACAACAAGTTACCCCAATTGCAGAGGGCAATGGCAGTGCTCGGGTGATCAAGTCCGAGTGTCGTTTCGTAGATTTCGAGTGCACGCCGAAACAGCGGCTCCGCCGAACTATACTCACCTTTTTCGGAAAGAAGGGTTCCCAAGTTTTGGAGCATTAGCGCAACTGTCGGGTGCTTAGGCCCCAACGCTCTCTCATCGATCGCTAGGGCTCGCCGAAGCACACTCTCTGCCGCATCATAGTCTTCCCTCAAAAAGAGCGTGTTGCCTAAGCCACTGAGGCATTCGGCTACGTCGGGGTGTTCGGAACCCAGGACATTTTCGAGGATAGCCAACGCCTGACGAAACAGTGATTCTGCGCCCGCGTAGTCTGCTTTAGCTACCAACAAGTTGCCAAGGTTTTCCATCGCTTTGGCGGTAACCGGATGGCTCGTGCCCATCGTTTTCTGAGCGATAGTAAGCGCCCGCCGTAGAATTGGCTCAGCCGAGCCGTAATCGCCTCTTAGCTGGGACAATAAGCCCACGTTGTGGAGAATTGCGTACAACTGGACATTCTCGAGCCCAACAGCCTTTTCATTGGTTGCCAGGGCGCGTCGGAGTAGAGGCTCAGCGGCAGCATAGTCGCCTTTAGCCACGAGCAACATGCCGAGCGATTCCAGGCCCATCGCCGTGCTCGGGTGATCTTGCCCTAAGCTCTTCTCCCAGATTCCAACTGCCTGCCTTTGTAAGGACTCTGCTTCCGCAAACTCGCTCTTGGCATTGCAGAGGAAATTGCCGAGGACATTCATAGTCTCAGCCGTGTTTGGATGGTTCGGACCGAGCACCTTTTCGTTGATTGCCAGTGCTCTGCGAAGAGAACTTTCAGCCTCAGAATATTTACCCATAAGCATCTGTAGCGTTCCAATATCCTTGAGGCTCTGAGCCACTGCCGTATGTTCTGGTCCCAAAACCTTTTCTCGGATCGAAAGCGCGCGGCGCTCTAGTTGGTCGACCTCCGCGTAGTTGCCTATGATTGCCTCGAGGTCGCCCAGTTTACTAAGACTCAAGGCTACAGAAGTGTGCTCAGGCCCCAAGGTCTTCTCCTGAATCGTCAGCGCTCGGCGTAGGACGGTCTCAGACTCAGCGTACTCGCCTTGCACATCGAGCAACTCACCTAGATTGTCTAGGACCTCAGCGACATCTGCATGGTCCGGTCCTAACGCTCGTTCATCTATCGTGAGTGCTCGCCGGAGGAGTGGTTCTGCAGTTGCATACTCGCCCTTAGTCTGCAATAGCCCAGCCAGATTGCTCAGCGTATGGGCAACGCGAGGATGGATCGCTGATAGAGACTTCTCATTGATCACGAGAGCTCGACGTAAGAGCGGTTCCGCGTCTGAATAATTACCCTTGAGTTCGAACAATACAGCTAGATCTTCGATACTTCTAGCGACGGTCGTATGGTTTTCGCCGAATGCTTTTTCGCAAATCCATAAAGCGCGTCGAAGAAGCTGTTCGGCTTCAACATAGTCTCCTTTGCTGATGTCCATCTCTCCTAAACTGTCGAGCCTCTGAGCGCTGTCTGGATGGTCGGGACCTAATACTTTTTCGTCAATGGCCAGTGCTCGACGTAACAGGGGTTCCGCTCTGATATAGTCGTCCTCGGCTTGGAGCAGTGACCCCAGGTTGTCGAGATTCTTTGCTACGTCGGGATTCTGGGTGCCCAACGTTTTCTCATCGATCTCCAAAGCCCGGCGCAACAACTTCTCCGCCGCTGCATAGTCACCCCTGATTTGCATCAGCGATCCTAGGTTGTTGAGGCTCTGGGCTACGTCCGGATGTTCTGGTCCCAGCGTTTTTTCTCGAATCGCTAGGGCTCTCCGATACAGATCTTCTGCCTTTCCATACTGCCCTTGGTCCTGCGACAAAACAGCCAGATCGTCGAGGATTTCGGCCGTGTCTGGATGATCGGGTCCAAGCGCCTTCTCTCTAATGTCCAACGCCTGACGCAAGAGCGGCTCCGCCTCAGCATAGTTATCTTTGGTCAGAAGCACAGTCGCTAAATTGTGGATTGTCAGAGCCACGTCCGGATGCCCACGGCCCAGGACTCTATTGTCGATTTCCAAGGCTTGTCGACAGAGCCTCTCTGCTTCCGTATACTCACCCCTCGCCTGCAACAGCGTGGACAGACCATTGAGGCTACGAGCGATATCTGGGTGGTCCGATCCCAAAGCCTTCTGCCGCAACGACAGGGCACGTCTAAAGGACGACTCAGCGCCTGCGTAGTCACCCTTAGCCTCTAACAACGTGCCCAGACTGTAGAGGCTCGCGGCCACTTCCAAGTGTTCTGGTCCGAGAACGCTTTGCTGGATTGTCAGTGCCTTTTCGTAAAGCCTGTACGCTTCACTCAAATCCCCTTTGTGTTGCATTAAACTTGCCATGTTTTTGAGGCTTTGCGCCAAATCCAAATGATTGCCGTGCGAGTTCTTTTCGCTTGTCGCGATGGCTTGCCTCAAGAGCTTCCCAGCACCTTCGTAATCAGCCTTTGATTGGAGAACTATAGCTAGATTGTTGAGATCCGAAACGACGTCTGGATGGTCCGAGCCTAGTGCAGCCGTGTCTGTGTTGAGGGCTTTTCGTAATAATTGCTCGGCTGCCGCGTAGTCAGCCGCCCAGAACAGGCTTAAGCCCGTCCGATTCAACAACAAGGGATCATCTGGTCTGACCTTCAGTGCTTCCCGATATGCCTCCGCAGACCTTGCATATCGTCCCTGTTCAAAAAAAGAAGAACCTAAGAAGTACGCTTCGTTGTAAAGGTCTATTTGGGAACTAGTCAGACTCTCTCTTTGTCGCAACGAATTTTGAAGGATGATCGTGGACTTCGTGTAGTTCCTGCTGTAGAGCGCAGCTAATCCCACCTCGTACGGATCGTGCGCCAATGCGGCCCAACTGTGAATGGCTTTGTCAATGTCCTTTGGGGTGACTCCGTACCGCTTTGCGATGGCTGTCAGACCCGCGGTGCGGTCCGTTGCAGGAGGTTGTCGACTCGCAGACCTCCATGGAATAGCATCACTAATGATTTCTTCTGCAAGGGCAGGAGCGACGCCACGCTTCTTCAGTGCTGGAGTGTCGCCGCGTCGCATAACTACAACTTCGACGAAATTTCCTGCCTTTTCTTTGAATGAGGGAACTTGGACTCGTCCGTCCCACGGTGAGATCATCACGAAGTTCATCCTGGGTGTTGAATGGATAATCTGTAACATCACCCAATCGCCTTCGGCAGTGTCCCTTCCCAATGTGAGCTGAACTTTGCCACCTGAGTCAGTTAACTTTGACTCTCCGATTCCCATTACGCCTATCTCAAGTTTTGCCACGGGTTTCTTATCCGTATCAATCACCTGTACCAGCATCTTGCCCGTCTCTGCTGACACTGCTTGGGTCAAGAAGAGACCGGCCGCCACCGTGCACACAACAAAGTATCCACTCAATCTATTCGAGAGCATAGTCGTGCCTACTCAACGATGATTTCAAATCCGTCTCCAGCGGGTGCTGTTTTCTTTCCATACAAGTGGCCCTTTTGCGCGCTAACAGTCACGAGTTGCCTACTGGCCTTGTGCCCTGGAATTTCGAAGTTGCCCATCGTTCCTGTTGTCGTCAGCTCCGGGTAGCCTTCGATTGCCACAGTTGCGCCCATAATTGGTTCGCCATGTCTGTCCAGGACGATGCCTCGCACCATCACTGGAGAAAGCGGTTTAAGCTGCACAAGCGCTTTCTGAAAATAGCCCTTTTCCAATACAACATTCGCCGAACCGGCCACGAAGTCATTCGGGACCGAGGCCTGGATCGTGAATTCCCGATCGTTGGGAATTGTCTGAGGTGAAATATCGAGTTCCCAGGTCCGATTTGCTTTCTTCATCTCTCCTCCGATCGAGGAGGTAATGACGGCGTCGGATGAGGGCTGCCCGTCCAATCCAAGTACCTGGATGCGGATATGGTATACACCATGTGTTGCCAAATAGGTTGTGGCCAAAAGCGGCGCAAGGCCTACCATGGCCACCGCCGCTACTGCTACGAAGAACATTCGCGCGACCAGTGGATGTTTTGACCTGCGAGCGAGCCAAAATAGAAAAGCGCAAAAGACCAACGAAAGAGCTGCCACCGAGATCGGGTCAGTTACCCGACTTGCGATTTCTAGGAATTTATCCCACATGCTCACCTCCTGAATCCGCGCCGGCAACAAATGGTTCCACACCGCTGGGACTCAATAGTCAGGGTCCTTACAGGCAAGCGGACGGCGACCGCAGCCTCCAGTAGTTCGATCAGGGCTTTAATGGTCACCTCGGTGTCGGGCAACCATCGCGAGAAGTGTATACGGAGATCAAGAAAAAGCGGAGTACCAACGGCACGCCGTTTGCGGCGAGAGCAGCAAAAGCAGACTAGTTGACTCGCTCGTACTTCCTGTCAGCATTCCGCCTGCTCGTCCCTGTCAAGGTCAAATCTCTTGCGGACCACGTACCTCGGGCGGAGACAAAGACGAGATCCAGGCTGCGCGCCCACCACTGGCTTACGCGATCACGATCCACAAGTCGCAGGGATCGGAGTTCCCGGCAAGTGGTGATCCTGCTCGCTACGCAGCACTACATGTTGCTCCAGCGCAACCTGAATCTATACGGGGATAGTGGCTGCTCGTGCTAATCGGGCAGAAGAAGGCGCTGGGCATCGCAGTGCGCAATGACCGACCGCAGCGGCGATATTCGGGGCTGCTTGCCGTCCCGCGATTGAACAATCATCCATGTGAGAACTCTACGCCTATGCTGGAAAAACAAAAAGGCCACTTAGTCGCGCAGAATGCTCAATGGAAACACGAAGCGACGTGCGGATAATTCCCCCATGACAACCTTCACCCAACCCGAACCCCTGACCGACGCCGAACTCGACCGCATTGGGAACTTCCTTGAAGGCTGCAAGGACGGCGCGGCGATGAACCTTGAGCACTGGACGGGTTCTTTGCCGCACTGATCGCAGGACCGGATGCGGTGATGCCTAGCGAATACAACCGGGAAGTGTTTAGCGGCGAGATGTCGGAGGCTTGCGAGTTCGGCAATCTCGACGAGGCGAAAGACATTCTCGTCTGAGGATGCGGCGCTGGATCACAATCGCCGGGACGCTGCTCAAGGGCGAGGTGTATGTGCCCCTTCTCGTACAGGACGAGAACGGCGTTGCCCACGGAAACGACTGGGCACGGGGCTTCACCCGTGAACTGACTTCTCGCTGCCCCCGAACCCGTCAAGGACGCTTCGGCTCTTGATACAATCCCCGGCGAGGGGGAACTCATGGCTAACTTGGCTGGTGTTGTCCAGCAATTGAAGAAAGAGCGAGATCAGGCGGCAAGAACAGTCGAACGCCTCGACGCGGCGCTCGCCGCGCTCAATGGCGGTTCATTCGGCAAACGGAAAGGCACTCGGAGCCGTTTGTCAGCGGCAGCAAGGGCGAGGATCGCGGCTGCCCAGAGAGCAAGATGGGCGAAGGTGCGGAGGAATGGCGGGCAGAAACAAAACGTCGTCAGCATGCCGAAGAAGAAAACGATGTCAGCCGCCGCACGAAGGAAGATTGCCGCCGCGCAGAGGCTAAGATGGGCGAGAGCAAAGGCTGCTCAAAAGAAGTCTGCCTAAAAGACCCCAGCTACCGAAGTGCTGGCGAAAAGATCGACTGAGAAGTCGCAATGCAAGAACACAGCCCGATGACCAACCCGAAGAGCGATCACGTTACTGCAACTTAGCGAAGCTTAGCAGCCCCTGCGAGCCTCTGTAAGTTGTCCTATAGAAGGGGATGTCAAGAAAAAAATTCTCCCCTCCCCCTCCGTGGGGACATGGATGTTGTCGCTTGCATCCAGTCCCGCCTTAAACCTGGAGGGGTTTTCGTCTTGGCTACCTCGGTAGCGAGAGCAACCCAGTTGATGGTTCCGACTCGAGGGCTTCATGACGCGATGGTGTCGACGCGTTCGGCTCCGGAAGCTGCGCAAGCATTCGATAGTGTTGGCTCAAATGCCAACCATGATCCTATCTGAGACTCGAGGCCTACAGCTTTTTTGGGTCGTACGAGGGTGCATAGGATTGAAACGGAGACTCGGTGCTGAATTACAGGGCACACAGAGCGCCTAATCACTTACTAGATACTCTCCCTCGAACCCGAGCGTCGCAAGAACCGATCCGCTACCACGGGGTCGCGAAACCCTGGGAAATTGCCGGGGGGTTCTCTTTGATGCTCAAGCTGCTTGCGCTTTCAGATGTTCTGCGTCGAAACGTCCTCCCTTCTTCCAAAGTGTCAAGGTAATGGCCGCGATCTTGCGTGCCAGCGTCAGACGAGCCATCTCCGGCTTCATCCCCTTGGCCAGCAAACCCGCGTAGAAATCGCCAAATGGTCCACCACAACGACTGGCGCTCGTGGCCGTACTTTTGAAGATCTCCTTCATCTCATGGTTATGGTTTTGATTCAAACCACGAACCTGCTGTGGCTTCTTGGAACGTTGCAGTCGTGCATCCACATAACAATGTTGCGCGCTGTCGTGCGTCTTCACCCCCAGACCACTATAGGTCCACAGTTGCCGCTTACTTCGAAAGCGATGCGGTGTTTGCATCAGGGCCAGCAACAAGGCAGCCCGAATCGGGCCGATACAGGGAATCTGGCGTAAGATTTTCACGGCTTGATGCTTCCGGCTCTCGACTAAAAACTCACCTCGGACCTGGCGCCGTAAAACCTGCAATCCATCCAGATGTTGATAGAACAGCTCTGCGCGGCGGCGCACGCCAGCCTGCGCAATCTTGTTCAGCCATTGCTCCCGATCACGCGGGGCATAGACCCGCGTACCCGCACAGGGAATGCCCCAGCTTCGATACAGCGCCTTGAGCCGATTCATCACCCGCCGCAAGTCTTTGCTGATCGTCTGATAACTCCGCGCCAACTCGCGCAGCGTTCGCAGTCCATTTTCTCCGTGGTAGACCGGTCGCAGCATTCCGGCGCGAAACAGTTCGGCCAGCTTGCGCGCATCCACCTTGTCACTCTTGCTGCCCTCTTTCAATAAAGCGTTGCGACGTGGATTGCAGACCACGAGTTCATGCACGTGCGGCTGGAGCACATCGTACAGCCAGGCCGCCCAGGCCCCTTCTTCCAAAGTGACGTGCAGCTCTCCCCGCAGACCCTGCAGGAACTGCACAAGGGTAGCCGCTTTGGTTTCGATGATCGATTCCATCACCGGTTTCCCCGCGCCATTCAGAACGGCAATCGCGATCGCTTCTTTGTGCACATCGAGCCCGATACCATGTGGCCTTCCGGACTATGTCGAGTAGCAGTCTGGAGGTTCCGTCTTCAGGGCTTTAGCAGACTTTCGACTCGTCATAGACTTGTCCTCCCACTGCGACAGAGCAGTGCACAAGGAGGACTGCATGGAACGATTCTTCAGGAATTCCCACACCATATGGCAAAAACGTCAAGGCCCCTTGGGCCCATACATCGATGATTTCGCACAACTACTAAGCGAGCAAGGCTATAACCAACAATGCGCCCGGCGGCGACTTCGACTGATCGCTGAATTTAGCCACTGGCTATGTAGCCGCCACTTGACTGTTCGGGATATCACCGCCACGAAGGTGGAGCAATTTCTAAGAGCTAGAGCACGCCCTCAACCCATCAAGCCCGGCTCTGCTGGATGCTTAAAAGCCTTTTTCAGATTGCTAAATCGGAAGGGCGTGGTAGCTGCGCCGCTCAGCACCATTGAAAAGACAGAGATCGACAAGGTACTCGGCGATTTCAGTTTGTACCTCCAACAAGAACGTGTGCTCGCGCCAGGGACGATCGCTAACTACCTATTGATTACCAAGCAGTTCTTGACATACTGTTTTAAAACTGGACCGATAAATCTCGCCGAGCTGACAGCCTCCAAGGTCTTCGAATCGGTCCTGCGCCTGGCATCCTCGAGTAGCCGGAAACGAGCAAAAGTGATGACCAGTGCACTACGGGCATTCCTGCGCTACGCGCGGTATCAGAACCTTATCCAATCGAATCTCGCAGCGTGTGTACCCAGCGTAGCGGACTGGTCGGTGGCATCGATTCCAAAAGCCTTACCGATCAAGCATGTGAAACGAGTACTCGCCAGTTGTAATCGGAAGAGTGCTATCGCGCACCGCGACTACGCGATCTTGTTGCTGTTGGCACGACTTGGTCTGCGGGCCGGAGAAGTATGTTCGCTCCAGTTGGAAGATATCGATTGGGGAGCCGGCAGTTTCACTGTCCGCGGCAAAGGTGGCTCCACTGCCCAACTTCCGCTGCCAGCGGATGTCGGGAAAGCGATTGCTGTTTATCTAAAAAATGGACGACCGCGATCCTTATGTCGCTCCGTGTTCTTGAAAACATGTGCACCGCTCGCCAGTCTCGGCAGTGGAACCATAGGCGAAATTGTTAACAAAGCTGTAGCGCGCGCAGGAATCAACTGGTCTACAAAAGGGGCGCATCAGTTCCGACATGCCCTAGCGACGAAGATGCTGCACCAGGGAGCGTCATTGGCCGAGATCGGGGAGATCTTGCGGCATCGTCATCTGCGAACGACCTCTATCTATGCCAAAGTCGATATCGCTTCCCTACGAATGCTGGCACTCCCATGGGCGGGAGGTGCTCGATGAACACGTTACAGAAAGCCGTGCAAGATTATCTGGCGATGCGCCGGGCTCTGGGATACCAGCTCCTTAACGCTGGCCCTGCTTTAGCAGATTTTGTTTCCTTTTTGCGGCGCAAGCGAACATCCCACATCACGATACAAATGGCAGTGAAATGGGCACAGAAGGCGGGCGCTCAACCAGCAACGTGGAAGAATCGATTGGCATTGGTTCGCGGTTTCGCCCGATATCGCAGTGCCACTGATCCGCGAACGGAGGTGCCTCCGCCA
>Ga0307474_10000480_pt1 | contig 28645 bp, 23 predicted proteins | sample atmos_gasesECM1C_2_FD_203312 | JGI IMG/M metagenome (GOLD analysis project Ga0307474, IMG submission 203312) | Hardwood forest soil microbial communities from Morgan-Monroe State Forest, Indiana, United States - atmos_gasesECM1C_05 | ecosystem: Environmental > Terrestrial > Soil > Temperate... | reverse complement strand
GACCGCAGCCGCAAGCGGCGAGTTATTACTACAGCCTGCCCCACATGCAGGTAACCGGAACCATCTCGCGTCAAGGACGCCCAAGCCGTGTGAGCGGCGAAGCGTGGTTCGACCACGAGTGGTCCAGTGAATATCTAGACGCGCAAGCCGCCGGATGGGATTGGATTGGCATCAATTTGCAGGATGGCGGCGCCTTGATGGCGTTCCAGATTCGCGGAGTTGACGGCAAGCCGCGTTGGGCCGGCGGTACGATTCGCACCGGCGCCGGCATCTCGCAAATTCTAAAGCCTGAGGATGTGCAGTTTCGCGCCGGGCGCCGCTGGACCTCGCCACGCACCGGCATCGCGTATCCGGTGGAATGGACCGTGCGCGCGGACAACAAGGAATTCAGATTGCTGCCGCTATTCGATGATCAGGAGAACGATACTCGATTATCGACCGGCGCCATTTACTGGGAAGGTGCCGTCAGAGCCTTCGACAAGGACGCCCAAGTAGGCCGCGGTTATTTGGAATTGACCGGCTATGGAGAGCGGTTGCGCCTCAGGTGAAATTGAGCGTCCCGCCTGCAACGCCTGGCGGGATAGGAAGCGTCGAGGCACTGTTCTTCCGGGCCTCGACGCTTCCTATCCCGCCAAGCCTTGCGTGCCGCTCAATTTCACAGGCCGAGGCACTACTTGAACAGCATGCGCAGTTGGTTGACCCGACGCCGCCAGAAGAAAGAAAGAAAATGACGGTGCGAGTGACGGTCTGAGCGCAGGATGCGCAGCAGTTCCGGGAATATTCCGCCGCGCATCAAATAGCTTTTGCGCTGTTGCAGATCGGCGCTGCGTAAATGCTCGAGCCAGGGAGAGTCGCGGATATGCTTGCTCATTTTCACGGGCGTGCTGTATTGCAGAATATAGGCGAGCCTGGATGAGGCGGTTTTGTTGCCGAAAGCGCCATGCACTGTGCGGCCGTGATGAATGATCATGGCGCCCGCGGGAATCGGCCGCACGGCCGCAGTTTGCGGATCGAATCCTTCGTAACATTCGATGGTGTTGGCTTGCTTGCCGCCGCCATGCAGGCGATGCGGCAGCACGCCCAACAAATGCGATCCAGGTATGTAGGCCATGGCGCCATTGTCGAGCGTGCTTTCCGTGATTGCGATCCAAATGCTCAGCTCGTTGTAGTCGAAGCCTGGTTCACGGAACGCCTCATCCTGATGCCAAGGCGTGGGGTGGCCCCGATGGCTGGGCTTGAATATCGCGTGATCGCCGGCAAATTCGGCGTCCGGCCCCAGCAGTTGCCTCGCAGTCTCGAGTGCGATCTTTCGATACGACAATTTGCGCAGCTCCCGTGCATACATCGAAGGCTGCAGCACGCTGGGCGATGTCTTGTCTCCCGCACCGTCAGTTGCCGCCAGATCGATGTTGCGGCCTTCGCTGCGCCGCTCGCCGCCGAGAATCATGCGCATCAGAATCTCGCGGCACCAATCAAGCTCAGAAGCCGGGATCTGTGGTTTCCCGATCACGAGAAAACCCTGGCGAAAAAATTCATCAACCTGTGCGGAAGTTAGCGGCTGTTCCAAGGATTTGAGTCCGGTAAGCAGAATTTCTCTCATGCGAAAGCGGCGCTATATTCGCCCCACTATTTTTATCCATTTTCCTTGTCGGTGTGGAACAAGTCGGCGTCAGACAATTACTACAGTGTTATGGTCATAGCGCGGGCACCAACAGTTGTACCATTCCTGTTTTGGCGGCAAAAGAAGTCGCCAAAAGACGTCACTGTAAAAAAATGATGGTGCGCTCCCGTTGAATACTCCAAACATTCAAGACCTCAAAACCTTCCGCCTGCCGCCGAATTTCAGGGGACGCTCCGGATTTGTTGTTCAGTTGTGGTGGTTGGTGCAAGCCACCTTGTTCCGCGCCTCACCGCAGGTGATGTATGGATTTCGCCGTTGGCTGTTGCGTCAATTCGGCGCGCAGATCGGCACGGGTGTGCGCATTCGTCCCAGCGTGACCATTCCCTACCCGTGGAAGCTGCAGATTGGAGATCATTCGTGGATTGGCGACCATGCGGTTCTTTACACATTTGCAAAAATTACAATAGGAAAAAATGCGGTGGTTTCGCAGAAGAGCTACCTCTGTGCCGGCACCCACGATTATCGGTCCCCAGGCTTCGATATCCAGGCGTTTCCCATTGTGATTGAAGATGAGGCGTGGTTGGCGGCCGATGTCTTCGTCGCGCCAGGCGTCACCGTGGGCAAGGGAACGGTGGTCGGCTCGCGCAGCTCGGTGTTCGGCGATCTGCCGCCCATGATGGTCTGCATCGGTTCACCGGCCCGTCCCGTCCACGCACGGGTCTAATCGTTGGAGGCTCACTCAGAGTTCACTGCCGTAGCGGAAGAACTTATACGTGATGCCTACGGTGCCCTGCACATCGTTGTAGTGAAACTGAGAAATGTTTGAATCGCGCGTCGTATGGCTCGCGGAAACGGTAAGCATGATCGCGCGAATCGGCGTGTAGATCATGCTCGCGGATTCTCCCGTTAACTTATCGTGCCGCGCCTGCGTGAGACTCGCCACGGGGATCACGCCGACGGGATTCGAGCCGATGTAATTGTCCTCGTCGTGGGAAACGCTGGCCGTGAAGGTGAGCTTCGACGATGCAACCCACTGCGGCGTGAGGCTCACGCCCCTGTCTCGGAAGTAATCGGTCTGGGACGTCAGATCCGCACTCAACTGCTGCCAGACACCCAGCAGCAGCTGGGTTTTTGGGGTTGGCTGCCATTGCAAGGCGACACGCCAGATTTCTCCTTCAAAGCTGCCGATCGCGGTGCTTGGATATTCGCGCTTCAGATAACCCGCACTCGCATCAACGATCGTCTTTTCCGACAGCGCATATCTCACCAGCACGCGTGCGCGATCCTCTCGAAAGTCAGGATCAAACACGACGCCGTTCAGCACCGCGGCGTTTCCGGCACGTGAATCGTTGTAGCGGTAGTCGAAGGCTATTCGATTGACATCGAATGTGAAATCGGCGCCCACATCAACGCCTTTTGACGTTGAATTATTGAAAGTCGAATCCGCCCCGGAAACCGTGTATTCAGTTCCGATGAGGCCGGCGTATATTCCCCACCGCGGACCCAGCTGGTAGCGCAGAGAACCAAAATAATCTGTTCGGTTGACGATATCGCGGGAAAACACGTCCGTATTGGCAAAACCGCCCAGTAATCTCAGATAGTCGACGCCGATCTTGCCTGAGAGCGCATCGCCCAAGCCCCAATTCCAGGCCACGCGATCGTTGCTGCCGACGTAATTCAGGTTCTGATTTCTAAAGTATCGATTGTAGTTGGCGTCCAGATCGACATCGAAACTCTGCCGGGCTCCCAGCAGCCATTCGGCATCCATACCGCCGTTTATCCGGTCAATATAATCTTTGCGGTCGGGACTGGATCCGATTCCGGGCAGCGTGCTCAGATCGGTGATACTGCGCGGCAGCAGGTAAAGATTGTTGTCGTACGTGAGGGAGTCGCCGACGGAGAGGATTAAGTGATCGGTCCGCTCCACGCCTGTCGTTTGTTCAAGCGGCGCGACGGCCAGATCCAGCGCGTCCCTATACTCGATGGCGGCTGCCAGGGATGCCGATGTCACGCTCGTCATGGCAGCGGCAATTGCGATTTTTTTTGTGGATATTTTCACAGTTGGATGCTCACCGTTTTGGACGTGCCCTGCATGCAGGCCACAAGGTTTTCCAGTGATGATTTGCTGGAGGAAAGAATTCGTTCAGCCTGCCGCCTGGAGACGCATTTGGCCAAGAACAGCGCGCTGCGGTCATTGCTCAGATGCTCGATATGCCTCGCGGCGGCCTCGACCGGCGCGTCGCGGGGGAGGACCAGCCCTGCGCCATCCCGAAGCATTTCGGCGATGGAGCCGCGATCCGACGCAATTACGTGCGCCCCGCGCCGCATGGCCTCGTAAATAACCAGCGGCTCCGCTTCGTTCACGTAACGCGTCGGAAATAAAAATACGTCCAGTTGCCGGTAGAAGCGTTCCTTGTTCTCGCCGTAGACCGGTCCCGCGTAATGCACGCGGGCGTTGGACTTGAGCAACGCCTCGAAACTTTGCCTTGCCTCCGGCGCGACCGGCCCGGCAACGTGCGCTCGATAGTCGATCCCCCGCTGATTCAACGCCGTGAGGACTTCGAAGAATTCGACGATGCCCTTCTCAAAAGTAATGTTCGATAAAAAGCCGAGCTGCAGCGGTGCGGCTTCATTGGCTTGCACCTGGTGTGCATCGTCCCAGCGATAGAAGGCCGCATTCGACACCACACGCACCCTGGTCGGATCCAAGCCATATACCCGGTTCAATGACACCCCCATATTCGGGCTCAGCACGATATGGCTCTCTTTGCGGACCAGGGCAAAGAAGCAGCGATTCAGGCGTGAAGGTGAATTGATGTAGGCATAGCTGTGATGATGGATATAAATCGGCCGACGAAACAGCTTGCTGATGAGCACGTAGATCAAATCGATGAATTGGCCGCGCCCGCCCGACAGCGCCAGATACAGGGCTGTGTTGCGTTTGCCAATGCAAGTCGCCAGGTAGTTCAGCGCCTTGATCATTTGTTGCAGGGCGCGGATCGGCTTGGGTCTCGGGCTGGGCGCACGGTCGAATACTTCGACGGGCATTCTCGCCTTCAAGAGATCGAGCATCATCGCGCAAACGGTGGAAAAGCCATGCACGGGCGGGGGCAGCGGTCCGGCAAAGCATAGGCATGTCATCCGGTGTTCCCCACCATGCGCACGCATCCGTCCAGTATCTGGGTTGCCGCCCGCTCCGGGGTATAGTCAGACACCACTTCGAGGCATTGTCGCGCTACCGCCTGCCTATCCTTCGAGAGATGCCTGACCGAATCCATCGCCTTCACCAAATCATCGACGTTGCCGGCTTCGAATGCATATCCGGTTATTCCTTCCCGCACCAGGTCCGGCACGCAGCCACAGGCGCTGCTGACAACCACGGGGCAGCCGTAGCTCAAGGCCTCATTGACCACCAAACCCCAGGGTTCGCTATGGCTTGGCAACACCAAAGCCGTGGATGCCTGGAATAGCACGGCAATCTCCTCCAGACCCTTGCTCCCCAGGAAGGAAATTGCGTGCGCCATCTTAAGGTTGGTCACGCGGCGCTTCAGTTCGTCCGCCAGCGGTCCTGCGCCGACCAAATCCAATCTCGCTCCCGGAAAGCGTTTGTAAAGAACGCAGAACGCCGCGAACAAATCATCCAGTCCCTTTTCGATCGAGAGTCTGCCGACGTAAAGAAAGCGCGGCTCATCCGGCTGCCCGTGCCAATTCGACTGGTAGTGCGCCAGGACCTTGTCCACGCCGTAACCGTGGGGCAGAGCAGCGGCCTGGCAGCGGTAAGCGATCTTCGACTCGCTCACGCCGTAACTCATTAAATATTCTTTGCTTCTGATGCCGTAACAAAAAAAACCGTTGCACCAGACGAAAAACCAGCGCTTGGCCCATTCCCGCCACGCGGCTCTCTGCCGATCGACCAATGTGGAGTCGCAAAAGACGGCGCGCTTGCGCCGCAGCAGGATGCAGACCACGAGCATCGCCCAATACTCGGCCCGGTGATAGCCGGGCATGATGACCAAATCGACCGGGTTCTTATAGAGATCGCGCGCCAGCGCGCCAATACGCCGAATCAGCGGGGCGTTGCTGATTGAGCCGCGAAACAACAGTCGAAACGGGTATTGGTGGTATGACAGATCGACACCACCGAGCCCCACGCGTATATCTTCGGTCTCCGCAATCTGAATGAACGACGGCGTAATTCCGCGCGGTGCGCCGTCCAAATGCACCTGCGAAAACACAACGCCCTTGTATTTCGACCACAGAATGTTGTGATATATCGCTATTCGCATACATTTCGCGCACCAGCGGCGCGACTCAAGACACCATCGTTGGTTGCGCGCTGACTCGCCTCATCTGGTGCCGCACGCCCAATTTCACAGACAGCATCACAGATGCAACGCCAAACGCCAGCAGAGCTGCGGTCGCGAACCCCAAGGCAATCATGAGGGATCCGCGCAGCACGATCATCAAAAATACCCCGCCGTAGATCGCGGCCGGATAGTAGACCCACTTGCTGCCGCGCAATGCAATTTTGTTCAGCAGTGTCACGACAAAGGCTGCCACACCCGCGTAGAGAATGACGCCGACGAGACCGAAGTCCAGGTACCCTTCTGCAATCAATGGCGCCGAGAGATTCGTAAACCACATGCTGTAGTTTGCGATCAAGTAATCGGCGAGAAAGATGCCCGTGGCCAGCGGCTTCGTGCTCCACAGGCTGCTCGGAACGAAAAACAACAGCGACCCCAATAGTTGATGACCCCATTGAACCCCGTGTGCGCCGGCAATTTCGATGGCCGTGTAAATGTTCGCCCAAGAGTCGTAGTTGATGGAGAAGTAGTGATCGACGATCTGATTCCATGCCAGCGCGAGCGACACATCGCCGACGGCCTGATGGTTGTGAGTGAATAGCGTGATAGCCGGAAAAATGAACACCATACCGCCCACCAGCAGCCACATTCGTCTCGACCACGTGGAAAATATCCTCGGAAATGCCACCAGCAACAGAGCGATGTACAAGGGCCCCAATGCGTTGCGCTTTTCGGTGGCCGGGTTCTCCGTAACCAACACCAAGAGCAGCAACAACAGCAGCACGCAAACCCGGCTGAACATCAGCTTGCGCCCTGAACGCACCGTCTCGTTCAAAAGAATCAACAGGGTCGCCGAGGGAATGAACAGCAGGCATCTCTTGATGGCGAGCGACCCGGGCGAGGTGGCGGCGGCGGCATCACCCGACGCATATGCTGAAGGCGCCGCGATTGCGACCACACAGATGCAGACGAGCACCGCAAAGCCAATTGCGGGTGCCGTAAACTCCCGGGGCGGAATCGCCGGCGGTTCGCCGGCCGGCGAAGCGGCTTCCGCGCGCTTGCTCAACAACCCATAAAACAGGGTAAACGCCACCATGAATAGCGCGCACATGAGATTCGTGAGCGCCACTCTATCCACCGCAACCGTCGAGGTGTTGATCAGATGCTGCGGCATGCTCATCAATTGAACTTTGGGTGCCAAATCAAGAAACAGCCAATTGAAAATGAACACCACCATATCGGCGGGTGATCCGGCCGTAGGTCGGACCGCAAATCTCAGCTGTATCAACAGCGCGAGCGTCACGGCGGCGCTGGAGAACACAAATTCAATCCCCGCTGAAGCGAGGGTATTGATGAATATGATCTCCATCAGCACGATAAAAAGCGCCAGTAAGACTTTGACGCCTAGAAGCTGAGGGGCCGGCTTTGTGCGCATGCGTTTCCAGACCTGAACGTTGCTTTTTCGGTGATCAGGCAATCGAACTATCTGCACTCAGTGCTCATTGATGACGCTCCCGATGACGTTCACGCCGGTATCGGTGAACATTTGCATTGCGGCCGCGAGCTTTGCCTGTGACGTGCAGTTACGGCGTGCGATCATCACTGCATTGCCGGCGTTGGCGGCAAGAATTTGTGCGTCCGCCGTTTCCGAGGCGGCCGGCGTGTCGAGAATCACCAGGCTGAATTGCGCAGCGAAGTGATCCAAAATCACGTCGAACACCGGGCGCGCGAGTAATTCCTGTGGATTGGGCGGAATGATGCCGGCCGGCAACACGAACAGACGCAGCTGCGGATGGATACGGCGCGCAATTTCCCGGCCGGCACGTCCGGTCAACAAGGCGGACAATCCCACCGAGTTGTCAATATTGAACATCCGGTGTTGCCGCGCATGGCGCATGTCCGCGTCGATGAGCAGCGTTCGCTCCCCGAGCTGGGCAAACATGGTTGCGAGATTGGCGGCAAGCCAACTGCGGCCTTCGCCGCGTTCCGCACTGCTGATCGCCAAGACTCTGCGGCTTGCACTATTGAACCATCGGAGAATGATCTGACTGCGCAGCGCGCGCAGCGGCTCAACCGCATCGCTTTGCGGCATGTAGGCCGCGATGACATCATCGGCGACGCCACCCTCCCCGCCGCGCGCCAATACCGGATAATTGTACTGCTGCGCAATAGCCGACTCGATGTCGCGCTCAGTGATGCGCTTCAGCTGCACCGCGGCCTCGCCGAATCGAACGCCGTGCGAATTGGCGAAGCGCTGAATCTCTTCCACCTCCTGGGAATCCAGGCGTCCTTGCTCAACGAGTATGGTGCCGATCGCGCGGCCGCGATCGGGAGGAGTGTTTTGCCGTCTGACCGGTTGTTGCGCCACTATTTTGTTCATGTGTGTCTGGGTTCTGGTGAGAAATCAAATTACCGATGGTTCCAGCCGTCGGGACGCGGCCTGCGGAACGCGCACATCGTTGGCACGCACGCGGACGACTTCGAGCTTGCCGAGCAACGGCACACCCAGCAGTTCGACGATGTCTTCATCTTCGCGCACGCGTCGATTGCGCATTTCGGCGGCCAAAGCGGCTCCGATTCCCAGTACTCCGCCCAGGAAGATCGCGACGATCAAATTGATCACGAGCTTGGGACTGGACGGGTTGTTGGGCGCCGTGGCGGTGGTCAATTGAACGACATTGGTTTGCTGGGTCAAACTCTCCAAATTGCTTTGCGCCAACCGCTGACTGACCGTATCCAAGTCGCGCTGCGCCGCCGTCACGTCATTCAGGAACATGGCCGCCTGGTCATGTTGATATTTGAGCTCCAGCACCTTCTTCTTTTGAGCCTCGAGCGCCTGACGCACGTCATTTTCACGGCGTAAATTCGACTGCGTCGTATTGCCCAGCGAGGCGGCTATGTTCGCGCTCTCTTGGGCTATGCGGGTGCGCAAGTCGGAGATTTCACCCTCTACGGCCTGATAATCGGGATGATTCTTTCCCAGGCGGGCAGCCACGTCGGGCTTCTTGGCCTGCGCCGTCACCAAGGCCGCCTTGAGCGATTGAATGACCGGGCTTTGCAACACCTCCGGAAGGGTTGAGATATCGGATCCGACCTGGTGCTGGCGCGATTGGCTATCCTGACGCTGCCCTTGAATTGTCACCAATTCCGACGACAGTTCGTTCAATCGGTTGTTTTCGACATCCAGCTTTTCATCAGTCGCGATGAGGCCGTTTTTGCTCTGAAAATCGGAGAGTTTCTTTTGCTTGTCTTCCAGATCCGCGCGCAGCGCCCGCGAACGCTGATCAAACCAGCTCGCGTACTGCTTCGCAGGCTCAACTTTCAACTCGATATTGGTTTCTATGGCTACCTGCGCAAAGCTATTCGCGAGCGCGGCAGATGTCACCGGATCCGACCAAGTGACCGAGATATCGATTACGTTGCTGGCATGGGTCGGGCTGTCATGGGCGGGTGCGACCAGCAGCTTTTTATCCAAAATCAGCTTCGCGACGGTAACGCTGATATCGTCGTTCGGCCCCTTCGCCCACAGCTTCCGAGCCTCGGGCTGCTGATCCAATCTTAAGGTCTTGACGACCCGCTGCGCCACGCGCTCGCTCGCGATGATGTCGGCTTGTGTATTGACGTACGTCGCAGGAGCCAGCCCGTTACCCGCGCCGCCACCGTTAGCCGCAGCCACCGGATCGGTTTTACTGTCGATGACGATGGACGCGGTGGACGTATACTGCTTGGGCCAAATAATGCTCGCAAATGCGATGAGAACAACTACCGCTACGAAAATACCGGCTGCAGTCAGCCAGCGGGCCCGCAAAATAACCATAAATTGATTAAAGCTCATGACTAGGTCCAGCCTCGGCAAGAACTGAGTGAAGTCGATTGCAATTCATCGCAGCAGATCAAAACAAACTCTCCTTGACGTAAATGACATCCTGGTCCTGCACGTCGGTATCCATGGACACACCTTCTTCCTTCACTTTGCCGCTGGGGTCCCGGCGGTGACGGACGATCCCGCGCTGTGTTCCTTTGCCGGTGACGCCGCCGCCGGTGGCCAGCGCCTGAATGACCGTCATGCCCCGTTCCAAGCGGTATTGCCCGGGCTTTTGCACCTGGCCGTAGATGTAGAACATGGGCGCACGCGACACATAGAGGGTGTCGCCGCCGTAAAGCTCAATGTCATCGGCCTGATTCCCGGTAGAGGACATCTTCACGATGTCGACATCGCGTCGAAAAGGCTTCCCGTTCCGTATTCCGGACACGGTGATCGTTTCGCCGCCTGTGGGTGCGACGCCGCCGGCCGCCGCAAGCATCCCGGAAACATGGCCCCCTGCCACGTCGGTGGAATAGCGGCCGGAATGATTGACCTCCCCGATCACCGACACCAAATTGCCAAATCCTGTCGTCAGCAAAATATTGACTTGAGGGTTGACGACAAATCCGCCGTCCCGAAGCATTTGCGCAATTTTTGCTTCCGCTGCCGGCAGCGTCAGGCCCTTGACCGGGACAGATCCGATGAGCGGATAACCTATGGCCCCGGATTCGGACACTCGAACATCCAAGCTCAAATCCGCGTTCTTGAACACGCTGATTTTTAAGATATCGCCGGGAGCCAGCAAGTACTCGGGCTGCGCGCGCACCGGCGCCGCGCCAAGAGCCAGCGCGCCGAGAAATACACACGCCAAAACCCCGAGCCAGCGCCCAGGTCGTTTCAGGTCTTGCGGATTTGGACTCACGGCCATGTGGGTTTTGCTCTCATAATTTTTACTTCTTGCTGGTGCTAAGACCGACCAAGTCGGCAAACAACTGCGGCAACCTGTGTAGTGAGGCAATGCTTCGATATGTCGTCTTCACAAAACCAATTGGCGGTCATGAATTTCGACCGGTGCAAACATCGTGCTCAACACGGCATCGCGCTCGAAATTGTTCTCCGCGAAAGTCCTGGCGCGCCGTCCCAGCAATATCCGCGTCTCAGGGTCATCCGCGAGCGCGCTAATGGCATGCGCCAGTTCAAAGCCGTTCTCGGCGGCTACCACCAAGCCGCACTGCGAAACGATCTCGCTGATTTCAGTGCCCGCACGACACGCCGCAATGACCGGTCGTCCGCTTGCCAGCATTCCGCTGAGCTTGGAAGGAAGCACCAGATCCGCCGCGTCGGGACTCTGAGGCAACAGATGGATGTCTGCTATTGCCAGCAGGTTGGGCACCTGCGCGGAAGGCTGCAGCGGCATAAAACGAACGTTCGGCAAGCCTGCTGCCGCGGCCGTGAGTTCAGACTTCATGACACCGTCGCCGCAAACAACGAATACGATATCGCGGCGCGATCGCAACAGCTTCGCCGTCTCGGGAATCACCATCAGTCCCTGCTTGCTGCCGAGCGTGCCCGAATACAGCACCACCACCCCGTCCGTGGGAATTCCGAGCTGGGCGCGATAGCCGCCGTTTGCGGGCGGCTTGATTCGGGTCAGATCAACCCAGTTAGGCAGGTATCGAGTTTTGCCGGCAGTCACGCCTTTGGCACCGAGTCGCTCCAGCATTCTCCCGGAGATCGTCGACACCGTGTCGAAGCGGCGCATCAATGAGCTTTCCATCCGCAGGGCAATTCGCCGCAGAAGGCTGCCTTTCAATAAACCCATTTTGAAAGCAACGTCTACTTCAAAGTCCTGCAGATGCAGCCAGCGTTTGGCGCGGCTAAGCCAGGCAGTCAAGAGTCCGGCGGGAGCGCACATGAAAAACGGAGCCACTGTCAAGACAACATCCGGCCGCCAAACGCTCTGCCAGAGCATGACGGGAAACGAAGTGATCGCAAACGAGAGCAGGTGAACCACGCGGGTCAGGCCGCCCTTCGGCGCCTTCGGCACCCACAGAGGGGTGCGCCAAACATCGACTCCGCGCCACTTTTCGCGCCGATATGGCGGCCAGCGATATTTTCGATCGACCTGCCAGGCCGGATAGTAGGGGGGCGCGCACACCACGCGCACTTCGTGGCCATGATCGACCAGCCAGCTAGCCATGTCACCCGAATACTTGCCGATACCCGTGGGCTCCGGCGCAAAATTGGCGCTGTAAATCAAAATTCTCATCCATCGCCCCTATCCGCGGCATCTAAGATCCCCGAGCGGCTAGTTCGCCAGACACAGGCAGATAAAGATGCCAGACATCTGCGCAGGCGGACGTAAGCGGTGGTCTGACAAACACGCATTCACCGTGCGAACCGGCGGGAGCCGTGCTCTACAGGCTGCGAATGACGTGTGTCAAACGTCCGTGTTTACCGACATGAAGCGCTCAGACGCCCCTCCCTAGACGTGAGGACGCGAGTCAAAACGGACACTTGACTCGGGAAATTTTTTTGGTTGCGAATCAACGCTCCATCCACGCAGTCGGCGCGGCACTTACGCGGCTCAGAAATACGCTGGTTTTTCCCGCCTCGAACGCGCCCGGCGGTCGCGCCGGCACGACACTTCCGCAAGCGAAATTCTTGCGGCTTGCGTCACAATTTTTCTCTCCGAATTTCAGCGGCTGTCTGCAGGGTACGACATGGTGCCCGCCCGCCTTTCGCGTGTTCTACTGCCGGCCGTTCAAGGGCAAACCCGGTGCAAGCCGGGGACGCAAAGCTTCCGGTCTGTGAGTGACAGATAGCGGGGTTTCCGGAGACAGCCAAAAAAAAGGCGGTCTACGTGAACTCACATCATCGCCGCTCATGTTCCGTGTCTATCATCAATATGGGAACGGGGTGGAAATGGGGAACGGTTCGAACGCGATTAGCGTATTCAGTCAGCTAACTCTTATATTTTTAGTTTCAGCACTCAGCGGTTGCGGAGCCGGGAGCTCCTCCAGCGATACCACGACAGCTCCAGTCGCTTCACTGACAACATCGACGCCGCCGGCGGCTACGGCGCCGACGCCGGCGAAACCGACGCCGGCGAAACCGACGCCTGCGAAGCCGACGCCTGCGCCGACCAAGGCGGTCGCGCCCACTCCGGCGCCGCCGAAACCCGTCGCGCCCGTTCTGGCACCGCCGAAGCCCGTCGCGCCCGTTCCGGCACCGCCGAAGTCCGTCGCGCCCGCTCCTGCGCCGCCGCCGGTCTCAACGCCGGTCTCGGCATCGAATAGCGGCGACGCGTGCCTTGCCGCGCCAATGCCTTCCAGCGATACCCTGTTCAATTCAACGAAGCGGGTATTTGCGCACTATTTCCACCCGTTCCCGCTATCGATCGAGAACAACCCACCGGCGAAGGATTACTACAACACGCAGTACCTCAACAAGGGGGGTGAATCGAACAAGTGGCTAAAGCAAGGTGGGTACCTGCGCCAAAGACCGTTGGGAGTAACGCCCAGCAGCAGTCCGAATTGGCAACAACTCAACATGGAGGCTGAGGTACGCGCGGCCATTGCACGCGGCATCACCGGTTTTACCTTTGATTCGATGGCAGTAAGCGATGCCACGGACAGCAAAAGCGACTTGCACCTCATGCTTGCCGCCGCCCAGGCAGTCGATTCGCGTTTCAAAATTGTGATCATGCCGGACATGAGCGCCTTGGGCGCCGATACCAACGCTGTCGTCCAGATCATTGCCAGCGTGGCCGGCAGCCCGGCTGCCTACCATCTCAGCGATGGGCGTCTCGTCGTGTCACCCTTCGATGCGAGCCTCAGCTCGCCTGCCTGGTGGCAGAACGTCATTAGCCGGTTGAGCGCGCAAGGTATTCAAATTGCCTTGGTGCCGACGTTTCTTGGCTGGTCTCTTTCGGCTGACGCGTTCGCGGCAATTTCCTATGGCTTTTCTGATTGGGGCTCGGCCACGGTCGCCGGCGCCGGCGCACTGGAGGGCGATCCTGACATCGTTCATTCGGCTTACAAAAAGATATTCATGATGCCGGTCGATCCGCAGCAATACCGACCGAAGGGTTTTGTTTATTGGGAAGCCGGAAACAGCGCTGCACTGCGCGGCGCGTGGACCGACTCGATTCAGGGCGATGCGGATTGGATCCAGCTGGTGACCTGGAATGATCTTTCGGAGAGCTCGACCATCGAGCCCGTTACCGATGCTACTTTGCAGCGAAACATCGGCACCGGTTTCTACAACCTGACCGGCTACTATGCGAGCTGGTTCCTCACCGGGCAGCAGCCAATAATCACGCACGACGTGCTCTATTACTTTTACCGCCGCGAGCCGACAAATGCGGCGGCGAGCGCACAGAGTCAATTGGCCAAGGTCTACAGCGGAGTCGCAACGAATTACATCGAATTAGTTGGGTGTCTGACCAGTCCCGGCGTGCTGAAGATCACGATCGGCGGCAAGACTTACACCCAGAACGCCGCCGCAGGAATCGTGTCGTTCAAAATCCCCTCGCAGCCCGGGATCCCGCTCTTCACGCTGTCGCGCGGCAGCAGCGATGTCTTTTCGTTTCATGGAGGCGTGCAAATCTACGGGCCGGGCGGCCTGCCATCGGCTGTTGAGGATTTAACTTACTGGAGCGGCAGCGCAGCAAAATCGGGCATTTGCGCCCTTTAGAGCAGACCCGAGCCGCCATTCACGGGGGCGCCACCGCGTACAACGCGTTTGAGGTGGCGCACCATTTGTCTGGCGGCAGTCAGGAACCCGGGCACCGGCGTTCGGCAAAATGCCAGCTTTCGGACGTAGTTTTCTACCGTCCATTCGGCGCTCGACCCGGCAGGGAAAAAGACGGTGTCGCCGGTACTTACCCGACGCGAGACGCCGGATGGGTATTTCAGTGTGACCGCGCCTTCCAGGATGTGGAAGGTCTCATCAAAACTATAAAACCAATTGAATCGTCCGGCACTGCAATCCCAGAAATAGGTGCTCGCAGTGCCGTCCGCGCTGCTTGACAAGAGTTCAGCGCGTGCCACCGGGTTGCCGTCCAGTATCCATGCGGCTTGAATGGGATTCGGCACCAACTTCGCGGAAGACGTTCCGACCGTGATTAAGCTTTCAACTGCCATCTGCCAATAATTTATCACGGCCATGGCCCATCGCTTGTCGGCGAAATCCGCACCGTTCACTTCAATTCGTCCTACAGCATCTGTGGGCGCCAGTTTGTGTGTTGTTCGGTATAAATAAATGGTCGACGGAAGCTGCATCGGGCATGCATAAAATATGATCGCTACAAAAAACGGCTCCCACCGACACCGGCTATTCGAACCCATTCGCCACATCGAGGATGAATTCAGATCGCACCTGCGGACCGCTTCGTGAACGCGCCCTTGGGCAACATCATGGCACGCAACACCCACGCCCTGTTTGCACACGCGTCCCGCAATTCCACGCGCGCGATCGTCCCGATCAACGATTGCGCGCTGGACCCAGCCGCACCCCGCCCCGCCTTTTACTGCGTGCACTCCGCATCAGGCGTCGCGGGCACCGATTTTCTCGATTTGGCGCGGCGTCTCGAGCCGACGATCCGATTTTTCGGGATACAGGCGCCGCCGAAACAGATGCCTGACACCGAATTTGGCAATTCAGTGGAGTCCATTGCGGACTATTACGCCCATGCCTTGGCCGAGTTTGAGCCGACAGGGCCTTTGCTAATAGGTGGATATTGCGTTGGGGCGGTCATCGCGCTCGCGATGGTGGATAAATTGCGCGCGCTGGGGCGCGAAGTCGGACCGCTGCTGGTCATTGATGGCGCGCCCGAAAATACCGGCGCGCCGATGTCACGATGGAAGGCGCGATATTGGTTTGAGTTGATTCGCAATGTGCGCGGTTGGTTCAACCACGGAGACCTGATGAGAAGCCGGAGCCTGCGCTCATTGCTTTGGAGCATTGCCAACAATGCCTCAGCCATCGGCAAGGGGGTGCTAGGCCTCAAGCGCGGACAGAAATTGGGCGGCGGATATGCGATAGAAGGAATTATGGATGTGTCGCGCTATCCACCTGTCCATAAGTCGTTCGTGAATCGATTGTTCCAGGCGTTGTTTGACTATGCGCCTGAGCGCTACTCCGGAAACGTCGTCGTGTACGAAGCCACGGTAAAACCGCTGCTTTACCTGCCGCAAGTCGCCTATACGTGGCGGGAGTTCGCCCGTCAGGCAGAGGTCGTCGAGATTGTCGGCACGCACATCAGCATGATGCACGAGCCTTACGTTGAATCGCTTGCGAACGACATGCGCAAACGGATCAATGCATTTTTCTCTGCAAGACCGTAAGCCTTCACCATCTCATTTATAGGAGCCAATTGATGCGCCAAACGCGTCCGACGAAATCACACGGATTTGCGGCCATGGGACTCGTGGCGTCGCTGTGCGCGGCGCCCGCCATTGCTGCGGGCGTACTCTTGTCTGACACCAAGGATCCCGGCGCCTGTCTGGCATTTACGATGCCGGATAGTTCCGTATTGCTGAAAGCGCAGAAAAAGGTGTTCGCTCATTATTTCTACCCCTTCCCTCTGTCGATTGAGAACAAGCCGGCCGACGGCGACTACTACAATGCGCAATATTTGACCCCACAAGGGGAAAACGGCAAACATGCTGCGACCGGAGGATACTTGCGCCAGCGGCCTTTGCCGGTAAGCCCGAACGCTTCTGCCGACTGGCGCTTGCAGAATGTAGAAACCGAAGTGCGGATGGCCATCGCCAGAGGCATCACGGGATTTACGATCGACGTGATGTCGGGCAAGGAAGCTGCCGACTCGAATAGCCACCTCAATATGCTGCTCAACGCCGCGAAGGCGGTCGATCCGCGATTCAAGATCGTGGTCATGCCGGATATTTCCGCGCTAAAGGCTGACGCAAACGCGGTGTCGCAGATTATCGCCGCTGCCGCGGCCAGTGACGCGGCCTATCGGCTCGATGACGGCAGATTGGTGGTCAGCGCGTTCAATGCCGGCCTGAACCCGCCCGCCTGGTGGCAAAGCATATTTGATCAACTGAACTCGCGCGGCATAAAAATCGCTTTCGTTCCGACCTTTCTGGGCTGGGGCGGCCAGGCCGCAGCGTTCGCCGGCATCAGCCATGGATTCAGCGATTGGGGGACAGCGACAGCCACGAGTTCAGACAACATGAAAAAAGACCCGTCTCTCGCGCATGACAGCTATGGAAAGCTATACATGATGCCCGTCGATCCGCAGCAGTACAGGCCCAAGGGCTCCGTCTACTGGGAAGCGGGGAACAGTTCCACCTACCGAACCGCCTGGATGAGTGCGATCGGCGCCGGCGCCGACTGGGTACAACTCGTTACCTGGAGCGATTTCTCGGAATCAAGCCAAGTGGAGCCGTACACGGACGCAACCCTGCGCACTGACATCGGGACGGGTTTTTACAACCTAACAGCCTATTACTCCACCTGGTTCGTGACAGGAGTGCAGCCGCCGATTACCCATGATGTACTTTACTATTTTTATCGGCGTGAACCCACCAACGCAGCCAGCCCGGCGCAATCGACTGCCAACAGACTGACCGGTAACGCAGCTGCCGAAAACAATATCGAACTCGTCTCGTTTCTGACGGCCCCAGGAACCGTCAAGATCACCATCGGCGGGCGCTCCTTCACTCAAGACGCGCCCGCGGGAATATCCTCATTCAAGGTGCCTACCGCACCGGGCAACCCGCAATTTGCGTTGTCGCGCAATGGTGCGGACATATTTTCGTTCCAGGGTCCCGTGCAAATCTACGGGGCGTCCGGCCTGCCGTCCGGCGTCATCGACATGACCTACTGGAGCGGTAGCGCCTCGCAGAGCGGGGTCTGCGCACTTTGACGAGCGCGCCTATCTGCATCGGTCGGCGCGACAATTGATAGATGCGGAGCACCATCCCCTGCGGCGGTTTCTCGACACACTGATCATTCGATCGCGCAGCAAGAACAGCATTTATCTGGCGCTGTCATTGATCGCTCGCGTGCTGAACGCGGCCGGTATGTTTATCGCCCTACAGCGCTTCGCTCCCAGTACCTTCGGGGAAATGAGCTATCTTCAGGCCACGGCAGTCTCGACCGTGGCGTTCTGCTCCCTGGGTATTGAAATATCGGTCAATGCTCAATTGACCCGTAAAATCAAGGAAGGCAGCCGCCTGGCGCCCACGATTCTCGCCGCTTGCGCTTTGGCGACCATGGGAATTGTCTTGGCGTGCATCGCGGTGTCGCTGGCCTTTGCCTCGCAGCTGACCGTGACCGGCTCTGCCCGTTTGGCGGTTGTTGCCGTATGCATCTACTCCTCGTTCATGATTTTGACCTCGCTGCTGACCGCCATGTCGTTCGCGTTGACCGCCAGCATCAATGTCGGCGTTTCCTACATCCTCACCTCTTCCCTGTTTGCCGCCTTCGCCATTTTTGCGGACACGCGCACCTCAGGCATCGGACTGATGTTCTTCTCGGTGGTCGCGCAAGTCATTGCCGTGTCTTATATGGCGATCGCGCTCGCCCGGCTCGCCAAATCATGGAGACTGCACGGCGGATACGCGCAGGTTCACGCGTCGCTGCCGGCCGCACGAAGCGAAGTGAAGACCCTGTTCATGTACGGCGTGAAACAGATCTTGGTGGTGTCAACGATTACGTTTTCGCAGTGGCTCATTCAACGCAAGATCGTTTATGGCGATGGTGGGGCCTCGGAGAACGCGATTTACAGCATCGGCAATCAGATCTTTAACATGATGACCTTCATTCCGCTGATCATAACGCCTATTGTCATTACTCGACTGGCCGCCGCCGGCGATGACCTGGCCCAGCGCAGGCATATCAGTCTTGCCAGCTTGAAGTTATTCTCAGGTATCGCCGCCATTGCCTGTGTGGCGGTGTTTGTCGGTCTGCGCATCGGCATCCCGTTTTTGCCGCCGCGCTACGCCGCGGCAGAGGTGACCGGCCTGATCGCGTCCTTCGCGGCCGCCTTTCAGATCGTGAAATCTCCCTTCTCATTGTTTTTTCTTGCAGAACTGAAGGCGTCGCCCGAGATCGCCAGCGCCACCGCCGGCGCCTTGTTCATGATAGTTGCCACGGCGGCCTACGTTCAATTGACTCCCAATCAAGGCACCACCATCCGGTTGTTGGGTTGCGCGCTGCAAGGATTGGTGTTGGCGGCGATGTTTTTCATTGAAACGCGGCGCGCGCCGAAGATTGCGGTGGCTTAAAATCAGCTGCCTTCGTGCAGCACGCGATGTACCTGCTGAATGCAGGCTGATCCCTCACCGACCGCGGCAGCGACGCGCTTGACGCTGCCGCAACGAACATCGCCCACCGCAAATATCCCTGGGATGCTCGATTCGAAAAAATGCGGCTGACGCGCGTCCGGCCAATCGGCCGACGACAAGTCCACGCCATGCAAATCCGCGCCGGTTCGCACAAACCCTTTGTCATTCAGAGCAATACAAGAATTCAGCCAACCCGTGCACGGCACCGCGCCCATCATGAGAAAGACGTGGCCGATGTCGTGCCTCTCCGCGTCCTTGCCGGCGGTTTTCCAAGTCACGTGGGTCAATTGATCTTGCCCCTCCAGCGCCGTGATTTCCGTACGGACGTGCAAGGTAATGTTGGGCATCTCCTCAATACGACGAATCAAGTATTGCGACATCGTGTCAGCAAGACCGGTTGATCGAACCAGTAGATGCACCATGCGGCAGGTACCCGCCAAAAACACAGCCGCTTGGCCCGCTGAGTTGCCGCCACCGACGACAATCGCCTCACCCGAACCGCAGCGGCGCGCTTCGGTAGTGGTGGCGGCGTAATAAATTCCTGTTCCAAGAAAGCGCGACGCATTCTCGAGGGATAGCTGCCGATATTCCGCCCCGGTCGCGATGACAATGCTGTGTGCGCGCGCGGCGTGGCCATTCGCGAACTGGATCGCATACGGCCGCCTGTCGCACTTCAGGCTCATCACGGAGTACGCCGTGCGGATTTCAGCGCCGAATTTCTGCGCCTGAATCAAGGCGCGCGCGGCGAGTGCCAGTCCGGATATTCCCGTGGGAAAACCCAGGTAGTTTTCGATCTTGGAGCTCGATCCCGCCTGACCCCCAGGCGTGCCGGTCTCGAGGACCAATACATCCAGTCCCTCCGAGGCAGCGTAAACCCCCGCGGCCAAGCCGGCCGGACCGGCACCGACGACGATGACATCGCGAACTCGATCATCGTCGATCTGCTGATTCATGCCAAGATTGGCCGCCACTTCCTCGTTGCTCGGATTCTTGAGCACGATCGAGGCCCGGCACACGACCACCGGTAGATCTTCAATCGTGACGTGAAACCGCTCGAGCAGGTCGCGCACCGAGGCATCCGTATCGATATCGAGGTTGACGAACGGGTAGGTATTGCGCGTCAAGAACTGCTGCAGCCGCAAGGTGCCGGCCACGTGCCTGGAGCCAAGCAGAATTACATCGCTGGACTGCGAAGTGATGATGGCCACGCGCCGCAATATGAAGGCGCGCATGAACAACTCGCTCAGTTCCGAGTCCGTTTGTACGATGGCGCGCAAATGGGTATCGTCAATTGCCAGGATCTCACCCGCTTCGCGCACGCGCATGCGCACTACGGAACTGATGGCGCGCAAGGTACCGGTATCACCCGTAAAACTTCCCGGCGTATGGAGCACGATCAGGGTTTCACCGGACAAGGTGGGTTGAATGATCTCGATGCTGCCCGACAGCACCACATACATCGGCGGGTGATCGCCCGGTTCCGAGAGAATCTGGCTCTGTTGAGTCGAGATCTTGCGGCCCTGGGCGCTGAGCCGCGAGATCTGCAAAGTTGTGAGGTGCGGAAACATTTGCGCGCTGCGGCCGGCGTAGGGCGACTGCGCGATCGACCCTTCCATACTGACTCCTTGATTCAAAACTGCAGTCCCACGGCTATTACCTCTCAGGTGCGCTTCGGCGGCGAGCCTCTAGGTGCGAGTCTTTGGCTTGGAATCCGAGCGCATGAAACGGCGCGCCAGCTTCGCTAGTGCCGGCACCGCGAAGGGCCGCAACAGCCGGCGGTCGTAGACGCTCATACGACGCTGGTTTTCAGCCAGGCAGATATCGACCAGTTCGGCAACGTCGATGTCAGCGCCGATCGCCTTTGCGCCGGTCACCGTAAAATTGTTGTCCTGTACTCCGCTTCCCACATCGCGTGCGATGCCGATGCGCTCCCAGATCAAGAACAGCCAGACCGCCAAGACCTTCAGTTCAAACAATGGCCGGCGCCAAAACGGCATGTTCCTGCGGTGCCAGGCCGCCCAATTGACGAAAAACAGAATGTGGCGGCACTCTTCATGAATGACCGGTTCGAAAGTCTCGACCAATTCCGCCGGAAAGAAGCCCGAGCGTTTGGCGGATTCGAACAACCCGAATGCGAAGAAACTGTCGATGCACTCGCTGTAACCGGTCACCATGAAAGCCCATTCTGGATCGCCGCGCACGACGTATTCAGGCTCCGGCGCGAGCGCAATGCCGTACGCGGCCACCAGATTGGATAGTACGTGTTGGTGCCGGCCCTCTTCGAATGCGTTCAGCTCGATCGCTTCGCGCAGCAACGGATCCGCCGTGACCGCGCCATAAGCGGCGACATTCAACCGTGCCCGACCCTCCGTTTGAACAGCGATGTCCCAGATAGGCAGATCGACCAGACGAGCGCGCGCATCTGTATCGAGTCTGGGCCAATCGATCACCGCCGGCTTGTAGGGGTTGAAAGTATCGAGCAGCGTGCGGCAAAAGAGCATCTTGTGCGCCTCGCTGCCGATGCGAATCGGTCCTTCTGCGAAGGACTCCTGGCTCGAATCATTCATGGCCGGCGAGGAACTCACGCGCTCGAGCCCCGCTTAAGCGGCGTCGTGCCGCGACCGCAAGAAGTGGAAGAACTCCACCCCTTCACGCAAGCGGCGCTTCATCATTTCCGGGCTCTTGATCATTTCCGCGACAATGGATGCAATCTTGGAGGGCCGAAAATAGAACTTCTTATAGAAGTCCTCGACAGACTTGAAGATCTCGGTATGGCTCAGATGCGGATAGTTGAGCGGCGCGATTTGCGTGCCCTCTTGCGTCAGAAGGTCGATCTCCTCGTTGTATAGCCAGCCGTTTTCCTTTGCCTGGCGGTACAGAAATGTCCCCGGATACGGCGCGGCCAGCGAAATTTGAATCGTATGCGGATTGATTTCCTTGGCGAAATCCAGCGTCTGCTGAATGGTTTCGCGGGTCTCGCCGGGAAGACCGAGAATGAAGGTGCCGTGGATGACGATTCCCAGCTCATGACAGTCCTTGGTGAACCGACGCGCAAAATCGACCCGCATACCCTTCTTGATGTTGATGAGGATCTGTTGGTTGCCGGACTCATACCCGACCAGCAGCAGCCGCAGGCCGTTAGCCTTCATGACCTCCAGCGTTTTCCGGGGTACGTTGGCCTTTGCATTGCACGACCAAGTGACTCCGAGTTTGCCGAGTTCCTTTGCCAGCGCTTCAACACGCGGCAAGTTGTCGGTCAGCGTGTCATCATCAAAGAAGAACTCCTTCACCTGAGGAAAGGCCTGTTTGGCCCACTTCATTTCCTCGACGACGTTTTCAACCGAACGCACTCGATAACGGTGGCCGCCCACCGTCTGCGGCCACAAGCAAAACGTGCAGCGGGACTTGCAACCTCGTCCGGTGTAGAACGAGATGTAGGGATGTTTCAAGTATCCGCCGAAATATTTTTCGACGTCAAGATCGCGCTTGTAGACAGGCGTCACCCAGGGGAGTGAATCCATGTTTTCCAGAACCGCGCGGTCCTCATTGTGAACGATGACGCCTTCGGCGTTGCGGTAAGAGAGGCCTTTGATCCCGCTCCACGCCATGCCGTCGGCCACCTCTTTGATGGTGAAATCAAATTCATTGCGCGCGACGAAATCGACGGCGTGTCCCGCAATGAGGCTTTTCTCAGGTTCAACCGCGACCTTGGCGCCGATGAAACCGATTTTGACGTCCGGGTTGATCGCCTTGATCATCTCGGCGGTCTTCACGTCTGATTTGAACGACGGCGTTGAGGTGTGCATCACCACCAGTTCGCGGTTCTTCAACTCCGCTACGATGTCGTCGAAATTCAGACCATGCGGCGGCGCATCGATCAGCTTCGAACCCTCGACCAGTGCTGCCGGCTGCGCAAGCCACGTGGGATACCAGAAGGAGCGCACTTCACGTTTCATCTGGTAGCGCGCACCGGCGCCGCCGTCGAAACCATCGAATGAAGGCGGATGTAAGAACAACGTTTTCATCGGCAATTCCTCGCAATTGACGCCGCTGCTGGCTGCAATATTAACATGCGCCGCATGCCCCGGTCGTCGGGCAGGCTGCGACGACGGATCAAATTGAAAATATTGCCAAGCGAGATTTCGTCGGCCGATGGTCACGGGCAAATTCGCTAGTTGTGGTCTAATGTGCCCATCCATGCTGATACGTTTCGAAGCCGTTCGTCGGATCCTTAAGTGAATGAGCGTACCAATAGCCGAGCCCGTTCCTAGGACCCTGCGTCAGCGATTGTTGTCGGGCACGGTCTGGCAGCTTGGACTTGCCCTGGCGGGAAGATTCTTCAGTTTTCTGCTGAATGTGCTTCAAGGCCGCTACCTTGGGGTCGCAGGATACGGCCAACTTTCGCTGCTGCAAAACACGCTGCAATTCCTGGCGCTGTTCGCCGGAGCGGCAACAGGCGGCACCTGCATAAAGTATCTCTCTGAACTGCGGGCAACTCAGCCCGCCCGTGTCCAGCGTATTTTGGCGTTTTCAATCGGCATTGTCGTCCTCGGTTCCGTCATTGCGGGAGGGCTTCTTGCACTGTGGGCATCCCCCATCGCGGTGCACATCCTGCATCAGCCGGCCATGACGCCGCTTCTACGTCTGAGCAGTATTGCGCTCGTCGCCATATGCATCGGTGGAACGTGGAGCGGCGTGTTGTTCGGCTTCCAAATGTTTCGAACAGAAGCCATCATTCGCTTTGTCCAGGCATTCGCATGGTTCGCGGTCTGCCTTGCTCTGATGCGCAGCTGGGGTGTGTGGGGCGCGGTCCTCGCTTACGATATCGCCGGCGCGCTGACGATGGCGCTGTTGCTCTGGTTCGGAATCCGCGCCCTCAGAAAGCACAAACTACGTCTCGATTTTCGCAATGCCGTGCAGGAACGCCGGGTCTTCAAGGAGTATTCCCTTGCGGTGATGATGCAGACTGCGGTAACGCTCTGCTCGCAATACGCGGTCTTTGCGATGTTGAGCAGATCGCCCGGAGGCGACATCGCATCGGGGCGGTTCTTTGCCGCATTCCAATACCGACTCGTCATTCAATACCTGCCGATAATGGTTCAAATGACGGCAGGGCCAATCGTGGCCGAACTGCTCGGAGCCAGCCAGAGAGAACGCGCTGGAAGGCTTTACTACAAGATTCTAGGGGCCACCTCCCTGGGACTGACGGGACTTTCGCTGGTCATGGTTGAGTTTTCAGGGTGGCTGCTCGGATTGTTTGGCAAGGGATTTCACGGCAGCCCGCTTCTCTTTGCCTCGGTCATGGCTTATGCAGTGACGATCGCCGGCAATAACCTCGCAGGTATGGCGCTGCAAATGCACAGCAAACCGTGGATTGCCTTTCGCGCAGATGCCGCCGCCGCGGTGGCTACATTGGTCATGGCGTACATTCTTATAGGACCCTATCAGGATGTCGGTATGGCAATGGCACTGCAGATCGGAGCGGTGACCCAGGCTTTGGTCTATATGGTTGCGACACGCGATGTGGGTCCGGTCGCAAGACGAAAAATCGGGGTCCTTAGGTATGTTGTAGTCGTGTTGCTGGCACCGCAGCTGTGCATGCTGCTTGCAATTGCACACGACGGCGTTCGAACCCCGGTTCTGTGGCTGATAAGTGTCGGCGCCATTGTGTTGCTGCTCGCGTGCACAGCAGGATGGTATCGTCGGTTAGCGGTATGAGGACTGTTGACATGCGAATCTCCGTGGTCATTCCGACGTATAACGTCGCGGAATATATCTCCGACTGTCTCGCATCCATTGCCCGCCAGTCGGTGCGGCCATTCGAAGTGATCATCGTCGACGGGCTGAGCAAGGATCGGACTTTAGCGGCGGTAGAAGCGTTCGCCGGGATCCTGCCTTTGCGGGTGATTTCGGAAAAAGACGATGGCCAGGCCGACGCGGTCACCAAGGGATTGCGGCTCGCGCAAGGAGATATCGTTCACTGGCATGCCGCGGATGATCTCGTCATGCCGGGCGCGTTTGAGACGGTGATCAAGGCGTTTGCGGACCCGGAACTCGATCTGGCCTACAGCGACGGCTGGGCTTTTGACGAGCGGCATTTGGTGAGGGCACCGGCGCGGTGGGTACGTTTTGAAACCGCGTGGCTGTTCTTCGGCCGTTTCCAGTCCGATTGCACCTATTGGCGGCACTCACTCACAGCACGATGCCTGCCGCTTGACAGCAAAATGCCTCTGAATTGCGATGAAGATTGGTTTCTTCGCATCTGGGCGCTGTCCAGAAAGGCGAAGTGGCTCCCGGTAAGGCTGGGGGGGTTTCGAATGCGGCCGACGCAGTTATCGCAAAACCTCGATCGGACCCAACTCAAGCGCGACCGGGCGATCTCGCGGCGACGGGTGCAGGCTCTGATGGGAGTGTCCGACGCGCGGCGAAGGATGCAGTGGCTGCTCTGGGCGCCTCGCTATCTGCTCTTTGACAGAGTCATGTGGTCGGCAGACCGTCTTTGGCACCGGCTGTATCGTCGGGGAAGCGAACTGAAGAAGCGCCAGGAATTTCTGCAATTCCTCCTGAGAGAGTGGACCGTTCCGCCGCTGTGATTTCGAAGGAGTGCCGCGTGAAAGAACAGATCAATCGTTACATGGATATCGCGGACTATATTTTGTGCCGCTATGGACCGCTGTCTTTTCCCTCATGGGAAGATTTCCTGGCGCGCAAGACGAGAAAACTTTACGCGGGCAAACTGCGCCGCGCTCTACCCCAATATGCCACGCACTTGGGGGTCACGCCCTTCTATGCATCGACGCGAAACATCAATCATGATGTCACCGAGCCGTTTCCCATTCCCGCCGGCAGTGTTGAGGCATTTCAGTCCGAAGATGTTTTCGAACACATTGAGCGGGCCAAGATGGTGCCGCTCTTCAACGAAATACATCGAGTGCTTGCACCGGGCGGCCTATTTCGCCTAAGTCTCCCGGACTACCATTTCGACCAGCATGTACAGCGCAGTCAGCGCGGGCCGAACGGCGAAATCATGTTTGATCCGATTGGCGGCGGCAGGTTCATCGACGGTCGGGTCGTCGAAGGCGGACACGTGTGGTTCCCCACAATTGAGCTTGTCCGTGACATCTTCAATCAAAGTCTATTCGGTACTCGCGGCGAAGTTAAATATCTGCAATTCAACAACGCTGACGGCACTTTCAACTTGGAGCCGATCGACTACAGCCTTGGGTACATTCAGCGAACTCCGGATCACGATCCTCGTGTAGCGGATCGCCCGCGCCCTATTTCAATTGTGGTCGACGCGGTGAAGTCGAGATAATGTATGCAGCCCGATTCGCGGCGCGGGACCTCCAAGCATTGTCACCGCAGCCGGGGCGAATCTGGTGTCGCGTGCTGTCCGACTGACAACCGGTAGGCACTCAGCGCCGTACGCAGCCAGCGATTACTCGGCACCACAGGTCCCGCCTCGCATTGGATTTGATAGTCTTGTCCGCTCATACTGCTTCTCGTTGCCGCCTGCTCGATGAAATCATCGGCATTCTTGATGCGGTCGCGCGCGGTGAGATAATTGTACTTATCGCGTAGGTGGGACTGCGCCCGATGCGAGTCGTACCAGCTTCCATTTCGATAGAACTTGCAGCCGGAACTCCCGATGAACTCAAGCAAATAATTGATCTCATCGACTGCGATCGCCGGCGGCGCAGCCTGTGCGGGCCGCCAATAGCTCAAAACAATCAGCGTCAATGCTAATACACCAAGCCGCTTCACAGCTCGCGCTCTATCGGCAAATGCGACAAGAGCTTAGCCTGCAGCCTTTGCCAGCCGGAGCGCGCGGGCTCGCGATCGTAGTCGACTTCGCGGTTGCCCTCTTCAGTCCGCCACGTCAGGCGCAATTTGCCGACCCCGCCGGCCGGCCTTAGCGCGAGGGCATAACAATTTTCAGGCTTTACCATAGACTCAAAGCGCAGCGCCGTTTGCTGCGAGATTTCCGGGCTGTCTATGATGAGGCCAATTTCGGTGTTGATGCGTTGCGAACGCTGGTCGAAGTTCATCGAGCCTATCAAAACCCTCTTGCGATCAAAAACATACATCTTGCCGTGCAAGGCATAGTTGCCGTAGCGCGATATTTTAGAGCTCTGTCCGCTGCCCCGACTGCTCCCCAAAAGCGCGCGAACCTCGTACAGTTCCACGCCGCTTTGGAGAAGCGGCACGCGATATTTATCGTATCCCGACTGCGCGGAGATCTCCGGACATGATTCCAGTGAGTTGCTCAGGATGCGAACCCGCACCTGATGTTCGCGCAACTTCTTGAGTCTCTGTAATTCATCGTCGCTCGGCACAAGGTACGGCGTAACGAGCAGCATCTCGGACTGAACCCCTTCGATCGCCTTCTCCACCTCGGGAACGATCAAGGCGCCCGGAACCGCGCCGCTAGCCACTTGTTTCTTGTTGGGACTGTCGTAAACCAATTGGGCGGGCGCCCAGGCCAACGGCAATTTGCCGGACATGATGTCCGCGAGCGGTTCGCCGCTGGCGATCAATGCCGCGTAATCTATTCCGCCGGGTTTTGTTCCGCGCACTCGTGAATGGTGCGCGCTTCCAAGCGCTTCGGCCGGAATCGCCAATGCGCTGTTCCAGAACTCATCGAAGGTCCTCGAGAGATCAGGCACGATTGGACCGGCAGCAAATACGTCGTCGTCCGCGAACTGAGACTCAGGATCGATTTGAAAATATTGATTTCCAATGTTGCGGCCGCCGATGAGCGCCACAGCATTGTCGGCAACGAGCAGCTTGTTGTGCATTCTATAGTCAAGCCGTCCCGCGTTTAACACGAACTCCAGCCGTCTCACGAATCGCACGTGCCCGCGATATTTCCCGGGATTGTAGATGCGCAGCTCGGCGGAGTGATAATTGTTCAGCCGCAGAATCTGCTCATCACCGGCAACCGTGTCCCCGTCGTCGATGAGCACACGGATGCGCACGCCGCGTTCAGCAGCCCGCAGCAGGTGATCGGTCAACATGCGGCCAGTCTCGTCGCCCCGAAAAATATAATATTGCAGGTCCAGGGTTCGCTGGGCGGCGTCGATTATCTGCGCGCGGGCTCGAAATCCGTCCGCCCCCACGTTGATCTCGCGATATCCCGAATCGCCAGGATGGCGGCGCGCAGCGCCGGCGAACTGGCTGCCGAGAGCTGTCTCCTCGGGGTGAGCGAGGGCCACGGACTCGGGCTTCGGAAAATCGGCGCCAGGCGGACGCTCTGCGCAGGCACCCAAGGCAATCGAAGCCAGCAGCACGACGGTGAATCGGAGGCGCACGCGAAAAGGCGGCATCGGCGCAGGGACTCCTCGTAATTTTTTTTGAGCATAGCAGTCGCTCGTCTGCGGGAATCGCCGACATGATGTCAGCAATCGCTGACACAGATGCTTAGCTGGCTCGCCATCCAGGCTCGGGCAAACCCAGGTACGTTGCCCGCGTGCAGAAACTTCTTAATTGGTCGGGGCGACAAGATTCGAACTTGCGACCCCTTGCACCCCATGCAAGTGCGCTACCAGGCTGCGCCACGCCCCGACCGGAAACGAATGATAGCCCAAATGGGCGG
>Ga0307474_10000479_pt1 | contig 28652 bp, 21 predicted proteins | sample atmos_gasesECM1C_2_FD_203312 | JGI IMG/M metagenome (GOLD analysis project Ga0307474, IMG submission 203312) | Hardwood forest soil microbial communities from Morgan-Monroe State Forest, Indiana, United States - atmos_gasesECM1C_05 | ecosystem: Environmental > Terrestrial > Soil > Temperate... | reverse complement strand
ACCTGGCTCGCAAACTCCGTCGCTACATCAACGCCTACTCCGCCAACGCTCGCCCCATCCAATGGAAGTACTCTGACCCCAGCCGCCGCCTGCCCACTAACGAATTCACTGCGACAGTCCACTAGTCATCGTTTTCACCTACTGTTGAACTTTACCTCTCTCGTCTGTAACTGCATTCGGAGAATGTACCTGCTGGAAGACATCGGTTGAGGCCTTGAGGTAGTCGCTGAATTCGGTCACTTGATGGATGCGAAATCCCTTGATCAATTCGCGGCCTTGAGCCACGAAATCCTGGCGGCTCGGCAGCCAAACCTCACCGTTTACCTTTCGTTGCTCGACGAATCCCTGAAAACCCTTTACGTTGACCAAAACGCCAAGGCTGAGGGACGAGACGCCAACGAATTCCATGCGAACGATCTCCCCATCCTCCGGATCGACCCACATTTTTCCTTTCAGATCACCGGCAATTTTATCTTCGCTGGTCCCATGCCGAGTGGGCTGTGCTTTCGGCTCAAAGGAATAGACAACTGTGGGCACACCGCTCACGGTGTCCCACCGCAACGGCGTGAATCGAGACTTGAGAATAATGTCGGCGAAGAGAAGCGCGTCTTTGGGGCGAGCGTTCGGATTTCTTTGCGCCTTGCGCTCGTAGTTACGTAACTTGTGCTCGATTTCCTTCTCCTGCTTCTCAAGATTGTCCTGCGAGATCGCTTTGCCGTCGTGGCTGATGTGCAGCATGAAAACCTCGTAAGGTGTAGGCGTCATGTAATAAGTGTCGGTATGCTGACTTCGTACCGACCCAGCTTTGTCGAGCGTGTAAATCGTGCTCTTATAGGTGCAAGTGTATTGGTTGAACAGTGCCTCGACTGCCTTCTGGTGTTCCGCTACGCGCGAAACCAAGACATCTGTATCTGGGAAGGCTGGCTGGGATGGCGAATCCTGGGCCACTAACAGCGTGCCGAACATCGCTCCAACGATTAGAGCCGTTCTCATAAGTCCTCTTTTTAAAAATGCGTCAAAAATCCTTTTCTTGAAGAGTCTTTGACTTCATGACCAACGCCAGACCATCAGAAAAGCAAAAAGGTATTCCACAAGGTTCCCGAGGTTGTGGCCAATGATTGAGGGCAGCAGGCTGCCCGATTTCTCGTACCAGTAGGCATAGATGACGCCCCAAACGAAGGCATAAGCCTGCTGGCTGGCGGCGACACGGAAGGATTCCGTCCAGAAGGATCCCAGATGTGCCAGGGAAAAGAGCACGGCAACAATGACGCCGGCGACATGGACATCGAAGCGACCGAGGCGGAGGCGTCCCGACATGCGCTGCATGAGGAAGGTCATGAGCAGACCGCGAAAGAGGATTTCTGCGACCGTGCCGCCGAATAGACCCTCGAAGGTCAACGAGCCGGCTAGGTTGGTGGAGGATAAGACAAAGTTCTCCGGCGGCCGGTGGGCGATGATGTTATGCGTGTAGTCAGCGACCGTCATCACGATCCCGAATAGGACGCCGAAGAGCAGGGCGGTGTGGACATAGCGATGATCCGCCGGAGCTCTGAAGCCGAACTCGCGGAAGCGACCGTGGCCGAGGAGCGCTATGCAAACGAGCGAAGCCAGGAGCATGCCAGTGTGTCCGAAGTAAAGGACGGTCCACGGCATGGCCTTGAACATGGGCTCACCGATGAAGTGGAGGGTTACGACAATGACGGCACCATCGACCATGAGAACAAAGACGAGCAGACCAAATGCGGCGATGATTGGCCAGAGCTTCAGAGGCGGCAGTGTGAGTGTTGCTTGTGCCGCGGTCAGTGGCGCAGCGCTGTCGTCTTGCAGTGCGCACAGGATGCCAGGTGCGTTTCGCGTAGACTCGACCATTTTTGCGGTAATTCTTCTCATCGAATCTGGCTCCTTTTAGAAAGCAACCTACCGCAGATTGGGTCCTGCTGTTTGGCCTTCTCCGTGGACCGCATGAGCTATGCGACGAACTGCCGGTTTGGGGCGACAGACCGAGGCTGAGCAGGAGCGCTCCTGCGCTAGAATGCTGTTCATGGCAACTGAGCGCCCACTGCAGTTCCCCTCGTACTGGCGTCTTCAGGCGATGGGCTGGACCGCCCTTTACGTGCTGGTACTGGTCGCATGTATCCCCGACATGACCCGCCCTGGAACGCTGCGCGACCAAACCGTCGCTATAGTTTTCATGTTCCTTGGCAGTTTGGTTCTGCGTCCTATTTGTCGGTCGCTATTGCGTCGTTCGCTTCCATGGCTCACTTTGGAGTTGAAGGCGTCGGTTTGGTCGCTGGTAGTAGGCACGATTGGCGCGTTCACAGCCGAAGTCACTGTGTTACGTTTCCGAACCGTAGATTGGAAGGATTTGGCCGGGAACTCCTTGCAGTTTTCGGTCGTTCTCTTTCTCTGGTGCAGTCTGTACTTCAGTATTAAGCAATGGCAGCAAGCAACGAAGGAAAGAGAACGCCTGCTGCGTGCCGAAACCGAAGCGCGCGAGGCGCGGCTCAGCGCCTTGCGTTATCAGTTGAATCCACACTTTCTGTTTAATTCGCTGAATGCAGTTTCCACGCTCGTTCTCGATGGCAACGCTCCCGCTGCAACCCGCATGCTGGCCCAGATCGGGGAGCTTCTTCGCACAAGCCTGGACAACGAAGTGATGCCGGAGGTAACGCTTTCTCAGGAAATGGCTTTTACGCAACGATATCTCGCCATTGAGCAGACTCGGCTTGGGGAGCGGTTGCAAGTCGATTTGACTATTCCTTCCGACACTCTGGATGCACTGGTACCCAGCATGTTGCTGCAGCCGTTGGTGGAGAACGCCGTCCGCCATGGCGTAGTGCCACTGGTGAAAGGGGGAAGGATTACGATCGCGAGCACGCTTCACGTTGATCGATTACAGGTCGTCGTCGGGAATTCTGGAACGCGAGGTGGTGAAACACAAAACGAAAATGGAAATGGAATTGGCCTCAGAAATACAGCAGAGCGACTGAAGACAATGTATGGCGATGACCATCACTTCACGTTGCAATGGCCGGAAGCCGGTGGTTGTCAAGTCATCATCGAGTTGCCTTTCCGAAGAATTGCACAAAACGTAGAGGAAGCAACGTGCGCGCAGTAATTGTGGATGATGAGCCACTGGCGCGACGCGGCGTCAGGCTCCGGCTGCAAAAGTTCAAAGACGTCGAAATCGTTGGCGAGTGTGGAGACGGCGCGTCTGCGGTCGAAAAGATTCTTGAACTCTCTCCCGATGTAGTCTTTCTGGACGTGCAAATGCCCGGGATGGATGGCTTTGAAGTTCTCCGCGCTTTGCCGCGAGAGCATTTGCCCTCCGTCATCTTCCTGACCGCCTACGAGCAGCATGCGTTGCGAGCGTTCGAGGTCCACGCATTGGATTACCTTCTTAAACCGGTCGACGACGAACGCTTTAGCGCCGCCGTCCAAAGAGCCCGGCACGTGGGAGATGCTGGTTCCCGAATTCAGATGGCCGATCGAATTCTGCAGATGCTCCAGCGCGACTCTGTGAGGTACCCCTCTCGATTCCCGGTGCGAACCGGTTCCCGGATTCAGGTCGTGCTTACCGAGGATATCGAATGGATCGCGGCAGCGGGAGATTACGCGGAATTGCACGTTGGCGGGCGATGTCACTTATTGCGCGAGACCATGAATTCCCTCGAGGAGAAACTCGATCCGGCGCAGTTCCTTCGCATTCATCGCTCTCGGATCCTGCGCGTCAAATGCATCCGGGAGCTTCGAGCCATTGACAATCGGGAGTATCTGGTGAAGTTGAGTGACGGCTCGGAGCACCGCTCCAGCCGAACGTACGCAGATCGCCTGGAAAATTGGGTATCCTTCACCAAACCTTGATGGCCAGCAACCGGTGGGCTGAAGAATTTGCAAATGCACCTGAGTCGCTTCGACTGCCAAACCAAATCAGGTCGATTCCGGGCAGGTCGTCGCTAACCAGAAACGGACTTTTAGAAGATCAGTGGTGATCTCCCCCCAGACCGACTTCTCGACCGCGTAGTTGTGAATTTGGTCTGTACTTAACTTCAGGTTTGCTCGTCATCCAGAAACAGTCCTGAACTGCTTAGTGACCTAGCGTGGAGCGTTTGGTCACGCAGGTTGCCACAATTCGATCGGATTTCCCTCGGGGTCATGCAGGCGGGCAAACCGTCCCACGTTGGGATAAGATTTTGGGTCAACGTTAATCTTTATCCCTGCAGTTCGTAGCTGGGGTGCCATTTTGTCGAGATCCCGGACTCGACAGTTATCCAGAAACGGGCCTGTGGTTAACATGGGCTCACCCGCGGATCATCGGCAATGCGGATTGTCAGGCGGTACAAACCCGATGGGTTTCGGCGAGCAGTTTGGCTAATGGCTGGTGGCCCCGCTGTCGTTACTAACCATCAGGCTCGAGACGTTGACAGGCTCGAAGTCCCCCAAGGTGAGACTTGTAAGGCAGGCGAGATCGCTATCGTTCCAGCGAGCGTCGGGTGTGCCGATTAGCCCCCCGCTGTCTCCGTTGTCGGCCAGGATGATGCCATAGTTTCGGAATACGGTGATGATAATGGCCGCTTGTGGACTGGTGGAGGCACAAGAGGGAGTCGCGACTGAAGCCTTCAGCCGATAGATTTCGCCAGCGGGTCCCGACATCCTGCAGCTTTCGGGAGGAGCCGATTGCGAGATTTCTGATTCCACCGGAATGGAAACGCCTCCCGTCGCCGTGCAACTCCCCACACCTGCGGTTTGCGTAGCAGGCCAGGCCCAGTAATTCAACATATGATTGAGCGTGAATCGAATGGGATGCTGAATGGTACCCTTCGGGGCGCTGGGTGTTCCGGTGCCAATTACCTCGTCGGCATTTGCGAGCAGCGGCGCAACCGGGAGTCCTGCGGCATCAGAGGTTCCCTGTCCTTGTGGAGTCAGTGCATTCGAAGATACGTTGGGCCAAAACGCGTTCGAGGAATCGGTCCATGGACCGTCCTGGTATATTCCCTGCCACATCTCGTAAAGCGCAGGGTTGTTGCCACCGCCCGCTTTCACGTAGACGAGAACGTGTCTGTCTCCGGTCGAGTTACTGGTGCCTTCCACCGGAGCATTAGCTGGAATTGGACCAGACGTAAAATACGACTGGTATAGGGTGGTCGTCACTGATACGTCCGCCTGGTTGTAAGGGACTTCGATGGCTGGTATGCCATTCGGAAAGGGAGTATTCGAATTGTTCCCGAAGAATGGTTTCACCGTCGCCGGCAAATAGCCGCTAAACATCGGCGCTGCCGGGGAAGTATCTACGGGCAAGTTGGTGGTGGCTGCGTCGACTCGATGGTGAAAAATAGAAGTGGACGGAAAGATGTTTGCCAGGAATGCATTGTTGCCGTTGATCGCGATGCTGATGTTCTGAGTCGCCTGGGCATTGGTCGAGTCCGTAACAACAAACACGGGCGCGTAGGTGCCTTGACCGCCGATCAGCGAGCTGCTGACGTTCCCCGAAGTCGCGTTGAGAGACATCCCCTCAGGTAATGGAGGAAAATTGGAATTCGTGCTTACGGCGTAGATGTAAGGTGGAACGCCGCCGTTGGCGACTATTGCGCATCCTGCATACGCCGTGCCTTGGGTTCCGCTTGGACATGAAGTGGTTGTTATCGTCAATGCGCCGCCGGGCGCGGAAACAGTGATCTTTACTGTGGATGTGGTCGAGCCCGAGGCATTGGCCGCAATCAGCGTGTAGGTGGCTGTCGACGTTGGGCTCACCCTCGTCGAACCACTCGCCGATGTGGACGTGAATGTCCCCGGTGTGATGGCAATACTCGTTGCTCCTGCTGCTGCCCAACTCAGTGTGCTGCCTGTACCGGAGTATATGTTTGTCGGATTCGCCGTGAAGGAGGTGATCGTCGGCACGGAGCCTTTTCCAGAGGACGGGTTCGATGAACTTGTGCCGCAACTCGTCAGTCCGACACAGAAAAGTAGAATAATAATGAGGACCAGACCGTAGAGTTTCAGTCCTGTAGAATTGAGTCTTCGCTCCCACGGATACGCCCTCCCATAAGTCGCGATCGGCGTTGAGGTCAGATCGTTAGACGGGTTGTAGTTATACGCAGGCATCCGACCAAAACTCAGTCTATTGTGAACGCCGTCGTAGCTGTAGCTCTCCGTGGTCGTAGTCCCTTGGACCACCTTACTTGGCTGAGGCCTCGGCGGACCCATTTCGAGACCGTCCGTTGAACCTCGTCGATCGGTCCTAAACGCAGTTGTGATTACCAACTCTGTGCGCTTGGTGATCAGCCAGAAACGCTCTTGGAGGAGATCAACCGGGATCTCCGCGAAGAGGACTTCTGGCCCGCAATAACTTCCGGTTTGGCCGTCATCCAGAGCGACTCCACCTTGCGACAGTCACAGATGCTTCCACATTGTTGCCACGCAAACCTAAGATGTGACCAGCTCTTTCACGATGTGGGTTCTGCCTATAAGTTAACGTCTTGATCGATCATCCAGCCGAGTTGAGCAGCCCGTGATCCGAGCTCAATCCAAAAGAGGCAGTTGCTAATCGGCTGCAAACGAGGTCACTTCTATGTGACGCCGACTTGAATGCGATTGGGTGATTACCGCCGCCAACCCGGTGAGAGTCCGAAGGGAGAAGGAATCGGCGAGCTCCTTGACGGGTGTAACCTGGCGGCATACAGTTTCCACAAACTTTGCACCTCTTTGTCCAATATCGCCTTCTGACAAAAACCTTCCATCAGGGCGGATTCACGCCGAGGTCATCATGACCCTCGGAATGGTCACCGAAGGGATGTCCATCGACTCCAGAACCATTCGCAAACTGCGGATGAGGATTCTTCCCTTTATCTTCCTGCTTTTCATCGTTGCCCTTCTCGATCGCCTCAATATTGGCTTTGCCGCGCTGACGATGAATAGGGAACTGGCCATCACCAGCCAGCAGTACGGACTGATCTTCGGGATTTTCTTTTTCGGATATTTCTTCTTCGAAATTCCCAGCAATCTGTTGCTGCACAAGATCGGAGCGCGGGTCTGGATCGCCCGAATACTGGTTACCTGGGGGATTGTGGCGATGCTGACTGCCTTCGTCCACACTGTCCATCAGCTATACATCGTTCGCTTTCTTCTGGGGCTGGCTGAGCAGGTTATTTCCCTGGAATGACCTTGTACCTGACCTACTGGTTTCCCCAACGCGAACAGGCGCGGTCACTTGCGCTCTTGATAGCGGCAGGGCCAGTTGCCACGATCCTAGGAGCGCCGATTTCGGGTCTCATCCTGGATCACGTGCACTGGATCGGCATCAGCAGTTGGCGGTGGCTACTGATTCTGGAGGGAACGCCGGCGATCATCGGTGGCGTACTGACCTACTTTCTGCTGCCAAGCTGCCCCCCGGAAGCAAAGTTTCTGACCGCAGATGAGAAGGAATGGATTCGAGCGGAATTGGACCGCGAAGAACTGCAAAAATTGAAGCAGCGACGATATTCAGCGCTCCAGGCCTTGGCAAGCGGCCGCGTATGGCACCTGGTCTTGACTTATTCTGGGATGATGATCGGTCTGTATGCGTTGACCTCTTGGGCGCCGCAGCTGGTGAAATCGCTCTCCACTCACTATTCCAACAGCCTGGTCGGATTCTTGCTGGCGATTCCCAATCTGGTTGCGCTGGCCGCGATGATCTTTGTTTCCCGCGACTCCGACCGCACGTTGGAGCGGCGATACCATGTGGCAATTCCGGCGATCATGGCCAGGACAGCTCTCGCGCTGCTAGGCACAACTCGCTCCCCATTCTATTCCGTGGCGTTTTTATGTTTATTAGCTGCGGGCGTTTACAGCTCCATGGGTCCTTTCTGGGCGCTGCCCAGCGAGTTTCTGACGGGATTCTCGGCGGCAGCCGGTATCGCATTAATTAATTCCGTCGGAAACCTCAGCGGGCTTGTCGGGCCGTTCATGATCGGGACGGTCGCTATGAGAACGGGGAACCCCTACGCGGGCCTCGCCATCGCTGGCGTCGCGTTGTTTATTTCAGCGACTCTCGTGTTGCTGCTGCCAAGTACGGCAGGAGGCATAAGTGCCGTTCGCAATGCGGTAGCGGAGCTTCAGCGGGATGCTTAGTTTTCCGGCTACAAAACCGCCACGACGACAAGAGGGAAAAAATATGGGGCACCGTGCAGCTCTCGGACTTCTCTTTGCTATATCAGCGGTAGTTTGTGGATCCACTTCAAGCGCAAGTTCTCACACCACTGCTGGCGGAGGACATTTAGTTGGCACATGGAGGTTCGTCGCCAGAGTTGTTAGGTTGGAGGATGGCACTGCCGTTCAGGATCCGGGCCTCGGAAAGACGCCCGTGGGTTATTTGATATACGACTCCAGTGGGCACATGGCGGCTCAACTCATGAGACCTGACCGCCCGATGGCAATTGATTGTGGCACGTCGGGCCCAGCTCCACGTGAGAACAGCCAGTCGGTGAACGGATACGACGCATACTTTGGCAGCTACACCATAGATGACACCAGTCACACCGTTACGCATCATCTCGAAGGCGCGCTCGCGGCCGCTGATGTGGGTAAGAACCTCGTGCGCGAGTTTCGGGTATCCTGCGCCAAACTGATTATTATTGTGCGGACGAACTCGCCGAAGGAGAAACAGATCCAAACACTCATCTGGGAACGCGTACGCTGATCTACCGCTATGAAATACCTCTGTTTCCGGCGATTGGAGCCTAGCTAGCCTTGGGGGATTCTCGCTTTCGTCTAGAAAAAACCGAACCCGGGCAGACGTGAGTTCTCTAGCGATGGCCCGAACGCTGAGCTTGTCGGCTCGGTTGTAGGGCGAGGACAAACGCTATGTCAAAAGAAACGTAATCCAGCAGACAAATCGGTGGATCAGAGACATTGCTTGACAAGAAGCCGCCGATACTCCAAAATCAGACGCTGGTTTTTTGCCCTTCCCCTGGGAGAGCTAGTGTCTCCTTCCCCCCATTGCTCGTGTCGCGCACTTCTGCGGCCGTGAATCGCCGTGGTTGCAAGCCACTCCATTTGGCAATAACCGGGGTCCATTTGATTGTTCAGCTGTATCGGCAACAGTGGACTCGCCAACGGACTGGTTTGGGAAAGTAACTATGATCCGATTCGGGGATGTATTCAGCAAGGTGTCGCATGGGCGCGACCATCTTGCGAAACAGGAGAATGCTATGAACATTAACGCGTCGCAACCCGGTGTTGTCTTGGTGGACAAATCGCTGAACCTGGTCGCAGCCAATCTTGATGCGGTCAAAATCCTTGCATTTCCCGAACCTCCGGAGAAGCTGGGTAATTTGCGCGATTGGTTTGCGAAGAAGATCCATTTACTCTTGGACCGCAAGGCTTTGATCCGACCGAGCTTCGTGAACGAGTTTCACTCTGCCCAAAGGATCTATCTTTGTCGCGCTTTGCCGCTCCACAGCGGCACCAATGTGCCTGCGGGTCCGGCGTTAACCCTCATCTTGGAAAGAAAGCCGAACGGAGGGAGAACTGTGGCTGAAATCTCACAACGCTTCGGGTTGACTGCGCGAGAACAGGAAACCATGCGGCTCCTGGCCGAGGGTTACTGCAGCAAAGAAATCGCGACGCGCATGAAGATAAGTCCCAACACTGTGAAGGCTTTTGTTCATCTGGTCATGGTTAAGATGAGGGTCTCGACCCGATCGGGGATCATTGGGAAAATGGTTGGCGCCGACAACATGAATTACGTACCCGGACTAGAGAAAAAGCCGAACATCTTGTAGCGACGTGCATTTCTGGCCCGCACTGCCAACTTGTTCGCTCAGAGGGCTGAGCGGCCCGCCGAATTACTCTCCGTGGCTCCTGCCGGTGGTTTCAACTTGCCGCATTTACCTGTCCGGACGGGCGAGAATTCTGTCCACCGGGAAAGTCGCGTTTAGTCCAATCGGTTACGATCTTTTCATTACTGAAACCAGGGACTTGTAAACCATTCAATTGCGGATACAGTGCGAACTGCGCTGAACGGACGCCGCATATTCCCTCCCCCTGGCTTCCCTGGCGCAATCCAGAACAGGAGGAATTACTATGTTTCGAACCGGAAACTCCGGATGGCTTGCGATCGCACTGGTTGCTGCCACCTGCCTTCTCACTGCAAGCGTGGGGTGGGCTCAACAGCCTTATGACACTTTCCAGGTCAACTACTTCTCCAACGCTAACAAAAGTGCGGGGACCGATGCGTGGACAAGGATCATTAACACGGGTGCCGATGCACCTTCCTACCCACCGAGCAATCTCTGCGCGATGATCTACGTTTTCGACAACAAGCAGGAGCTGAAAGAGTGTTGCGGCTGCCTGATCAGCACCGACGGATTAGCGGAGCTCAGTCTAGACAAAAACCTGGTCTCGAATCCTTTTGATGGACGCTCACCAACCGATGGAGACATCAAAATTATTTCCGCAGCCCCGAACGATAACTTCGGCGGAGTTCCATGCGACCCAACCGGCGGTGGCATCGGCTCCAATGGCAAGTACGTTCTTAACATCGTGCCCACGGTAGATCTCCGTGCGTGGGGTACTCACGTGCAAAATGACAGCAATCTCACCGAGGATGAGTACCAGACTGCGGTCCTTGCGACGGCTGAATTGGACAGTCTGCAGGAAGAATGCTATGGAATCGTAACCGTGGGCAGCGGTGCCGGAATTTGCGGCGAAGGAGTCGGAAATTCGTCCACCGTTTGCAATTGATCGGGTTACCGCCACTGAGTTCGAGAACATCAATGTCGCGTGCTTCGCGCACGCGTGCTGCAACCGAGCGCTAAACTTCAAGGAGGAGTTACATGTTTCGAACAAAAAGTTTGCTGACTTACACCGTGCTCACCGCGTCCCTAGTCTTTCTGGCGGCAGTTTCGTTTGCTCAGACTAAGTACAAAAGGTCGGACGCCTACCGAGTGACCTACTACAGCAATGCATTGAACAGTGGGGCTCCCGACGGGACCGTCCACATTGTGAACCCCGGTTCTGCTGTAACCAAGCTCGACGCGGACGGGAAACCGCTCGACGGGAACCTCTGCGCCCAAATCTATGTGTTGAACAACGATGAGCAGGAAGTGGAGTGCTGTGGCTGTACGCTTACACCGGACAGCGAAAGAACTCTCTCCATTAACAAGAACTTGCTGGGGAATCCAATCAACGTCCGCCAAGTCACCCCTGATGGCGTGATCAAGATTGTTTCCGAACGGACACCGTCGAGCGGACCTTGCCGCCCGGATTTGGAGTTGGGCGACGTAATTCCCGAACTCCAATCTTGGGATACCCACATCCAGGCCGTATCTGACGGGTATACCGAAACGGAGGAGGAGTTTGCCGGTGCTCCCCTTAGTGCTAACGAGCTTTTCTGGTTGCAAAACCAGTGCAGCGCGATCTACACGAATGGCAGCGGCCACGGGAAATGCACCTGCGGTTATGGCGACTAAACACCCAATGCGCCAGGGCGACCCGACCGGTTCCCTGGCGCCTAACTTCAAACTATTAAGCAGGGAGGACTCCAAATGTTTCGATCGAAGGTAATCTGTTTTTTGCTCAGCTTCGCCGCTGTCTTGCCCATGTCTTGCTTAGCTACCGCGCAGCAGAGTTCAGGCAGCTTGGCGGTAGTCAATGGTAAACCAATCACAACCCAGGATCTTGAACTGCAGGAGGTCAGCCGGCTGCTTCAAGCTCAATATCAGTACTATCAAGCTGAACGCAAGGCGCTTGATGACCTGATCGTGCAGCGTTTGCTGGAAGAAGAGGCGCAACGCCAAGGCATCAGTACGGATGAGCTTTTGAAGCGGGAAGTAGAGAGTAAGGTAAAAGATCCAAGCGAAGATCAGTTGCAGGTTTACTACGAGGGACTGGATGGAAAAGAAGCCTACGACCAGGTGCGGGACAAGATCCTCGAGCATATTCGCGACTTGCGGCGGTCCAAGCTGCGCACTGCCTATATAGAGTCGCTTCGACTCAAAGGCAACATCGTAGTTTTACTGGCGCCGCCGATCGCGGATGTTGAGTCTGAGAACGCGGTCGCAGCTCAAGGGCCTCCAGATGCTCCGGTTCAGGTTGTTGAGTTTGCCGATTATCAATGCCCCTATTGCCAACGAGTCAATCCGGACCTGAACAAACTGATTGACGCTTATGCGGGCAAAGTCTCGGTGGTCTATCGAGATTTCCCGCTACCGATGCATCCTCATGCCGAGAAGGCAGCCGAAGCGGCGCGGTGTGCGGGACAGCAGGGCAAGTTCTGGGAATATCACAATCTTCTGTTCCATGACAAAAAGCTCGACACTCCCGACTTGAAGGAAGAAGCGACAGCACTCCGCCTGGATGCAGCCAAGTTCGATAAATGTCTGGATTCAGCGGAGGAAGCGGCGCGGGTCAAGAAAGATCAAGAGGAGGGTATGAGGCTGGGACTGTCCGGCACCCCCAGCTTCTTTATCAATGGTCACTTCATCAGCGGCGCGGTGGATTACAACACGCTGCGTCAGATGGTTGACCAACAACTGACCTTGTTGTCATCCGCCAAAGGGGCCTCTCCAGCGGGGTCCTCCCAGAGGTGAAGCCTCGGCGGTGACAACCAGACCGGGCGGCCGGTTGACGCAGCCGGCCGCCCGTGATGACAATAGCCGATGGAGTCGCACATTCACTTGCACACAAACAGAAGGTGTACACAAGCCCTCCCCTTGTTTCATTTTCCAGTCGGCGGGACATTAGCCGATTGACAACGCGCCGCGAGTGCGCGCCCAAAGGCATCCCAGGATGAGGACTGATCGGCTGCTCTGCTTGCTTCTCTTTCTAAGTACCCCCTTCCCAGCAGGTCAGGGCGCAGCTTTTATTGCGCAGCGAACATCACTGTTTATGGTGATGGCTCAAGCAGCGGGGCGGGACGCTGCGAGCGGGCTTACTTCCTCCGCAAGTTCTTTAGCTTTCGGGAACGAACAGCTCAATTCAGCTTCTGCTCCCCAAGTCATTACCATTACGAATGCCGGACGATCGATTCTCACGCTCCGTGAAGTCGCAAGCACTGTTCCAGATTTTGGGCTGGTGCATAACTGTGCTCTGGCCCCCGATCCAATGCCGGCTGGTAGCAGCTGCGATATTTCTGTTCGCTTCGTTCCCGGCGCGGCCGGCCTGCGCAATGGAAACATCAAAATCGTAATTGGAGAGGATCGTCAAATTCAGCCACTCACAATTCACCTCCAGGGAAACGGACTGCAGAGTCCTGTCACGCTATCGCAAACCTACCTGGTATTTCGGACTGTGCTGGTAGGGATGACCAGCATGCCCCAATATGTGTGTCTTACGAATCACAGCAGCACGGCTCCGGCAACGATCACCAGCATTGCCGTCTCTCCGGGTTTTGAACTAGCTAGCATGGCCAGCCAATGCAAGCGGGGCAGTACATTGGCCCCACTGGGAAGTTGCACCATAGCCGTGGCATGGGCGCCTACGGATTCGGGCCCACATAGCGGGCAGATAAAGATTGTGGGTTCCGATAGCGGGTCTCCGCACGTCGTCGACTTACAAGCGACGGCAACTGGCGTCAGGCTATCGTCCGGAACCCTGCGATGGAATCCTACGGCGGTGGGCGTCACTGCCGATTCGCAGAGCGTGGAACTGAGAAACGAGGGCCGCACTTCCATACAAGTCAGCAGCATCGAGGCGAACGGGGATTTCTACCAGCAAAACAACTGCGGCCAAGAGCTGATTCAGCATCAGAGCTGTTTGGTCAGAGTCTGGTTCCAACCCACTTCTGCGGGAGAGAGAGCGGGAACGATCTTGGTTCGAGACTCGGATGCGACAGGAATGCAGCAAGTCTTTCTTACCGGAATCGGCTCCCCCCTCGACTTGTCCCCGGCAACGATGGATTTTGGCGATCAAGCCGTAGAGAGCACCAACGGGCCTCAGATCGTTACTATCACCAACCGAGGCCTCGCCAATGTGAACATTGTCGCGGTCAATGCGAGCGGAGATTTTGTGATTCCGGGCAAAACTTGTGGTGACACGATTCCAGCGGGAAAAAGCTGCTGGGTCAACATTAGTTTTTCTCCGACCGCGACCGGCATTAGAACAGGCGCTCTAAGCGTCGAAACCAGCGCCGGGGGTGTTCCGCAGAAAGTTGCATTGAGTGGTACAGGACGATAAGTATCCGGGAACAGTCGGCTAAGCACGCAAGAGAAAACCACGATGGATTGCTTTAAGGCCACTCTTTTGGTGCGACGATCTTTCCAATAATCGCCGACCGGCTGGACACGTTCATCTTGACCATCATCAAACGAACAAAGCTATTGACAGTATTCGGGCTGATGTTCATTCGTGTGGCAATCTCTTTGCTGGTGAGCCCCTCACCCAGCAATCGGGCAGTCTCTTGCTCGCGTGATGTCAGACCGTACCGGTTCACGATCTCCGCCATTGTGAAGTGCTCGCGTGATTTTCTCTCCAGCATGAGAACCAGCATGGGGTGCGGATTAGTGAAACTGGTGGCGGTAGTAAGCGGGAACGCGCGACAAAGGTGCATGCGGTTCGCGGATTGAAACTCGCTCACGAAGGTAGTTACGGCGGATGATTTCCGGCTGACCAGGCAGGAACGGATTTTGCTTGTGAGCCAGCATTTCAAATCACTAATTGTTTCAGGATTTTTCGGAAATGTGAGGATTTGGACCGCGTCGGCATTACAAGCGACCAAATTCAGCGAGTCGTCAATCACGATCACACCCGAACGAGCCGGAGCAGCGCTCATCTGATTCCTCTCCTGCAAAAGGCACGCCTATCGGCAACCAGAAAAATATCGCCCAACCGTTCCTTACGCGCTGTAAGATCAACGCACAGGCATTCGCCTGTCTGCGCCGCAAGTCATGAGGTGCGTAAATCGCCTAAGGAAGCACGAGTAAAGCTTCAGTGACCGCGAACTCCCACATCTGTACGCGATCCTGATGAGCGACTGCCTTGGGGAGGACTCAATTAGCGAGATTCTTAACTATGCCGCCGTTGTTGTTCCCGCCAACAGAATAGTCGAATCTTCCGTTTTCCGCGTTAGTACTTAGGCGCTACTGACTTCTGATTACTTACTTTGACTATCATTCGCATCCGTTCATTGGAACCATCTGCAACTCGTCAAAGCACATTCATCGTTATCGTCGTCGTCTGCATACCTCCATTCGCAGTGCCCGTCACAATGATGTGATAAGTGCGCGCGGTCGTGCTGGCACGGCTAGTGCGCGTTCCACCACCGCATGCACTTTGCACTAGACAACCCGCGATTAATACGACAACGAGACAGTAACCAAAAATCTTTTTTCGCCCCGAGACTCCAAGCCCGGCCGTGCTGACCAGCAAACCGGGCAGCCCTAACCAGATCGCAATCAAAGAACTCGGCCGATGTCCTCTGAACGACGGCCTCGCTTGCGCCGAGTCGGCGGCTACGGTGCTAATTGTCAAAGCGGAGGCTGCTGGACCCGCACCCGGTGTAATCAATGCCGGTGAGAACTGACATGTCGCAGCTGCAGGCAAAGTCGAGGAATTGCAAGCTAGGGCGACCGCGCTGTTAAATCCGTTCTGCCCCGTGGCCGTGATAGTAAGATGTGCCGCAGCTCCTGCCGACACAGTCAGAACGTTGGGATTTCCGGTCAGATCAAACTGCGGACCACGAGTCACAACCTGGCGCACCATCGCTGATGTACTCGGTGCATGGTTGGAGTCTCCGCTATAGACTGCCGTCACGCTGTGCGTACCTGCTGCCAGAGAGTTGACGGATAGCTTGGCTGATCCATTGGCGTCCAGACTCGCACTCCCCAGCGCAGTCCTCCCATCGAAGATCGTTACTTGGCCTGTGGGAATGCCAGTGCCGCTTGAGCTTACCGTTGAGCTGAAGTCGACATTCTGATTTACGCTCGACGGATTCGTCGCCGAACCCAGCGCCGTGCTGGTGTTCGCTTTCTGCACCACGAGCGTGAAGTTCTGCTCGGTATTACCGGCATTGTTCGCCGCCCATAGCTCGGCACCAAACGTACCAGCGAGGGCGGGAGTGCCGCTGAGCGTGCCGGTGCCGTTGTGGTTGTCGACAAACTGCACGCCTCTCGGAAGTATCCCGGTTTCGTAGAGGCTGGCAGTTGGAAATCCCGTGGTCGTCACTGTAAACGAACCCGCCGTGCCCATTTGGAAATTGGTGTTGTCTGCGCTGGTAATCGAAGGCTCCTGCTCGACCCGTAGTGTGAAGCGTTTAACCGACCGGGGGATCACACCGTTTGTGGCCGTGAAGAGGAGGGGATATTCTCTTCCCCGTTCTACCAGTGGCGTTCCGGCAAGCGTGCCTGTACCGTTGTGATGGTCAACGAACGTGACTCCTTTTGGAAGGGTTCCCGTTTGCACGATGCCGGCAGTTGGAAATCCCGTGGTTGTCACGGTGAAGGATCCCGCCGTTTTCACCCGGAAGTTGGTGTTGTCCGCGCTGGTAATCGCAGGCGGCTGATGGATCGTCAGTGTGAAATTCTGTTGACTGTTCGGCGGCACGCTGTTTTTTGCGGTGAATGTGATTTTGTAAATACCGCCGGTTCCCGAGGCTGGCAATCTTGCAAGAGTGCCGGTACCGTCCCCATTGTCCTGAAATGTGACGCCGGTCGGCAACGTGCCGCCCTCGGTAATCGTCGCCACGGGGAAGCCTGTGGTCGTAATCCGGAACGTGCCAGCTCTTCCTGTCGTGAAGGTGGTGTGATTGGTGCTGGTGATCGTAGCCGATTGAACGATGTTGATGATAGCGTTGACGGATTGATTGTCCACCGTGGTGGTTGCTTGTCCGGCTCCCGGGGTGGCTCCTGCGGTGTAGTTTGAGGAAGCAATTCCATTCGTCAAAATGGTCTGCGAAGGTTGGACGCTTCCCAGTGCCGCGGCAAAACTGACAGGTGTCCCGGTGGGAACGGTGAATCCACTCGATCCATTCGAATCGTGGGTCAGATCCGCACTGATATCGCTCGTACCATTCGGTTTGATCTGGGTTGGCGAGGCGCTGATCGACAGCACCAGCCAAGGATTGACGGCGACCGCTCCACCGACGGCGTCCGCTGAATTACAGCCCGATGCTCCGGGTCCGTTATTGCATCCCCACCAGTTGTCAATGGCCGTCGCATCGAAACCCAGAGTGTAAATTCCTGAGGCATCGCCAGCTTGGTTGCCGACGATTCGAGAATTGATAACCGAAAGAGGGCCAGCTTGGTTAAAGATCCCGCCCCCGCGCCCGGGACTGCCGCTAGCACTATTGAGCGTAACTGTGCTTCCGGAAATGATGGCGCTACTGCTGGCGTCGATATCCATGAAGACACCTCCGCCCTCGCCCGGAAAAGAGCCATCGCCGGTTGCGGTGTTGCCGGTTAGCACCGTGTTGACCAGGAACACGTCGCCCGGGCTTCCGGCGCCGTTCGTGATCGCAATGCCGCCACCAGCGTTTCCGTGTGCGGTGTTATTCGTAATTGTGCAGTTGGTCATGCTAAGCGAGCCGCCCCTCAAGTCGATTCCGCCGCCGCTCGCCCCAGCGCCGGAGGACGCATTGTTAGTAAAAACGGCATTCGCGATCGTGAAGCTGTCTCCGATAAAACCGGCCAACATGCCGCCGCCCCCCAGGCTGGCTGCATGGCCGCCGGTAACCGTGACATTCGATACTGCACCGGTAACATTGCCCGCCAGGTTGGGGTCAAAATTTAGAACGCGATCCGTGCTGTCCGTCTGCTGGATGATTGTGTTCGAGGCAGTTCCGCGTCCGATGATCGAAATATTGGAACCTGGCACAGTTCCGAGCTGAAGCTCTCCTGTGTCAAGTGAAGTTAACTGGTAGGTGCCTGCCGGCACGTTGATGGTGACAGCTCCTGTGGCGCCGTAGTTGTCGGCTGCGCAAACCGCGGTGCGTAAACTGATGGTGCCTCGGAGATCTTGCGGCATGATCGTCTTATTAGCGCACGCGTTTTGTTGATCCATGTCGGCGGTCGTATTTACATTGACCACGGCTGCATTTCGAGCGCGGAGGATCACGGGGGCGATTTGAGCAGACGTCAACACGACTAAGTCTCGTTCTCCATCAAGCTTTTCGGGTGTCGCATATGCGGCGATAGGAGTGCTTGAAAACGTGGCGGTCGCCGGCGCCACCGAGTTGTTTGCGGACGTATCAAAGATGCTGATCTGATTCTTCGCTGCATCGAGAATCATCAGGTCGTGAGTTGGTGAGACAGTCAGCTGCGGGGATTGCAACACGGATTGCGCCGAAGCCCTGGAATTCAAAGGCATGGCGAAACCAAGTCGTTTGGCCACAGCCCAACGATCCGTTGCAATTGGACGTGGAAGTAACGCCTGGCGGGCAGGCAGATCGGCGGTAGTGAGCGGACGCGTATCCATCCCGCCTTGCTGCAGTATCCGCACCTGGCCATCATCGCCCAGCACTGCGATCTCGGTCATGCCGTTGCGATCCCAAACGAAATCTCCAAGGGCCAGAGCCCCCAAATGGAAGAGAAGCTCGAGGTTTGCGCGGCGCGCGTGTGGACTCAACGCGCTGTAAATGACGACAACAGTCCTTCCCGAAGCCATCGCCAGATCGGTTCCAGTGCCGCCCCCTAACGCTCCCCAGGCAATGGAAGTCGCGACAGCCGGCAGAGCGTAAATTGCAGCTTGAGTCAAACCGCTCCGGGTTGGCGCGAACACGACCAATCGCGGCCGCTCGGGACCGTCTGTGCCCACCGCCACGTGGCCCGCGCTGGTCGCAGCAACCGCTGTGACCTTGCCCGAGAACAACAATTGTGGCGCCCGCAGGTTTCCGCGTCCGTCTCCCTCCAGCAGGTAGAGTCCGCCGCCTTTTGTTCCCACCAGCAGATCTTCATACCCATCGCGATTGAAGTCTCCCGTAGTCAGAAAATCTGGCGATCCTGGAATCCCGAACACAGTTGCAGTTGAGAGGAACGTCGGCGGGATCTGCCCACGCATCGCAGCCTGGTAAAGGTTCTGATTTTTGGGAGCAAAGGCGTCCGGGTTACCCCTCAGGAGGGCGATCACACCGCCCCCCGCGGTGCCATACCCAATTACGAGATCGGGGGCACCATCGCGATCAAAGTCCGATGCAACCATGGCCGTGGGCTTCGCTGCGCCGGCGTCGAGAATCCCAACGAGGTTGGGCGACCCCGTGTACGTAATCCTCAGGCTTCCAGTGTCCTTCAGTTCGATAACAGGCTTCTTCACGCTAGAAGGGATAGTTGTGGTACTGGATGCCGCTGTGATCTTCGCTGGCAAATAAGCGAGTCCCCAGACGACGATTGCGAGACTTCCCCCGAATACGGCGAAGCGAAAATGCTTGATGCGGTCCGCGTGCGTGCGCAGGCTTGACTGCGTAGACGATTGACGCATGGGAAACCCTCCAGCACGCTGTTTTTCGAATGAGCCTCGGCGAGGTGATCTGATTTCCGCCGCCGATTGCCAGCCCAGCAAAGAAAGGGGGGCTTACGGTTGAATCTGGCTGCTTCTAAACTTCACAGACTGTGATCAATCGCGAGTTTTCTACTTGGGCTAATGCTTATATCACGAGTGAAACTCTGGCTCACAACCAGGAACAAGCAAGCCATCAATCGGATCTCGCCAGTAGGGGAGGGTTCAGCAAATACGCGAGACCGAAACAATCCATCGGAAACTTGCCACACCAGACTGCACAGAAACTAGGCGCAGCTCATGGTTGTGTCAAGATACAGAAACGGAAAAGAGGGGCTAATGCGGGAGTTCTAGTACAGATGGGCTAGTAGTTTGGATGAGGAGACACGCAGAATGCATTTGACAAAAGGAGGAAAGCAGTCAAGAATGGCTGCCGACCCTCCCCAGAGGCGCTGACCTTCGCCGCGGGACAGCTTGGTGAAGCGCGGTCAGTCGAGGCAAGCACCCGCTGCTGTATTAGCGAAGTGAATTGCCAATTTTTTCCGCATATCATCGCGCGCGATATTTATTCCCCTAACACGCGCAGGTTTTCGGCCCGATCAAAGAGCAGTTGAAATCGATCCTCGCCCTCCGCACGGATTGGAATCGACGATCTTCGGCGGCGAGTTTCCTTCCTGCGGCATAAGAATGCGGCGGGCAGGACAATAAGGATCTGCACCAAGAAGAAGCGAGAATTTTCCCTAAAGGAGAGACTACGGATGAGTATGGCTAATTTCTTTCGTACTATGTGGTCGAACGACGAAGGCCAGGACATAGCGGAATACGCTGTGATGCTGGCGGTGATCCTGGTGATCGTGGTCGGCACGATCCGACTGATCGGCGGGAGCGCAAACAATGTTTTTTCCAGCGTCGCCAGTTCGATTGGCTCATAAGAAAAGTCGCTAACCCTGGTTTGATGAGGACTGTAGGCTTGTTTACATGATCCCAGCGAAAGTGTGTGGCGCATAACGAAAGCGTCCCCCCGTCGTTTGAGCTGTTCTACGTGCGTTGAGATCGATCGAACTTCAACTCCCTTTCCGTCGGCTGTGCTTTCGCGGTTGGAATCACGTTGCTGCGGTGAAGCGGTGGCGCACAAGGCAATGATCGGGACAATCAGCCGATCCGGACCAGAGAATATCCATGTTTACGAAACCGATTTCGCTCCTAAATAACACCAATGGCCTGTTCCGTGGCTTGCTCGATTTGGTTCCACACCGTTAAGACCTCCCGTTCCTCCAATTCGTGGAGCGGAGTCCGGTTGCGGACCCGGTAGGTAGTTAGTTTAACTTGGAGCGTTATTTGCGGCGAACGCTCTTCGCGAAGTGCGCCCACGAACTCCCAGGAGAGCGTAGAGAAGCGATGAGGTCTTCGGGACTCACCCGGCGAGCACGACGCTCCACAGATCTGCTTAACCGCCGGCCGCGGCCCGCATGAGCACTTACTGAAGGCTACACCGCTCCTCTACTAGAACGCCGGTCGGGAGTGTTTCCGGCACCTAGAGACAACGTTCGATCATTTCTCCTGCCTCCAGAACGGGCTGAAGCGAAAGCAAAACCCCGAGAGCGTGAATCACGACGTGTAGTTGACCGGTAGCGCGTTTAATTAGGACAGCCTGAGAGAAAGTTCAGGAGTAACGCGCTGTTCCCGCAACAGCCCCTCAAGCTCTCGATCAATAGGAAAATCAAAAACAAGATTTGTGGTGCCGGATGACTTGGAGGGGCGGTCTGCGTGTCGCGGTAGGGCGGATGCCACATATTTCGGCCGCCGTTGCCCGCCCGTGAACCGATAGAGGTGAGACGTCCCGCCCGGACGCTGTGTGGCACCAGCCGCTGCCAGCTGCCCCTCAGCTCGTAGGGGTCAAAGAAGATGCTCGCCGGCCCCGTGCGCACCTAGCGGTTCGCAAATCTCCAGCCGTGACCAGAGTGTGCACGTGGGGATTAAACTCTAATTTCCCGTTGAAGGTTTGCAAAACTGGCATGACACCAACTTCAGCGTCTTTGCGCACACTGGCATAGCTCCCGATGACTCGGGCGGCGATGTGCGCCAGTTTGCGGCAGAGCTTATCCGACGAAAAAGACGCCACGGTCGAAGCCGAACTTATCGACCGTGGCTAAAGAATTCTGCGTCGAACTGTCATGGCCCATTGCGGGTCATGAACCTTGATCCCATCTCCGCTAGAAGGTGATCTTTCCGTGGACCTGGACCAACCTGCCTTCCACGCCAGCGCCTTGGAAAGCGCCATACGGCGTGGTGGGCTGGGTTGCCATTCCCTGGCACCCGAAGGGGCCGGTGGAGCACATTGCGCCAAAGTTCTCGAATGTGTACTCATTCGGCAAACCAAAGTTCGGATGGTTGAGAAGGTTGAAGAAGCTTCCACCAAGTTCAAACTGCACGTGCTCGGTGACCGCGAAGCTCTTGTTGATGTTCATGTCCGAGTCAAAGTAGCCCAGACCGCGGAAGCTGTTCCGCCGAACGTTTCCGAAACCGGGCTGGTTGACGCCGGCAGTACTCGGGGAGAACTGGGCTGCCGTAACGCAAGGTGTGGCAGCGCCAACGGGCCCCGGGCCTGCAGACTGGCAATTGGTAGGTACGCTACCAATGCTGTTGGCAGGCACCATGCCGGTGACTTGGAATTGTTCGTTGGTAAAGTCGATTCCTCCTTCAATTGTCTGCGGAGTGTAGGGCAGGCCGCTGTGAGCGAAGAATGTGCCAGCGATGGTCCATCCACCAACAGCCTCGTTCAGAAACTTGTTCTGCGACTTGAAGGGGAGCGCCCAAACATAGTTCGCCGTCAAGTTGTGGCGGGCATCGGTGTCCGAGTTGCTGTAGTTGCAACTCAGGCAGTTTGGATTGAACTGGTATGCGGTGCTTGCGAAGCTGTTGAGCGGCGTTGCCGGGTTGGTGGAGGTAAGGTCGTCCAATGCGTGCGACCAGGTATAGTTCAGGCTGCCCTGGAAACCGTGACTGAACTTCCGGGTGAAAGTGGTCACCAATCCGGCGTAGTTGGAGCCACCGACACTTTGAAGCTCTCGAACCGCCCCGAAGCGCGGATCCAAGCCAGCCAAGGGGATGCCGTTAGCAGTGATAGAGCCCTGAGGCAATTGCCCGAAGGGCGTGTATGGCCCTGCGCCAAATCCAGCTACTCCCGTCATATTGGCAGCATTCAGGTTGCCGTTCTGAATCAGGTTGTTGTAGCCATGGGTCCCTACGTAGTTGACGTTCAGAGACATTTTCGAGCCGATGGCCTGCTGGATCTCGAAGTTCCATTCCATGTACTTCGGATTGTTAATTTGGTTCGCAATCGAGGTCATGGAAGGCGGGGTGAAGAACGGATTGCTCGCCAAAATCGAGCCCAAGGTTCCGCCGCCAGCGTACGCGTTCAAGAATGAGCTGTTCGAGTTGTTTGCCAATGTTTGTATGCCGCCCGGAGCGAGTGGTGCCAGGGGCGCTCCGAAGCCTGCGGCGTTGGCCGTCGGTTTAACCACAAAGATGTTGGTCAGTGGCGAGTTGCCGATCAGTTCGTCCATCAGGACCCCCTGATAGAGATCGGAGAACACGCCGACGCCGCCGCGGAGGACGGTGTTGGTGTGTCCCAGCGGGCTCCAGGTGAATCCGAAGCGGGGCTGCAAGGCAACCTTCTCGACGCTGGGGAAGGCGCTGTGCGTGCCAGCCAGGATCGCTTGGTTGTACGGCGTGTTGACATCGTGACTCATGCCGGAGAAGGCCGTTTCGAAACGCGAGTAGCAATCACTCGCGCAGATGGGGTTGGAGTTTCGGTCGCCACGAAGCGCGAGGGTCAGTTTCAGGTTCGGGGTTACACGGTATTCGTCCTGGAAGTACAGCCCCAGGCTGTAGAAACCGATTCGCACATCACCATTCTTGGTGAAGACCCGAGAATAACTGTCGCCGTTGCCGCCGATGACGGTACCGTTGACGAAATCGGCCAGGGACCCAAATTGCACCAAGCCATTGTTTTGGATTTGGGCGTCGTAATCGGTGAGGTCGTCGCGCCGGAAGTTAAGTCCCACCTTGAAGGTGTGAGCGCCACGAGTGATCGACAAATCGTCCGTCACTTGTCCCATAGTTGAATTTCGGCCCTGGGGGAAATTATTGTCGCCAACGTTACTGCCCCCAAGAGCGGATAACGTATTGTCATTAAATACGATGTTGCCGAATCCGTTGGCCGCAGTCACCGCAGCAGCGCCGCTATCGGGCAGGAAGACCGCGCTATACCACAGACCGGAAACAATAAAGTTATTGACTGTGGTCGGCGAGAAGATGTGGGTCTCGTTGATCTGGCCTTCGTACTCCGGCTGGTTGCTGGAGGTACTGAAGATTTTCGGATCAATAAGATCAGTCGTGGTTGGTTGGTCCCCATGGTCCGCCTTGAAGCGGCCAAAGAGTTTGTCGTTGTTGCTGATGTTGTAGTCGATACGCTCGGTCAGCAACCACTCCTTGTTGTGGTTCACGCCCGAGGCGACAGCTGACATGAGGCAACCCCCGGCGAGGTTGAACCCTGGAAGCGCCTTTATATCGCCGCAACCACCCCCTGTGGGGACAGCGATGCCAGCAACCGGAGAGTTCGCATACAGGGCCAATTCCTGTTGGTAGTAGCTGGACTGAGCAGAACCGGCGCCGTAAATCGAGTTAATGTTGTTCTGGATTGCAGCACTGAACGCCGGAGTTGGCAGAGTTGTCGTCTGGACGCTAGGCAGGCCATAGTACAAACCCTCCTGGTCCACAAAGAAGAACAGCTTGTTCTTCACAATGGGACCGCCGATCGAACCCGCCCACATATGGTTGACGGCGAACGGTTGTTGGTTGGGTGTTCCGTTCGCGATCTCGCTTTGCTTCTGGAACCAGTCATTGGCGTTGAAGCCGCTGCTGTTGAAGAAGAAGCTTGAGTTGCCGTGGAAGGCATTACTGCCCGACTTGGTCGAGTAGTCAACCTGCACGCCGGCTTGGCGGCCATACTGAGCGGTGTATCCGTTGCTGACTACCGCGACTTCCTGCACTTCGTTCTGGCCGATCAGCAAGTTGCTGGAGCCGGAGTTGTTCAGGTTCAGGAAGGGATCGTTTTCGTCGTTGCCGTTCTCAGTGAACAGGTTCGAGGTTGACGGCAATCCGAAAGCGCTAAAGTTGCCGAAATTGCCGCCGGTGTTCATCAATACGCCGGGAGCGGTTTGGGCGTAACTGGTGATGTCACCGCCGGGATTGGGCAGTTGTTGAATCTGGGCTTCGTTATAGGTCGTACTGATGTTGGCATCTTCCGTCTGCAGCAATGGAGTCTGTCCGGATACTTCCACGGTCTCGGAAGTGTTGCCGACAACCAGCTTGATGTTGGCCGTGGCAATCTGCCCCAGTGGTACGTCTACGGTTTCATTGAAGGTACGGAATCCGGTCTGGCTGATGCTCACCGTATACGTTCCCGGCTTCAACAGTGGGAAGTTGTACAAACCGGTGGCACCGCTGATGGTTGTCTGGGTCTCCCCGGTGCTATTGCTCTTCAGGTTGACCGTTGCGCTTGATATCACCGCGCCCGATGGGTCGGTGACTGTACCTGATATACCGCCCGTCACAATATTTTGTGCCGTCGACAAACTGACAAGCAGAATAACCACGCATAGCGCGGCGGCTAACGTGGGTAGAGATTTAAACTTACTACTCATTGCTTCCTCCATCACACTGGATTTGACCGCAAACTAATTTCTGGCAAAAACGTTTGGGGGTGCACCCGCGTAGAGTGCTGCTGTGGAACAAGGCAAACCGGGGGCCGTCTTTGTGGAAAAATACGTGAGCTTAGGATGTTTCAGGTGTGGGTTCGGGAAAAAATGAGTGACGAAGTGACAGATGCTCGAAACAAGTAAAACAAGCTCACCGATCAATTTATACGGATATCTGTAACGACGGCTGAAGATGCTGTGAGATTCGGTAGGCCAGAATTAGAACTGGGCTCGGGAATCGCAGATGTTCTTCATTCGTGTGCTCTCGACAACTGCACTCCTAACCTGCATACTAGTTGGTATGTTAATTGCTGCAAAAAAATCGAATCGCCGCGGGGCCACACCGCGCGATCCAGAGCGCACGCGAGGGCGTTTGTTGCAGGCTGCCTTCCAGGAGATACACCGCTCAGGATTTCGAAGCGCTGACCTGGATGCCATTCTGGCCAATGCGGGTGTGACCAAGGGTGCGTTGTATTACCACTTCGATAATAAGGAAGCACTCGGCTATGCGGTCGTGGACGAGGTCATCGCAAGTAAAGTTCACCAGAAGTGGGTGCAGCCTTTACGGAACGCCGAGAACCCGATAGACGTTCTGGTCGGCATTTTTCAGTCTGAATCGCAGAAGAGAAAAGACGTTGAGCGTGGCTGCTACTTGCTGAACCTGTCTCAAGAGATGTCAGGTCTTGATGAGGGATTCCGCAGAAGGACGGCAAGAATTTATAAGGACTGGCACGACGCCATGGCGGAGGCACTACGCGGAGGACAGAAACGCCGGGTGGTGCGGAATGATATAAACGCGAATGAAACGGCTACGTTCCTGATCGCGGCTTGGGAGGGGTACGCCGTTTTAGGAAAGAATTCGCAGGATCCTCGGATGTTGCAATCAGGAAAAAGAAGCGTGGGTCGCCATTTGGAAGCGCTGCGCCCGGCGCGCGACCGGACGCGAGCGCGCGGCCGAGACTAGCGCCGCTGCATTCTTGAGGGTCGTAGCGTGCTTTAGCAACCGCCCCTCAGGGAGCGGCAAAGTGCCCGCGGCTTCGCGCGAGCGACAGATGGTTCTTCGCTCTAACGCGCGGGTCTTGCAATACAAACATACATACCAGTCGGTATCATAAGGCAACTATCAACGATCACTCCCGCATCACACGTTGAAAGACCGAAGTGTATTTAAATCCGCGTCGAAGGGAAAATCGATGAACCGAAAGATAGTCAAAATAGTCGCATTGGCATTCTTTGCGCTGGCCTTGACGCTGGGCGCGGTTCGGCACGCGCAGGCACAGGACGCCAAGAATCCGCCGTCCACCACCATGGCCTCAATCGATCCATATCTGATGGAGCGCGATGCGGAGATTGCCATGGCCCGCAGCGCGGCTCCCCCATCCGTTGCCAAGGACGCCACGGTTATGGTCCTCGGAAGGCATGGCTATCAAACAGCCGTGGAGGGAAAGAACGGTTTCGTATGCGCGGTGGGACGATCATGGGATTTACCGAAAAACAATCCGGCTTTTTGGGATCCAAAGATACACGGTCCGATCTGCCTGAGCGCTCCGGGTGCGCGGTCTTTTCTTCCGATCTACTTCAAGAAGACCGAACTGGCGATTGCCGGACGTTCGAACACGCAGATAGAGGACGCCATAAGAGACGGCATTGCGAAAGGTGAGTTGCCCACGCCCGAACCCGGTTCGGTGTCTTACATGCTGTCAAAGCAAGGGTATTTGAATGCTGGTATCAAAGGACCCTGGCTTCCCCACGTGATGTTTTTTGTCCCTGAAATCGACCCTAAGGCCTTGGGATCCGACTTGGGAGATGACGTCCCGTTGGACGCGCACGAAGAGAAAATAGGCCGCTATACCACAATTGACGTTCCGGTAAGCATGTGGTCGGACGGAACTCCGGCGAACCCGGACATGGATGGTCACGCTCACTAAGGTCCCCTATGACGACGATGGCCAGAGCGCTATGCGGAAGCGCGCGCAACGATAGAACGAAGCGCGAAAATCAACATTCCCTGCTTGGAGAAATCGAATGAAAACCTCACACATTGTCGTAACGACCTACTTGGTCCTCTCCTTGACTCTTGGCATAGCACAGTGGCATCTGTTGAAGGCACACGCCAGCAACGAGGGGAAAACCCCATATTCGGCCATGGCTCCGCTGGAGCAATACCTGATGGACCGCGACGCGGAGGTCGCGCTCGCCCGAAGTGCAGCCCCGGACTCAATTTCCCATGATGCGACGGTTATGGTCCTTGGGACGCAAGGCTTCGAGATCGCAGCCGAAGGCAAAAACGGGTTTGTCTGCATCGTCGAACGGGCATGGACGAGCCCATTCGCGGACGTGGAGTTTTGGAACCCCAAGAAACGCGGTTCGATTTGCTATAACCCGCAGGCGGTGCGAACCATCCTGCCCATCACTTATATGAGGACCAAACTAGCATTGGCGGGAAAATCGAAGGACGAAATTAAGGAGGGCATGAAAGCTGCGCTGGACAAGAAGGAACTGCCGGCTCTGGAGCCGGGCGCGATGTGCTACATGATGTCGAAGCAGGCCTACCTCACCGATCAGGGCATTACTCAGGATGGGGCCCACAACATGGCTCATATGATGTTTTACACCCCGCATATCAACCCGGCGGACTGGGGTGCGAACGTGGATAAGTCTCCCATTGTTATCGATCCACGGGCAAAGGGCGACCCGGAACCGATCGATACATTCATGATGCTTACAGGCTCGTGGTCGGACGGATCGCCTGCCCCGCTCAATTGAATGCGCAGTTGCAGGCAAGGGGAGGAATCGTGACAAACAGCAATCCAATGCAGGGTCACAAAATCGCTCCGCAGGTCCGCGCTCGCAGAAGGGGGACGGGGCGACTCTCAAGGTCAGCGTTTTGCGCGGCGCTATTTCTGCTCTCGTCGATTGTTCCGGAGCATGCGCAAGCGCTAAATTCGAAGGCTAATCCAGAGCCAACGACAGCAACCATCCAGCCATTCAAAATGCACGTTCCCGACCGCGTTCTCGTTGATCTTCGACACCGCTTGGCAGAAACCAAATGGCCCGATCAACTTCCGGGCACGACCTGGGAATACGGCGCCGACATCAAAAAGGTCCGAGAGTTGGCAGATTATTGGCAGAACGGCTACGACTGGCGCGCGCAAGAAGCGAAGATTAATCGCTTTGACCAGTTCACCACGGAAATTGATGGACAGCAGATTTATTTTATCCATCAGCGCTCGTCCCGACCTGACGCAATTCCGCTCATGTTGATTCACGGTTGGCCGGGTTCGATTGTTGAATTTCTCGCATTGATCGAGCCGCTTACCGATCCCAAAGACAAAAATAGCCCGGCATTCGACGTCATCATTCCTTCGCTTCCTGGCTTTGGATTCTCCGGACCCACCACAACTCGGGGCTGGGGTCCACAGCGTATGGCGAAGGCGCTGGTCGTTCTGATGGATCGTTTAGGTTACTCGAGGTACGGCATCCAGGGCG